>Ga0126375_10000653_pt1 | contig 9964 bp, 8 predicted proteins | sample PanSoiMetPlot_14_FD_109577 | JGI IMG/M metagenome (GOLD analysis project Ga0126375, IMG submission 109577) | Tropical forest soil microbial communities from Panama - MetaG Plot_14 | ecosystem: Environmental > Terrestrial > Soil > Tropical forest | place: Panama | collected 2016-02-17 | reverse complement strand
CCATTCCAGTTCATGAATACGGCTCCAAAATCGCCTTAGACACCGCCCAGAACGACCCGAATTACCCACCCGATTCCGCTGGAAGGCTGATTTTATATGCACTGCGGGGATTGATTAGTGAAACGAATGTTTTTAATCTGACCGATCATGAATAGTGATATAATCAGTCGGTTATAGTTCCGGCCTACTTTGGGAACCACCCCATGACCGCAATGCTCGATACCGACCAGTTGCGCACCTTTATCGCCATCTCCGAAACCGGCAGCTTCACCAAGGCGGCCGAAGTCGTGAACAAGACCCAGTCCGCAGTGTCGATGCAAATGAAGCGGCTGGAAGAACGGTTGGAGCGTCCGATCTTCTCACGCGATGGCCGTGCCTCGAAGTTGACGGAAGATGGGCAGCGCCTGCTCGACTACGCGCGCCGTATTGTGAAGCTCAACGTCGAGACCTTGGCCGCGTTTTCGGATGGTGAATTATCGGGCCGCGTCCGGTTGGGTGTTCCTGACGATTATGCCGACCGCTATCTGCCTGAGATCATGGCCCGCTTTTCGCACAGCTACCCCGCTGTCGAATTGAGCGTCATCTGCGAGCCATCGGCCGACCTCTTAGAGCGCATCGATGCCAACGAGATCGATCTCGCCATCGTTACCAATTGCGAAGGCAAGCGCGCCTCGGAAATCTTCCGTCGCGAGCGCCTATTGTGGGTGACGTCGAATCGCCATTCGACTCACATGGAGGAGCGCGTACCACTCGCGCTAGGGCGCCCGACCTGCGTATGGCGTCGCACCGCGATTGAGCGGCTCGAGGCCATCGGTCGTCCTTTCCGTGTGCTGTACACAAGTTCGAACGCTGGTGCCGTTGCTGCCGCGGTGCTTGCCGGTCTCGCGGTATCGGTCCTGCCGGAATCAGGTCTGCGCCCCGGCATGCGCGTGCTTTCCGCCTCCGATGGCTTTCCGGATCTGCCGAGCTGTCGTATCGGCTTGGTACGCAACGCGCACGAAAGTTCGGCGCTGGCTGATGCGCTCGCCGAGCACATCATCTCCTCGCTCGACAACCTGTCGGAAGCAGCGCAGGCGGCCGAATAAATCAACAACCTCTCGGCGTCGTGCGCAGGCTTGACCCGCGCATCCATGACGCATTGCCGCTTATAAAGCAGTACTGGTTTTGTTTGGTGAATTACATCATGGATTGCCAGGTCGAGCGCAGCAATGACGGAAGTTTAATACGCATACTCTTCAAAAATCGGCTCGACCGAATCGTTCCATTCGCCATGGAACTTCTCAAGCAATTCTTCGGCCGGTGTAATGCCCCGTGTAATCGATTCTTCCAGTGGTCGCAGATAGCGCGTCTCGTCGCGGCCATTACGATCGAGCCGCTTGCGCCGCGCCAGTCCGCGTGAACAGAGCCGCAACGTTTCGTGTGCCAGGGTGAATACATTGTGGTTGCGGATTTCAGCCTTGAAGCCAAGTTTCGGGACATCATCGCGAAGTTTTTGGCGCTCCTCGGCGGTCCAGGGTTTCACCATGTCCCAGCAGGAATTGAGCGCATCCTCGTCGTAGAGCAATCCAACCCAATAGGCTGTCAGTGACGGTAACCGGCGCCATGGACCGCTGTCAGCACCCCGCATTTCGAGGTACCGCTTGAGCCTCACTTCGGGAAAAATGGTGCTTAGGTGATTGGCCCAATCTGAAATCGTCGGACGCTCACCTGGTAGCCCCGGTAGTTTGCCGGCGAAAAACTCGCGGAACGATCTGCCGGAGACATCGATATATTTGTCGCCCCGTTTGACGAAATACATTGGCACATTGAGTGCATAGTCGGTCCAGCGTTCGAAGCCCATACCGCTCTCGAACACCCATGGCAGCATACCGGCGCGCTGACTGTCGGTATCACGCCAGATTTCCGAACGAAACGAGAGAAAACCGTTTGGCTTGCCTTCGGTGAATGGTGAGTTGGCGAACAGTGCGGTTGCGACCGGCTGCAATGCGAGTGACACGCGCAGCTTCTTGACCATGTCAGCTTCACTGGCGAAGTCGAGATTCGCCTGCACCGTGCACGTGCGATACATCATGTCGAGGCCGTGCGAGCCAACCTTCGGCATATATGCGGTCATGATCTTGTAGCGGCCTTTAGGCATTTTCGGCATGTCGGCGCGAGTCCAGTTTGGCGTCATACCGATCCCGAGAAACCCGATGCCAAGCGGCTTCGCCACCTCCCGCACCTGGGCGAGATGCGCCATGAGCTCTGCCGCCGTCTGGTGCACATTGTCATACGGCGCGCCTGAGAGCTCAAACTGCCCACCTGGCTCGAGCGAAATCGCGCCGCCGCCGGTCACATCGAACATACCTATGATGTTGTCGCCTTCCGTGATCGACTCCCAGCCGAGCAGATCATGCATGCCTTCGAGCAGTGCGCGGATGCTGCGCTTGCCGGAATAAGGGACCGGCCGATGATCGGCAACGGTGAAGGCGAATTTCTCGTGTTCGGTTCCAACCCGGAATTGCGCCTTCGGCTTGCAGCCCGCTTCGAGCCAGGCGACAAGTTCGTCGCGCGTGTCGATCGGAGTCATGTCGATCTGATCACGGGCCATGCAAAGTTCCGTCGCCGCGAAGGGCCGCGACGTTAAACATGCTGCGCCGCAAAGGGCAATGCGGCTGGAAGCAGGTCGGTATTCTGGTTTATCGCGCGCGACTCGCCGGCTTTTGGGCGGAATTTAATAGCGCGTACGGTTAGGATTTGTATTTAGGAATATTATCTTGGGCAACCTGCCAGTTCTTATTTTGTTCTTTCCGTTAAACGTAGCATGCTTTATTGCTTAATCCACATGACGCAATTCACTCCCCACCAGGAAAAAGCTCTTAAAGCGGTCGCCACCTGGCTCAGGGCCAGGCACGGGACGACCGGCACGTCTCAGGTATTCCGCTTGTTCGGTTATGCAGGCACCGGCAAGACCACGCTTGCCAGGCACATTGCCGATGAAGCTGACGGCGAGGTGAAGTTCGCAGCATTCACCGGCAAAGCCGCATCCATCATGCGCGGCAAGGGCTGCCGCGGCGCTTCCACCATCCACGGCCTGATCTACCGGGCGCGCGAAAGCGGAAAAGAAATACCCAACTTCGATTTGTGGGACGAAGCGCCCGCCTCCAAGGCCGAGCTGATCATCATCGACGAATGCTCGATGGTTGATGCGGAGCTCGGCCGTGATCTACTTTCGTTCGGTGTGCCGGTGCTGGTGCTCGGCGATCCCGCGCAACTGCCGCCGATCCAGGGTGGTGGGTTTTTCACCGCGGCCGAACCCGATGCAATGCTCACGGAGGTGCATCGGCAAGCCCAGGACGACCCGATCGTGCAGCTGTCGGTGGCTATCCGCGCCGGCGAATACATCGAGCCCGGACGCTACGGCGAAACAGAAGTATTGCACAAAAGCGATCTCGATCCGCAGCGCGTGCTCGAGGCCGATCAAGTGCTAGTGGGACGCAATGTCACACGGCGCGCATACAATGCCCTCGTGCGCCAACGGCACGGCTTCGCGGACGAAATGCCGTCGGTTGGCGACAAACTGGTATGCCTTCGCAACAACCGCAAGAAAGGCCTGTTCAACGGCGGGCTATGGACGGTGAAGGAACGCGGTGAACCAAAGCGAGGCACCAATGCCGGCATCCTGTCGATGCGGCTCCTGCCGGACGATGAAACAACCACGCGTGGCGTGAAAGTGTCTGTACGGCCGGAATGTTTTTCAGGAGGAATCGAGCAGGTCGATTGGCAGCGGCGGAAGCCCTACGACGAATTTGACTACGGTTACGTTCTTACCGTGCACAAGGCGCAAGGTTCTCAATGGAACGACGTGGTGTTGTTCGATGAATCGTTTGCGTTTCCCGAGAGCCGGGAGCGCTGGCTTTATACGGGCGTAACCCGCGCGGCAAAAAAGCTCACGATGGTGATGTAATTGTTGCCGTCCCAAGCGAATGTCAGCGAGTGAGCCAGGACGACAGACCCCTACAGCAAGCCCTTGCTTCCAAAATTCTTCTAAAAATTTTCACGTTGCGGCGATTGGGTGGAGCCGACATCGAAAAGATCGGTGAGCAGCGGTACCGCACCGACGACACTCGATCGTCACATTTACGACGAGGCGCGTGAACATCTTCGGCACAACGAGGCGATACGCCTCGCAAAGGAGATAGTGGGACAACGCCGACATCGCGGCATCGCCAATGCCGGGGAAGAAGCGGCATGACCGCCTCGATTCCAAAGCGGACATTTGTGCCACGACGGATGTGGTGGGAAATCACGAGAGCATGTCGATGCGCTCCAGTGCCACGAGGGGACGTGCGATCGTCGCAACCGTAGATATGATGTGCATATTCGCTTGCAAACGATACGGCTGCGCGCGCTGACACAGTCAGCAGTCGAGCGGCTCTAAGCTGCTTCTGTCCGTTTCGTCGGCGCGAAGCGCTGATAGAAGCCCTCGCCTTTCGCGGCGAGGTCTATCAGCAGCTTGTTGGGCGCAAAGCGCGAGCCGTATTTCTTTTCCAGCTTGCGGCACAGAGCGACGAAGGTCTTGGTGCCGATCATGTCGATCCAAGACAATGTGCCGCCAGAGAAGGGCGCAAAACCGAAACCAAGGATCGAGCCGACGTCTGCCTCGCGCACGTCGATGAGGACTTTCTCCTCGAAGCAGCGGGCGGTTTCGAGCGCCTGGATACCAAGCAGCCGCAATTTCAATTCCTCGATGTCGATTTTTTCGGGATCGAGCAGTTTCTTAGGCTGCAGGTCGACAAGACCAGGCCATAGTTTCTTCGGTCCGATCGCCGGATAGTCATAGAAGCCCTTGCCGTTCTTGCGACCAAAGCGCCCGCGCCTCTCAACCATCTCTTCGAGTAATTTCTTTTGACGCGGGTCGATCGCCTCGGCGCCAAGATCGGCTTCAGTCGCCTTGAGGATTTTCCACGCAAGATCGACCGCCACCTCGTCGTTAAGCGAAAGTGGACCGACCGGCATGCCAGCCATGCGACCGACATTCTCGATCATTGCCGCCGGTACACCTTCGGCGAGCATGAGATGCCCTTCGCGAATAAACGTGCCGACGACGCGCGAGGTGTAGAAGCCGCGCGAGTCGTTGACCACGATCGGCGTTTTGCGAATAGCACGCACGTAATCGAGCGCGGCGGCGAGCGCCTTGCTGCCGGTTTGCTTACCGAGAATGATTTCGACGAGCATCATGCGATCGACCGGCGAGAAGAAGTGGATACCGATGAACCGTCCCGGGTCCTTAAACTCGGAAGCGAGCGACGTGATCGGCAGGGTAGACGTGTTGGACCCGAAAATCGTATTGTCACCGATCACTGCCTGAATTTTTGCAATCACGTCGGATTTTACCTTGCGATCTTCGAACACGGCCTCGATGACGAGATCGCAATCCTTCAATGTAGCGTAGTCGGCGGCGGGCGAGATACGTGCCAGTTGTTCGTCGCGCTCCGCGCCCTTCATGCGCCCTTTCATGACGCGGTCGCTAAGCGCTTTATGCAGGCCCGCCATTCCCTTGTCAGCGGTTTCCTGATCGCGGTCGATCAGAACCACTTTCAACCCGGCCGCCGCGCTCACCTGCGCGATGCCGGCACCCATGAAGCCGGCCCCGACAATGCCGATTTTTTTTAGACTTGTCGGTGGCTCGTTTGTGGGCCGTCGTGCGCCTTTATTGAGATCCTGCATCGATACGAAAAGCGACCGAATCATAGCGGCCGCTTGCGGCGAGCGCAGGATCTTGGCGAACCAGCGAGACTCTATGCGAAGTGCCGTGTCGAATGGCACCTGTAGACCTTCATAGACGACCTGGAGAATGGCGCGCGCCGCCGGATAGTTGTCGTAGGTCTCGCGCCGGTAGATCGCGTTGGCAGCTGGGAAGGTCATCATGCCGGCCTTAGAATAAACCGCTCCGCCCGGCAGACGAAAACCTTCGGCATCCCATGGCGCCTTGGCCTTGCCGCCAGCCTTGATCCAGTCCTTCGACGCCTTTATGAGATCCACTTCAGGGACCACGGCGTGGATTAGCTTCATTGCCTTAGCGCGGTCGACTTTGAGTTGGTCGCCTTTGAGCAGGAATTGCAAGGCGTCGGCCGGTTGCAACATGCGCGCGACGCGTTGAGTACCACCGGCACCAGGAAACAAGCCAATTTTGATTTCTGGCAGGCCGAGCCGCGTCTTCGGATTATCAGCGGCGATGCGATAGTGGCACGCGAGCGCGAGTTCGAAACCGCCACCCATGGCCGTGCCGTTAAGCGCGCAGACCCAGGGCTTGCCGGAAGTTTCGAGTCGCCTGTAGAGCTGCGACAGTTTGCGGCTTTCCTCGAATATGAAAGCAGCAGCTGCTTCCTCACCTTTTGTACCGACGAGATTGGCAAACACGGCGCCCATGCCTTCTAGCATTGTCAGATCAGCACCAGCGCAGAAGGCGTCCTTTCCAGAAGTGATGATCACGCCTTTGATGGCAGTGTCGGCAGCGATCTTATCAACCAGCGCGCCCAGTTCCTCGATTACGCTCGTATTGATGACATTCATCGAACGCTCGGCCATGTCCCATGTAATGAGAGCGATGCCGTCGGCATCGGTGTCGAGTTTGAAATTCGCCATGGCTGGCTCCTCGCTAGTATGGCTCGCCGTTCTTCTTGGTGTAACGCGGACCTTTTTCGTCGCGCACCACCATCATGTCGATGTCAGAATAGTGCGCGCGCTCGGAGGCGGCGCGCGTACCGACCTCGATAAAAACCGCATCGCGATTCGAGCGATTGACCAGACAGTGACCGTTCGGCACGCCGGCCTTCCAGGCTGCCGCATCTCCTGGCTTGAGCACGATCTCGCCGCCGTCCTCGCGCAACACCACTTCACCCTCGAGCACGTAGACGAGCTCGTCCTCGCCCTCATGCCAGTGGCATTGCGATGACGCCGCGCGCGGTTTGAGGGTGCAGATGTTGACGCCGAAGTGCGTCAGGCCGGCACTCCGGGCGAGCCGCTTGCGGGCCCGCCCTTCAACGGCCTTGTTGAAGGGCGGGGGATAGCCCGTCGACGTGTCGATCGGGATCTTGTCGATGTCGATCTTCGGCATCAAACGCGCTCGATAATCGTCGCGGTGCCCATGCCGACGCCAATGCACAGCGTTACGAGTGCGGTCTCCTTGTCCTGCCGCTCCAGTTCGTCAAGAACGGTGCCAAGGATCATCGCACCGGTAGCGCCGAGCGGATGGCCCATGGCAATGGCGCCGCCATTCACGTTGATCTTGTCATGCGGAATGTTGAGCGCTTGCATGTAGCGGAGCACCACGGAGGCGAATGCTTCATTGAGCTCCCACAGGTCTATGTCCTTCTTCGCCATACCGGCCTTTTTCAGCACTTTCTCGGTGACCGGAATTGGGCCGGTCAGCATGATCGACGGCTCGGAGCCGACATTGGCGAACTGACGAATTCGCGCGCGCGGTTTTAAGCCGGCAGACTTGCCGGCGGCCTTGCTGCCAATGAGCACTGCGGCGGCGCCGTCGACAATGCCCGACGAATTGCCGGGGGTATGAACGTGATTGACCGTTTCGACCTCAGGGTAGCGTTGCACCGCAACCGCATCGAAGCCGGCCATATCGCCCATCTGCACAAAGGACGGCTGCAAGGCTGCCAATGTCTGCATGGTCGTGCCCGGCCGCATATGCTCGTCTTTTGCAAGAATGGTGAGCCCGTTAACATCCTTCACCGGCATCACGGAGTTCTTGAAGCGTCCTTCATCCCAAGCCTTGGCGGCGCGCTTCTGACTTTCGACTGCATAAGCGTCGACGTCGTCCCGTGAAAAGCCGTATTTCGTCGCAATCAAGTCGGCGGATATGCCCTGCGGCAGGAAATAGGTCGCGACCGCAATGGAGGGATCAACCGGCCAGGCACCACCCGAAGCGCCGATGCCGACACGGCTCATCGACTCGACTCCGCCTCCTATCGTCATCTCGTGCTGACCGGACATGACTTCGGCGGCGGCGAAATTCACCGCATCGAGGCCGGAAGCACAAAAGCGGTTGATCTGCACACCAGGGACGCCGTCGCCGAAGCCGGCAACCAATGCCGCCGCGCGCGCAATATCTCCACCTGCTTCGCCTACCGGATCTACACAGCCAAGCACGACATCGTCGACGAGAGCGGAATCGAGCTCGTTGCGGTCCTTTACGGCCGCGAGCGTCTGCGCGGCGAGGTAGAGCGCGGTCACCTCGTGCAGAGATCCGTCGGCTTTGCCGCGCCCTCGAGGGCTACGGACGTGATCGTAGATGAATGCCTCGGGCATGGGTTTCGTCTCCATTTTCTCGGCTGTCGCGAAACCGGGACCGGGCCTCGCGCTGCGCGCGCGCCCGGGCCGACGGCAATCGATTACAGACTCCTCGCGATCAGCACCTTCATGATCTCGTTGGTGCCCGCGTAAATGCGCAAGACGCGCGCATCACGGTACATGCGTGAGATCGGATATTCATCCATATAGCCATAGCCACCGAACAATTGCAGGCATCGGTCGATCACTTTGCCTTGGGTGTCGGTAAGCCTGTATTTGGCCATCGAGGCGGTCACAGTGTCGAGTTCACCTCTGACGTGCCGTTCGATGCAGTTGTCGAGGAAAACTTTGGCGATTGTCGCGTCGGTCTTGCACTCGGCGAGCTCAAATTGGGTATTCTGGAACTCGATGATTGCCTGGCCGAAGGCCTTGCGCTGCTTGACATAGTCGACCGTCAGCGCCAGCGCACGCTCCATCATCGCCACCGCATGCACCGCGACGATCAGACGCTCCTGCGGCAATTCCTTCATCAACTGATAGAAGCCCTGCCCTTCTTCGGTCCCGAGCAGACTCGACGCCGGCAACTGCACATCTTCGAAAAACAGCTCAGACGTGTCAGCTGAATCCATGCCAAGCTTCTTCAGCTTGCGACCGCGGCGAAAACCTTGGGCGTCGTCGGTCTCGACCACGAACAGAGATGTACCCTTCGCACCCGCTTTCGGGTCCGTCTTGGCCACAACGATAATCAGATTGGCATGCTGCCCATTTGTGATGAACGTCTTCGACCCGTTTAGCACATAACCATTGCCAGATTTCTTCGCTGAGGCGCGCACGCCTTGCAGATCCGATCCAGTACCGGGTTCGGTCATGGCGATCGCGCCGACCAGTTCACCGGTAGCGAGCTTCGGCAGCCATCGCTTTTTTTGCTCTTCGGTGCCGTAGTGCAGGATGTACGGTGCAACGATTCCGGAATGCAAGGGCGCGCCGAAAGTATCGAACCCAACCAGTGCAAATTCGCGATTGATTACTGCTTCATGGGCGAAGGTGCCGCCGGCGCCGCCATAGTCCTCCGGCATCGAAGCGCAGAGCAGGCCGGCCTCACCCGCCTTAGTCCAGACGTCGCGATCGTAGATGCCGGCTTCATGCCAGCGGTCGAGATGAGGAACGAATTCGCCGGCGATGAAGCGCCGCGCCTGCTCCTCGAGCAGAACAAGATCTTCGCTCATCCACGCCGGTCGCGGCAGATTTAGTGCATCCATCGGTGACTCGCTTTTTGTTAACCATAAAACCACCCGCGCCTGCACGCGAGGGGGGTTCTGTGGCGGTGGCCCCGCCGTTGACTGAGTCTATTGCGCCGCGACTGTTGCTATTTTGCTGGGTTCTTGACGTTCTCGACCTTGTCAAACTCGACATTTCGGGTCGTGCCGTCGAGTTTCTCGACCCGGCGGATGTACACGTTCTGTACGATATCGCGCGTGTTCGGATCGATCGAAATCGGTCCGCGCGGGCTCTCCCATTGCATGCCCTTGGCAGCCGTAATCAGCGCCTCTCCATCGGTCTTGCCGTCACCAGCCGGGCATTGGTATCACTCGGCACATCGTCGTCGCTGAAAGCGATGATGAGGCACGAGCCATCGCGAACGCAGCCTATCCGCGCTGGCGCGACGCCATCGAAT
>Ga0126375_10000651_pt1 | contig 9970 bp, 11 predicted proteins | sample PanSoiMetPlot_14_FD_109577 | JGI IMG/M metagenome (GOLD analysis project Ga0126375, IMG submission 109577) | Tropical forest soil microbial communities from Panama - MetaG Plot_14 | ecosystem: Environmental > Terrestrial > Soil > Tropical forest | place: Panama | collected 2016-02-17 | reverse complement strand
TCAGATAATTCCTTAGGTGATGTCAATAGAAATGACTTATCTAAAATTTTATGTTATCTGCCCATTAGGTTCCTGCTGACAGAGGATTTTGTTTTCCAACGACTATCCACCCTTTCCTAACAAAAAAGATAATCAAGCCGATAACGATACATACCATACATACTAATACAAATAAAAAGCCTGCCGGTACCTGTGTAAGATTCTTTAAATCTAATCCATTCATACCAAATATCCCGGCACTCAACGTAATTGGAAGAAGTATAGCCGTAAAAATAGTAAGGATTCTCATAGTTTCATTAATTTGAAGTGATACCTTTGCCACATACAACTCTCGTATAGAATTAATAGTACTTTCATACGACTCAACAAAATCAATCAATTGTGAAATATCATCATAAACCATATCTACGTATTTCACATCATCTTTGTCTTTTTCAACATGCATAAGAAAATTAATAATATTTCGCACATGCCAAAACTGTCTACGTAACATTATTGCCTGTCTGGATAGAATGTCTATGCTCTCAAAAATGGATGGTAGAGGGCGTGCGAATGATCTTCTCTGATATTCATTTACTGATAATTCTAGGCCCGTGAGTAGCTGTTCATATTTAGTAACAATTTCTGCCAACATATTGTAATAAAGCGAATCTATATGGGTCGTCTTTATGGTCTCATTTTTTATGTTAAATAATCTGTCGACTATTTGTTTAAGATTAATCTCAGATGAATGAAGTCTTATTAACCAGTTTTTTCCAAGAAAAAAATAGACAGCTTCTACTATAAGAGTTTCAGGATCTTTGTTTTTCATATCGACCATAACAGTAAAAGTATGGTTATCTAGCTGACGGATTTCTGGCCTCTTGGATTTATTAATGCATGTTTTTATGGCTTCTTGATTTAAATTGAATTTATCGGCTAATTTGTCAAGTTCATTATTATCCGGATCTACGATATCAATCCAAACATTGTATCCTCTCTCAACGTCTTCAAACGAACCTCCGGATTTAACTTGGCCCTTATTGTAACAGAGAATTGTACTCAAGTTGATTCAGAGTGTATTATCTGCAACAAAATATAAAATAGTCACAGTTAAATTTCTTGAAAAAAGTTATCACTGGAATTTAATACCTGGAGATTATCTATTTGAGCTGAACAAGGCTCGATACAATGATATCAGTAGAATAAATACCTGCCTTTTATATTCCGTGCGGGACCAATAAGTGTAGGAGATAGAATTGTTTGGCTACCTACTGTCCAAATGGGCTTACGAGCTTCGCACCGGCAATCACTGATGCAGCATTAGGATCGGGATCTTCAAAAGGTTCCTGGGTCACAAGGAATTGTGTATAGGTATAAGGATTTACCATTGTTCCTTTATAGTCAAGGGTTCCATTTTTTGAGAACTCGCCTAAGCTCAATTTATAGCCGGAGCCGCCCACGTCTGCTAACCAGCCTTCAAATACTTTTCCAGCTGCTGGAGGGGTAGTCAAATTTGCGATTATATTTACCGAATGTTCTTTAGGAACAATTGTTACAATTCCCTTCTTTTCACCGCCAAAAGGCTCATTTCCTCCCGGAGTTTTTATATCTAGTGTTTCCTGTGCGTAGACAAATTTTCCAACAAGAATGGCTCCTCCTACTAAGAAAATACCAATCAACATGATCGATAATGTATTAGTTACAGATGATTTCATTAATTACCAAAGTACTACAAACTATATATTCATGCCAAAAATGTTATATTGAATTCACCAATTGTACATTTATCGAAATAGTTTAGTGTAGACTAGTCGCTCTAAAGGAACATTATAAACTTATTGCTAGCATTCTTCGTAACTGTGGTAATTGAATGGTTAAATAAAATGTTGAACTATGGATCTCATGGCTAATATAACAGACTGGGACGAAATCGTAAAAAAAGAAGCAAGAGGAATAAATGACTACGATCTGGGTGTACATGAAGTGGAACCAGAGATAGTCGTTACCAAAAGAGGACTTGTAGACAAGGACAAATTTTATCTCCCAAAAAGCCTAGTTGAACGCTTTGATGGAGACAAGGTTTGGTTTTCTATAACCAAGGATGACGCTCAGAATTACAAAAAGGACTAATTTTTGTCCTAGGTATGAGCAAACCAATTTCTTTTTTTTCAAAAATTAAGAATTTGAATTTTTGATAATAATCTTCAAGGACCAACGTATTTTCATTAGTGAGTACAGTGTGTTATCTATTAATTAATTACTGTCTTACCGAAGGTTTAACGAAGTCGAAATTAAAATTATTCGATCACCTTATTCCCAAAAGAAAAGAAATATGAGGACTAATTTTCCGGCGCTAGTGCCCTATAGGCTACCTTTTTTTATGTTTTGTTTTGCCGGACATACTGGCATTACATACTGCGTATGGATTAACTTTTTTTCCGGATTTGCGCTTGACTTTCGTGACGCATCTGTCGAACTTTTTTGTATTTAGGCCCTTTTTTACTCCTCTGGGCATGATTAAAATATTACAACATAACTAATTAAGATTCGTAGAATAATTTTTTAAATTCGTGAAATAATCTTGTAGTCAACTCTATCGTCGAGATGAAAAACTCGGCGATCTTCACCTGTTTTGTACTGACGCCTAGACCCACGTAATATGCCACATCCAAAATCCTTAATAATGCTCTATTTCAACTGATTACTTTTTTCTTCATTTTTTTGAACTTGAAATGATGTAAGAATTATTACGCGACCTTAATCAAAATAAAAAATCACGATAATTCGATACCCAACATGGTAAAGCTTACCTACCGTTACCTACAATCACTAATTTCTTCTGATGCCTATCAACTGTTTTTATTTGTTCAACCTTGTTTAATCTGTTCTCAAAATCTTTCTGATGATAGAGGCAAATTTGTTTAATTGGATAATTGGCAACGATTCTTGGAGATGCTCGTTCAAAATTCATTAGTGAATCAATCCCGTTTTCAAAATTATAAAACACGCCGGTGTCGATCCATAGTGAAATCGTATTTACGTCAATTTTCTTTGAGTGTAACAATACTCTATTCAGGAAGTCAATAATATTTGGAGCTTCAACATATCTTTGCGATACATAATCAGTACTCGAAATAATATCTTTTTCAAAAATGGTATTCGCATCTTGGATGATGAGTGATCCTTTGTGTTTCATATCTTCATAATTTCGAGTTGACTCGGAATTATACATCAAATTATTCTTTACAGATTCTATTGTTTCATAAAAAGGAAGCACCGCGAATAATTCGCTTGCTTCATGGTTAGAATTGTAAATGTAATTTGTATATATTTCTCTTAATGTATGTGTATTTGGATAAACTAGAATAGTATGAGTGGAGAGTGGTATTTGGAGCAGTGATTTCATCACCTCTCGAACTCCTGCATTTATGAATCTGGGTGTTCGATCTCTAGACATACTTACTCTTTACCAACATACCTTAAGTAGGACAACAGTCGCTTGTGTTTAACCGCTTGACACATATTCGATTTTTAGAATCAGAATTTAGGGAAAATCTTATTTTTGGACTAATTTTGTAGGCGTAAAATCACGATCGATTTTTATATCGTCTGATTTCATTAAAAATGACATTTGGTATCATATTCGGCTATTTCGATTCTAAGTTTTTCCCAGAGGAATGTTCATGAGAGGATACGAGCGGATATAATGGATGAGCGATAAGGAATGGTTGACGGGTATTCAATCGATGAAAACATAGAATCGAGTAGTTCTATCGGGACAACCAAAGAGATACTGGTGATTGATGATGATCCGGATATTTTAAATTTGTTTAGTGACTTTCTCAAAAGGGAAGGATTCACGACAACATCATATCTTGATCCTCTTGCCGCCCTGAGAGAAATAAGAGCAAGCCCACAACGATACTCTCTTGTAATTACAGACATTAGGATGCCGGGAATTTCAGGTCTAGAGATAATTAAAAAGGTATGCCAGATTAATCAAGAAATTAAAGTTATTCTAATAAGTGCGTTCGAATTAGATGGAGACAATTTGAAGGGGATAAAGTATGAAGATTTTATCAAAAAGCCAGTGCATTTGCATTCTCTTGCTGAAACAATTGATAAAATATTAAAAAGCTGATTTGCCTAATCAACCGGTTTTTTGCTACCGTGAACTTAGTATGATGTCACAGTAAAGTCATCAAATAATAATTTAATATATTATGTAAATTTTATAATTAGTTCTTAATCAACTCTATTCATTGCTTTTTAAAACCCTCTTAGTGGCAACCTTGTCTTGTCTGTGTCTAATCCAGGGAAGAGAAATTCTTACATTCTTTGTTCTAAGCAAATGGTCCTTCAACAAATGTTTTTGCATTTCTCCAAAACTTTTGAAATAAAGTCGACAGAGAGAACATTGATAATTGCTAATGTAGGCTTTAGACGAATTGATGACTTCCATGTTATATTTAGCAGTATAAACTACTTAACGATTAAATATCTGGAGAGGCTAATAAGATATGAAGTCCTTATAATATTGAATGAAAAGAGTTAAGTTAATTCACGAAGATCTTAATGCTGGCGGAGGCGCCGAGCGCTTGGCTGCGGCATCATTGGAGACGTTAAATGAATTAGACCTATCAGTAGATCTAGTTACTTTTACCAAACCGAATTGGAATCACCTTGAGAAAATCTTTGGGCTCTCAAAGTTGCACAATTTCGTAGACAATGTCATTAAAGGGGACATTAATTCCTTATTGGAGGATATTAGCAACACTCATTACGATAATAACAAATACGATATAGTTATGAACGCTCATGGAGACATTCTTCCATCGAGTATGCTGGTTCGAAACAACGAAAAACTAATCACATATTGCCATTATCCACTGGTTCCAGGATTAATTCGCAGTCTCAAATATGATAACATTTTACAAAACTACCTTGACATGTCTGATCTTGAGTTGAAATCTATTGATAAACTTCGTTCAAAAGCATTGACGGTATATAATCAGATGATGAACAATTCTACGGTAGTAACAAACTCTGTTTTTAGTTCAAATGCAGTTCAACAGCAGTATCCCCAAACTAATCCATTAATTATATATCCCCCGATTGATACCGAATTTTTTAGTCAAGTAGTTAGTTCCCAATCTAGAGGCAATAGAATTGTTGTACTTGGAAGGTACAATCCTGATAAAAATATCGAGTTGGCACTGGAGGTGGCAAGGGTACTTAAAAATATGAATATAAAATTTGAGATGAGCATAGTCGGAAATATATCAAAAATCTATTATCCATACTACAGCTACCTTCAGAAACTCGTGAAATCATATGAGCTTTCAGACTACGTGCAATTAAAAACAAATGTCGATATTAATGATTTATTAGATCTATTTGCAAGATCGAAGGTACTGTTTCATCCTACAATAGGTGAACCTTTTGGTATGAGTGTAGCTGAGGCAATGTCGGCAGGACTGGTACCGGTGGTACCTACCTTTGGTGGAAATACTGAATTCGTGCCGGAAAAATTGAGATATAGTAATTACATAGAAGCTGCCAAGATAATAACACGATTCATGAATGCAACAGCTCAACAACGTTTATCCCTGAGCAATTCGGTTAAGAAATTTAGCAAGAAACAATTTAAACAGAATCTTAAAAGTTTGCTAAACAAACACATGTCATAATAACAAAAAAGTGCTAACCGCTAATTTAATTTTTGTAATATTTTATAACAGTATAATTAATAAGTAACCGAAAAGACAGCACTGCAGAGACTTGAGAATCTCACCGATGAATGGATTTAAAGAGCCTAGAACTATTAGCAAAATAAGGAATTTTTTGAATGCTACCGAAAATTACATCTCTCAGAATGCAGAACCTGGCGATTATTACAAGGCAGTTTGGTGTAGGGATGCAGCCTACATACTAAAAGACCAGTTTCTTTCAGGTCATCGCATGGCGGCATTGCAACAATTAAAGTACATATGGAAAAATCAGATAGGAAGTCAATCTCAAAAGTTAATCTATGGACGAGGTTCCCCTGAGACAGACTTCACTGCTTTGAATGCAAATGATGACTTGGCTCAGAAATTCTGTGGCGCTCTTCCGACCACAATTTATAGTGATTTTTCTGAAGTGTATGCGCTTAATCCTGATATTGATTCCACCGCATTAATTATCTATGTTTCTTCTTGGTTATTGAATTACATGATAATGTTAAATCAATGTGGAGATTTGAGGCGAAAAGAATCTGAAGAGTTAGTTGAAACGATTTCCTTTTTAATACCATTCCTTTTTCGAGGAATTGATTATTTGCTCTCAAGAGATGTGGATGGAGATGGCTTGCTTGAGCAGGATTACAACGAAGATTGGATGGATACCGTTCTAAGGGATGGGAAAATAGTTTACAGTCAAGCCTGCTGGCTATTGGGATTATCGAGTTTTGCTAAATTATTGTACAACGTGAACGAAGATAAAAAAGCAAAAAGACTACTATCCAAAGCTTGCGAACTAGTGGATTCTATTGAAACAAAAATGTGGTCTGAAAAAAGCACATGCTACATGGATGTTAAATCAGATAGAACAATATCTGACGGATCCACGGATATTCTTTACCAGGATACCATATTTTATTTATTTGCTATAACTGAAATGTTTCCTGAAATGATACCTACAAGGCCAGAGAACTTAAACGCTCAAAAGTATAGTCAGATTACTCGAAATAGAGAGTTATCAAATATTGTTAATAATACTGAAAAGATTCAGGAACGAATGATAAAGTCCCTTCAATCACTAAAGGATAGGGTCTGGCTGAGAGATATTCCGTTGGTAACAGAAAAACCTCTCCTAAAAACAGGTCCATGGATTCTTCAAGCACATGAGTATCACAATTATACACATTGGCCATGGATAACAGCTATAGAGCTGCTTACTAGATTTCGCTATGGCCAAATTAATGAATGTAATATTTTACTATCAAATCTATTTAGAAATAATGGAGGCAGTAAGAACGGAAATGATAAAATTTTCTATGAGTGGGTAGACCCCAGTACCCTCACTGGAGGCGGAGCTTACCCGTTTAGGACCGGAATTTCAGCTTACAGACTGACTGCCTTTGAAATTATTTCAAATCATAAAGTTTAGTTAAAATAGGAAAAGAAAGAACTAGAAATAATTGCGATGACTATCGTTAAATTTTGATTTTAGTGTATTGTTGTACCCAAATACCAGATTACTTTTAAGAAAAAAGTTAATTTGGATAATAAAGCAATTGTAGAATTTCGCGATGATTCGTGGCAGAGCAAAAGCTCGATTGGACAGTTGGAAAATATGAAAATTTCGATCTGTTCTGTAGATGCACCATTACTACCCAAGAAGAGACTTAACTTGAACAATACAATTTATTTAAGATTGCATGGTGCTAAGAACTGGTATAATTATCTATATTCAGAGAAGGAAATTGAAAAGATAATGGAAAAAGTGGAGAAGAAACCAGCATATATCAAAGCAATTAATTGAATAACGACCACGGAATGTTGCCTAACGGAAAATATTTATTGAAACACCTATTAAAGTAAATAACAAGATTATCTTAGTCGTCACGAACGTTACTCAATTAATATATGATATATGAATGCACAAGAGCTATAACGGATAGCAAGTAATTAATTAGTTCGTCACCAAGTCATAAATACAATGTTGAAGATAGACTAGAATGGAGGACGAAGAAATCGAAAGAATTAAGAGATTTCTGAATGCCAATGGATACCTCGTCAGGAAAAGCGACATTGCGTGGATATTTAATAAAATATCTGATGAGTTGGACCGGAGAGAGGAAGAAAATCGTATTGTGAGAAGAGAGCTTTTATGCGAGGTAATAACTAAAATGAAGGAAATTAAGATTATAACAGAACTTCCAGGCGTTTCTGAAGATCGAGTAAAAATCACTCCATGTGGTAGACAGCTAGAGATAATTGCTGAAAGTGAAAGAAAAAGATACTATGAACTCATAAACTTGCCCGAACAGGCAAATACTCATAAATTAAAATCAACTTTTTTAAATGGTTATCTTGAAGTAACATTGAAAAGGAATCAGAAAAGGAAGAAAAAGGGGAACTCTCGGATTAACCGCCTTCATGCCGTTACCTATTAAAGGCAGAGATGTTGATTGAGTCTATTCAGTAGTGTGTCATCTATAATTATGAAAAAACTATCGTGCAAGGACAGGGAAAGCCTTATCGCATTAAGACCATATCAGAGAGGTCTGGTCATGCATGTTCTAAATTACTTGGATGAAATAAAACCAGTTGATGAGATTCCGGAAATGGGAAATTCAAAATCAAAACTCGATCCCCAAGAGATCTCACTCGGCAAGATATTAGTCCAAAAATATCGAAATAAGGAATTTGACATTAGCCAGTACTCTGACACATACGTACAGGAATTAAAAAGACGGATAGACGCAAAAATGAAAGGAAAGACTTTCGTTTCAACTGCGCCAAAAGAAAAAGGACCAACTACGGATCTTCTTGAGGCATTAAAGGCCAGCATAGAAACTAAAAAGAAATAATCCTCTTCTCAATTAAGATTACTAATGCCAAAGCACATAGCTTCGATAGAGGACAAACTAGAATCGCCGATGCTCCTTGACGGAAAAATTGCTGTTGTAACAGGTGGTACATCAGGACTTGGATTAGTGATTGCAAGAGAGTTAGCAAGGAATGGTGCAACTGTAATTATGACTTCTAGGAAAAAATCTAAATTGAAAAAAGCCTGTCGTTTGCATGAGAAGAATTTTTATGGATTTCAATTGGATGTTTCTGAAAATAACAGTATATTCAAATTTATCGAAAATATTTCAAAAGTATTTAGCAATGTTGATATCCTAGTAAATAACGCTAGTTTTCCATTCGAAAGGAAGATCTGGTTTAAAAAAGTACATGATGTATCAGAGCAGGAGCTAATGGATATTCTTCAAGTTGATCTGATTGGCTCTTTTAGACTAACAAAAGAGATTTTGAAAATTATGATTAAAAAAAGAAAAGGAGTTATTATCAATATTGCTTCCACCCCTGCAATTTCCGGACATATTTGTGGTTCTCCTTATTCTATAGCAAAAGCTGGATTAATTTGTTTGACGAAGCATATAGCTTCAGAATACGGACAATATAATATCAAATCGTATTCGATAGCATTGGGACACATTTATACGGATTCTATGCGTAAATCGCTTTCACGAAATGAAATAGCTAAGGCCAAAAATGAAAACACAATGAAAAGATTGGGCAGGCCGGAAGAGATTGCTAAAAGTATTCTTTCCCTTGCGTGTGGGGATTTTTCTTTTTCAACCGGAATTACTATAGTTATTGATGGAGGTGAAGTGATAATTTAGTGTTATATCGTTATGTAAGATTTTCCAAAGTCATGTAAGTATACGAATAACTATCATTCAAAAAAGATATTCAATAATCTAAAGTGAATAGGTTTTTTATTTGAATTATTTTACAATCTTCAACGGTGAGTAAAGATTATCTTTAAAATCAACGAAAATTATCCACTTTTTGCATGAACTACCAGGCAGGAACATGTGATTAAGTACATACCCACGCATTTTAAAGCCTTTATACTATATGTTACCCATGATGATGTATGTATAATAGGGAATCTTGCAGAGGTTGTGGAGAATATTTGACACCAGCTTCCTCCTGTATTGTCTGCAGGGAGTATGTTTCGTGGAATTGCGACAAATGTGATTCTATGGAGTATGTATTCCATTCGATAAATTATTGTAGGCAAGGTTACTTTTGATCGCAAAAATGGTCAAGTCATTTATCAATAGTTGGAACTCTACAAATTGCAAAGCGAGTTAAGAATATTGGATAGACTAAGTTAACGAGTTCTATCATTCCCTTATAAATTCAATAGGTTAGAGTTAGTCACATATCGAAACTACTTAAGAGTAACGTTAAATATATTAAATCGT
>Ga0126375_10000650_pt1 | contig 9980 bp, 8 predicted proteins | sample PanSoiMetPlot_14_FD_109577 | JGI IMG/M metagenome (GOLD analysis project Ga0126375, IMG submission 109577) | Tropical forest soil microbial communities from Panama - MetaG Plot_14 | ecosystem: Environmental > Terrestrial > Soil > Tropical forest | place: Panama | collected 2016-02-17 | reverse complement strand
GGCCAGGTGAAAGAGTTGGTTACCAACTACGGCAAGCTCGACATTCTTTGGTACGACGTGGCCTGGCCTCTCGATGCCAAAGGCTGGGAATCAGTCGAGATGAATACCATGGTGCGGAAACTTCAGCCCGACATCATAATCAACAACCGCTCAAAGATTCCTGAGGACTTTGATACTCCGGAACAGCGCATTGAAGCTTCGCAGAACCGGCCCTGGGAATCGTGCATGACTTTGAATGACAGCTGGGGCTATCACGCGGCCGACTTTAACTGGAAGAGTCCCACCACTGTCGTTCGCAACCTGATTACCTGCGCGCGCGATGGCGGCAATTACCTCCTGAATATCGGACCGAAACCTGACGGATCGATTCCTGAAGAATCAGTGCGCATTCTGACAACCGTCGGCGATTGGATGAGCAAAAACGGAGCAACCATTCGCGAATCGGATCCTTGCCAGCCACGTCGTGGAAATTATTTAAGCTTTACTCGGAAGGGAAATACGCTGTACGCACATGTTCACTACTGGCCGGGAGACACCGTGGTGATCGGCAATCTCCTGAATAAGGTTTCGTCGGCAAAATTCTTTGCCACTGGCGAGCCGGTTAAGTTTCAGCAGGACGAATTTCGCATCAGGCTGACAGGACTACCGAAGAAGGCGCCCGATTTTGTGACTACGTTCGCCCTCGAACTGGATGGCGAGCCAAAACAGGACCATGAAGGTAAGCGCGCGGTGAAGCCACGCGAAGGGACTTACAATCTCACGCGAGCCTGAGTCGAGGCTTTCTTTGCAGGTCTTAGCGACTTGCGCCTTGGCGTGAGTATTCCACAACAGACGAAGGCAAAGGCGCCGGGACGCAAAGGTACGCAGAGTTCAAAATAAGACACGAATTTTGCGACGTTCATTTCTTTGTTTGATGTTTGACATTTTCGTGCCGAGGTCAGTACCACGACAGGTCGGGCAGCAACCGGGTGAATAAATGGTAAACGATCTTCTCATCGTCGATAGCCATCAGCATTTCTGGCAGGTGGGCCGATTCGATTATCCGTGGATGACGCCGGAACTCGACGTGCTCTGTCACGATTATTTGCCGTCAACATTGGAACCAATCCTGAAGCAGAACGGCGTGGAAAAAACGATCCTCGTGCAGGCGAGTAATAGCGTTGAAGAGACGCGATGGTTGCTGGAACTGGCCGAGCAGAACTCCTTCATTGCCGGCGTGGTCGGGTGGGTTGATTTGCAGAACGATCAAGCCGGCCAACAGTTGAATGAGTTCGCAGCGCACCCAAAGTTCAAGGGCGTGCGACACCTGCTAGAAAGTGAACCGGCAGACGATTGGGTTACTCAGCCGAGTGTAAAGCAGGGGTTATGGCAACTTGCTGAGCGCGGCATTTCATATGACCTGCTGGTTCATACAAGGCATCTGAAGCACGCCGCCACTGTCGTTGCAGGATGCCCTGAGTTGCGCTTTACGATCGATCACATGGCCAAGCCGCCTATTGCGCGCAATGAGATCGACGAATGGTCGCGAGAATTAAAAGAGATTGCCCGGCACCCGAATGTTTGGTGCAAACTCTCAGGGCTTGTGACTGAGACGGATTGGGGCGACTGGAACACGCAGGATTTGAAACCGTATATCGATACCGCGTTGGAATATTTTGGCGCCAGCCGGATGATGTTTGGCAGCGATTGGCCGGTCTGCCTGTTGGCCGCATCGTACGAGCAGGTATTGGAAGCAGTCGAGACCTTGTTGGCAGAAGTTGGCGAGAAAGATCGACAACTAATCTTTTCAAAGAACGCTTATGAGTTTTATCGAATTCAGGAGGAGGCTGTAGCAGTTTAGTTGCTGACCGGAGCGCGACCGTCCGGGTCGCCGCCCATGCCTATCGCAGGCGCGGACGCTTGCGCTCCCGTCGGCTGAGTCGAGGTCGTAAATCACCCGCAAGCGCGTACGCTTGCGTTTCACTCGGCTTTGCTGAAAAAGCAGATGTCCCAAACCTATTTCATCACCGGCGCGCAAGGATGCATCGGGTCGTGGATTGTTAAAGCACTGGCCGAGCGTGGCGATTCGCCCGTCGTTTTCGACCGCAGTGAAGACGCGCGCCGGTTGGAAGCAATCATCCAGCCCGACGACCTGGGGCGCGTTAGTTTTATATACGGCGACATCACGGATGTAGCTGCCGTGCGGGCGGCGCTGGAAGCTTCCGGTGCCCGGCGAATCATACACTTGGCAGGTCTGCAGGTCCCGACATGCAAAGCGGATCCGGTGGCCGGTGCATTCGTAAACGTGATCGGCACGTTGAATTTGTTCGAAGCGGCGAAAGCGATCGAGGCTGAACGTGTCGTATATGCCAGCTCCGCTGCTGTCTTTGGCGACGCCGACGCCGCAACTCCGCTGGACGAAAACGCGGCAGTCGAACCAGCGACGCACTATGGTGTTTTCAAGCGAACTAACGAAGGCAATGCGCGAGTTTATTTTTCGGATCATGGTGTGAACAGTGTTGGACTCAGGCCGCTGACAGTCTACGGAGTGAATCGCGATACCGGCCTGACCAGCGATCCAACTAAAGCCATGAAAGCTGCCGTCCTCGGCGTGCCCTTTCAGATCCGCTTCAGCGGCGCTACGGATTTCCAGTACGTTGAAGACACAGCCGCAGCATTCATCCATTGCGCAGATGAGGCGCCTGCAGGGGCGCATGTTTTCAACCTGCACGGCGACACCGTGGAAGTCGAAATCATTACAGCGGTCATCAACGAAAACGCTGGGCGCGAACTCGTGACCTTCAGTGGTCCGGCAATTCCGATTGCCCCGGCGCTTGATGACCGGGCAATCCGCCGTGTCATAGATGGTTTGCCGGCGACCCCGCTCGAAACCGGTGTGGCCGAAACAATGCGACTCTTCAGGCAATTAGAGAAAGGGGGCCGCTTGGATACTAGCGATATCGATGCAGAGATTTTAGCGGCTCGGGAGAGAACCGTTTGAGCACTTCATTCGAAACCTGGGAAAAGCCCGTCGCACCGGGCGAAACACAGGCGACCATGCGAGCCAGTGTCTTGTGTGGTGTCGGCCGCCTGGAAGTGCGCGATGTGCCTCTGCCTTCACTGGCAGCGCATCAAGTCGTAGTGAGAGTGTCGGCAGTTGGCCTGTGCGGTACGGATGCTCACATCTTTGCCGGTCATGCGAATTACCACATTGACGAGTACGGTCAACCCATTCCATTTGAAGTCGATCCTCAAATCCTTGGTCACGAAATCAGCGGTTGTGTCGAAGAGGTAGGCAGTGAAGTCAAAGACCTGGCGCCGGGTGATCGTGTAGTGATAGATCAGGGACTGAACTGCATGAGTCTAAGGCGCGAACCTCTGTGCGAATATTGCAGGACAGGTGATTCGCATCAATGCGAATTTTACGCTGAGCACGGAATCACCGGACTACCCGGCGGGCTCGCCGAGTTCATCTCCGTTCCCGCAGTTAATGCCATTCCGATCCGGAGCGATCTGCAACCAGCAGAAGCGGCCCTTGCGGAGCCATTAGGATGCGTTATTCATGCATCGGATTCAGTGGCGCGAGCGCAAGGCCGCTATCACTTAAACGGAAAGTCGAACGGACGTCACGTTGAATCTATCCTGGTGTGCGGCGCCGGTCCGGCCGGACTGATGTTCATTCAGTATCTGAGACTGGTCCTCGGCTATGACCGTTTGCTGTTAGTTAGTGAGCCCAACCCGGAAAAACGCGCATTGTCGCTCAAGTTTGGCGCCGATCGGGTGATTGATCCCGGCGATCGCGATGCGGTGGAGGCGGTGCACGACAACACGGATGGAAAAGGCGTGGATTATCTAATCGAGGCTTCAGGAGCTGGCAGGGTACTCACCTTTATTCCGGGCCTTATAAGAAAACAGGCAAATGTCTTGCTTTATGGCCACGGCCACGCAGGCGTCGAGCTCAGTGTGCTGAATAATCTCATGTTCCGTGAACCAACTCTGATCACGCCGGTGGGCGCTTCCGGCGGTTTCGAGTTAGACGGCCGGCCCTCAGCCTATCTCCGTGCCTTACATCTCATCGAGCAAAAGCGGATCGACGTGGCCCCGTTTATCACACACCGTTACACCTCTCTTGAATCCGTGCAGGATGCTCTGGCGCGCGATATCCACACTTCGGGTTACATTAAGGGAGTGGTCACTCTTTAGAGATTGCCGATTTTCCAATTGCCGATTCATGGATATACTCACGTTGATTTTGGCATTCGTCTATGAACGAAAGCGATCATCAAACGGCAATCAAGAATCCGCAATCGGCAATTAAGGTCGGCCTGTTCGTTACCTGCATCGTCGATCAGATGTGGAGCAGTATCGGCGTCAGCACGGTCGAAGTCTTGCGCCGTGCCGGTTGTGAAATTGAATTTGATGAACGGCAGACATGTTGCGGCCAGCCGGCCTTCAATACCGGTTATCGGAATGAAGCCCTGAGCGTCGCCCGCCGCTTTATCGAACTATTCGAAGAGAGCGCGGTCGATTTTATCGTGAGCCCTTCGGGTTCGTGCACTGCGATGGTGCATCATTATGAAGGTCTTTTTTCTGACGATGACTCATGGCGGCAACGAGCTAAAGCGCTGGCGGCGCGCACCTTCGAGTTGAGTTCATTCCTGGTGCGCGTTTTGGGGCGAGAAGATGTCGGAGCTCGGTTTCGCGGCCGCGTGACCTGGCATGATGCCTGTCACGGGCTGCGCGATTTAGGAGTTCGTGAAGAACCGCGCGCCTTGATCAGGAATGTTCGCGAAACAGAACTCGTTGAATTGGAAAACGCGGACTCCTGTTGTGGCTTTGGCGGCACGTTTTCTGTTAAGTATCCGGAAATTTCTGCTGCTATTCTCGATCAAAAAATTGAAACGATCGAAACTTCAGGCGTCGACGCCGTAATCTCAGGAGATGCGAGTTGCCTGATGCAGATTGGCGGCCGGCTCTCGCGCATCGGGTCGAAAGTGCGCGTGATGCACCTGGCAGAGTTATTGGCGAGTCAATGAGCGAGGATAATGTTTCGCCACAGAGGCACAGAGACACAGAGTTTTCTCAAAGAATGAATTCTTAATTCTCTGTGTTTCTGTGACTCCGTGGCAGATTCTATGAACCACTTAACTGCCGAGACTTTTGACTCGAACGCGCGCGCGGCGCTGAATGATTCGCAGTTGCGCGGAGCGTTGCGTCATGCGACCTCACTTTTCGGCAAACGGCGGCTCGCTGCTGCCCGCAGTCTCAACAATTGGGAAGATCTGCGATCTGAGGCTCGCCGCATCAAAGACGAAACGCTCCTTCATCTCGACAAGTATTTGACAGAGTTCACGGCAAATGCGGAAAACGCCGGAGCCCGGATACATTGGGCGCGCGATGCGGCTGAAGCTAACAACCTCGTCAAGAAGATCGCGCGCCAGAACGCAGCCAGGCTCGTCGTCAAAAGCAAGAGCATGACGACGGAAGAGATTCACCTGAACGCGGCGCTCGAAGCCGAAGGCATCGAAGCCCTGGAAACGGATCTCGGCGAGTACATCGTTCAACTTGCCGGCGAGACACCATCGCACATCATCGCCCCGGCGATTCATAAAACGAGACATCAGATCGCCAAACTGTTTACGGAAAAGCTCGCCATTCCGCCCACCGACGACATTGCCACGTTAACGATTACGGCCCGCCGCGTCTTGCGCCAAAAGTTTGCCGCCGCCGAAATCGGGGTGAGCGGTGTCAATTTTGGCGTGGCCGAAACCGGCACGATCCTGATTCTCGAGAATGAAGGGAACATTCGCCTGACCACGAGTTTGCCCCGCACACACATTGCGGTGATGGGGATCGAAAAAGTTATCCCGCGCTTTGCAGATCTTGAAATGTTTCTGAAGCTGTTGCCGCGATCGGGAACGGGACAGCATCTCACTTCCTATCAGTCCTTGATTACCGGAACGAAGCGCAGCCCTGATCAGGAAGGCCCCGAGGAGTTGCACATCATTCTGCTCGACAATGGGCGATCGCGCATGCTGGCTCATCCAACCACGCGACAGTCGCTCGCGTGCATTCGTTGCGGCGCATGCCTTAACGCCTGTCCGGTCTACCAGCAAATTGGCGGGCACGCTTATGGCTCAGTCTATCCGGGCCCAATCGGCGCTGTCATCACGCCGCAGTTGATTGGTTTGAGCAAGGCTGCGAAGTTGCCCTACGCCTCAAGTTTGTGTGGCGCTTGCCGTGAAGTATGTCCGGTCAAAATCGATATTCCGGAGTTGTTACTGCATCTGCGCGCAGAGATAACGCGGAACGCAGAAGGCGGCGAAAACAAGCCAGACATTGCTCCGCGGAGAGCGGAACAACTCGCTTTCAAAATATGGGCGGCGATCATGACCAGACCGCGTTGGTATGAATTCAGCGCCAGTCTGGCCAGGCTCTTACAGCGGCTTGTTGTCCGCGGAAATCGCATCGGCAAAGTGGGCGGCTTCATCGGAGCTATGGCTCCGCCGCTGGCAGCCTGGACGGGCGCGCGCGATCTACGGCCGGTCGAAAAGAAATCTTTTCGTCAGCAATGGCGAGAGAGTGGCAGAAGCCCGACTGTTAGGGAGGGCGCTTAAGACTAATGAGTCGCGAAGTGTCCAACAACGAAGCGCGGGACGCAATCATGCAGTCCATCCGCGCGCATCTCGCCGCCAGCCCGCGGCTAGAGTCTGCGTCCGTTTCCCTGATTCCGCACGATGACACTGGCGCTAATTACCAGCCAGCCACCGGCGCATCGGATTTGAAAATGTTTTGCGAGCGGCTTGAATCCGTCGGCGGCCACTGCGTGATTGTGCGAGATGAAGACGAAGCAGCGCGCGCCCTGGCCCGCATTGTTTCTGAGTTACAGGCGAGGGATGGAGCCAGCCGAATTGCGCTATCTGATGCGGCACTGGTTTCACGGCTGACACGCGACGTAGCTGCCGAACAGTTGGAGGTTTGTCCACAGGTTTCAGATTTGTTCAGTTATGATGCCGGCGTCACGATGGCCCAGGCGGGCATCGCCGAAACCGGAACTCTGATACTCGAAGCGGAAAAGGAACGGCATCGTCTGGTTTCACTTCTGCCACCGGTGCATATCGCCGTGGTCAGGGCACAGGATATCTGTCCCACAATTGGCGATGCGTTGAAACGGCTGCGCGGCGATGGCGAAAGTGGGATGAGCCGTGCCATTACCTTCATCACCGGACCTTCACGCACAGCCGATATCGAACTAACGCTTACAATCGGCGTTCACGGGCCCAAAGAACTCCACGTGATCGTGATGGACAGTGAGCCTGAAGCAAAGAATGTTCTTAGACGTTAAGAGAAAACAATCATGCGGAAAACAGTTCTTCTTTTACTTACATTAGCGCTACTCGGAGCGTTTGGTTGCAACCGTTCAAAATCCACAAACGCGAAGAAGTTGACGATTGCCGTCATTCCCAAGGGAACTTCACATGAATTTTGGAAGAGTATTCACGCCGGCAGCATCAAGGCGCAGCGTGAACTTTCGACTAATGGCACGGAAGTCGAAGTCATCTGGAAAGGTCCCTTGCGTGAAGACGATCGCGAGCAACAAATCCAGGTAGTTGAGGGCTTCGCTTCGCAGGGTGTCAACGGAATCGTGCTGGCACCGTTGGACAATCGCGCGTTGGCGCGGCCGGTCGAAGAAGCAGAGAGCGCCGGGGTGCCGACCGTAATTATCGACTCGGCCCTGGAATCAAATTCGATTGTCAGTTTTGTCGCTACCGATAATCGGAAAGGTGGAATGCTTGGCGCGGATCGGCTGGGCGAACTGATGGGCGGAAAAGGAAAAGTAATTCTGCTCCGCTATGCCGAAGGTTCCGCCAGCACGGAAGAGCGTGAGGCCGGCTTTTTACAAGAGATAAAAGCCAAATATCCAAACATCGAGTTGATGTCCAGCGATCAGTATGCCGGAGCAACGCGCGACACTGCGAAGCGCGCTTCTGAAAATTTGCTCAACCGCTTCGGCGATGACGTGCAGGGAATCTTTTGCCCGAACGAATCCACCACGGCGGGAATGCTTTCAGCGCTGCAGGATATCGGCAAAGCGGGTAAAGTGATGTTCGTTGGATTCGACACCAGTCAAATGTTTATCGACGCGATGCGCGCGAAGCAGTTGCACGGAATCGTGGTGCAGAATCCCTTCAACATGGGTTATCTCGGCGTGCGGACGATGATTGAGAGTCTGCAAGGAAAGACCGTAGAAAAACGTATCGACACGGGCGTGACAATGATTACGCCCGAGAATCTCGATGCGAAAGAGACTCAGGCATTGTTGCACCCGCCGCTTGATCAGTATCTCAAGTAAGTTTCGAGTTTAGAGTTTAGAGTTTCGAGTTACAGCAAATTAGATTGGACTGGGGTGACTGGCCATCAGAGATTCCAGTGGCCGTTTCAAAAAAATGTAAATGTAGCGTGAAGCGTACGCTCGGAACTCGGAACTCGAAACTCGAAACTGTTATTTCCATGGTCGCTGAAACCAAGACCGATTGGACCATCTCGGGCCCGAGCGTGGCGCGAAGTTGGCTGAACCGGCTGGGTCCCTTTCTGGGGCTCCTGCTGGTGATTCTTGTCTTCGCGATCCTGATCGGCGCACCTGAGAAATATCTTTCGCTCAAGAATCTTCGTACGGTGCTGGCGCAAACGGTTATCGTCGCAGTTGGCGCGATTGGAATGACGATAATCATCATCAGCGGCGGCATCGATTTGTCAGTTGGTTCGGCAATCGCTTTGACCGGAGTAATTACAGCTCTGGGCATCAATGCGGGATGGTCGACAACCGTTGCAGTTTCCGTCGGGATCCTCGTTGGCGGCCTTGTCGGTGTGATCAATGGACTAGCCATTACTCGCCTGCGCGTCGTCCCGTTCATTGCCACGCTGGGCATGTTGGGTGTCGCACGCGGCGTCGCGAAGGGCATTGCCGGATCACAGACTGTGAATATGCCTGAGACGTGGGCCAACGATTTGTTATTGACAGTTCCGAAGCAGGCCTGGTTGCTGGTTGCACCCGGCGTGTGGATCGCCATCGTGCTCTCCGTGGCGGCCGCGGTGGTTCTGCGTCAAACGGTTTTTGGCCGGCGGGTGTTCGCCCTGGGTTCAAATGAAGCTGCGGCCCGCGCCTGTGGCATCGCAACTGATCTCATGAAAATTTACATTTACGGACTGGCCGGCCTGCTTTTTGGGTTGGCCGGTGTCATGCAAATGTCGCGTTTGCGGCAGGGCGACCCCACTGTGGCTGCCGGCCTGGAGCTGGACATAATCGCCGCGGTAGTGATCGGTGGCGGCAGCCTCAGTGGCGGAGAAGGCAGCATACTCGGCTCGATGATTGGCGCGCTGATCATGGCCTTCCTGCGCAACGGATGTCAGCAAGTGGGTTGGCCCAATTATATTCAGGAAATCATCATCGGCGCGCTGATTGTTTTTGCGGTTGCGATTGATCGTTGGCGTCACTCAAAAATGGCAGTCGCATGATTGGGAGTGCGCCCCGCGGAAGGAAAGGGCACTTGAAAGAAAGGGGCAGGCCAATGCTTGCTATTACAAATTCATGAACTACCGTCGCTTCGGTCGCACCAACTGGAAAGTTAGCGAGATTGGCTACGGCATGTGGGGCATGGGCGGTTGGAGCGGGTCAGATGATCAAGAGTCCCTGCAGTCTCTCCAGCGCGCGGTTGATCTCGGTTGCAATTTCTTCGATACGGCGTGGGCTTACGGCGAGGGCAAGAGCGAAGCATTACTCGGCCAATTGGTGCGGGCTAATTCAGACAAAAAACTCTACACAGCGACAAAGATTCCGCCCAAAAACTCCACCTGGCCAAGCCGTCGTGAGTTTACGCTTGATGACACTTTTCCGCCGGACTATATCGAGCAGCGGGTCCACGAAAGCCTGCAACACGCGGATTTGTCGAGCTTCGACCTGGTGCAATTTCACGTTTGGGAAGACGGTTGGCTGTCAGACG
>Ga0126375_10000648_pt1 | contig 9989 bp, 8 predicted proteins | sample PanSoiMetPlot_14_FD_109577 | JGI IMG/M metagenome (GOLD analysis project Ga0126375, IMG submission 109577) | Tropical forest soil microbial communities from Panama - MetaG Plot_14 | ecosystem: Environmental > Terrestrial > Soil > Tropical forest | place: Panama | collected 2016-02-17 | reverse complement strand
GTAATCTTCGTAGAAGCAGCATTGATGTTCTTAAATTGAAGGTCAACGCCAACTTTTGCATTAAATAGTCCGACTCCTCCCACTCCTTGGTTTGAAGCCGTATTAGATTCTCCAACGCTTGAGCCTGGTGGCGTTTGAGCAACCCATTGAGACGTCGAGGAGTTCCACGTCGGGACTTGACCATTGGCTGGAGTCATTGCGGCATCGGCCATATCTATTAGTTTACTGCCTGACTTTGATATCTTGGTCCAGGCAATGGCCGCCGTGGCTGATATGCTGCTATTATCAAGCATTGCCCATTGAATATCTGAGGCTGTTGATACTAGCACCTGACCAGTAGAGCCGCGACCCATTCTTACATATTTAGTGCTGTTATTCTTTAGAAGATCACCTTGAAAGTTATTAGCAGTGGTGTAGGCCAGGGTATTGGTATCTAGGGAGAATACCTGCAGATCCGTTAAAGAGCCGCCAAACTGCTGAAGTTTTAGGTGGTTATCGGCCGGGTCCATAAACAGGTTGACATAGGTGTTATCGGTTGGGGCCGTGGGAGTTGCGGCCGCTGTCACCATTTCTATATGGTCGGTAAACTGCCAGGCATTCTTTACACGGACCCTTCTACTGGTTACCGTCTTATTATTGAATATCTGCATAACTTCTTTTAGCTGGTCACTACCGTAGTGGGTAGAGTCCCCGCCATCAATGTTAACGACTTCCTTGAAATCTGTATACGACATCTATCTGGCTAGTTATCGGCTTTTTCAGGTATAATGAACTGAGTCCTTACAATGGCTTCGTTTAGCTTGCCATTTGTAATTGTTATCGCTGTGGAGGTTTTTACTGCCTGTTCCATTATGTCCTTATGGAAATTGTAAAGCGTGTTTAGTGTATCGATTAGTGATTTGTTTTGCTGTTCTAGTCTGGCATTAAGGTCTTTGAGGTTGGCTATTTCTATGTCTAGCCTGTTTATCTTTGCTTTGTGGTCGTCTATTTCCTTCCAGGCCTCTTCAAGTTTGGCCTTGCTATCCAGGTAGATGGCCCGCTCCATAGCCGTAGAATCGTCTAATTCTTCTTTATCTTCCTCTTTATTGTTGGACATTTTTTCTTTGTTATTTATCGCTTTGAACCATAAAATCATATATTCTAAATGATTTATTCAATGAATCTGTATTTTCATTCATAAAGACAAATGTGAGAGAACCGCTTTGAGTGGGGATGTTTGTCGTTACATGATTATATGATCCGCTGTCCAACTTCCAAGAGAATCGTGAGTTAGCATCATCTCCTACAAGATAGACAGTATGCACATTACCATCGAATGCTGTTCCAGTATCATCTACACTTGTTACTGTTGTATTTGGTGCGTGCCATATTACAAAGTTAGCATTTAATGGAGAAGATAGAGTAGTTGAGATACCTAACGCAAATGCATAGCCACCAGCGTTAAACGCAGTATCGCCAGTTGGTTCCAAATTAGTCATAAATCCCATCCAAAGCCTATGATTAGTAAGCTCAACTAATTGAAAACGTATTCTTATACGAGGATTGGATTTTCTAATGGTAAGCGCCGCAACATTTACCTTTGAGCCGCCTCCGGCTGTTGTAGTTCCTGTCTGTAGTGTGGTATACTTTCCATTTGTCGAATCGAATCCTGACGTATTATTTGATGCTCCAAGCGTTCCGGTGTGCGCGGTCCAATCATTTAACAATCCACCGGTTGCCTGAGTTACGGTTCGTCCCCAATTTCCCCAGCCTATCTTTCTTGTAGAAAATAATGACGGATATCCTCTCAACCACCAGTATGTGCCGTCAGAAATGAGTTCATCTCCAAGGTCTGTTTCATAGAAACGATAGCCAGATGGTGAGGTTGGTTTTGTATCAGTTGAAAGACCAGTTAGATAGCCATTGAATAAGGTTGTGACAGTCATTTTTTATTGATTAAACACCTGCCCTCCAATACCACTTTAAATTATTAGTTCCGCTTGCCGGTGCGAATGCATATGTGACTGTAATATTGGTGCTGCCTACAGTTGTAGTAAATGGTCCCCTTGCATCGTCAGTATTTGATATTATATCTAGACTGCCCGGTGTTGCAAACAGGCCATGTGCTATATTGAAGGTCTTGGTAGAACCATCGCCATTCTGTGTGCTTAAGCCGGAGTTTGTCGCTGCAAAGCCTGTATTACTTGAAAATGTATTTGTGCCTACAAATGTTGATGTTGCGCTGCCTGTTGCATCATTACCTGTAAATGTCCAGTTGGTGGAAGTGCCAGTCATATTAATGGCTTTTTTTGCACCATTGATAAATCGATTATTTGCTATAATGATATTGTTAGAATTATTCATTTGGATGGCGTCACAATTTCGAAATACGTTACCAGAGATTACAAAGTCAGTGCTCCCTGTTGTATTGCCTTGATAGATGGCCTGTGCTTCTATGTCATTAAATACGTTGCCTGAGATCACCGCTCCCACCATACCAGTATCTATTTCAATAGCATTTCCGTGATTTCCACCAGAGTCTTTCTTTATGTTTGCTATTTGATTTCCGGTGATTACACAGTTGTTCCCTAATCCGGTAATTTCTATGCCTGCAGTTGCACCCCTGATATTACAACCTGTTACTACTACGTTTTTGCAGCGGGCAAATATACCATAGCCAGTCTGATCATTTGTTTTCCAACTTGATGAACTGATATTACAATTTTGGAAGGTGACGCCTTCGCCGTCTTCATGAAAGTTAAATGCAGAAAAGTGCATACCCTCGGCCGTTCCGCTTACTGTTATATCTCTAGGTATTCCTGAAAATGCAGAATTGATACAACCCCCATCTGTGCAATGACGCCAGTTAGGGCCCCTGCACGTTGTCTTTAGTTTGACATGCTGACAGGCCTGGCCCAAGAAAATACCATACGGTCCTGCCGTTGGTAACCCAATCCATGGATAATTCCCAGTCATAGTAGTAATAATATCCAGATCAGAATTGATACAACTGTTTACCTGTATGTTGGTGCCTCCCCCGCCTATCGTGCTATCTCCTACCTCCAATTTGCGAAATTGAAGATTATCAACGTATTCGAATCTTACCAGGACTTGGGTCTGACCTGTATAGCCTGAGCTGATTGGCATTATCGTCAAGTCCTGCATAGTGATGTTGCGCAGCATCGTTATTTTGGCAACGGTTGCTGTATCTGCAGTTGCGTAACTATCGTAAAGTGAATCGTTTAATGTAATAATTCCAGTTCCAGTGTCAACGGCCATTATTTTCTTTATCTCGCCCTGCTTTCCTACGCCAAAGCCGGTTTGGTCCCATGTTCTTGAGCTGCGGATGAAAATGTAGTCACCAAATGCAAAGCCTGCGGCATCAGTTGTAGATACTGTTATTGTGTTTTCAGCCGCGTTAGCATTGGCAGTCAAATTCTTTGAAGTCCCTACAGTTCCGGCCGCATCAATAGAATATGCACAACCTGCCTGTAATTCTATCCTTGTTCTACCCGTGCCCTGCCCTCTTATTGTTATGTTACCAATCTTTGAACCGGTTAGTCCAGCGTATGCCGTAGTCTGTGGAAATGTGCCTGCACCTAACTCAATGACCGTAGGGGTTCCAGCCGGAGATATTGCGTTAATTATTGAATTTAAGATGGATTGTATATCTGTAGAACTTGAGTAGACAACGGCTTCATTAGGCGTGTTTTTCCTTGCTTCCATCACGCTGCCATTGAGGGTAATTCTCCATGTTTGAACAACTCCGGTATTTTGTATAGTATTTGCTGCAAAATCGATTGTCTTGTTTGTTAAAGGCTGGACAAAGGCCTGCGTTACCATGCTGTCGTCTGCCGTTAGCAAGGGCAATGTAACGTTTCTATTTGCAGCAATTGCCGAGCTGTTAAAGATATACTGGAACGTATTTGCTGGATTGTTTACCGCTAATTTCTGATTGTAAAAATTCTTTTGACCTGTTACGTTTTGCGCACTCTCGCCGATCATAAATGTCGAATTAGCACCCAGTGTAGGTATTGTTACAGTTCTATCTGCAGTAATGGCTCCTCCTGCAAATATATAACTGAATGTATTTGCTGGATTTGCTAGTTTTAGCCTGCTGTTTCTAAACGTCTGGTCAAAATCTTGATAGGTATTTGCCTGGGTTGTGCTGACATCGCCGCCAGCGATACTCGTTATGGTTCCAGTACTGTTTTTTAGTTTTAGTTTGTGGTCGGTTGAATCGATATACAAACGCTGGTCACCGGCTGCCGGGTTAGTTGCTGGTGCTGAGGTTTCAGTCATATCAAAACTAGCCTGGAAAAGCCAGGGGTTTGATATTTTCGGACGGCGAGCGCTGACTGTTTTGCCGTTTAAAATTTGCATTAGGTCAAGCAGGTCCTGGCTACCGTACTTTGTTACGGTGCCCGACGTAGGAGATGATACTTCCCTGAAGTCGGTAAATGACATTTTTTAATTAATCAAGAAAAACAAAGACATATGATACATAATAAGACTTATTTGATTGATTGATTGATTGATTGATTGATTCATTCATTTCTCTGCTTCAATATAGACGTAGTCGACTAACAATGTTTTTGCTGTTGTTGTTGATGCCTGTGCTATCAGGTTAAAAAACAGGTTTGTTGCCGTTGTTGGTATTCTAGTGCTTATTGTTTGCTGTACCGTTGAATCAAAGTTTATCTTAATACTGGTGCCACCTGCGGCCCAGTTTATGGCTATAGTGTGATAGCCTGTATCTTTGGCTATTCCTGTGCTAACATTATCAGCAACCATTGCATCAGAGCCGTCATTATGAAATATAGTCCAGTTAGTGCTTCCGCTACCAGTTTCAGTAAACCCTACCAGTACGCCATGATCTGCGTTTGCTAGTACTGGTGCTGCTGTAGGTAATGCTGCTGCTGAACTAAAGCCAAAAAACAGCCGTCCATTGGCTGTGTTGCTTATGGAAAAACGGCCTTCTAGTTTCATGCCCCATAATCGCCGGCCAATACCAACACCAAATGTTGGACTTGTCAATCCTGCATTGTTACCCGCTACCGCCCCTGATACGAAATTGGCAACTATTCCCTCAGTATTGTCGTATGTGATCGCTGGGCTGCCTGCTCCAGTTGGCACATGCTGTGTTAATATTCCGTCCTGGATACCCATGTTTGTTACTGTGACGGCGGCATTAGGTGAAGTTGGTTGATAGGCTCCCCAGCGTTTATTGTATGGTATCATAATACCGGCTTCAATCTTGGCTGATGTACTGCTTTTAAATGTGGGTCTATGCGTTGTACTATCTATGTATAGTCGCTGGGTGTTTGCTGCTGGTGCTGCTGGCTCTGCTGTTTCCAGCATATCGTAATAGGTATCAAACTGCCAGGGATTGGCTATATGCGGTCTTTTACTGCCTACTACTTTCCCGTTAAAAATTTGCATCAGGTCCAATAGATCCTGGCTTCCGTACTTGATTGCCGTTCCTGCTTTGGGACTGGATACCTCCCTGAAGTCAACATATGACATTTTTTAACTAATGACCTCCGTATCCAGGCTTTTAATCAAATCAAGTATTGAGGCTAATTTGTATAACTTTTTTAACTTCCTGGTCTTGGCTTTATTCCTTGCCGAGATTGTAGCCTGGACGTCTATGTTTGGCCATGTCGCTATTGTTGATGCTTGTTGCTGCTTGGTTACTGCTGTTGTTATTACACGATTGTAGAGGTTTATTATTGGAACAGTTTCAGTCCTTTCTCTTCTTATTATGGTTGTAATGCTTTCTTGTGGTGGTGGTACGTAATCGGATAGCCAGCGTCTTAGTATCTTCGGCCCGGCTGCTGCTGGTGGTGGTGGTTGTTCTTGTACTTCAATAGGTTTGGTTGGTTGAATCGGTCTTATCTGCGAGCCTTGACGGGTCCAGTCACTTGTGAGGCTACGGGACTGTTCTACTTGTACGGGGGCCAATCGGATAACCCGGCTAAATAGGCTATCCGAGGCCAGGACCGTATCTGTGAGGTGATAGATATAGCGACGGTTAGCCCCGCCACCACCTACAGTCTCAACAATTTGCCTCTTAAGATGTAGTTTTCTGGTCAGTGTTTCAGATGGGCCTGGACCTACGTCGATTGTATAGCCACTATCGAATCCAGCGCCGTCAAATCCGACTGATGTTACATTATCAGATAAGGTTCTTAATATGGTAACCATTATTTAACCTAAATTCAAGGTATATTGTATCTGAATTCCATCCGTTGGATTTAATGCTCCGGGGACAATTGTACCCGCGTGTGCCATTATCCCCCCAGACGAGTTATTAAATATAGCCACCTTTTGAACTGCGCTAAATGAGGAAGTAGCGGTAAATGTGATATCAAATAATGTGCTGTTGGTGCCGGTTGTATGGGTAATACCTGGGCTGGCTGTAGTTACATCAGCCCTCTGAAGGCCTCCAGTTGTTATTTCACCGGCTAGTGTGGTATCGCTGACAGTTGGAGCTGTTGTATCTTCCGATAAAGCCATGAAATTAGCAGCCCTTGCTCCAGTTGTTGCCATGTATATTTGACTATGCCAGAAATCTCGGCCCACGTTGGTATAGAGATTATGCTCAAGGCTACCATTTCTAATCCAGATGCCTAAATTGGCACGATAAATATTGCTAGTTATCCATCCACCTGCTGCTATTTGGCGAGGAAGGACGTTTCTTAATATAGGATCGACAACTGCGGTATCGGTGATAAGGCAGCCATCTGGATGGGTTGCAATGACCTGACCATAATCCTTTATGATCATTCTTTCTTGCCGCCTGAACGTATCTGCTTGACATTGGGATCGTTAGCATGGCTGGCTATATGTTCAGCCCATTGCTCAGGGTCAGAAGTTACAAATTCCGGCTTACAGTTACCACAGCGAAAGGCGCCACCGTCAATAATTGACATTATAAAAGTCTAGCAGTGTAGAATTGCCAAAACAACTAACTAACTAACTAAGTGCTTGCCCGCCTGCTAGTTTGAGTATGAAACGAACAGACAGACTATGTACCTATCTCTGTTTGCCAAGAGATGCAAGCAGGCAAGCATCATCATGACATATTCGCACGCATTGTTGACTACACATACATGACACATGACACGTATTTTGGTTGATTGACTGGCTGCCGCTGTTATTGCGGTAATTATATTTCCTCTATCTTTTCTAATATGCGTTTTGTTACTTTATCTATTAGCTTTCCACGTTCTTGTCGCTCGTATTCAAGGTCGAGAAGAGTTGAAGCCGCTGATGGGCTTACCTTTGTAGCATCCTTTATCGACTGAGCTAGAGTGCCGGCTACATCTGGGTTAAATCCTGTTTTAACTCCTTGCTGTTGTGGTGTTGGTGCTGTTTTTTGAGCCTTGTCCTCTACTTGTTTGACCTGTTTCATATCTACAACCTTTTGCTGCAGATTGAATTGTTGTTGTTGCCACTCAGCCTTTTGTGCCTCACGTTCTTGGAATACTGGTATTTCGTCGTCTAGGCCTACCCCTCTAAGGACACGTTCACCTGATACAGGCCCTTGACCACCAGAAAACAGAATCATAAATGCCTTTACCTTATCTAGGAACGTATCCATGTTGGCAGGTTCAAATACTATTTTGATACGCCATTCCTGGTCAGATATCTCGATTTCGCCAGTTCTTGGGTCGCGGATAAGTACGAGGCCTTTTGCCCTGGCTTTTATCCCCACGTCTGTGCGAGGTGGACCAGTTGTCGATTGTGGGCTGGGTGTTGGTACTGTTGGCTTATTGGTTACTGGTCGTTCTTCTGGTGGTGTATATCCTTCTGCTTCCTGGGGTTCGTCAATGATTCCAGCCTGATCATTATCTATCAGCGTCTTTAAAATACGGTCAATCCATTGCTCTTGTATTATGTCACCAATCCAGACTTGGTATGGTTGCAAGGTAAAGATGTTCCAGGCCTCCATTAGCTCCTGAGCGGTTGCGCGGTTCATTATGTCTGGGTTGTATAATATCTCGGGAAATTGCATCTGGCGGATTATTTCCAAGTTGTTAGCAAGACGCTCATTGGTCATTTCCTGTACACTGACGTTGATGGCCACAGGTTCAACTCTCGTTGATTGGTTTACCAGTATGACGTTACCAGCACCATTCTTTAGCGCCTCTCTTGTTTTATCCATCGTTGACTGGTTTAGACTGCCTGGCATCGAGCATAGAAGCATAGGAGACCATAAGCGGAAGTTGGTCTCTGGCAAGTTACGCTGATTAATTACTCGGTTAGTTTCACTTAGGTAGATTACTTTTTCAACTAAACTATAACCAAAATGGTACGTACCTGGACTCATATGATAATTTCTAAATGCTATATACATGATATCCTCCATTGGTAATATAGAATCGGGGAATTGATAGTCGAGGTATTCTACTCCTAACAGTTCCCACGTGCTTTTGTGGACAAACCTCCTGCCTAGCGACATACCTGGCAGTATCTTTATGCTGATAGGTAGGTTGTCAGTCGGGTCTTTTTGAATGATGGCAGCATCAGCTCCAAAGCACGCGCCCTGTATGAATAACGCCTTGAATGCCTGTGTTGCCTTGCAGTCTTTGTTTATCTTGTCTAAGGCGGCCTTGTATCGGAGTAGGGTAGGATTAGCAGTTAGCGAGTCAAGTGCTGCCTTTCTTTCTTCCTCGCTATCATATTGCTTGTTGACATCGATTACAGTCTTGAAATGATCCCCAAATATTGATTGGGCTAGTAGCTCAAGGCACATGGCCACAATCCCATCTTCACGCCAGGCTTCATGGAATCGTATCAACTCTTCGTATGAATAGGTGGGCTTGAATGCGCTGCTAACGTTAGGGCCTAATATCCGGCGAATATCCTCATTTTCCTCTTCTTTTAGATCCTTGCCGTTCTTTCCGCTAGCATCTGTTAACTGCTGGAAAAACGATACTCGGCTGTCTATGGTTCCGGCAGCACGCATACTTATTATACTATTGGTATGGTCCGGATAGGGCCGTTGTTCTAGAGTTACACGGTTGAGTAACGGGTCATGGTTGACTTGTTTAGCGTTAGGTTTAGGCTCTTGTGACACATAAAGGAAAACTAGGCGTTAACTAATGGGATATAATAAATAATAATGGGTAAGCAGTGAGGGAAAACCAAACCCCACCCGACTAGTTAGTTAGGTATGAATACCCATTACATATGAACTGGCAGTAGATCTTAGGTCTGTCCAGGACCAACTATCTATCTAGCCGTAGTGAGGTAAAACAAAACCCCCTCTTGCTTACCCATTAATACCCAGGATTCCAATATATTAATACCTATTTAGTCATTTCTTACAGTTTTTCCGTGAATTTGGATTTTTGTATGTAAAATGTGCCCTCCCATAGATTTTATTGCTTCATCGTCTTGCGGATCGACATCCACAGGCTGATGAGGTGAACGGTAGAGCTGTGGTGTACCTAGTGATTCAAATACGAATCGATTAGCTTTAGCCTTATTCACCACTATCTCGGGTCGTTGCAGGTTGTCCATCTCTGTATCTTTGACAAGACCACACCTAGGACATTGCCATAACTTACCGCGGGTTAGTCGCTTACCACTAACATCATAATATGGTACTAGGCGAATATTCTCACCTGGCTCTTCGTTATCACAAATATAAATTTCGTTGCTGTCAAGTCCTAGATCGGTAAGGTCGGTAATTACCGGGCTGTAGATACCGTCGCCTTCATTATCGCTCACTTTGGTTACTCTATACGCTTTGGCTCAATATAATATTTAGATTCCTTCGCGGCCTTTCGTATGGTATTTGATAGTTTGTAACTGCAACAGGGACATCTCGTACCTCTTGCCACACGCTCGGCGGTAATATAGTTACATTGCTTACACTTGGCTAAGCCTAGATTTTTCTCCTTGGCAGTATAATATACAGTACGAGAAACCGGTATCGTAAAGTTCTCACGAAAGCATAACAACTTGCATTGGCTTAGTCTGAATTTACCACGGCCCTT
>Ga0126375_10000647_pt1 | contig 9991 bp, 7 predicted proteins | sample PanSoiMetPlot_14_FD_109577 | JGI IMG/M metagenome (GOLD analysis project Ga0126375, IMG submission 109577) | Tropical forest soil microbial communities from Panama - MetaG Plot_14 | ecosystem: Environmental > Terrestrial > Soil > Tropical forest | place: Panama | collected 2016-02-17 | reverse complement strand
TTCAAAAAGCGACGCCGATCGAGCTTCTTGTTAGCCATATCATGGAGTCCTTTGAATACGCGGCTTTGCCGCAGCACAAGGAGGTAAGCCTGCGCCTTACCGCTTTGAGACCAACAAAGAATCTTGAGGCCGCGGCGCGGGGCGCAGCCTCGCGAAAGCAAAGAGGCGGTGAACGGTGAACCGAAGGCTCACCGCAGTGTGCTGCGCCACAAGCGCAATTTACCTTTGTTGCCAAAATAGCTTGTCTAACGAGATTGGGCCATTTCCCGAACGCTGTTAATCACAACTTCAGACGCGCTCAAGCCCGGCGATTGTACACGTAGCTTTATTTGTCCTGGTCTGTCCGGTCGGGAACGGATTACCACCAGGCACAGTCCGTTGTAGGCATTTCGTTCCTTCGCTTGAAACGATTCCAGATTCGTGGCGTCGCCGTTATCAGTAGCGACGATCTCGCCCGGACCTGAAATTTCGAATCGAAGCCGGTTACGTGATCGCGGTACAAGCAATCCATTGCTGTCGGCAACCATTACCGTGACAAACGAAAGATCCTCACCATCGGCTTTGATTCGAGTGCGATCGGCCTTCAAGATCAACTTTGCTGGCGCGCCGGCAGTCTTGATTGTGTCCTCAGCCCAGCGGCGGCCATTCCGGTACGCCACAACGTGCAACTCGCCGGGCTCGTACTTCACATCGTCCCAACGCAAACGATAATCGTGTGCGGCCCTCTTCTTTCGACCGAGCGAACGGCCGTTAAGAAACAGTTCAGCTTCATCGCCCGAAGTGTAAACATGCACCGGCGTGACCTGGCCGGTGCGCTCGGGCCAATTCCAATGCGGTAGGATGTGGACCATCGGAAAGTCAGGCCGCCAGCGCGCCTGATAAATGTAAAAGCGATCCTTCTTAAAACCGGCAAGATCGACGATGCCAAAATAGGAGCTGCGCGATGGGACGGTGATGCGGCCGGTCTCTTTAAATTCATTAGCGGCCTGTTGTTGCCGCGTCTGGTCGGTAAAGTTCAGCAAGGTTGTTGAATCGCGATCATAGGGAGTGGGCTCTCCGAGATAATCAAATCCCGTCCAAACAAACTCGCCCGCGGTAAATGGAAATTCATCCAGTCCTCTGAATTCGACGTCGGGTGGCCAAGCCCAGCGCGGCGCGTACAAATCGTACGAACTCACCTGAAAGTCCGCGCGACCTTGAGCTTTGTCTGGAACTACCGGGAAGAAATATTCTCCGCGTGAGCTGACTGTCGAAGCAGTCTCACTGGCAAACAGTGGAAGCGACGGATTACTCTGTCGAAACTTTCCGTACTCTGCCGGCTTGTAGTTGTAACCAAAGACGTCCACCGTTTTTTGAAAGCCATTGTAGCCGGCGTTGACGTTGTTCGCGCCCGCGGTAACTGGTCGCGTCGTGTCCTCTTCATGAACAATCTGTGCCAGTTGCGCCGCTAGCGCGTGACCTTCGGCATTGCCTTGTTCACCGATCTCGTTCCCGATGCTCCAGAGAATTACGGAAGGATGATTGCGATCTCGACGCACCTGCGCACGCAAGTCTTTCTCGTGCCAATCGTCAAACAGCAAGTGATAATCATTCTTCTTCTTGCCGCGCCGCCAGGCATCGAACGCTTCGTCCATCACCACAAAGCCCATGCGATCGGCCAGTTCAAGCAGTTCCGGCGCCGGCGGGTTGTGACTGGTGCGAAGCGCGTTGACTCCCATCTCTTTCAGAATTTCGAGTTGTCTTTCCAGCGCGCGCAGGTTCAGCGCCGAACCAAGCGCCCCGAGGTCGTGATGGTTGCAGACGCCCTGGATTTTTAACTGCTCCCCGTTCAGGAGGAATCCCTTGTCGACATCGAATTTAATCGTGCGAATCCCGAAACTTGTTTCGTAGCGATCAATCGTCCGGCCTGCCTGCGAAATTGTAGTCACGAGGGAATAAAGGTTGGGGACTTGCAGTTTCCAAAGCTTTGGCGTGTCGATTCGCGCGCTCATGTTGGCGGTCATTCGCTCTCCGGCACGAACCTCGACTTTCACGGGTGCAAACGCCGGAGGTGCTGCAGTCTTATTTCCTTTAGCGCCAACCTCAAGAATCTGCGATGTGATGGTCACAATGGCATTGTTCAGCGAGTCGTTCTGCAAAGTAACTCTCAGATCAATCATCGCTGAAGCTGAAGTCACATTCGGTGTTGTAACATATGTTCCCCAGTGACTTACGTGGATCTGCGACGTTTTTATCAGCCACACGTTGCGATAAATGCCGCCGCCGGGATACCAGCGCGAAGAATCGGGCGGATTGTCCAAGCGGATCGCGATTAGATTATCTGCACCGAACTGAATATAAGGAGTCAGATCGAGCTCGAACGAGGCATAACCGTACGGCCAACCACCCACAAATTTTCCGTTCAGCCACACCATCGCATACGCCATCGCCCCATCGACATCGAGATAAAACTGGCGCCCTTTCTCTCCGGGAGAAACGCTGAAGTGCTTTCGATACCAACCGACTCCCCACCACGGCAATTTTCCGGTCTCGCCGGGATACTCCTGCTTGAATGGTCCTTCAATGCCCCAGTCGTGCGGAAGGTTTAGCTGACGCCACGTGTGATCGTCGAAGGAGGGTTGAGCGTAAGGAATATCGTTGCCGGGATTTCCGGCCACCGGCGCAGGCGTAGCCGCACGCGACAGAAACTCATTTCCGGTGGCGATCACCCAGGGCTTCACCTTGTCGTAGGCCAATTGTCCTTCGGTGCCCGCCGGATCGCCTTTTTGAAAGCGCCAGTCCGCATTGAACGAGAGTCGCTCGCGTGTGAGTCGCTGGGCGTGCAACGGTGAGCCTTCGAATGCTCCAATGACGAACACTAACGCAAGCGTAATGATGAAGTCGTGTTTCATGGTTCTTTAGTTATGAGCTGAGCGTGACTACTTATCCGAAGCCACGAGAAGCGATTTCAAGTCACAATTGCGAAGCGCTTTTATTCCGGCTACAACCAGGGCCGCATTCAGCTCAGCACCGGCAGGACTCGTGTGCGTATGGTCGGGGCCGAATAATTCCTGTACCCTGTCCTGGCCTAACTTCTCGTACTGATCGGCAATAATGTTTGTGAGATCGATGAAAAGCACCTGCTGTGATTTGGCGATCTCGGCGGCCCATTCGCTGTAATGACCAGACCCGCGCTCGACCTTGCCGTCTTTCCAAATGTTCCGCACAGTCAACGAAAGCACAATAGGCGTGGCGCCTTTAGCCTTCGCGTCCGCGATCATCTTGCGCATGTACCAGCCATAAGTGTGAACGACTTCGTGTTGTTTCGTGAGCAGATTATCAATCTCCTGTGTCTCTTCCCCAACACCTGGCAGAGAACCGCGAGCGCGCGAGGCGTCATTAATCGCTCCGCCATCGTTGTGGCCAAATTGAATCAGCACAAAATCGCCTGCTTTCAATTCCGCCACTACCTTGTCCCACAAGCCCTCAGTGATGAACGTCCGGCTGCTGCGTCCGGCGCGTGCGCGATTTAGCACGTTGATCCTGGTCGCGTCAAAGTGGGCGATGAAAGGGTCGCCCCACCCTTGGGCGCCATTCGCATTATTATTCGCCGTCGAGTCGCCAACGATGAAGACCGTAGGCAGTTTGGGATTCGGCATAGTTTGTCCTTTACCTGACGAAGCCACGACGACGAAGCCGATCAGAAGAAATGACAATCGCCAGACCCAACAGGTTGAGATCCGCTTATTCATTTTAAGAACCGGACCGATCTACTTTTGCGGGCAATCGCTTCAACAGCTCTTTCATCTCTTTGATCCGATCGGTGTAGCCTGATTCGTTAACCAGGTTCTTCAACTCGAGCGGATCGGTTCGGTGATCCAGCAGCATCGATCCCGCGCGGCCTTCATCCCATTCAACATAGTGCCAACGCTCTGTCGTCACCGATCGGCCCAGCTTTCCCTGGAACATCACTACGGCAAACGCAGGTGTGTTCCAGTTTGCCTCCGGGACTACGCTGTCCACGCTAGCCACGCTGTCCATGCTGTGCATCACGTCAACACCATCGATCATGTCCACTCCGTCCGTCATGTCCACTTGTCAACGCTGTCCACCCGTCCACCCGGGCGGTCCAGGATAACTCGGTTTACTTCAGCGGATTCCAACCGTCCGTGCCACCGAGAACATTCTTGATTGTGATTGCTTTCGCTTGCTCTTTCGTGAGTTGACGCGACCAGGTCACACGAGCCTTAGCATTCGCACCAGGACCAGTACTGTTGTATTCGGAGTACTGCGCGGTTTTCTCACGCTCAGGCAGATTCCAATTTTGCCAACCCTCTGGTCGCACCACGTCGGACATTTCTGCATTCAAATAGACGACATTCGAATGGTCTCGCCAGGGCCGGCCCAGATAGGTTTTCGCGTCGCGCTCGCCGTCGATCTTGCACTGCGAGAAAACAAACCCAAACGGCTGATAGTCGTAAGTCGAGGCGGCAGTGATGTAACCATTCCTGAGGCAATGAATGTGACAACGCTCAAACCACGCGGTGGCTGCACCGAAAATGAAATCGACGTGTCCGGCGATGTAGCAATCTTCAAAATACTGCCGCCCACGATTCAGAAACACTGTGTCCTGCCAGCCGAGAAAACGGCATCGACGAAAGACCACTCGATCGCCGTCCACTCGAATCGCCAGCGCCTGTCCTACGGGACCGGCCGTATTTTCGAAAGTGAGATTCTCGAAGCTTACGTCATCAGCATCGATCACGGTTGAAGGCGTACGGAATGTCATGATCGGTTTACCATCCGGACCCGTCATGTTCGCGTGCAGGTTGTAAGTGAGAATCGTTTTCTCAGCGTCTTCGCCCACCAGCCGGAAGAAGCGCTTCTCGTGTTGAAGATAAATCAGTTCTTTGTAAACGCCCGGCTTAATCCGAATGACGACCGGTTTTGCCTGGCTGCCGGCAGGCACCGACATGATTGCCTCCTGAACAGATTTAAACTGGCCGCTGCCGTCCAGCGCGACGGTGATGTTGATTTGATCTTTCGGATGGCTCGAGGATGGTTCAGCGAATCTCTGTGATCCTCTGTGAATCCTCTGTGTCTCTGTGGTGGAACCAGCCATAACATAATTCACCACAAAGACACAGAGAATCACAAAGGTTGCACAGAGACTTCTCATCGCCTTTCAAACCACGTTTTCAATTCTGCATCGAGCAATTTGAGATCCGGTTTCTTCTCGGCAATCGCGTGCGATTCCTTCCACTCCTGATTCAAATCGCCAGGGTTAACGTTCGAGCCCACGCGCACGAACAGCGGTATTTGATGTAACTCGGCATTTACTGTAATGGTTTGTCCTCCGCGGTAAATTTTGCCTGACCAGGCATCACGCCAACGGTTGCCGGACGGAAGATAAACCTGCTGCGTCCGTTTTCCCTTCTCCCAAATCGGCGACACTAACAGGTCCTGTCCGTACATATAAGTCCACCAGTTGGTCCAGCTGGCGGATGATGTTGGATCCACCAGAAAAAGAGGACGGACGATCGGCATCCCGGTTTTGGTTGCCAGCTGCGCATATCGATAGCTGTACTCGATCAAGCGCTGATGCAGACGCGCGTAAAGCCGCCACATGGCGATCAGCTCGGTGTCATACGCCGGCTGACGCGGCAGATTCCAGAAGGCGACGTTGCGTGTTGGCCCAACTTCCATGATGGGCGTTAAAGCGCTGAAACCCAACCACCGTCCGCATACTTCCTGTTCCATTAGTTGCTGGTTGTAACCGCACGTGTCGGAACCCCAGTTCGGGTAACCCATCACGGCCGAACGTTGCACTGCGATGATCGACGCGCGCAGACCTTCCTGCGTTCCACCAACGTCACCGCCCCAAAACACGCCATACGGAGAACTACCGGTGTAAGCGCCACGCGGCATAAGGACAAAATCAGTGCCGCGAAACTTTGACGCAATCTCGTACGTCGTTTTCACATACATCGCGACATAGGCGTTGCGGTTCTCACGAATCGAGCGGCCGTCGAAGACTTTGAAAGGACCATCGTCAGGCATGTCTTCCTCGCCTCGATCCAATTTGAAAGCGGCAACGCCAAGCTGCAGGAGCTTGGCAACGCCAGCCTGCCAAAACGATTTAGCCGCAGGATTCGTCAAGTCGATCGTCGGGTAGTTGTTTCCACTCGCGGGACGTTTCTGCCCGGCAAGTCCGTATCCTTTAGCGAGCGCCTCCTTCTCCATCTCGCCCTGGACGAACGGCGCAATCCAAAGCAGCATTTGCGTGTTCTGGCCGTTGAGCAATTTCACCATTTCGGCAAAGTGCGGCAGCCGCTTCTCATCAATTTCGAAATCGTCGTATCCCCAGGGCAGGCCTGGTCCCCATGGTCGATCAATCCAGTAAACGCCATTGGGGATGCCGAAGGCCTTCATCATCAGCACATCTTCCATGATCTCGGAATTAAATGGTCCGGTGACCGGCGTGCCGTCGTAATACTTCGCGCGTTGAGTGTGCTCATCGCGCCAGCGCCACGGCGTGAACATCCACTTTGGCGGCATGAAAGGCGGACCAGCGTCCATTGCGTGCTGACGGACCAGAGTCGCGGGATCTTTCGCCGTGTAAATCTTCATCTCAAACGAGGGCCCTTCAAATTCGATTCGCACTCGGTTGCGATCCGCTGACGCAAAATCAAACAAGCCGGGCCAGGTCCCCTGGACAAAGATCGCGTAACCTCTCGATGAAAGGTAGAACGGCGCGTAGATCGAAGTGGTGGGTTTGACGATCATCTCGACTTTCTGGCCGCGCAGGTTCATCGCTTCAGTGCGGCCAGGCGCCCACGATGCCGCCTGGGGTCCGTCAACTACTCGTTCCATCAACCCGGTGTAGAATTCGTCAGCACGCGCGTCGATCTGTAAACCCCATTTGATGATGTCCGCATCGGGCTGCGCACTGAGACGGAGGATAAAGTTTTGGGCTTGAGGGACGACACTCGCGATCACGTTGCGGCCGTCAGGCATGCGAATCTGTCCACGCCACTCCTTGCTTTTGACGGGCTTTGCGTCTTTGTTGAGTTGCACCGGCAACTGGGTTCTGCCCTTCGCGGTTTCGTAGAACAAGCCCGAAAGCGTGAGTGGTGTTTTTGGGGCAAGATTGCTCGAGTTAAGAAACAGATTGGCCTCATCAGCACGCTGGGCATCCACCGTTACGAACAAGAACAGATGCAGGATGCAGGCAAGGAATCCTATTCTTATCATCAGCTTCATCGTTGAGTTCGGTACGCACGCCTCCGGCTGCTAATAACTAATTTGCGAAGCCACGGAGATCACTCGACGAGTGCAGAAACTCGACCGAAAGAGAGGGTGCAAAAAAGTTTAGGCTGCGCACCCTCCCTCACGGTCGGGTTTCCGTTGGGACGGCACGACTCAGGCGTCTGTTTCATCGCATCAACGCCGTCGCCGACCAAAGCACCGGCGCCTGGCCATGCAAATCTCCGGTGCGCCGCGGACGATCCAGGTAATACTTCAACTGAGTTTCACGATCAGCACCGACTTCCGCATTTGCCTTGTTTGTACCGACACAGATATCATTCACATTCGAGTCCTTATCGATATGTTTGACCAGTCCTAACCATGCTTTGCGCGCGGCGGGTCCATAACTCTTTGCTGGAAGCCAGCCATTCTTAACGCCAGTTACCATCGCAAAAGTAAACATGCCGGTGCTCGAAGTCTCAGCCCAGACTTCAGGATGGTCCACGAGTTGGCGCCACAGCCCGTCTTCGTTCTGGAACTTCAATAGCGAAGCCATCATCTTCCGGTAACCTTCGAGAATGCGGGCCCGGCGCGGATGATTCTTCGGCAGAGAACGCAAAAGTTCGGTCATTCCCGCTGCCACCCAGCCATTGCCTCGCCCCCAATAAAATGGGGAATCGGCCGCGTGAAAGAAAAGCCCGTTGGGCTGTTGCAGTTTGTCCAGATACGCAGCCATCGTCAGTGCGGCGCGATCGATGTATTTAGAGTCGTACGTCGCACGATACGCCTGGACCTGAACGGCCGTAATCATAAACATGTCATCGATCCAGTAGCGCGCCTCTGCGGTAATGCCGTCGGGTGTGGTCTTGTCCCACTGCTTGTCAGCCAATCCTTTCCCCAAATCCAAATATCTCGGCTCTTTAATCTGAAGGTAGATTTCCAGCGGCACGGTGCCAAAAACACGCATATCCACGTGAGCATCGGGCGAAATCATTTTCGAGCCTTCAGTGGTAAACAGCGGTTCGAATTTCCTGATCAGCCTCGACTTTAGATCGGCATCACTGGTTAATTGCGCGACGGTCAGCGAGCCATACCACGCGCAGACTTCGGGATAGATGACAAACTTTCGTTTGCCTTCTTCGACCTCGAGTTTTCGAGCGAGAAAGTTTTCAGCCACGCGCTTACCGACTTCAGCGGGCGAAGTTCCTGCCGGCCATTTGCTGAAGTAGGAGGATTGGCCCATCACGCAGGTATATGCTGCTAACAAAACTCCAATCGCCAGCAGCTTCGCTGAAGTGCGATTCAATATGTCCATTTATCAATCTCCCTTTTATTGATTCGTGCCCTTGATGATTTCACGGACTTCGGATAATAGGTCAACCCGAAAGGGTTGAAAGAAAGTAGCCGGAGGTCGGATCCCGATGTATCGGGAGAAGACCTCCGGTACACGAGAAGATCTGTGCAAGCCGGACATTGTTTACGTTTTAGACCGGGGACATCGTTTACACTTTTGAGCCCCGAGCTCGATGCCATGCTTTCACCGGCGTAAGCCTTCTGTTTTTTCCCTCAAGCACCCCGAGCAGATGAAAGCTGTAGCGCACTTCCCACTTGTCCTCAGCAATCAGTTTGAGCCCGACGGGCTCGTTAGCCAGCACATGGGTGAGATAAATCAGCTGACCACGCCATTTGATTTCGCCTCGGCGACGTACATGCCTGACCGTCACGCCCGACTCGTATTGCACCTCAGGTAGTTTCACCGGATACGAACGTGGCGAGACGTAATGAACTGTTACCGGCGGTTTTCTTCCCAGCGCCTCGTGGCTGCGTTGGTCGTTGAACTCCCGCAAGAAAGGATCGTAGCAACTTTGCTGGGTAAGCAGATCCTTTTGTGGCGCCACTGCTTCCTTCAAAGTGCGATGCATTCGCTCATGACGTCCGTTCTGGGCCGGCTTGCCTGGCTGGATTCGCTCCGGTTTGATGCCCAGCTTGATCCACCATTTCGACAATTGGCTGAGGCCACCCAAAGCCAGCGAGGCGAAAGGTGTTCCGTTGTCGGTGCGGATTACCTCCGGCAATCCAAACTCCCGAAAGACCCACTCAAACCACGGTTGCACTTGCGCCAACGTCGGTCGTGCGAGCGCGCGACATAAAAGCAAATAGCGAGAAAAGTTGTCGCTGATGGTCAGCGGATAACAGCGACGGCCGTTGCCCATCAGAAAGTCACCCTTAAAGTCCGCACTCCAACTTTGATTGGGCGCGCCACACGTGGCAAAGGGTTCGCTGTACGGAGTTACCCGCCGCCGCCGTTGGCGAGCCTGGACCAATCCCGCACGCTTCAGGATCTCCCCGGCTGTCGAATCAGCTGGCCACGGCAGTTCCGGCCGCTGCGCGCGCAGCAGATCCATAACCTTCTTCGGTCCCCACTTCTGGCGCCCGAGCTTGGTCTGCATAATCAAGGCTCGCAACCCCTCGGCGGTTTGATTGGGATGTCGCTGTGGCGCCCGGCTCAGTTCCTCGAGTCCGGCCGCACCAAGCTCTTGATATCGTCCTATCCATTTGTCCACTGTTGGTCGGCTAATGCCGTAGACCTCGCAAAGCTCGCTTTTGCGATAATCGCCACTTAGCCAATCCGCAATCAATTGTATCTTTTGATTCATCGCACTGGTTTCCTTCCACGGCATCCGCTCTTTCCTCCTTGCCGCCGGAATGTAAACCATGTGCCCGGTTTATTCTGTAAACGATGTTACCGGTCTGTACCCCCTTA
>Ga0126375_10000644_pt1 | contig 10007 bp, 13 predicted proteins | sample PanSoiMetPlot_14_FD_109577 | JGI IMG/M metagenome (GOLD analysis project Ga0126375, IMG submission 109577) | Tropical forest soil microbial communities from Panama - MetaG Plot_14 | ecosystem: Environmental > Terrestrial > Soil > Tropical forest | place: Panama | collected 2016-02-17 | reverse complement strand
AATTTATTTTTAATTTCTCCCTTACATTCACAGCCAGGTCTCGAAGCGGACCCGTTCATTACTTTGGGATTCACCAGCATCCTACATTGCCATTGCTGAATACAACGGCGGCGGCGGATCCTTGTCACTTATCACTGGTCCTCGGTATCGTTCAGTTCTTCCTTTCTGTAACCGCAGCGCTTCTGTTCGCTGCCATACTCTTAGGCGGGATGTCTGAAGATCTTTGTCGGAAGTTCCTCGCTAGCCACACCATCGCCGTATCACACCCCGAACTATCTACTCGTCGGCGTGCAACCTCCATCACGACGTGGTTCGTCGTGCTCGAATGAAAATTACATTACGGATTCGGAGCTGTGAGTTGCCCATTATCTTCATGTCAGGGCAAGGACTCTGATAATTTTTCGATGTAACAGTCAATGCTTTCGTTGTCGTTCTCATTGCAGCTGTCTTATGTACCATACTACATAAAATCCCGAATCGGTTTTCACACGTGCGTGATTCCATTTTCGAGAACGTACGCGGAGCTTCTGTAGATTTATTTGCCGTCAACACCGGTCTCTTGTTGGATCGTTCGCGATCTCAGTCAGCCTTCCCTTCGCACAAGCTCTCCTAGCTACGCATTTGTATGTCATATTGTCCTCAGTGTTTTCGACCTCCCTCTTTGCTGAGTGTCAGCCAACAGGTGACGCGTCCAGTCTCCTTGTATCTACCAAACATAAATCTGTCCCATTTTAAGACATCGCCAGAAATCGGCGTGCAATAGACCTTTCATCAGTCATCACCACCCAACATTTCCTACGAGAACACTTATATCGGAATGAGCTTTCAAACGCGTCGCCATAGAGCTTTTTTGCAGCGGCGGCAAGTTCTCGATTGTTGTGATGACGATTCACTGATATCTTTGACACGATTTCTGAAAACGTCAAGCGTTTTCCTCCTCTTGAATATCTTTGCCAGAAGGTCACATCCCCCAGGCCACGGTATTCACGTATTACGTACTAGCAGATATGACGTTGAAAGTATGGTTTAGCATAAGGTCACCGGACTTACATGGTACTGGTGCCAGCGTTGTTTGATTCCCGTCCACTGCAGCGGCCGCCGATACTTGTAAACGTCAGGCCAGTACTTGATAGGGATATGATTACCACGGATGATCAAAGGCGATGTACCAGTCCACTGAGGTGATGTGTCATCCCACATTCCATCCAATTGGTCAATGTCCTTCGCAAACGATCTGAAAGGCGGATCAGGAATGTCGTTGGATGAAAACGAGATAGTTTTCCTGCTCATTCGAAGGGTCACGGTTGTCAGCGTCGGAGTTGTGGTGTGTGCTGGCATCCGCTGTTGACTGATCTCAACAGGTGGACTGGGTTCGGTGACTGAGCTTATGATAAGATCACTACCTCCCGAGGAGAGAGGAGCATTTGTTTGGAGTATCCGGTAAATGTCGTCCAGCTTTTGGTGGTTCCGTCTCTGTTCTTCCAGGATTGCGTGTAGTTGGAGCTGAAGTTTCTCTTGATCTAGGTTATTGCCTGTAGGTAGAGGAGTGGGACCGTGGGCCGGGGATATAAAATGCGATGGAGGGTTGGGTCTGAGTCGTTGAGAACTGATATTACTAAGGATGGATATCGACAGGGATTCCTGAAGAACATTATTTGAGGCTAGTGCTCTCGCAGCCTATTTAACATGTCAGTTGCACTGATCTCAAAAACTTCAACCCCACGGACCCATTCTGGACCACTTGGAGCTCGCGAAACAGTGTCATGATCCCTTCTGCGCGAGATCACTCCGCCCTCATGGGATCGGGGATGAAGACCTTTTCGGCGGAGAGTCGACAATCTCGTACTATTCCCACGAGATGGTGGTGAATCAAGGAATGCACCAGCAGGCGTTGGCATTGGTGGCAGCGGTACTTGCATCATGGCCATAGTTCTTGAATGCGCAAGCACTCCAGGCTCAAACATAATCTAGATCTCTAGATGTAGGTCTTTACGACAAGTACGGCATCGTCGAAGCCGCGGTTGAAATTTTCTGAAACGTTGATTAACCCTATTTGCAAGTTTAGTAAGCCTTAATTTATCAACTAGGACATTTAGCCGGCTTCTATTATGTTTGTTTGTTTTTAGTAAAAGAAAAATGCTAAAAAAGGTAATCGCGTAGTTGGATCCTGCGATGATCGGTGATTGGGAATCCTAAAAGGCTTTCAGTCTCGGGCCGGGTTGTCAATTGAAGGATCCCCCAAATTCGACAAGTCACTTTTGACGCCACTTATGTTCGTGTTCCCGTCATATTGCGTTGCCCTGACTCGGAGTGCACCCAATCCGCGGAAGACCTATGATAGGACATTAAGTACCTTGTTTGTCCTTTCCCAGCGTGGACTTGCCACACGTGCCTACGTTCTAAGGGAAATCGCCGTGGTTTGTTGTTTCTACACTAAAACCCATCCCCTCATGGCTCCCCCAAGATGGACAACACCTGAACAACTAAACTTTCTCACAACAAAAATTCCCATTTATCGGGACGCTCAGAAAAATGACGCCACAAGCGATTTTTTGGATCAGGTCTACACCGAATGGTTTGATAAGTTTCCTGAACCTGATTCGCAGGGCGACGGGAGCGATGAGAAGGTGGCCCATCGGAAATACGTGAGTCAGAATATCATTTGGCTGATGGTTTGCACTCATGAAATATTGCAGCAAATATACAATTGGCTCCGGAACTACTCGCGTGTACCAAAATCCAATGCTAATTTCGGCCACGAAGACCACGACATACATACGGCCGCTCTCCGACAGTGCCTCAAGAAGTGTGCACAGAAGACGGGGTATGTCTTTTTTGTTGCTGCGGGCGGTCCACACCCTCGAGCAGACGGAAGGCTTGAGACATTTAGGTGCGTTCCACCGCTTCGTGAAGTCGGCATGTGCGACATTCATGACTCTAGCATTTCTGTCCCACCCACCGAGGACGGAGAAAGCGTGAGCAACGTGATTGGAGAATTCAATGGCGCAATTATGACACCGTTCACCACAGCCGTCCACAGAATTTTTGGTAAGTATTTGCAACTTCATCCTTTTTGTAAATCACCAAGACCAAAGAGGTTTAGCGATCCAGGATAACAGTATACCTATCGAACTTGCAGCAGATCAGCCAGCAGCAGCAGCTGGAGCCTCCGCTGCCCCTACGTTAAAATTGGAAACTAGGCAACGCCGCCGTAATTATCAAGACTCCGTGTCCTCTGGTTCAGACGAATTTGTGCTTCCTCCGTCATCCTTCAAACGACTGCGGCCCTCTGATCGCGAGCTTCAGGGAGAAGAGGCCTTAGCCACAGTGAGAGTAATATATTATTTGCCGCCAATTTGCTCATAACCTGAACAGGCCAGATCAAATACGATAAAGGACGTCTCCACAGAGCAAACGAATGCGAGCTCAGCCTCATGTCATCCAACGACTTCTGCGTTGTCTGTTCAGCCACAGACGTCTCCCCGGCATTCGGCCTCATCTATCCGCTCTGCCTCTCCTATGTCTGTGCATGGGAAACCTCCCCGTCTGGCATTCAACGAGTCCCGTCACCCCCGCCTGGATTCAGCATATATATCCCAACCGACATCAACATTCAGTGAACCCTCTTCCCCGTTATCTGCGTCCGCCGACGCCGCGACGACGGGGAAAAGGTTACTAAGACCCTTCCCAATGAGCACACAGATGCTACAGAGCATCACTCCCCATGAAGGGTTGTCGAGAAAGCAATCGTTGGATGGCACCGATGGCGGGACAAAGAAATGGAAGGAAGGGAGCGATGGGTTTGATGTTATTATTGCAAAGTCCCTTGCTAAATACTTATGTTTTTTTTATAGGCACAGTGCGATGGTGGGAATTGAGACCGATGAGGACGAGTTTTGTACGTCATCTCCTTCACACGAAAACGTATTCATTGAAGTGAATGACCAATTCATAGTTTTTCTCGACCCTAAAATCGACCCTAAAGATCTTTGCCCTTATTGCGATGACCTTCTTCCTTCAAACCCTACGCCACTTCTTCTTAGGCTCCTTGCCACTGCAAAATCTGCGTCAACACCCGATGTGCGACCTACGAATCCTTTAGGGCGTAAGGCGACAATGACCGTATACGTAGATTTGTGTCAGCGTCATCGATTCGAGAGCGTGTTATTGCCAAAGGCAAGAAAGAAGGGATGGAAGGAAGTGATCAAGTGGGAGAACTTGAAGGAGCGCGTGGAGGCAATGAGAGGCATGTTGACGGCCATATTGGAGGATATGGGTGACGGGGAGAGGGCGGAATATGAGAGGGGAGATGATCATGATAGAAACGAAGAGAAGACAGAAGGGGGGTATGAAGGCCCCAGAAGGGGATGTATTTTCTGGAGAGAATTCATGGCAGAAGTCCAACAGCGAGGATCAAGAGGCGCCGTTGGTATAAGTGGGCAATTCAGTAAATTTGAGAGGTTGCAACCTGGTTAGTGAGTGGCAGCATAACAAATTCTATTTCCTTCTTTTTGCTGATGGGACATCTATGGAGTTATGGCGAGCAAGGTTCTGCTATCATTTATCAAACTTTATGTACCATGTTCCCGCCAGCATCAATCGATCCCCAACTGACTCATCCACTTACCCCTACTGAATTCCACCAACGAATCCTTGTTCCGCAAGTTGGACTTGTGCTCATCAGCGAAGACCTTAACTCGCCGATGAAGATGGCGTTGAAAACAATGAGAGACAGTGCCGCATACGGGGTTGCGATGTTCCCTGTGGATGGTGATGGAGAAGCTGATGGAGCTGAGTGGAAAGATGGGAAGTTGTCGGAGGACAAGATGGGCATTGCCGATAAGATCGTGCTAGAAAGGGCAAGAAAGAGACGGAGGGAGTTAGAGGTGGAGGAAAGAGAGGAGAAGGAAAGCTTGAAATTGAATCTTTGATGCGAAAAATTTCTTGGGCCGACAAAAGCTGATGAAACTGGTTCTTGGTATCCCAACAATTCTGTATATCCAGTTGTATATCTAATACCAGATGTCAGTCTCGCGAATTATGGGGGGTGGGGGACCTTCGCTTATGCTCCGTCATCTAATACCAGACATGGGTCTTGTTCATGATGCTCAACGGTGTTGTTGCCGATTCATTGTCGTGCCGCAGGTCGGATACATGCCAACCCCAAAGAACAAGTATACGGATGACTCGCTCGATCTCGTTGTTGAGAATCTTGCGCTCTCCGGATGTAATCTCTTCCCCAATATCGCGTCTCTCGACGTACAACTTTATGAAGTTTTGCCCTATTCGTCCCTCAAGCTAAAGGATGAAGGGCGTCGCAGGTTTACGTTCACGTTTGCGCGGATGCAGGCTGATACGAGGATGTGATGTCTATAGGTTGTACTTGGAGAGTCGGGGCTGACGGTGAGCTTGAAATGCTGCCCTTCAAGTTTTCGCGTTCCTTGTTGATTTTTCCTTTTGTTCTCAGTCTCGGCAGGTAATGACAAGAGGTCCTCTTCGAAGTGAAGAACATCCATGTTAAAGTAGACAGTCTCAAGTTTTTGATATGGGATTCGAAACACGATTTTACAAGATGCTCAAACCGCTATCTACAGAGACATATCCGGAAGGCTATACGATGTGCCATGGAGTACATCGACGGACAATTGGTCACGTTCGTCATTGCCAAGGTGAGCGAGGATGAGATGAGGGCTGATGCCTTGAAAGTATACGTGGTGTCCTTTGATACGTTTCTTGATTTTCCTTGGCTTTTCAAGCGCCTTAGGGAAGTTGGAAAATCATACGAGGTCTTGTGATATCAGTCCCAGTTTAAGATCGTGGCGAACAAACGCAATGCGACTTCCGCATTCATCTCTGCCTACCAATGCTAGGCATCTGGCTGGATGGGTCAATGACGTAGGAGAGAAGGAACGGAAAGCAGTCAAGGGTGAAGAATGGCAATCTGAAGCGTAAGTTTACTTGTCATTTTTGTTGTTCATCTTTTCCGTTCGCAACTTGTATAAAAAGTCGACATCCCTTCGGAAGACAGTTATGGTTTCCATCTGGTGGGGTTACTGGACTAAGTTATCGTCACCTCAAGATATCTCTACATTCCCGTAGCATCCGACTTTCAAAATTAATCTTTTCAAGGACCGGCTACCGCAGTCACGGAGGAGTATGTAGTCTTTGCGGACCCAACAGCTCTATACTCATCAGCCAGTTGCTGCTTCCTTGCAAACAGATCAGGATTTAAAGGGGAGTCCCTTTTACATGTTGACCATGAAAATGTGAGTCTACAGATTGACATCCGGCTTAAGTGAGTCATCCTTTTTCTTTTCTATTCTGAGGCCCTCTCGTCTTCACCTTCGCTTTCGGGATTCCGTCATCAGAAGTGTGCGTCAACTTAAGGGGATGGATGGTCATGACTAAGGACAAGTCAAAAAAGAGTCAAGTGAGAAAAAACAATGTTACCTTGTCTTACATATCTGTCCACAGCGTCAAATTATCTTGCAGCGCCTGTATGAGGGGAATGATATCCCCATAGTTTTGCTCTAGAAATAATTCAACCTCGGCCTTTGCATTTTCGACTGCCTGTTTGGCAAGATGGCAAGCGTGATCGGCTGAATCGAGGATGTCATGATAAAGCACAGAGGAATTGATAGCTACGCCGAGACGTATAGGACTTGTGGGAGGTAGCTCCGTAACAGCAATGTCGGAGGCGGTCTTGTAAGCATTGAGGGCTTCATCAACCCTATCCTTCCGAATATCACCAGCGCTCAGTTCCGCAAGATAGCGGTGGTAGTCACCCTTGCTAAATTCAAAAAATCAACTCCGAACGACGAAGATGAAGTTACATGACATACATCCTGTGATAAAAAACCTTTGAATCGCTGGACACGGCGTATGGGATGAGGTGTTGGTCAAGGACATCGAGGAAGTCCTCGCAAGTCTTGGCGAGTTCTCTTTCGATTTTCAGCCTGTAACCCTGAGTTTGGTCACCTTTTGATTTCTCTGATTGTTCAATGGAAAATGTGATCCTCCACGATGCTCGGCGTGCTTGGATGACATTGCTATAGGCGACTGACAAGAGATTGCGTTCCTCTGGCATGAGTTCCTGGCCAGAAGACGCAACATGCTTCATGATCTCTGCCACTTCTGTCACTCGAGAAAGCCATCAGTCGAATAGACTTCCCCTTTTTTCTGGCCCCACCTTCATAGCGTCTAGCCTGCTCAGCAAGCTGGGCAAGGTAGATCAAATCTTCACGAGACTGAGGCATGTAGATGGTGTAAGCGATGGCACGGAGGTGTAGTGTTGGGGTATGTAGTGTTGGGGTATAGCGGAGGTATAGTGTTGGATCACTGGCATATGCGATCTTTCCGGCCAGCGACCACTTTGGACATGTTACCTTCCATATATATTACTCAATCACCTCGAGGTTTCCGTTCCATTGGGCCGGGAGGCCGGGACCGTCGCACAAGCGAGAAGGCCTTCATACTCACCGAAAGACGGTCGCCGGTCTTATATGCAAATCGATTGTCGAATCTGGTTTTCTGAGACGTTGACGAATTACTAACCACTATCACATTTGTAAGTTAATTCTGAATCCTGGACATAGGGTATTTGATTGTTTTTAGTGAAAGAAAAACACTAGGAAAGGTAATCGTGTCGACAACGGCGGAGGCCGATGATCGGGAATCCTAACAGAGCCTCGAATGCTTTCAGTGTCGGGCCGGATTGTCGCTTTCAAGCTCAAACCTTAAAGTTTAATGGTTGAAGGACGTGAGCGGCCCCCGATTGACACAAAGTCTCGATGCCATACGTACCGTAACGTTACTACCAGACCTAACTTATATTCGAGCCTGGAGCAAACTACGGGCAAATCTTGTGCTGTGACAGGTAGCAGACGTATCCTGAAGTTCCTTGACAGTTCTGGAAAACAAGGTACGAAGGTTAAATAATGAACACATCCTCGTCGTTCTAATCCAAAGTACTTGGGAATAATTTGGTGATACCAAAAACATGCAGGGAGAGGTAAGGAGAATTGAACCTATGCCAAGAATGATATGCGACGACAATAAGGCCTAATGATCACCTGCAGCCACATTTACGCCCACACATGTGACAACAAACTGTGGGCTGATAGTTTGGGTTAAGGAAGTCCCGTCTATCCATGATAGGGTCGTCGTTCCATGATATCAAATACTTGATTATCGATGATGAGTTGAAATCCCTACTCCAACCACCCCACTCACAAATCTTCCTGAGATCCCATCGCAGGCCGCTATAAAGCCACTGGCAGCCTCCTCGACGGAAGGAGTGTGTACCATAAAAAGAAGCGTCGATACCAACATCGAGAAGATTGTTTCGAAACTGTTCAAGGAAATACTGGGAAGACTAAAGAGAATTAGCCAACAATTGAGCAGAGTGTGATATGCATACCATGGCCACATCTTCCATGTTGACTCGGTCACTTTCAAGTTGACGAAACAGATAGCCAGTAGTTATGCCCGAAACGTGTATCCATTCGGCTAATGCTCGAATAGGACACATGTAAGCATATTCTTCCGAAAGTTGATGGAGGTGGAACGGCTTTATGCCTATAGAAATAATCAGACAATACCAACCAATGACGATCTCGTCACCTACCTCCCGTTTGATTTGTCTTCCGCCAAAGAAGGGTGAGTATGACTTCAGTCAAACTTACAAATTCTATGTGTTCCATTCGAATTCGCAAGACTTCATCAGATCTAAGAAGACACCAAAAGGCAATAGTATATGTAGCCCATAGCATTCGCCGTCGACGACCTTTAGCATTCCATCGCTTGGAAGAGTCGAAATGCTTGTTGTTGGCCTGTCCAGCGGCGTATGGATCGATTGACCAATTTTGAGGTTTGTGATTAGATTCCCACATCTCCTTGAGGAGTTCTGGGGTGATTGCACGAGCACTCTTGGGGGATTCGCCAGCTCGTGTCTATGATGGAGGGTGATTATCATGTGAGAAGGTTTTCAATAACTACATACCTTACGCCTCTTGAGGGCAATCATATAGCTGGTGACTGTGCTGGAGACAGATGGATTGCCGTGCGTATTGCCATGCTCATCTACTGTCCACATTAAAGTACCACGAGAACGAAGCTTGCCGAATCCGTAGGTCAGAGATGCGCGCATCTTCATGGCGTTCGCGTATGAGTGGTTGGCACCGTCACCACTTTTCTCGCATCTAGGCAACATCAACGATGGCATTAGACCAGGTCGTCATGAACGAAGCAACTCCTCACTTTTCCATTATCCAGGCTGCAATATAATACGGCATTCTGGGAGAGACTACGGCGCCAAATACGACATCTTCAGAATCTACGTAACCTTTCTCCGCAAGCCATTTGGAAAATAATTTCATATGCCTTGGAGGGTGGTAAGTTACGGACACTCGTAAAAAAATCACACTAACCCCCTGTATGCTTTATTTGTGCTGTCAGTTACAGTCTGGGAGGAGGCGTCAACTTCGTACATGACGTTTTCAAAGACAATGTCGGAATGTTGCAGATCCGAAGACTGGTCGATACGCGCCCCGCAATCGTCGGAACACGCCTCCATCTCTTCCTCGCAATCATTGTCAACGCGGGTATGTCTGACAGGCTTTGCTAAAGCACGGTCCAGTCCTTCAAGACCTTCGGGAACACTGCGACCAGTGACCACACTCAATGTGTTGGAGCGTTGCTGGAGATCAGTAGCGGGCCTCGTAGGAGTATTGGGACGGGAGTTCGTGAATACAGCGCGTCTCCTTTTCGCCGTGGACCTATACTTTGAAAGTGGACGACTACTGCCCGGTGGAAGCTGCGCAGCACGATGGCTTGGACGTTTTATTCGCCTTCCCCTACCAAGTACTTCCTGGAAACCATTTGCTGAGGAGTTAACATTAGCGAAGAGAAAAAACCCTATGCATCAAGACGTGAAAACGTGCGTTGGCTACTGGATTCCATTAGATGGCGTGGTTACAACTGCAAGGGTCGTGAAAGGTATGGTCGTT
>Ga0126375_10000643_pt1 | contig 10017 bp, 16 predicted proteins | sample PanSoiMetPlot_14_FD_109577 | JGI IMG/M metagenome (GOLD analysis project Ga0126375, IMG submission 109577) | Tropical forest soil microbial communities from Panama - MetaG Plot_14 | ecosystem: Environmental > Terrestrial > Soil > Tropical forest | place: Panama | collected 2016-02-17 | reverse complement strand
GCGACCCCGACCTCTCTGGGGACGGAGGGTCGGGGAGTGAGATCGGGGCCGCGACTCTCTTTCGGGGATCGAGAGCGGCCCCGATTTTATCGCTCTTTCAGGCTTAGGAAGTATGAGTTTGTTAACAGAGTTTGCGATTTTGGCACTCGCCGGAACGCCTGAATTTGGCAGGGGTAAGTAGAACAAAAAGGCCGCCAACCGAGGCGGCCTCTTAGTTTCTTTCGTCTCGTTTTGGTTTTACGCCGCTTCTGCCGCCCGCATATTGATTAAAATTGTCGCTAGTTTTCATAAAACCTGGCGATTGTTTTTATCAAAATTGTCTCAATTGCGACCGCCAAAAGCAATTTGAACTCAACATCTTCACTCTATCAAGCTCGATATTTCGGATGCGCGTGCAATTGTAGTGGAGGGTTGGAATGCCGCGTTTCTATTTTCATCTAATCTCGATGGATCGCCACATCCCTGACGATCATGGAAAAGAGCTTGGTACCTTGAATGACGCTTATGATCACGCGCGAAAGCTTATTGATAAGATATTGTTTCATGTCGGCCCAGATGACGTGAAAGCATGGAAAGTCGTTATTTTGAGCGACAAACATAATGCTCAGATCATCGTTCCATTTCCCGTATCTTATTCGTTCCCTGGGAGCCAAGCAATTCGGCAACCTGCTGGCGGTCCCGTAAAGGCACCGCCGGAGGAAATCCTCTTTGTGCGGTCCGTACTTCGATCGAAATATCATTCACCGCTTGATGTCTATGAGCGAGATTGATATTGCCTTCACAAACCGGTTTGCATCGGCATAATGGCCTGGTATGAACTGGGTCCAATCCCGTCCGTATCTCGCATTCAGAGTGTGCCATGGCTAAACCAGCTGTCATTCTTATCGGTGCCGACAAAGGTGGCGTCGGCAAGACCACCGTCGCCCGAACTTTGCTCGACTATTTCGGGACCCGTCAAATACCGACCCGGGCCTTCGATACCGAATCGCCACGCGGCACGCTCAAGCGCTTTCATCCTGACGTGACCGAAGTCGTGGATGTCGCGTCGGTTTCGGACCAGATGAAGATCTTCGATACGGTTGGCAGTGCCGAAGCCAAGGTAACAGTGATCGACGTGCGCGCCGGTCTGTTATCCTCCACGCTGCAAGCGTTGAACAACATCGGTTTCATCGAGTTGGGCAAGACGGGGCAGATCACCCTCGCCATGTTCCATATCTTGGGTCCCTCAATCGCTTCGCTCGAGGAAATCGCCGAGACTGCCCGCTTCGTCGGGGACGCCAACTACTTCTTGGTCAAGAACTACATCAACGAAACTTCGTTCTTCGAGTGGGATCCAGCGACCTACAAATCCTATTTCAAGAGGATTAAGGGCGCCGAAGAAATCAGCATTCCAAAACTTAACGAAATGACTTGCGAGCAGGTGGAAGTTGCCAGCGTTCCCTATGTCTCGTTCATCGCCAACAAGAATGCCAAAGGTGAGCCCTCCAACTATTCATTCGTGCTGCGCGGTTATGTGCGCCACTGGCTAGGCCGAGTGTGGGAGGAATTCGACCGCGTCAAGCTCGTCGACTTGGTCTCACCGAAGTCAGAAAAAAACATCCGCCAGGTCGCCGGCTAGCCTGAGTACCGAAATGAGCCGATGCGCGGGCGGCGTCCGGTAGATTGATGTCGATCCGTCATTCCGTGGCCATCGTCGCATCGCCGCGTCCGCGCGTGGGCAAGACCCTGCTGGCGCGGCTGCTCACTGACTTTCATCTGCAGGAAGGACGGTCAGTTGCGGCTTTCGACCTCAATGCCGGGGAGGGCACGCTGGCGCAGTTCCTGCCCGAGCACGTCACCCGTTCGGCGATCGACGACCTCAAAGGACAGATGGCGCTGTTCGACCGCCTGATGGCCGAGGACGGTGCCACCAAGATCGTCGATCTTGGTCGAGCATCGTTTGAGCACTTCTTCACGCTGGCCAGTCAGTTCGGCTTTGCCGCTGAAGCGCGCCGCCGGGACATTGTACCAGTGCTCCTATACCTGATGACGCCGGACCGTACGTCAGTCGAAGCCTATCGCAGCCTGTGCGGCCGGTTGCCTGAGGCGATGCTGGCGCCAGTGCACAATGAAGTGTTTGGGGTCGCGCAATACGGGAATAAATACGCGCCGATAGGTAGCGGTACGGTGATCGTACGGCTTCCACTCCTTGCGTCGAACGTGCGCAGATACGTCGAGAGGCCACCCTTCTCGTTTGCGGATTCCGAGGCCGCCGCGCTCGATGTGGACGACTATATCGAACTGCAACACTGGTTGCGGCGGATTTATCGTGAATTCCGGGAACTCGATCTGCGCATTTTGCTGACTGCACAACAGCAAGCCAAATCCTCGACAGGCGATCGGGCTGGCTGAATTTCTTGGCTGGAACTGCGGCCACAGGTTTCAATACCAGACAGAATTTACCAGGGTGCACGACTGGCGGGCTTATTCCTGACCCGGTGCTAACGAGGACTTTTTCCCGAGACCCACTACAATTTTTCCGAGACCCACTACAATTTTGGGGCTGCTCCAGGCTCTTAGTCGCTGCCCGCCAACAGTTTTCCACAGACCGCCAGCACTTGCTCGACATGCACTAAGAGTGGGCTCACCATTTAAATAGCGGCCTCGCTTAGACCCAGCAGGCCTTGCTAGGTTCCAAAGCGGGATGTTCGCTGCTCTGTGCTTGGACGGTGGGCCGCGCCAACGGCCGCCTTCAAGAAGGCACACGGGGTCACTTGCGGCGGTTCTAGAACGCCAACGGTGAGCCGATGCTCCCGTGAACGACGGCTTATTCGTTCGGCGGGGCGCCAACGACGAAACCTTAATCGGCTTCGCCGCGCGACGTTGGTGGGAAAATGATCGGCCGCGCTTGCCTGGCAGGCAAACATGGTTTTGATCTATTTTCTCACACGACAGGGAGGCGAGGGTTGCTAACGCGGCCCTCGCTTCTTTGCTTTGGCGGCCCTTTCAAAGTATCTGCGTCGTGGTTTGCTGCCACTAGGAAGTATGCTGTCGTGCTCTACGTCGGAGGCCGCCAACTGAGCAGGACCCAAGTTAATCGCTTGGTGTATTGAAGCGCGTAACGCTAGAAGTTGTTTGTTAACGTTAATGGCCGCGCCACGATGGCGCTGTTAACCCTTTTTTTACGATGGTCTGGCGTCGCCTGCCGGAATTCAGCACACTTAGTCGCTGAGGTTTTCCAACGTCGCCGTGCGTACGCCGAATTGCGCAGTGCCACGCGTGTCGACGTCCGGATTGTATGATGGTAGGCACCGTGATCTCTAAAGTCTTTAGCGTGAAATCGACAACGGTGTTGATCGCCGTAGTCACGGCGAGCGCTTTCAACGCCCTTCCATCGGTCGCCGGACCCAAGTGGCTCACCCATGTCCTGGTCTCCGAGATCACGCAACCGCCACTCGGATGGGTGGAGTTTTGTGTACGGGAGCCCGGCGAATGCGCTGGCCCCACGACGGCACCGCACGACCTTGTTCTCTCACCGAAGGCTTGGATGGACTTATTTCGCGTCAACAGGTGGGTCAATGAGACGATCAAACCGCTGACCGATCTTGAACACTGGGGCGTGGTCGAACGCTGGTCCTATCCAGATGACGGCTATGGTGACTGCGAGGACTACGTTTTACTCAAGCGACGCATGCTGATCCAGTCCGGTTGGCCGCGCGAAGCGCTGCTTGTGACCGTGGTGCGTGAGAAGGAGGACAAAACTCATGCCGTTCTGACGGTGGCGACTGATAAGGGAGACTATATCCTCGACAATCAGAACGCAGACATCCTGCTTTGGTCGGAGACCGGCTACCGTTTCCTCAAGCGTCAATCGCAGTCCAACCCCAATGTGTGGGTCTCGTTGGGTGATCCGCAGCCAGTGATCGCCACGGCGACCTCACGCTGAACACATGAGAGTTTTGCAACCTCGTACTCTCCATTGAGGTTTCTTGAAAGGTCACAGACGAGCAGTTATGCCACTGGGAAAGAGGGCCGGGTCATGTGGTTTCTCGTGCGAATGACGTTCTGGCTGGGCATCGTTTTGGTCTTGCTGCCGGGCGTCAGCTCGCAGCCCATGCCAAAGTCGCAGGTCAGTACGAGCGAAGCCCTCTGGGCGGCCAAGGTCGTCGCGGCAGACATCCAACATTTCTGCGAGCGGCAGCGCGAAGCGTGTGTCGTCGGATCGCAGGCCACCGTAACTCTCGGTCAGCGCGCCCAAGTGGGCGCCAAAATGCTTTACGAGTTCCTTAGCGAGCAATTCGCATCAAACGAGTCCAGACTCGTGCCGACCACGGACCCCGTTCCAATCCCGCCCGCTAGGCCGTCGCAGCAGGCATTGCGCCCGGCTGATCTCGTGCCCCCGTGGCGTGGCCCGCAGCCGACTGAAACACCACGCGAGAAGCAGCTAGGGGAGGGCCGCACCGAAAAAGTCAATTTTTTTGGCTCCGGCTGACCGCGCGGCTCCTCATGATTCCAGATTGTGCTGGTTGTTAACTGATAGCACCGGATCGGATTTGCGAAGGTCTGGGAGTTATAAGCACGCGCTCACAAACGAAGAGACTACGGCGAGCTCTGCCACTGAACTCGAAATAGAAAGAGCCTCAGTCCGGACTGTTTGAAGGGCCGAGGCTCTGCGCGACGCCGGACCGAAAGCGCCCAGTCGTTGTGGGCCGTTTTGGTTACTAATGGCTTAAGAGACTGCCAACTGCGCGACCTATTGGGAGTTTCCTGAGGGCGAAGAAAGCGGCGGAGATACTGCCGTATCTGGGGCGACGGGCTTCACCGTGGCGCTTGGAGCGGCTGGAGCGACCGGAGGCGCCGGCGCGGCTGTGGTGCGTGGCATGGCCGGCGCGGTGGCCATAGTCGGCAGCGGCAAGCCGTGCGGGTAGTAGGTCAAGTACACAAAGGCTGCCGCAAATAATAGGGCCGACAGCACAGCGCCGGAGAAAGCCCGCCTGAAAGACAGCAGCGTGCCGATTAAGGTCGAGAAAAAAACGACCACCGTTAGCACGGCGACATAAAGCCAGTTCACGCTTGCCCAATCGATGGGCACCGTCGGCATAGTTGGCATGGTTGTCGATCTCCCCCTAGGGTTGCAGCAAATAGGCCGCGCGCTTCAGTTCTGGACTCGAAGACCGGATTCTCGCTCGAAAGGCCGGTTTGGGAAATGCATTTTCCTTAGCGCGGATACGTTTCGCGGCTTAAGCGTCTCCGATTGCGAAGCACATTATAGGTCGTCCAAAACTGACATTAGTCAACACCTATGCGGTGGCCCTGCCGCTTCGTATTGTTGAGGTCATAAGCAAGCCGAACGCGCTCGCCGTTGGCGCGATCGAGCGCGGCCTGTAGCTTCGCCTTGTCTGCTTTGGCACGGCCGTCGACTTCTATGAGGACGTTGCGCAGATCGGCTTCGGCACCGCGCGCGATCTCGATCTCGCTTCGCAAACGCTTGAGCTCTAATTCGCCTTCGTTGAGAAGCCGCGACTGCTCAACGAGGCGGTTTTCCAAGCTCTCAGCGCGGCGGTAGAGGAATTCATTTGCGAAAGGCGCGAGCAGCCTTGCACAGGCCGCTCCAGTGATATCACCGAGCTTATAACCGAGCCCCAATATCTGACGCAGAACATAGCCGCTTATGATAAAGCCGACCGCCAGTACCAATGCAAAGCAGAAGATTGCAATTCGTGCTTCAGCAGACATTGGAGCAAAGGCAGCGACCGCAATCCCGAAGAAAAAGCAAAAAGCAGCGATAAAAGTAGCAGTAGTCTGACTAGCTCGGCCAACTTGATTACATGCTGGCTCGACGAGCCGGTCCAAAGGCGCCTTTTTCATATACAGTTGCAGAATGCGGCCCTCCGTAAAATGCATTGACTTAGAGTGAGAGTGCCAAAAGACAATCTCGTTCGGTAGTTAAGCTTAATAACAGCATAACGAGTTCATCGGGCCCGAGGGGCCAGCCATGGTTCTGGGCGGTCATCGTGCGCGATCAGCAAACCGAGCACGATCGCTGTTACGCGGCGAGCCGCAAGAAAGGAAGACTTGGTCGAGAATGTTCTGGCGTTTCGGGGCCAAGGGAGTGCCTACGGCGCCAGAGTCCGAGTACGATGGGCAACCCTTGCGCTTGCTGCTGCCTAGTGTGAAGCCACGCCGGCAAGTGCGAGTTTGGGGCCTGCGATTTGCCGGACGGAGCCATGAAGGTCCGTGGATTACCTTCACGTACTTAGCTTTCTGACATCGGAAACGGTTTGCTGTGACGGCCATCACATTCGCGGCGGCATTCAAGCGCGCGTCAGGAGTTTAGTTCGCTCACTTTTTGGGGCAAACCTCGCTCTTGCTTTTTCGCTACCGGCATGCGTCCACCGGCGTAGCTCACCGATCTCGCTTTAACCCTGAGCGGGGTTCTTTGTAGTTGTCTTGCGAACTGGCGTTTTCATGCTCCAGTAATGCTGCACGTCTCGTCGGGCGCGCTCTGAGCATTTGTCTGATTTGCGCTGGCGTTTTGCCGCGGACGTTGTAACCGCGACGCTCGAGTTCGGCGATTGCCTCCCTTCGAAGTTCTTCCAAAGTTTTCTTGCGCGGAGCCATCATAGCTCAGCATAGGGGACCGTGTTTGCCGCCACTGTGCTGGCCATCACAAATACCCGATTTTTGTTCTGGCCATTTACGAAATATGAAGGCAGGATTATCGCCTTGCCGGAAGGTGCCTTGGGGCAGACGGCCGGTTGATAGACTCGACGGTGCCTGGGGGAGAGCGCGATGCCGCCGCGACGTGTGTCGTTTGCTGATATTCCGTCGACCTACATCAAACCGATTGTCTGCCCGTTTGCAGAGAAATGCCCGTCCCATATGGCATTCGCCGCTCACCGGCGGCCTAAACGGAGACATGCGCACTTTTGAATGTGAGGACTGCGGTAAAAAAGTGAAAATAGTTGTCGAGAGTGAAAAGAGTAAAATATGACGGAAGTTCGTGAATTTGTCCGGCACAACGCTCCCCGGCCGCAGGAGGGGGATGCGGCCACTAATCCGTCTGCCGAAAACCTGAGTTCGCTGATCAGGCGCGTTGCCGGCGCGTCGGCAGAGGAAATCGAACAAGCCATTCTCGAGCTGCACCGCGTACGCAACATGCTAGAGAGCGAAGGCGAGCGCTTGAGCACTGAGATCACCCGCTATGCCAGCCTAAACCAGCATTTGATGAAAGGGATGAAAGCCGTCGCCGAAAACCTCAAGCGATGGAAAGGCGAATCTGGGAACCATGAGCGGGCGCTGGCGGACTTCAAAGCGCGGTGGCTAGGCGCTGACAAATTGCCGTAGCAGATAGAATCTCAATTAGGCTAGGCAGCCACACTCATCTGCCAATCGAACCCTAAGACAGCATCTTCCGGTTACTCAATCGTGTTTGCGGCAAACACGCTCACCACAGTTATCCAAGCTTCGCAAAATTTTTGCAGCGCTAAGGCTTAAATGTCTGATAGCCGACTGCTGAGGCACTGCACCAAGCCAATCTGTACGTCAAGAATAGTAATAACGGCTGCGGCCACATACGATTGATACGTGCGGGAGGGATGTAAGTGTCAAAGTTCGAACGTTTGTTTGTGCTGGGGTCGACTGAATTGCCGGATTGTCGCTGTGGTTCAGAAATGAAGATCGTGAAATCAGACGCCATTGGGTCGGACGGGGAGGTGCGGATCTATCGGTGTCCTCAGTGTGAGCACGAACTGCGGCTCACTGCGTGGAAATCTTCTTGCGACTTCTTCGGAAAGAGGAGTCTTTACAGCTTAATGCAATTTCCTTGATGCGCCTCGCCACAATGTCGTCAGCCGTCGACAATGCTGCTGATTACGGTTTCTTCTGGTTCAGAGCTCCTTTGTCCCCAGTGATTTGAGCGGCCAGCTCCATTGCGAATTTGCTATGGGCCGCGCGGGTATAATGGATCCCGTCCCATTGCAAGTGATCTCGCGGTATCTCTGGGTCAAGAACAATGACACGGATCCTACGCTGTCGCAGACGATCGACGATTGCCGAAATATTTGCCGCGCGTTGCTGCTTAGAGCCGAAGAAACGGAGATCGTTAGTACCTGGTTGCAGGATGACGATATCGGTTTTGTTGGGGACAGCGCCACTATCGATCCGCCTGAGCATGCCGGCGGTAGTATCACCGATGACGCCGGCACTAGTGACCACAGCATTGATACCGCGTTCCTTGAGGATGGTCTGCAATCGTGCCGGGAAGGCATTCTCTGCACCAACGCCCCAGCCCGCTGTATTGCTGGCGCCAACCACAACAATGTTGAGCGAACTGGCATGACCAGACCCGATGCCAAAGATGAGCACGATCGCAATGGCCAATCTACGCATTATGGGCTCTTAGGAACGTGACAATCGTAGCTGTGTTGCCAGCCGTTGATAACGTATGAGCAGGCAACAGCGCAATCGCGCCCAAACTCGACTACAGGTCTATAAGTCCACGCCCTAGTTGGATTGCCGCAGTTTTAAGCCCGGGGGCGGTATGTCCGCGGGCGGCCTCAGTTCGCCCTCCTCGGGTTTGCTCGATGTCGCCTCGGGGGGCTTCGCTTGGCCCGCGCGCTTGACGGCGCGGGCACGCGCAGCCCCAGACGATGGCCTCTCTAGTCTTTTTAGATAGGCGGCGAGGGTGGCAGCCGATTCAGGGCTGGAGGTATAATGCTCACGCAGGAAACTTTCGAGCCCGAAAATCCCCGGAGCTGCGGCGACACTTTGCGGCGATTTATGACAATTCGCGCAAGTGGCTGCGAAAAGTTGCACGGCGGTCTTGCCTTCACCGAAATCTTGCTGCGCCCCGAACGAACTTGCGGCACAAAAACTTGAGAAACTGATCGCCAACCAGATGCCGCGATTTAACATCATCATTGCGCTCAACATTTCGGTCATTTGTCGTGTCCGGTCTGAGGCGAGCTAAGCACCTCCACGATGACCACCGCTACCGCCTTTTGCTATCTCCGTTGTGGCGGCGGCGGTGGCGGCGGTGGCGGTGGCGGCGGCTTAGGCACCCCGCCGTTTTTTTTATTTGGACCGCCCCGGAAATTAACTGTGGGTGTGAAGGCGGAAATTGCGGTCACTAGCGACATTTCGAAAGGGCGTCTCCACATAGTCTTGATCCTCATGGGCGCACTCGTTTCAGGCGGCTATCTTAGGCTACTTAATATCCCCGCTAATAAATCGGCGGTTCTCGCGCCATCCTCATACTGCGCCACTCCAAAGAATCACCGATGCATTTTTTCCGATTTCCTGGCTCAATCCGCCTTCCACCGATTTGGACGTGCCGGCGAGTCTGGCAAAGGCTTTGCGCGTGGTTTTGAATCGAAATTGCTCGCTCGATCTATTTTTCGGGGTCGCACCAGCAAATAGCTCCCAAGCAAAAACATGGCTCCCACACCGGCAGCTATCGGTGCGCCGGGATTGTCCCCAAGACCGAGTGAACTATACATCGATTGCACTGCCGCAAACACCAAAGCTATGCCTAGCCCAAAGCAGATAATCGCGGAAATGTACCTCACGGCAGTCATGGTGCCCCCGGCTTCTTTCGAACCCGCTGCAAACTATGCTTGGCGAACCGACATGATCAAGCTGGTGCACACCTCAAACTGGATCCGGTGCATACCCCGCGCCCCACCAACAGAGTTCGCAGTCACGACCGAATTTCACGTTCTACCCCTGACACTAAAGATTATGAAAACCAGAACCAAAAAAAGTAGGCTGCTTCGCCAATAAGGCAGCCTACATACAGATCGTTTCTGCTCGCGTTAGCCGACGTAGGCGATGCGCTTCTGAGCAGCTGCCGCGGTTAAAGTCGTTGGCTGTGCAGGCAGCTGAAGCACCGTTGCCTCCTGATCTTCACCCAGTCGTGTCAGCAGAACAATTTGCCCATCCGGAAATTCGAGCGCATCGTGGTGCTTCATCGGTTCATTCTTATTGATTTGTCGGAAGATTGCCGTTCTGTGAGCTAGTGTTTGCACCTTCCAACCG
>Ga0126375_10000642_pt1 | contig 10017 bp, 9 predicted proteins | sample PanSoiMetPlot_14_FD_109577 | JGI IMG/M metagenome (GOLD analysis project Ga0126375, IMG submission 109577) | Tropical forest soil microbial communities from Panama - MetaG Plot_14 | ecosystem: Environmental > Terrestrial > Soil > Tropical forest | place: Panama | collected 2016-02-17 | reverse complement strand
CGGAACAGCAGCGACGACTGGTAGGTGCGACGAATCCCCATGCGGATCCGCTCGTAAGGTGGGAGGTCGGTGATGTCGTCGCCGAAGAAGAGCACGCGGCCGGCGCTCGGCGGGAAGTCGCCGGTGACCGCGTTGAAGAGCGTCGTCTTGCCCGCGCCGTTCGCGCCGATCACCGCGCGGCGCTCGCCGGCGGCGACCGACAACGAAATGTCGTCGATCGCCGTCAGCGCGCCGAAGCGGCGGGTGACGCCCTCGAGGACGAGGGCATCACCCGATGCGAGCGGCAGCGCCGGCGGCGGCCGGCGCAGGCTGGAGACCGTGGCCACTTACGGACAGTCGGGGACGTCGCGCGACCCGATCTTGAAGTCCTCCTTCTTCATGCCGAGCATCTGGTCGATGCCGTCGACCTTGCGGAGCACCTTGTTGTAGAGGTTGCCCTGCGGGTCCTTGACCACCTCGGTGATGAACGTCGAGCCGATCGCCTGGCGGTTCGCGTCGAGCCGCACGTCGCCGGTCGGCGTCTTGAGCACGAGCTTCGACAGCGCCTCGCGATACTTCTTCTGGCCGTCGGAGAGATCGCCGTTCACCGCGGCGAGGCCGTCGAGCGCCGCCTTCATGTTCAGGTAGTACACATAGGCGAACAAGCTCGGGCTCGGGAAGCCGTCCGGGAAGTTCTTCTTGTAGTCCGCGACAAAGGCCTTCCACTCCGCAGCGTCGTAGGCGTCCGCGACGGGCCCGGCGGAGAGCGTGCCCACCAGCGACTCGCGGCGTTTGCCCTTGTAGTTGAGCACCGTCTGATCCACGGTGATCGAGCCGCCGATGAGCGGCTTGTCGCCGCCCGCCTGCTCGTACTGGTTGAGGAAGTTCACGGCGTCGGCGCCGCCGAGCACCACGACGAGCGCGTCGACATCCTTCGGGATGCGCGCGATCACCGAGGCGTAGTCCTTGCCGCCGAGCGGCACCCAGGCCTTGACCGGCACCTTGCCGCCGAGCCGGCAGTACTCGGTCATGAACCCCTGCACCTGCGAGTACGGGAAAGCGTAGTCCTCGGCGATGACCATCACCCGCTTGTAGCCCTTGTCGAGCGCGGCCTTGCCGAGGCCGACCATCCACTGCGCGCCCTCGGTATTGAAGCGGAAGAAGTTCGGCGACGGGTTGACGAGCGTGGTGGCCTGCGCGCCGGAGGAGCCGTTGATGAACGTGATGTTCGGCTGCGTTTTCGAGTAGTCCTTGACCGCGATGCCTTCCGAACCGGACAGCGGGCCGACCATGATGTCGACCTTGTCCTGCTCGACCAACTTGCGGGTGGCGTTGACCGCGACGTCGGGCTTGGCATCCGAGGACGCCTTGATGATCTCGATCTTCTTGCCGGCGACCACGCCGCCGCGCTGCTTGACGGCCAGCTCGGCCCCGCGCATGCCGTCCTGACCGCCGGCCGCGAACGGCCCCTCCAGCGTCGCGAGCAGGCCGATCTTGACGACCTGCTGCGCGGCCGCCGGCGCCGCGAACGCGGCGACGACCGCCGCGGCGGCGAGCGTGCGCACGAACACCCTCTTGCTTTGCCTCATGGCTGGCTTCCTCCTTTGACGAAGCGGCGCGACGGCCGCGGGGTTGAGAGCCGCGACTGGGCGTCGCCGGCCGCGAGGCGCGCGCGCAGGCGCTGCCAGAGGCCGAGGAGCCCGTCCGGAGAGAAAAGCACGATCGCGAGGAACATCGCCCCGATCACGAGGTTGAAGCGCTCGCGGTCGAAGACGTCGATCGCGAAGTTCTGCAGCAGGACGAACACGATCGCGCCGAGGAACGGGCCGATCGGGTGCCGCATGCCGCCGAGCACCGCGATGATCAGGATGTTGATCAGCCAGCTCGTGCCGACCGAGCCGGGCGTGATCAGGCCGTTGTACCAGACGAGCAGCACGCCGCCGACCGCGGCGATCAGCCCGGCGACCGCGTAAGCGACGACGCGGTGCGCGGTGACGTTGAAGCCGAGCGCGTTCATGCGGCGCGGGTTGTCGCGGATGCCCTGCAGCGCGATGCCGAACGGCGTGCGCACGAGATACTGCACGAGGAAGTAGCCGGCGAGCGCCCAGAAGAGTGCCAGGTAGTAGTACGGGATCGGCGCGCGCCAGTCGATCCCCAGCACCTGCGGCGTCAGCACGCGCTGGAACCCCTGCCAGCCGTTGAACAGCGAGTAGTTTTGCTGCATCAGGTAGTGGAACGCCACGCCGATCGCGAGCGTGATCATGATGGTGTAGATGCCCTCGGTGCGCACCGACAGCCAGCCGATGAGGGCGCCGCAGACGGTGGCGATCGCGAGCGCGAGCGGCACGACTACCCACCAGGGCCAGCCGAGGCTGATCTCCGGCATGCTGCTCGTGCCGAAGATCGCCACCATGTACCCCGCGATCCCCGCCACCGTCATCTGCGCGAGCGAGATCATTCCGCCGTAGCCGCCGAGGAACGTGAGCGATAACGCGATCAGCCCGAGCACGAGCGACTGCCCGCCGATCTGGAAGGTGAAGAACGGCGTCGCCACCCACGGATAGATGAGCACGAACGCCATCACGACCACGTGGCGCGCGGACACCCGTTGCGAGAGCCACCGGAGCCAGGCCGGGGCGTTCGGTTCGGTCGTCGGTGGCGCGGCCGGTGCGGCGGGGGCGACGGCGACGCGCCGCTGGCGCGGCCAGGCTTGCGCTTGCGCGCCGGCGTTCATCGCCTTGCGCCACTGCGCCGCGCTCATAGGCCTACCCTCGCGCTGCGCGCTCGGGATTCGCCCTTGGGACGGCCCTGCGGGCTCATGCCGGCCGCCCGAGGATGCCGCGCGGGCGGAACGCGAGCACGAGCACCAGGATCACGAACGTGAACACGACGCTGTACGTCGGCGCGTAGGCGAGCCCGAAGGTCTCCGCCACGCCGAGGATCGCGGCGCCGACCGCGGCGCCGACCACGCTGCCCATGCCGCCCACGATGACCACGATGAGCGAGGCGAGCAGCAGCCGCACGTCCTCGCCCGGCACCATCGACAGCTCGACCGCGCCGATCACACCGCCGAAGCCCGCGAGCCCCGCGCCGATGAGAAAGGTGACGGCGAAGACGAGGTTCACGTTCACGCCCGAGGCTGACAGCATGCCGCGATCGTCCACCCCGGCGCGGATCAGCATCCCCACGCGCGTGCGGTTGAGGAACAGCCACAGCGCGACCCCGATCGCGATCCCGAGCGGCAGCAGGGCGAGTCGGAATTTCGAGTAAGCGTTGATCACCGGCAGCCCGCGCAGCGGGCCGTCCAGCCAGTCGGGCGGAGACAGCTGGTGCACCTGCCCCCCGAACGTCCACAGCAGCAGGTCGGCGATGATGATCGAGAGCGCAATCGTCACCATCGTCTGCCGCAGATCCTGGCCTTGCATGAAGCGGAAGATCGTGACCTGCATCGCGAGGCCGACGAGCGCCGCCCCCGCGAAGCCGGTCGCGACGGCGAGGAGATACCACCCGGTCCGCTCCGCCACCACGTAGCCGAGATAGCCGCCGAGGAGATACAGCGACCCGTGCGCGAGGTTCACGTTGCGCATCAGTCCGAACACCAGCGTGAACCCGCTCGCGACGATGAAGTAGAGCGCCGCGAGCGTGAGCCCGTTCAGCAGCGTGACGAAGAACAGCCGCTCGTTGGTCGCGAGCGCCCACACGGCGAACACCGCGAGCGGCCCGCCGATCGCGAGACCCCAGAACCAGCGCCAGAACCGCGACACGCCCGGTCCTTCCGAACGCCGGCCGCGCTAGGCGGCGGTCTGGCTCCAGCGCGTCCGCGCCGAGCGGATCTCCGGCTCCTTGTGGAAGACGCCGTCCTTCATGATCGCGAGCAACCGCTTGCGGTCCTGCAGGATCGCGATGTTGCTCAGCGGATCCCCGTCGACGAGGAGCAGGTCGGCGAGATACCCCTCCTTGATCTCGCCGAGCTCGTTGCCCTGCATCATCATCTGCCCGCCCCAGCGGGTGCAGGAAACGATGGTCTCGAGCGGCGTCATCCCGAGGTACTTCACGAAGTATTCGAGGTCCTTCGCGTTTTCGCCGTGCGGTGCCCAGGCGAAGCCGTAGTCGCCGCCCGGCAGCACGCGGATCCCGCGCTTCAGCATCGCCTTCATGCTGCTGACGCAGGCCTCGAGCTCGCGTTCGTACCCCATCCGCTTCGCCTGCGCGTTGTCGACGCCGATCACCTCGCCCTCCCACAGCAGGCGGATGATCACCGACATGCCCGGCGCGACGAAGATCCGGTCCTTCTTCGCCTCGAGCAGGTCGAGCGCCTCCTCGTCGGCGAAGCTCGCGTGATAGATGACGTCGATGCCGTGGCGGACGCTCTGCTTGATCGAAGCGGTCGACCGCGCGTGGGAGGAGAGCCGCTTGCCGCGGATCTTGGTCTCGTGGGCGGCGACGGCGACCTCCTCGTCGCTCATCCAGTTGGTCGTCGCGTCCGCTCCCGGCACGAGGTTGTCGCCGGACAGGTTGAGCTTGATCGAGTCGACGCCGTACTTGAGGAACATGCGGACCGCCTTGCGCATCTCGTCCTGGCCGTCGACCACCATGCCGAACGACATCTCCGGGAACGGCAGGTGCGGCAGCATGTCGTCGCCGAGCGAACCGGTGACGGTGATCTCCTGGCTCGCGGCGAGATAGCGCGGCCCCGGGATCTGGCCGGAGTTGATCGCGTTGCGGATCACGCAGTCCTGCCGCGGCTTGGGCGTTGCGGCGCCGACGCACGAGGTCCAGCCGTGGTCGAGATAGAGCTTGGCCATGCTCGCCGCCCAGAGGGTGTGCTCTTCATGCGGCATCTTCTGGATCGCGTCCAGCGTCTTGGAGTTAGTCCAGCCCAGGTGGGTGTGCGCCTCGCACATGCCGGGCATGAGCGTCGCGCCGGCGCCGTCGATCACGGTCACGCCGGTCACCGGCAACGTGCGCGCGCCGCGGCCGACGCGAAGGATGCGGTTGCCCTGGACCAGCACCTCGCCCGCGTAGGGCTGGGCGCCGGAGCCGTCGATGATGCGTACGTTCGTGAAGAGCACGTTCGCCATGACTGTCTCCTATCTGCGGTTGGCCTCGTAGAACCGCCGCAACAGCGCGGTGCATTCGTCGGGTTTCTCGATTGTCGTCCAGTGCCCGCAATCGCGCAGCAGCTCGAGCCGGCAGCCGGGGAGCCGCTCGGCGATCTGGCGTGCGCCGCCGGCGGGCGCGATCGCGTCCTCGTCGCCGGTGACGAGCACGACCGGACAGGCGATCCGGGACAGATCGGGGGCTCGAGCGTCGGCGAGCGCGTCGCAGGTCCGCGCGTAGCCGTCCGGCGGCTGGCGCATCAGGAACTCGCGCACCGCGGCGACCGCGACGGGACGCTTCGCCTTCGTCTCCGACGAGGTCGCCGCCTGCACGAGCGCGTTCGCGATCTCCTGCATGCCGGCCTCGCCCTCGGCGCGCGCCTTTTCGCCCCGGGCGCGGATGCCCGCCCGGATTGCATCGGCCGGGGCGAGGAGCGGACCGAAGAGCGCGAGGCTGCGGACGAGCTTCGGCGCTGCGACGGCGAGGTGGAACGCGACGATGGTGCCGAGCGAATGCGCGACGACGTGCGCCCGCTCGATGGCGAGCGCGCTCGCGACGCGTTGCATGGCCTGCACGAAGCGCTCGATCGACAGCGGGCCTTCGACCCGGCCCGAGCGCGCCGAGCCCGGCAGATCCGGGCGGATCGCCCGGTGGCGCGCGAACGCGCCGAGCACCGGGGTCCAGACGTTCGACGAGCCGCCGAGGCCGTGGATCAGCAGCACGGCGTCACCTTCCCCGTCGACCTCGACGGCGATGCGGTCGATGAACTGCGTGGCCATCGCCTGCTCCTGGTCAACGGGGGTCCGGCCGTCGCGAGGCGCGGCGGCCAGCGCAGCGCCGCGGGTTCTTGTTGCGCTGCGGTGAGACGCGCGGACAAAAATGAGACGCGCGTCTCACTGGAACGGTGCGAGACTACGGGCCGGTCTCAGGGCTTGTCAAGCAGTGACGAAGCGGCCGACACCGACGACATGGACGTGGCAGGCGGAGCGGGGTCCGCGGGCCCGGACGTATCGCCTGCTCATGTCCGAGGCGCTGGCGCTCGTGCGGCGCGGCCGGATTCCGTCGGTGGCCGAGGTGGCCCTCAACGCGGGGGTCTCGCGCGCCACCGCTTACCGCTATTTCCCGAGCCGCAGCACGCTCGTCACCGCCGTGCTCGAAGAGGCCCTGCGCCCGGTGCGCCGCTACGCGCCGCAGGCCGGCGACGGCCTCTCGCGCCTGCGCGAGCTCTTCGAGAAGACCTACCCGCGGTTCACCGAGTACGAGCCGCACATGCGGGCGGCGCTCCAGCTCGCGCTCGAGCACGGGTCGCTCGAACGGGCCGGGCTGCTCGAGGAGGAGCCGTTCCGCCGCGGGCACCGCCGCTACCTGCTCGACCGGGCGGCCGCGCCGCTCAGGGCGAAGCTCGGCGCGAAGGCCTACGAGCGCCTGCTGAAAGCGCTGTCGATCGTCTACGGCATCGAGCCGTACGTGGTGCTGAAGGACATCTGGGGCGCGACCGACCGCGAGGTCGAGGCGCTGTCGCGCTGGGTGCTCGACGCGCTGGTCGGGACCGCGCTGCGCGAGGCCGACGCGGGCCGGCCGCGGCGCAAGGCATGAGCGCGAGGCGGCGCTGGCGCGCCGCACGATTGCCACCGGTCCGAGCGCGATGCTAGGCTCCATCGGCCGAGCCCGCGTTCGTCGGGCGCGCCGCACCCCAAGGAGGAGCGCCGATGCCGTTCGTCAACATCCGCATCTACGAAGGCTGGGACAAGCCGCGCCTCGACGAGATCGCGAAGCGCGTGACCGATGCGATCAGCGATGTGACCAAGCTGCCGAAGGAAGCGGTCTGGGTGGTCGTCGAGGAGGTGGATCCGCCGCTGTGGTACGTCGGCGGGAAGCAAGGCGAGCGGATGAAGAAATGACGCTGGAGACTCGCGACGCCCGGCTCGCCGCAGTCGTCGGGCCGACAGTCGACTTCGAGCACATCGCCACCGGCTGCAAGTTCACCGAGGGGCCGCTGTGGCACCGCGGCGAAGGCTACCTGCTCTGGAGCGACATGCCCGGGGACCACCTGCGCCGCTGGTCGGCGAAGGACGGCGTCGGCACGTTCCGCCAGCCCTGCAACATGTCGAACGGCCTCGCGTGGGACCGAGAAGGCCGGCTCCTCGCGTGCGAGCACGCCTCGAGCCAGGTCACGCGCACCGAGCGCGACGGGCGCATCGCGCCGATCGCCACGCACTACCAGGGCCGGCAGCTGAACAGCCCGAACGACATCGTGTGCGCCGCGGACGGCGCGATCTACTTCACCGATCCGAGCTACGGGCGCATGGAGTACTACGGCGTCAAGCGGGATGCGGAGCTCGACTTTCGCGGGCTGTACCGCGTCGGCCCGGACGCACGCTCGCCGACGCTGCTCGCGAAGGACTTCGGGCAGCCGAACGGGCTGTGCTTTTCGCTCGACGGGCGGCGGTTGTTCGTCAACGACACCGAGCGCCAGCACATCCGCGTGTTCGACCTCGCCGCGGGCGGCGGACTCACCGGGGGCAGCGTCTGGGCCGAGACCCGTGGCGAGGGCCCCGGTGCGCCCGACGGCATGAAGATCGACTCGGCGGGCAACCTGTATTGCTGCGGCCCGGGCGGGATCCACGTCTTCGACCCGGCCGCGACCTGCCTCGGCGTGATCCGCGTCCCCGAGCACACGGCGAACATGGCCTTCGGCGACGCCGATCTGCGCAGTCTTTACATCACTGCGTCGAGCTCGGTCTACCGAATCCGCGTGGTCGTCCCCGGGCGGCCGGCGTGACCTGAGGACTGCTCACACGCGGATTCCGATAACAGCTTCACACCAAAGGAGAGAACTCATGCTGCGCGTACTCACCCTGCTTGCGGTGGCGCTGTTCGCGCTGCCTTTCAACGCCCACGCCCAGAAGCCGATCAAAGTCGGGTTCCCGATGATCCTGTCGGGGCCTGGCGCGCTGTTCGGCGAGCCCGCCCTGAAGGGAGCGCAGATGTACGTCGAGGAGATCAACGCCAAAGGCGGCGTCCTCGGACGCAAGCTGGAGCTCCTGCCGCGCGACACGAAGGGCAACGCCGACGAGGCGGTGCGGGTCGCGCGCGAGTTGATCCTGAAGGAGAACGTCGACTTCCTCGTCGGCACGCTCACCTCCGCCGAGGGGCCGGCGGTATCGGTCGTGGCGAAAGAGAACAAGGTGGTGTTCATCGCCGCGATCCCGAAGACCGATCAGCTCACCGCGCCGGACAAGCTGCACCCGTACGTGTTCCGCGTCGCCGCCACGACCACGACCGAGGGGCGCAGCGCCGCCGAGATCGTGGCGAAGTGGCCGGTGACCCGTGTCGCCACGATCAGCCCCGACTACGCCTACGGTCAGGACGTGACGAAGGCGTTCATCGAGCACCTGAAGAAGCTGAAGCCTTCGGTCGAGATCGTCGACCAGCAGTGGCCGAAGCTCGGCGAGGCCGACTACACCCCCTTCATCAACGCCCAGATGGCGAAGAAGCCCGAGGCGGTGTTTTCCTCCCTCTGGGGCGGTCACTTCGTGACCTTCGCCAAGCAGGCGAAGCCGCTCGGCTACTTCGACGGCGTCAAGTACAACTTCATCGGCGTCGGCGAGGCCGGCTCGCCCGAATCGGCGAAGTCGATGGGCAAGGACTACCCGGTCGGGATCTGGGGCAACACCTACGACGCGTTCTACTGGGATGGCGCGCCCGCGGCGCACAAGGATTACACCGCGCGCCTCGTGAAGTTCCTGAAGGACGAGCAGCCCTCGTCGTGGCCGATCCAGGGTTACATCAGCATGCAGTTCCTGGTCGAAGCGATCGCCAAGGCGAAGAGCATCGACGCGGACAAGGTGTCGGCGGCGCTGCGCGGCCTGACCGTCAACACGCCGAGCGGACCGATGACGATCCGCGCCAGCGACCACAACGCCACGCGCGGCCAGCTGTACGGGAAGACCGTCATGGATCCGAAGTTTCCGTTCGCGATCCTGAAATCGGCGCAGTACGTCGCGCCCGACGGGTTCATGGACTAACCGCACCCGGTCGCCCGAGCACCGGATCGAACCGGGGGAGGGTGAGCGACCCTCCCCCGTTTTCTTGTCCTCGCCGCCGTGCCCGATTTCTCGTTCGTCTTCGCACAGTCGCTGTCCGGCCTGACTGCGGCGATGTTCCTGTTCCTGATCGCCTCGGGCCTGTCGCTCATCTTCGGCGTGCTGCGCGTGCTGAACTTCGCGCACGGCACGTTCTACATGCTCGGCGCCTACGCGGCCTGGCAGCTCGTGCAATGGCTCGGCGCCGGCGGCTGGTCGTTCTGGCTCGCGGTGCTCGGCGCGGCGAGCGCGGTGGCCATCGTGGGAGGGCTCGTCGAGCGCTTCCTGCTCCGGCACCTGTACGCCGAGGACGAGCTGTACCAGCTGCTCTTCACCTATGCGCTCGTGCTCGTGCTGAGCGACGTCGCCAAGATCCTGTGGGGGACGCAGCAGAAGGGCGTTGCCCGGCCACCCGGGCTCGAGGGGGCGACCACGCTGCTCGGCGCCACGATCCCCTACTACAACCTGTTCATCGTCGCGCTCGGGCTCGCGATCGCGGGCCTCTTCTGGTACGTCCTGCAGCGCACGCGCGCCGGGCGCTTCATCCGCGCGGCGGCGCTCGACCGCGAGACCCTCGGCGCGCTCGGCGTCAACGTCGCCGCGCTGTACACGGGAGTGTTCGTGCTCGGCTCGTTTCTCGGCGGCCTGGGCGGCGCGCTCGTGACGCCGGTGCGCACGATCGTCCCGGGCATGGACACGGAGATCATCGTCGAGGCCTTCGTGGTGGTGGTGATCGGCGGTCTCGGATCGTTTTGGGGCACGTTCCTCGGCGCGCTGATCTACGGCCAGGTGCTCGCGTTCGGGATCCTGTTCTTTCCGCGCTTCTCAATCTTCGCGGTGTTCGCCCTCATGG
>Ga0126375_10000641_pt1 | contig 10024 bp, 11 predicted proteins | sample PanSoiMetPlot_14_FD_109577 | JGI IMG/M metagenome (GOLD analysis project Ga0126375, IMG submission 109577) | Tropical forest soil microbial communities from Panama - MetaG Plot_14 | ecosystem: Environmental > Terrestrial > Soil > Tropical forest | place: Panama | collected 2016-02-17 | reverse complement strand
GTTCTCCTTCTTGTCGAGGCCATAGGCCAGCGACGCCGCCGTCGGCTCGTTGATGATCCGGAGCACGTTCAGGCCCGCGATCTGACCCGCGTTCTTGGTCGCCTGGCGCTGCGAGTCGTTGAAGTAGGCCGGCACCGTGATGACGGCGTCGGTGACCTTCTCGCCCAGGTAGGCTTCGGCGTCGGCCCTCAGCTTCTGAAGGATCAGCGCCGAGATCTCCTCCGGCGTGAAATCCTTGCCGGCGGCGGGCACCTCGACCACCACCCGGTCCTCCTTGCCCGGCTTGACCTTGAAGGGAACGATCTTCCGTTCCGACTCCACCTCGGCGAACCGCCGGCCCATGAAGCGCTTGATCGAATAGACGGTGTTCTCCGGGTTGACGGCCGCCTGGCGACGGGCCAGCTGGCCCACGAGGCGCTCTCCGGACTTGGTGAAGGCCACCACCGATGGAGTGGTCCGCGACCCCTCCGAGTTAGGAATGACCACCGGCTCGCCGGCCTCGATGACGGCGATGACCGAGTTGGTCGTTCCAAGGTCGATTCCAACTGTTTTTGGCATCTCGTTTCCTCCTCAGGCGGCTGGGTGCCAACCTGCTGGTCGCCCTCGAGCCGAGGGCGCCAATTCCACTACCGCTGGGCCTGCGCCTGCTGGAGAGCCTCGATCCTGTCGAGCAGGTGGAGGATGATGGCCACCGCGTCGGGGGACAATCCCAGATCCCGACGCAGACGGCGCGCCCGCCGCAGCCTTCGCATCGTGGTGGCCTCCGCGCGTCCGCGGCCGATCAGCAGGACGTCGAGGTCGACGAAGCGGCGGATCTCAGCCCGGGTGAGCCCGGTGGATTTGGTCAGCTGGCGCAGCAGGTCGTTTTCAGACATCATGGCGCACCTCTCCCTCCCGCAGCTTCCTCGCCAGCTCCCGCAGGTCGGTGGTGAGCGGGACTGGCAGTCGGACGTCCACCTCGGCATAGAGGTCGCCGTTTCCTTCCGCGCGGAGCCGAGGCATGCCGAGGCCGCGAAGCCGGAGCCGGGTGCCGTTCTGGGTCTCGGGAGGCACCTTGAGCGATACCCCGCTCCCCTTCAGCGTCGGCACCATGACCTCACCTCCGAGAAGGGCCACGTCGAGCGGCACCGCCACCCGAAGGAACAGGTCGTCACCCTCGCGACGGAATCTCGGGTGCGGCCTCACATGCACGCGCACGAAAAGGTCCCCCGGTCGACCCCCGTCCCGTCCTGCGGCACCCTGGCCGGCGACGCGAACCCGTGCCATGTCTCCGATGCCAGGTGGAATTTGCACCTCCACGCGACGCCTTCCCTGCGGGTTCTGAAGGTCCAGCGTGCGCACAGCGCCGCGATACGCCTCCTCCAGCGTGAGCGTCGTCTCCGCTTCCACGTCCTGGCCGGGGAAGGTCCCGACGCCAAAGTCGCGGGCCCCCCGGGCTCCCGAGCCCTGCCCATACAGATCGTGAAAGAAACCGGAGAACGGGCTGTCCGACCCGAAGAGATCCTCCAGATCCTCGGGACTGACCGTGCGGTACTCTACGCGGCCCCCTCCGAACGGTGCTCCGGCCGGCCTCCCAGCCGCCTCCCAGGCCTCGTACTGCTCCCAATCTGGACCCAGCTGGTCGTACTTCTTGCGTTTCTCGGTGTCACCGAGAACCTCGTACGCCTCGTTGATCTCCTTGAACTGTTCAGTCGAGCCTGAATCGTCCGGATTGACGTCCGGGTGGTGCTTGCGGGCCAGCTTCCGGAAGGCGGCCTTGATCTCCTTCTGGCTGGCAGTACGCGGCACGCCCAACACCTCGTAGTAGTCACGGATCCGGCTGGCCATCTCCCGACTGCTGCGTCAGTCTATCACTATATCTGAGCTTCCAACGGATCGTTTACGCACTTGCCAGACCTATTTTTACTGAACGTCTACTGTCGCAAGCAATTAGACTCACAATATCGGTCCATACGCCGGCGGCCTCGAGCGAGGTGCGCCGGCTGAGCGTGCAAGCTATCAATCACAACCAGACGCGATTCAGGAGGTGTCAGGGCTGCTGACGGGGTAGCCGCCCTCCAACGTGAAACACAGTCGGAGCAGGACAGCGGAATCACTTCGCGTTCGGCGGAGGCGCACATGCCTGCATTTCTGAGACATTGCCCAGAGGAGGTGAGCAAGTCTTGACGTTAGCCCGCTGGAGCCCAACGAGCGAGCTCACGAACCTGCACACCGCGATGGACCGTCTGTTCAGCGACCTCTTCGGAGAGCCGATGCGCAGCCCCCTTACAGCAGAGATGGGTCGGGCCGGAGCGCCCACATACCACCTCCCGGTCGACATCGCTGAGGTCGACAACGGCTACCGGATCCAGGCTCCCGTGCCTGGCTTCAAGCCCGAAGACGTGGAGGTGACATTCTCAGACGGCGTCCTCACGATCAACGCCAAGCGTTCGGAGGAAAAAAGCCGCCAAGAGGGGAACTACCTGCGCCGCGAGGTGGCGTTCGGCAACTTCCAGCGCCACATCACCCTACCCGGCGACGTGCGAGCCGATGAGATAAAGGCCCGATTCGACAACGGCATTCTGACGCTGGAGGTGCCGAGAGCGCCGAAGCCGAAGCCGATGCGGATCCCGATTCAGCCCGGCGAGCGGGCCAAGCAGCTGACCGGCGCCGGCTCGAAGAGCCGCTGACGACCACGACGGAGGAGGCCGCCCCGGCGGCCTCCTGCCTTGACGACCCCACCGCTCAGCCGCACAGCCCAGTGGCGTGGTTCGACTCCGTCGTGCGCTGCGGCGGCTGAGGGGCGGCCAGCCGAGGATTGAGCGCCAGGCCGGACAAGTCCACCAAAGAGAACCGTGCCTGACCAGGTCAGGCTACGAAACCGCGCCCTCCACTGAGCTGCTGATGAGATCCTGCAACAGCTGCGCGTACTGCATGAGGTGGCGCGGCCCCAAGAAGTAGTTGCGTACCTGTTCTCGTGCAGCCTCGCCGATCCTCCTGGCCCGCGCCGGGTCTTCCAGCAGGCTCACCACAGCCCTTCCATACTCCCCAAGGTCCCGCGGATCTTTGAGCAGCAGGCCGGTTCGACCGTCATCGATCTGGTCCTGGATGCCTCCAATCCGGCTCGCGACGACAGGGCGGTCCTTCCACATCGCCTCGGCCACCGTCAGGCCGAACCCTTCGGCAAGACTCTTCTGGACGACCACTTCCGCGTGACGCTGAAGGGCGTTCACTATCGCGGCGTTCTCTTCCGTATCCGTCATGGGCAGGATGGCAAGATGAACCGAACGCCTGGCCGCGGGTGGTAGAGCGTTCCAGGCCTGCACCGACTCCTCCAGCACCTGCCTGCCCTCGGGATCGTCGGCGACAGCGTCAACGGCAGGCCCAGCCACGATCAAATGAGCATCGACGTACGGGGAGACGTGAGCCGCAAATCCGCGAATGACGCCTACTGGATCCTTCAGGTGATCCCAGCGCGACACCTGCACCACCAGCCGGTCCGCAATGGTGGCCGGCGACACTTCAACCATCCTGGCCCTGTGCAACACCGGTGCCTCGGTTCCGTCATCTCGCTGGAATCTGGCGCTCGAGGTCGACCCCCTGCCGAGTATGCCGGCAACCGTGAGAATGGACTCCACCTGGTCGTGGCTCAGCTCACGGTTCTTCGTCGAGAAGGCGTCAATCGAAGGCGGAATGACCCAGATCTTCGACCGCTCAAGGCCTTCCCAGGCGAAGTCCGCTCGTGAGAAGACGTATGCGTTGGCCGGGGTCACGTAGGGGAGGAGGAATTTCCAGGCCTCACGCGCAAGGTCGTTGGGCATGTCGAGACCAACGTGGCAGCGCCACACCACGTACGGCGTGACCTCTGTCATGGCGGCAATGAGGCCGGCGGTCTGGGGATCGTGAAGCAGCATGATGTCCCGGGGGCTCACGTGTTCAGCAAGGGCCTCTGCGCTCGGACGAAGGGCATCCTCGTACGTCCTGCGAGCCGCTTCGTCCAGGCTCCCTCCATCCCCCGCATCCCCATGGAGGTGGTTGTGCATTCGCTTGGTGACCCTGAAAAAGTCGGGATTGCCAGGTATGACCAGCCACCTATCGTCGAGGTCGGCACCCTTGATGTATGCGATCAATGAACGCAGCATCTCGGCCACTCCACCACCGCTGGCAGTGGAGTTGACGTTCCATATCGTCCGCCCCGCAAAGAGGAGCTGAGCCTCGTTGACGGTCGCCATCAACCGTTGGTACTGGTCGGCGGTGATCACGTTCTGGAACCGAGTCAGCGACATGGTGGCGGTTTCCACTTCCAACAACCCACTCACGATCGCCATGGTAACCGCGCCAATTGGATCTCAGTGATCACGATCCCGCATCATCGAATGGGATGGACAACGTCAGCCTGGCCCGCATAACGATGGGAACATCCCTCGGATTTCACATCGTGTTTGCGGTACTCGGCGTCGGCTTGCCCGTGCTTCTGTCGGTTGCCGAGGGCCTTGGATTGTGGCGAAAGGACGCGGTGTGGATGGACCTGGCTCGCCGCTGGTCGCTGGCTTTTGGAGTTCTCTTCGCCGTGGGCGCGGTATCCGGCACTGTCCTCTCATTTGAGCTCGGTTTGCTGTGGCCGCGGTTCATGGCTCTCAGCGGCAGCATGATCGGGCTGCCCTTCTCAGCCGAGGGCTTCGCCTTCTTCCTGGAAGCCATCTTTCTCGGGCTCTACCTGTACGGCTGGAACCGGCTCAGCCCGGTAGCCCACTGGTTGACGTCGATCCCGATCGCGATCAGCGGCGCCGCCTCTGCCCTCTTTGTGGTCATGACCAACGCCTGGATGAACCACCCCGCGGGCTTCGAGCTTGTCAACGGACAGGTCACGAAGGTCGACCCGCTGGCGGCGGCATTCAACGCGGCGACTCCGACCGAGGACACCCACATGCTGGTCTCGGCCTACGTCTCCACGGGCTTTCTCGTGGCCAGCGTTTACGCCGCCGGAATGCTGCGCGGCCGCCTCGATGCCGCCCACCGTCGCGGACTGGCAGCTGGAATGACCATGGGCCTGGCTGCAATCGCCCTGGCCGGCGTCACCGGTGACTCCAGCGCACGCTTCATCTACACAGACCAACCCCCCAAATTCGCCGCCATGGAGGGGCAGTACCGGACTCTTCGCGGAGCCCCTCTTCACATCGGCGGCATCCCGCTCGAATCGCACCAGGGGGTTGTCTTCGGGCTCGAGATCCCCAGGGGGCTGAGTCTGCTTGCTGCCTTTGATCCGAATGCCGAGGTGAGGGGCCTGAACGAGTTCCCCGCCGCGGACCGGCCCAACCCGATTCTCGTTCATCTCTCCTTCGACACGATGGTGGGGCTGGGGACGCTGCTTGGACTGCTGGCAGTGGTGTTCTGGGGCCTGGTCTGGCGCGGCCGGGCTATTCCGACACGCCGGCCGCTCCTGGTTGTCCTGGCCCTGGCTGGTCCCGCGGCTGTCATCGCCATGGAGGCCGGTTGGTTCGTCACAGAGTTCGGCCGCCAACCCTGGGTGGTCTACGGAATCCTTCGCACCGCCCAGGCAGCCACCCCCGTGCCGGGCCTATTCATATCCCTGGTCGCCTTCCTCTTGATTTACCTGGCCCTCGCAGTCACCACAGCTCGACTTCTGCTTCTTTTTGCCGAGCGCCGGAGACGCGCCGAATGACCGAGGCCGAAGCAGTCGGCGCCATCCTGTGGCTCAGCCTGACCGCCTACGCGGTGCTGGCTGGGGCAGACTTCGGCGGCGGCGTTTGGGACCTGGTCGCCGTCGGCCCGAGGCAGGCGGCGCAGCGACGCGCGATCGCAGAGGCGATGGGTCCCGTATGGGAGGCCAACCACGTCTGGTTGATCTTCATGATCGTCGGACTCTTCACCTGCTTTCCGCAGGCCTTCGCTGCTCTGGCGGTGAGCCTCTTCGCCCCATTCACGGTCGCCCTGATAGGCGTAGTGCTCCGAGGTGCGGCCTTCGCCTTCCGAGCCCACGGGAGAGAAGCTGTCGGGCCTACGGAGCCCTGGGGCGCCGTGTTCGGGGCGGCGAGCATCGTCTCGCCATTCTTCCTGGGCGTGGCGGCCGGCGCGACTGCTTCAGGCTCCGTTCGGGTGGCGGCAAGCGACGTCAGGTTCGTCGCCGACTCGCCGTGGACGCTTGCGTTCATCGCCGACGTAGGCCTGTTCGCAGTTGCGCTTTGCGCCTATCTTGCAGCGACTTACCTCATGGTAGAGACAGAGGGGGACACCGATCTGCAGGCCGATTTCCGCAACCGGGCTGTGGCCGCGGCGATCGCCTCCGGCGTGCTAGGCCTGGCTGGATTGATCCTGGCCTACGTCGGGGCGCGGCCGGCATTCGACTCCCTCCTGGGACGTGGGCTGCCGTTGTTGGTACTCGCGCTCGTCAATGGGCCGCTGGCGCTGGTGGCCGTGTGGCGCTCGGAGCCACGTCTGGCCCGCCTCGCCGTGGTTGCTCAGGTCACGTTTGTCCTGTGGGCCCTTGCGGTCGGCCAGTGGCCGTACCTGGTCCGGCCCAGCTATACCCTCGACTCGGCAGCCGCGCCCGCGGCGACCCTGACCGGATTCCTGATCGTGTCGGGCGTCGGGATGCTGCTGCTGCTGCCGTCGCTGTACGTGCTGTTCCGAGTCTTCAAGGGGAGGAATCCAGCGTCTGCCGAAGCTGACCGAACCAACCCGGCGTGATTTCGCGCGAATGTCTCGCAGCCTGACATCGTCAGCAACCCGACGTAGTAGGACCACGTCAGTCTGACGACTCAAGGCCGCTGGGCGCGCAGCGCCTGCGGAGGAGCCCGGGAAGGCGGTGCCAGCACGCCTCCGGGCATGCCCTGCTCGAGCCTCACGCCGGCTCCGCGGCCTTCGGCTCGAGCATCTGGAAGCTCTCGACGACGACCTCCGTTGTGTACCGGCGCTGGCCCTCAGGCGTGTCCCACGACCTTGTCTGGCTGCGGCCCTCTGCGTAGACCAGTCGTCCCTTGCGAAGGTAGCTGCTGGCGTCTTCGGCCTGCTGTCCGAACACGACCAGGTTGTGGAAGTCGGAGTGCTCGCGCTTGGTGCCGTCCTCGTTCTTGCCGCCGTAGGTGTTGGTGGCAAGACGAAGCTTGGCGACCTGAGTCCCGTTCGCTATCGTGCGTACCTCAGGATCGGCCGCCAGCCTGCCGATCAGGATCACCTTGTTGACCATTTGGTCACCTCCTATCACGCGGCCGGGAGCCATGGGATCGGGTCCACCGACCGGCCTTCGCGGCGGACCTCAAAGTGCAGATGGGGGCCGGTGGACAGGCCGCTGGATCCGACGAAGCCCAGTTCGTCGCCCGCGCGCACGGCCACAGCGTTGCGGAGTGGTGTCCACTCCAGGTGCCCATAGAGAGTCGACAACCTGCCGCCGTGATCGACGACAACGTACAGTCCATAGCCACCTGGGTCTTCCGCAGCTCGGGCTACCCCGCTTGCGGCGGCATGGATCGGAGTGCCCACGGGAGCAGCGAGATCGAGACCGCTATGGAAATGGCCGGTCGGGCACCACGAGGCGGCCGGCTCCAGCTCGAAGCCGGTGCAGCCGTAGGTCTGTGTGAGGACCCAGTTGGTGAGGGGCCAGGCGAGCCGGTTCGGGGCGGTCGCACCCGCATCCGCGAGCTCACCCGGCGCTGCATGGACACCGCCGACGGTCATCAGTCCGAGGCCGGCCAGGGTGACCACGAGCGCCCGGAGACTCATGCCTTCATCGCGGCATGAGCCGCGTGTGTGATCTGCCGTCGGGCCATTCCGGCCGCCTTCGAGCCGGCCAGGGACGCGCTGTGCAGGGCGCCTGGGACCTTGAAGGTGATGAACACTGCAGCCAGCGCGAACAGGTGGCGGACCGGAAGCATCGAGTAGCTGTCCAGTGCGAAGCCCACGGCCAGTACCAGCAGCTGCAGGGGCTGCATCAGCAGGGCACTGATGAAGAGCGAGCCCCACTCCTTGGCGTAGTGGTGAGTCTCGGGCATCACGAAGAGCAGTGCAGCCGCCGGGGCCAGAATCGTGAGTACAACAAGAAGCGCAAAGCGGATGACGTAGGCAAAGGCGAGGACTGCGTAAGAGGCGAAGAGGACCAGCATGGTGATCCCCTGGAAGCCCGCGAAACCGGCGTCGCCAGAGAAGTCGCGGAAATCGGCGACGATCTGGTGGTGGGTAGCCAGCCCGACGCTGTCGCTGAGAGCGTTGCTCGCGTCGACAGCCGCCTGCACGAGCGGGACAGCGAAGTTGATCAGGAGGGCTGCCAGCAACACCCGAGGCAGGAGCACCCGGAGCACCAACTGGCTGCGTGCAGTCGTCCGACCCCACATGATTCTGTAGCTGCCGTATGTGATCACTGCTGTCAGAGCCCCATCCGAGGCGATCTGGACCAGCGGCGTGAAGGCCTGGATAGGGCCGACGCTTGTAAACGCGGCACCCGGAGCAGCAGGATTCGCGGTCCGGAAGATGAAGGCGTGCAGGGCTTCGCTCACCATCTGGACGTTGTGAGCGACAAACCACCCTACATTTGCGCCGAAGTCAAGAGCCTGGCGGATGGCGTCGATCGCTCCGAGCAGGTCGGACATGTCAGCGGCCGGGAACCGAACCTGTGAGGACGTGCACCAGCGTGCCCGCCATCTCAACCCCGATGGTGCCGACGACGATCCTCTGGATCCACTGCTTGGCCTGCAGAACCGACTGAGGCTGGACGGCAAGCATCTTCCACAGAAAGGCGACTACAAATGCCAAGGCGCCGATCGAGCCGACCAGCGCCTGGCCGATGAGGATCCAGCGGTTGAGAATCTCTTGTATCGGTTGGATGGATTCAGTGGGCATTGACGGCGGTCCTCCTTGCTGCGTTGCTGCCAGGTCCACGCTAGAGGCCGGCAGCCCGGATGGGAACACTGCCTGTTAAGGACTCATGCCCCGGGGCACCCGAGACGATGAAAATTGGGGGAGGCGGCCGGGCGGCAGCTGAGGCCCAGTCCCGTTGTGGTGCCGACGAGCCCGATGTTAAGTTGGCCCGGCGAACCCGGCAGGCACCCGAGAATGTTGCGCTTGCCTGTCAACCTGCCAACATGCCCTTATCTGGCTTCGGGCGGCGCAAACGGGCTAGACGACGGAGCCGGACGAGCGCATCTCCGGGGACGGCGCGACCACGTGGAAGGCCTGGCCAGCGGCCGGGTTGACCAGCGGCTCGATCAGAAGCAGGAACTCGGCAACCGAGCTGGGGAAGCCGTGGGTGATCAGTAGCGGCGTGGCGCCGGGCATGCCGGATCGCATGTGCAGGAAATGGATGGTCTGCCCGTCGATCTCGGTGGCGAACTGCGGGTAGGAGTTGAGGTTCGCCTCGGCGGCGCGCCAGTCGTAACCGGTGCGCCAGTGGGCGGCCAGGTCCTTCAGGTAGCCCAGCGGTACGCCGCGTTCCCACCCGTCGCCGGGCAGGCCGGCCGGCCATCGTGCATTGCCGAGCCGGTCCTGCAGGTAGTCGACGTCGGCCTGTGGGATCTCGATGCGGAAGGGTCGGATCTCGTCGTTCATCGCGCTTCTCCCTTCAGTTGGGTGATAAGGAGAAGGCTAAGAACAATAGAGGAACGGATCGTTCCTAGATTGTCGTCAGGATGAGCGGATGCCGGAAACTTCGGCGCGGCTGCTGCGCCTGCTGTCGCTGTTGCAGGGGCGGCGCGACTGGACAGGCACCGAGCTCGCCGAGCGGCTCGGCGTCACCACCCGCACCATCCGCAACGACGTGTACCGGTTGCGCGGGCTCGGCTACCCGGTCGCGGCGCGGCCGGGAGTGGCCGGCGGGTACCGGCTGGGCACTGGCGGCGCCCTGCCCCCGTTGCTGCTGGACGACGAGGAGGCGGTTGCGGTCGCGATCGGGTTGCGGGCCGCCGCGAGCGGCTCGGTTGCTGGAATAGAGGAGACCTCGGTCCGTGCGATGGCAAAGTTGCAGCAGGTGCTTCCGTCGCGGCTGCGCCACCGGGTCGGCGCATTCCAGTTAGCCGCGCTGCCGATGCCGTCGCGC
>Ga0126375_10000640_pt1 | contig 10031 bp, 7 predicted proteins | sample PanSoiMetPlot_14_FD_109577 | JGI IMG/M metagenome (GOLD analysis project Ga0126375, IMG submission 109577) | Tropical forest soil microbial communities from Panama - MetaG Plot_14 | ecosystem: Environmental > Terrestrial > Soil > Tropical forest | place: Panama | collected 2016-02-17 | reverse complement strand
GCCGGTGAAGTGAAGGGGCCTTTCTTGTGCTAGAGGCACGGAAACCAGCATTAACGGCGCGATGATCCGAAATAGCGCAGGTCTGGCGGCGGCTGGTCCTTCTTGGACCGCATCAACATGTTGTTCTCGCTAAGGACATAATCCTGGCCGCTGATCATGTGATCGTCCTCGGCGCTAACAAACCGCGGGGGTCCGTTCATCGGGACGCGCCCTCATTTCAAAAGGAGGTCGCCTCCTATGTCATCCGATCGTGCGAAGTTGATTTTGTTGCCCGAGCGGGTGGTTGAGACGGTTGAGAAGCTTCTGGCGCGGATTTTAGAGCGATTCGGCAATTGTGGGCTGTCCAGGGTGTGCACCCAGCTCTGTGTAGTCGCGAGGGAAGATACCCAACGCGCGGCGCGGATCGCACGTAGCTACAACTGGCTGCGCACGCTTGTTTTCGTCATGCTTGCGGTTGGCATTGCAGTGCTGGGATGGGTATTGACGCTCATCGACTTCACCAAGACCGCGGCCGACAGCGTATATTCGGTTCTGCAGGGCATCGAGGCAGCGGCCAATCTAACGCTCCTCACCGGAGCCACAATGCTCTTCCTGCTCAAGCTGGAAGAACGCCTCAAGCGTCGCCGCGCTTTGACCGCGTTGCACGAGCTGCGATCAATCGTCCATGTGATAGACATGCACCAGCTGACGAAAGATCCAAGCAAGTTCATTGTCGGCGCGAATACGCCATCATCTCCGCCTCTTCTACTCAACAAATTCCAGATGACGCGCTATCTCGACTATTGCTCAGAAATGGTGTCGCTGACCTCGAAAGTGGCGGTACTGTTCGGGCAGAGTCTTGAGGATCAGGTGGTCGCCGAGGTGGTCAGCGATATCGAGCGCGTCGCCTCCGGGCTTTCGCAGAAGATATGGCAGAAGATCATCATCCTGCAGGAACTCAGGACAACCGCGGATGCGGCAGCGGATGCTCTTTCGGACGGCGATAGCGCAGCCATTCCTCAGACGGATTAGGCTATCGAGGCGACCTCAATGTCGTTTTACGAACGCCAGTACCTTCTCGTTGAAGATTTCGGGATGCTCCCAGGCGATAGCGTGACCGGAATCCGCAACCGTGGCCCATTCGTAATTCTTCAAATGGGCCGCCCAGGCGCGCATCAGCGCCGGTGGTGCGAGAAGGTCGGCGTCGGCCGCCACGACCAGCACCGGCATGGTGACGGCGGCGAGTTTCGCGAAGGTATTGGGCGTGCGCAGCGGCTGAGCGAACGCTCCAGGCTGCCTGGAGTGCTGATCGATTTCAATCCAGCGTTTCGTGCCGTCCGGATTTGCGCCCCGGTATGACGGGCCGACCTCCCGGTACACCGCGGCCTGCTTGCGTAGCTCGGGAATTTCGATCCGCGCAGTCAACTCCTGCATTTCCTGTTCAGCAAACTGTCCGGTGCTCGCCGCCACGACGAGGCTGCGCAGACGCTCATGGCGCCATGCCGCGTAATCAAGCGAAACGAAGCCGCCGCCCGCAACCCCCACCAGATGAAACTGGTCGAGCTTGAGGTGATCCGCGAGCGCATCGAGATCACCGGCCACGCTGCCGGGTTGTGGGCCGCTCGCCGGATCGGCCAAGCTCTTGCCCCAGCCGCGGCGATCAAAAGCGATGACGCGATAGCCTTTATCCGTAAAGGCCATCGCCTGCGGCTGCCAGCTCTCGCTGGTGCCGGTGTTGGCGTGCAGCAATACGATCGGGATGCCGTCGCCTCCCGTGTCGGTGAACCATAGTTTGACACCCGGGAGCTCCGCGTATTGTCCGTCGGGGGGCGTTTCGGCGGCGTAACCCGGCGCCGGAAAACTCAAACATCTGAGCGCCAAGGCGGCCATCGCCGCAAGTCCCGACCACCACGGGCAAATGCTGTGCATATTTCGCTCCGTATCCAGTGCAGCATCTAGGCTGGGTTGAACGTTAACCCATTCTACACAGTACTGATACCGACACGCCGCCGATCGCGTCGAACGATGTCCTTTTCTCGCTGTGTCGAGGAGGCTCGAAAGGCCGCTGACCCGCTCTTTCGCTGCAACCGCATGTCGTGTAGCTTTGCAGACAACAAATCCCAGGGAGGACCGCATGGGTTACCGAAGCCTCATCGGTGGGGCCGCGCTCGCGGCGACGTTGTTGGCTACACCAGGCGCACAAGCGTTCGACGAATCCAAATATCCCGACCTGAAGGGCCAGTGGCGGCGAACCAATACGGGCAATCCGCTGCGTATCGGGCTGCCATGGGACGAGAGCAAGCCTGTCGGTCTCGGGCAGCAGGCTCCGCTGACGCCCGAGTATCAAGCCATTTACGAGGCTAATCTTGCGGAGCAGGCACGTGGCGGCCAAGGCACCGACCCGACCTTCACGTGCCTATCGCCTGGTATGCCGCGGGTCATGATTGCCTATGCGCCGATGGAAGTCGTCGTTACACCGGAAACCACGTACATTTTGATCGAGCACATCCACGACAACCGTCGCATCCATACCGACGGCCGCACATTTCCGAACAATATGGACGAGGATCCACAGTTCTCCGGCTATTCGATCGGCAAGTGGCTCGATGAGGACGGCGACGGCCGGTACGATGTGCTCGAGGTCGAGACACGCGGCATGAAAGGGCCCCGCGTCTTCGATGCCAGCGGCATTCCGCTTCACAGCGACAACATGACCGTGGTCAAAGAACGCATCTACCTCGACAAGGCCAATCCCAACCTGCTCCACGACGACATCACCACGATCGACAATGCGCTGACGCGTCCATGGCAGGTGAAGAAGACCTATCGCCGCGTGGTGAGCGACAAGCCGACCTGGTGGCGCGAGGACGTTTGTGCGGAAGGCAATGCCCATGTCGGTATCGGCAAGGAAAACTATTTCCTGAGCGCCGACGGCCTCCTGATGCCGGCCAAAAAGGATCAGCCGCCGCCCGATTTGCGCTATTTCAAACAGACGCGAAAGTGACGGGACGCGCGCGGAGCCGCGTTGATGTTACTGGGCTATCGCAGGGCACCGCAAAGCGGCGAACCCGCAATCCCCCGATGCTCTGCGCATCATGCCTGCCTGAGGTTTTGAATTTCCGGGTTCGCGCGAAGCGCGCGCGCCCCGGAATGCTTTCATTGCGCGCCTAATCTGCCACTTGCTCCGTCTGCGGCTTGTCCTTGTCGGTGATGTTGAGTTCGATCGCGCGCGCTGGATTGGCCGAGACATTCTGGTTGCGGTGAATGGTGCCGCGGGGAACGTAGACGAAGTCGCCGGGCTTGAGCACGCGCGGCGGCTGTCCCTTTACGGTGTAAGTGACTTCGCCCTCCTGCACCGCCCACCATTGGTCGCCCGGATGGCGGTGGAACTGGTTGGCGGCGCCCGCCGGAATGATGACCGATTGCAGCCGCACCTGGCGCGTTGCATCCTTCTCGAGCGGCATCTCAAAATAAGGCTTCGGCTGGAACCTCGGCCCCTGCGGCGCCGGCTCCTGCGCCCACGCTGGGGTCGCAATGCCGGCTATCGCAATGACGGCAGTAATGATTGTCTTGTTCATTGGACTCCTCCCTTGGCTGACGTTTTTGGCCACGCGCGTCGCTGCGGTTGCGCACGGGAATTCGAAACACCGGATTATAGTCGAGTTCCGCAAGCTGCGTCCTGGCGATGAGTGCCCAACTTGTCGACCCTCTCGCCCCCGGAGGCCCGTGCGCTGGAGGCATATCGCCTAGCAGTGTGAAGTCGAGGGAAATCCCGACACTGGAACGGCTCCCCTGCGCATCCACCGTTCGGGGTCAGTTCGCACATACGTCGTCGACGATGGAGCGCCTCGCCGGGGTGTGTGCGCCGGGGTGTGTCCAAGGTGTTTTTGGCTTATCACATCATGGATCTCGCAAAAGCCCGACCCATCCAACGTTGCGGATACTAATCTGCCACCGATTCAAGCAGCGGCTTGTCCTTGTCCATGATATTGAGTTCGATGGAGCGCGCGGGCTTGTCGGTGAGGTTCTGGTTGCGATGAACGGTGCCGCGCGGGATGTAGGCGCTATCGCCGACCTTGAGCGTACGCGGCGCCTCGCCCTTGATGGTGAGGGTGACCTCTCCCTCCTGAACCGCGGACCATTGATCGCCCGGATGACGGTGGAAATTGTTGCCGGTGCCGGCCGGTATGGTGACGGACTGCAGCCGCACGAAACGTGAGGTATCGTTTTCGAGCGGCGTCGTGTAATAAATCTTCACATTCGGATTAGGTGCAGGAGCTTGCGACCATGCGACGGCACCGGCCATGCCGACGGTTACGACGATGGCCGGAAAGATCAGTTTGTTCATAAGGGCCTCCCTGGATTTGGTTTATCAATTCGCGCAATGTTAGTGCATTTCTGCAAGGCGCGCAAAGACCCGTCACAGGTTGCGCGTGCTGGCGTCACGCGGCTAGCAGGTTGCGCCGTCGTGAAAGTGGCAGACGACGCATCATATTTTCAAGATAGGCCGATCGCGCCGGGCGCACCCCGACAACCGAAGCGCCGCTATTGTAGTTCGATGGGTTGATAACGTCCGTTCGCATCCAGCTGAGCACCCCACACCTTGTGAAGCGCTTGATGCTCGGTTCGGCTAAAATTTAGAGGCGTACCAAGTCCGATGTCGAAGTCACGCAAGCTTTCGAGCGCATCCACCACCTTCTCGGTGTCGATCTGCGGCCCGGCCCGTTTCAACGCCTCCACCAAAACTTTTGTGGCCAAATAGCCTTCGAGAGATACATAGTCCGGCGCTTCCCCGGGGGCATAGGCAGCGAGTGCGGCCTTGTACTGAAGGATCAGCGACGAGTAGCCCTCGACTGCCGGCACCACCTGGGTAACGATAACGCCGTTTGCAAAGCGCGACCCCAGCAGCATCAGTTCCTCGGCCAATGCGGTGCTGCCCACGAATGAGACATTGGTGTAGATCATTGCGGGATATGCGTTGCGCGTCTTCTCAATGAACTTCGCCGCGGCCCGGTACGTTGCAACCATGACGACGGCTTTGATCGGAGCCTTGCTTTGACGTAGGCGATTGACCGCGTCGTCGACATCCACGGTGTTGCGTTTATAATTGAGGCGCAGAATGTTGCCCTCCTCACCGCCGCGTAGTGCACGTATAGCCTTGGCGACGCCGGCGAACCCGGCGTCGCCATAGGCGTCCTGCTGGGCGAACACGGCGATCTGATCCGGCCGCAGGCGCCGCAGCTTCACCAAGTATCGCACGACAGCGTCCGTCTCCTCCGTGTAGCTCGCCCGGTAATTGAAAACGTAGCGATCCGGAGGCTCTCGCCTGAGCAGGTTGGCGCCGGTAAACGCACCGTAGAACAGCATCTTGCGCTCAAGCGCAAATGGCAGTGCGACAGCTGCGGTCGGCGTCCCGACATTGCCGATGGCGCCAAAAACCTGTTCGGTCTCGTATAACTGCTTCATCGCCTCCACCGTGCGAGTGGGTTCGTAGCCGTCGTCCGCCGATATCAGTCGGAGCTGCCGGCCATGTACTCCACCATTGGCGTTGGCCTCGTTGAACGCGGTCTCAATCCCTAACTTCATATGGTGGCCAAGTTCTTTGGTCGCCCCGCTGAACGGTGCTGCAATCCCAAATCTTATTTCGTCGTCGGAAACCCCCCGTGCCGGAATATTCACGTTCCCGGAAACCACCGGTGCGTCGGGAGCGACTACCGCGGCTGGCCGCACAGGCGCGAGAGCCGCTCGGGGCAGTGGCGCGACGCTAGGGCCTACCGGCGCCGACGGAGCGGTACGAACCTGCGGTGCCGCAGGAGGCGCCACGGCAGCGGGCGGCTCGGTACTGGTGAAGGCTGTTACCCCCCGCGGCACCGTGGCCTGGGCCGTCGCCGGTGCAGACGTGACAGCACTCTCCAAACCGGCCAGTTCGCGATCAGCAGTAGCGCATTCGATCTGTCGGCCCGCGATCGCGCGCTGACCTTCAGCCACGCTCCTATCGTAGGATTGTTTGATGGCGTTGAGTTCTTCTGTGTTGGTCGTCGCGGACTTGAGCACATCCATCAGCATGTCGCTCATATTCTTGATGCGCGGCCGGGCAATTTCCCGGCAGACAGATGCTGCGCCAAGAAGTTGCCCAACGCGCACCGCAAGATCGCGCGCCGCTTCAATCCTTTCGTTGCGCTGCGCAGTTGTGCTGATTGATGTTGGAATTACCAATGCGGCGCCGAGAACAAGCGGAACGACTTGCAATCTCATCAGGACCTCCCCGCAAGACCTTTCGGCTCTCGGCTGAAGGCCGCTCGCGGCAGAGCGAGCGCATCAGCTAAGCCGCATCATCCATCTTCAAGGGGTTAGTAATCGTTATGCCCCAAACACCCCAATCCCGCCGGAACGATGTCTCAGGATCGTTATCCCGAAGCCGCCATTGTTGTTTTAAATTGGCGGTTTATGTGTCCCAAACATCCTTTTACGACATTATTTTGGCGTTTCGTATTTTCGTAACAAAATAAGGACAACGTAAGCACAACATTTGCGCGCAATTGATGGGGGATGCAACGTCCAAAGTTGCGCACTTGCAACTTGCCGCCGAGACGAGTCGCCGCGGCCCCAGTGGCGCAGCGTCGAAATCGACACGCCCAGCACGTCCGCTGCCGCGCTGATGCGAACAATCCTCTCCATATTGCAGAGAATTGCACAGATTATAGAATTACTGTTTTAGCCCTCACAGGAGTCTATTTCACTCGGCCGCCCTGAGTAGCGGCGCCCCACCGGCACGGAACTGCTCAAGCAGGGCCGCTTCATCGGCTTTGGCGGCGGCGAGGTGGCGGAGCTTGACATGGCCGAAGCCGCGGATTTTCTCCGGGATGGCGGCAAGGCCGACCGCCAAGTGATGGTTGTCGGGTGCGAGCTTCGCTAGCAGTTCATCAAGCAGTATTTCGTAGTCGCGCACCAGCTGCCGTTCGACCGTACGCTCGGCTGTGTAACCGAACACATCGAGCGCCGTCCCGCGCAGGAACTTCAACCTCGCTAACAGGCCGAACAGTGTGAGCATCCAGGGACCGAAGCTCATCTTGCGCGGCTCGCCAGTAATCTTATCGCGTCGGGCTAGGAGCGGCGGCGCGAGATGGAAGGTCAAACGCAATTTGTCACCGTCGACCTCGTTCTTCACCTGCCGCAGGAACGCGGGATCGGCATAGAGGCGCGCAACTTCGTATTCGTCCTTGTACGCCATCAGCTTGAACAGATGACGCGCCACCGCCTCGGCGAATCCGGTCTTGCCGGGCGTACGGGTCGCCTCCACACGTGTTGCGGCATCGACATGGCGGCGGTAGCGGGCCGCGTAAGCGGCGTTCTGATAGGCGGTAAGAAATTCCACACGCCGCGCGATGATCTCATCGAGAGAAGCAGACAGCGTACGCGCGGGGTCCTGCGCGTCTGCTGCCGGCTTCGCTTGCGCTTCCACGGCCGCGATATCGACGGCGGCGCGCCGGCCCCAGCGGAACGCCGCATGATTCATGGCGACGGCTTCGCCGTTGAGCTCGATCGCCCGTTCGATCGCCTGCGCCGATACCGGCAGTGCACCAATCTGGTACGCATACCCCAACATGAACATGTTGGTCCCGAGCGATTGCCCAAGCAGCGCAGTGCAGAGCCGGGACGCGTTGACGAAATGACTGTGGGGCGCGCCCGCAAGAGAGGAAATCGTGCGCCTGAGCCTCTCGATCGGCAGGGAAAATTCTGGATCGCGGGTAAACTCGCCCGACAGCATCTCGGCAAGATTGATCACCATGATGGTGGTGCCAGGCTTGACGGCCGCCAGTACCTTCTTGTTGCCCGCCACCACGATGTCACCGCCGAGTACGAGATCGGCGCCGCGCGCCGCCACCCGGATCGCGTGAATGTCTTCCGGGTTGTTGGAAAACCGGATGTAGCTGTGGACCGCACCGCCTTTCTGGGCGAGGCCCGCCATATCGATGATGCCGACGCCCTTGCCTTCAAGGTGCGCCGCCATGCCTAAGATGGCCCCTATGGTGACGACGCCGGTGCCCCCAATGCCGGTAACGATGACGCGGTAAGTCTGGTCGATTTTTGGTAACACCGGCTGCGGCAGCGCCGCGCCGTCCGGCAACGCAATGGCTTTGCCGCGTTTGAGCTTGGCGCCATCCACCGTCACAAAGGAGGGGCAGAACCCCTTCACGCAGGAGAAATCCTTGTTGCAGCTTGACTGATCAATGGTGCGCTTTCGGCCGAACTCGGTCTCCAGCGGCTGCACCGACACGCAATTGGACTTTATGCCGCAATCGCCGCACCCCTCGCATATCAGTTCGTTGATGACGATGCGCCTGTCCGGGTCCGGGAACTGGCCGCGCTTGCGACGGCGGCGCTTCTCGGCCGCGCAGGTCTGGTCGTAAATCAGCACGGTACAGCCGGGCACCCCGGCGAGCTCTTTTTGCACCTCCTGGAGTTCGTCGCGGTGATGGATTTTCAAGCCCGCCGGCCATTTGGTGCCCGAGGGATATTTCCACGGCTCATCGGTGACGACGACAACGCGCTTAGCGCCTTCCGCTGCCATCTCATTGGCGATCTGCGGAACCGTGAGGTCGCCGTCATGGCGCTGGCCGCCCGTCATGGCGACCGCATCGTTGAACAGGATCTTGTAGGTTACGTTGACGCCAGCCTGGATAGCAGCGCGCACGGCGAGCGAACCCGAATGGTTATAAGTGCCATCGCCGAGGTTCTGGAACACATGGGTGCGCTTCGAGAACGGCGCCTCGCCGATCCAGTTCGCCCCCTCACCACCCATTTGGGTGAACCCCGAGGTAGAGCGGTCCATCCACTGCGCCATGTAATGGCAGCCGATGCCCGCGTAAGCGCGGCTGCCCTCAGGCACCACGGTCGAGGAGTTGTGCGGGCAGCCGGAGCAGAAATAGGGAACGCGAATCGCGATGTCCTGGGTCTCGGCGAGCGCACGCTGCGCTTCCTTGAGGCGGATCACCCGAGCCGCGAGATCGTCGTTGCGGACGTAGTTGAGCAGACGCTCGCCGATGCAAATGGCGACGTCGTTCGGATCGAGCGCGCCTTTGACCGGGAACAGCCAATTGCCTTTCTCATCCTTCTTGCCGATGCAGACCGGCTGGTTGGCGGTGCCGTAAAGCTCTTCGCGGACCTGAACTTCAATGAGCGATCGCTTTTCCTCGACTACAATCACGAGATCGAGGCCGCTCGCAAAATCCATCATGTCCTGGCGACCGATCGGCCATGGACAGCCGACCTTGTAGAGGCGCAGGCCGAAATCGTTGCACTTGACCTCGTCAAGTCCGAGTTCGTCGAAGGCCTGGCGGACGTCGAGATAGCTCTTCCCCACGGTAATGATGCCGATCTTCGGCGTGGACCCGCCCCTGCAAATCATGCGGTTGAGACGATTCGCCCGCACGAAGGCCAGCATGGCGTCGCGTTTGAAATCGTGCAGGCGGGCTTCCTGGCCCAGCACCGTGTCGCCGAGTCGAACATTGAGCCCCCCCGGGGGTATCGTCAAATCGTCGGGGATTGCTATCTTCACCCTATCGAGGCTGCCGTCGACCACAGCGGTCGATTCGACCGTTTCGTGCATGCATTTGAGTGCCGTCCAGGCGCCGGTGAAACGCGACATCGCCCAGCCATAGAGTCCATAGTCGATGATTTCCTGGACCCCCGCCGGGTTGAGGATCGGAATCATCACGTCGACGAAATGGAATTCGGACTGGTGCGCGGTGGTAGACGATTCGGCCGTATGGTCGTCGCCCATCAGAGCGATGACACCGCCATACTTTGAGGTGCCTGCGAAATTGGCGTGACGAAATGCATCACCCGAACGGTCGACGCCCGGCCCCTTGCCGTACCACATGCCGAACACGCCATCGAACCTTCCCTCGCCGCGCAGCTCCGCGTGCTGGGCCCCCGACAGTGCGGTCGCGGCGAGATCCTCGTTGGTGGCGGAGTGGAACTTGATGTCGTTTTTGGTGAGCACGCCACGGGCGCGCAAGAATTGTTGGTCGAGGGTGCCGAGCGGTGAG
>Ga0126375_10000639_pt1 | contig 10035 bp, 10 predicted proteins | sample PanSoiMetPlot_14_FD_109577 | JGI IMG/M metagenome (GOLD analysis project Ga0126375, IMG submission 109577) | Tropical forest soil microbial communities from Panama - MetaG Plot_14 | ecosystem: Environmental > Terrestrial > Soil > Tropical forest | place: Panama | collected 2016-02-17 | reverse complement strand
TCGTGGAGTACGCACAGCGCACCGGCATTAGCTGGCGTCCATGTTGAGTTAGAAGGAGGTTGTAAAGTGAATGCATTGACCGTCTAAACAATGATTGGCAGGTCATCGAGGTGGGAAGGAGCCAAAATTATTTTGGCATTTTGACATTAGGCTTGTCTACGGGATTTTTTTAGTAATTGCTGTAGTGATTAACCTTTTATTACACCTTGATATAGGTCGTGACCGCAGTAGCCAGCAGCACCTCCTGATCGTTAAAGACATCGACTGAAAGGACGAACAAGCGCCTGCCTCCACGCACAACACGGGCGTTTGCAGTCATTCGGCCCGAGGTGGTAGGACGCAGGTAATGAATCGTCAGGTCGGTGGTTGTGACCCTTTCATTGAGGTCGATTTGTGTCAGCACGGCAAACGCGGAAGCGGTGTCAATTAAGGACGCGATTGCGCCACCATGAACGACCCCCTGGTTCTGTAGTAACTCGTCACGTACGCGAAGATGAATGGTGACCTGGCCATCGCTAAGGTCGCCCAATTCGAGCCCGAGAAACTTCGCGTACGGAACCGATGCGAAAGCTGCGCGAGCTCTCGAAAGTTTGGCGGGATCAAGAGGGCTCATTCGCGGTAACTTTTGTCGGTTGGTTCGACGATGACTGCGGTTCCATAACAGAGCACTTCGGTGACGCCGGTGGAGATTTCAGTTGTGTCATAGCGCGCGCCGATGATTGCGTTGGCGCCGATTTCGGAAGCATGTTGGACCATGATGTCGAAGGCGTCCGATCGTGTCTCTTCGCACATCTTTGTCCAGATGGTGATGTTGCCGCCGACCACTTGCTGTAATGCTGCACCAACTGTAGCGAAGACATTTCGCGAACGCACGACGATGCCGCGCACGACGCCGAGGGTTTGCAGGACTCGAAAGTTTGGCAAATCAAACGCGGTGGTCACCATTTGATGCGACACCGAATATTGTCGCGGGCTGACCTGGTATGGTGCACGTTGGGCAACAGGATCGATATTCATCATTTCTCCCTGGCGCGGCTGCCTAAACCGCGCAATTTAGTTACCGGCGGTATAACCTGGTTCGCGCCTTCGTATCTTCCTTCCGCGGCTGTGAACCTCTTGGGCGCCACAGGACTTTTTCCAAATCGCAGCGTCCACTGGCGTCAAATTCGATACCCTCGCGTTCGAGCATGCGCTGTTGTTTGTCTGAGGGAAGGACAATCCCGCCAGTCGAGCAACGACCTTGTGAGTTGATCACGCGATGCCATGGAGTCAGATCGTCAGACCCATGCATGACAAAACCGACAGTGCGTGGAGTGTAACCTTCGCCCAGCATGTAAGCGATCTGGCCATACGTCATCACCCGGCCTTGCGGAATGCGACGAACGATTCGGTAGACGCGCTCGCGATACTTGTGATCAGGCTTTTCAGCATTTCCTGGCATTTGTTCTTTGTCGCAGGTCGAACGTCCGCAAATCCTATTCAGAACCGCGCAAGACAACGCGCGCCGGAGCGCCATCGCCGGCGCCGTCAGCAATCTTCAACGGCAAACAAATCAGTTCGTAATCTCCTTCGGGAACTTCGGAAAGATTCAAGCCTTCAACAATGACGACGTTCTGCGAGAGCAGCGTCAGATGAGTCCGGTGATGACCTGAATGAAACTTTTCGATCGAAAGATAATCAGTACCAACGAGTTTCATGCCGCGATCAACCAATGCTTGCGCAGCTTCAGGCAGGAGATGAGTAAAGTCTTTGCGAAATGGTTCGCCTTGCCAGAACTTTGAATTTCGGGTATGAAAGATTACCCTCTCAAGTCCGCTGAGATCACAGCCGGCTAAAAAATCGGTGCCAATCTCCATAGCGTCGTCGGGCACTCGGATCACCCGCGCACGACCGATTAGAATTTCCAGCGGCAGCCGGTCGATGGTATTCGCACCCGGAATAAAATGCGCCGGCGCGTCGACATGTGTGCCGGTATGCGCGCCAAAGTTCAGCAGCGACACATTGGAAGAATCACCTTTCGCGAATGCCGACCAGGGTTCAATCTTTACGCCGGGATCGCCTTCATAAACCGGCATGCTGCTGCGAATTGGAACAGTAACGTCGTAAATTTTCATTGCGAATCGCGCACCAATATAAACGCAAAGCGAACCGCGGCAAAGCCCTGAAGGATTTTGCGCAACTACAAAATGCCGACTAGAGTCCGTACTCTACGTTCATTATCCAGCCGAAAAAATTGATGGTCACGAGAAGTCAACCTTTGCGCCCGCGCATTGCCGCCTCGAGTTACCTGAACACCGCGCCTCTTATCTGGAGTTTCATCGCGGGTTCTCGACGCGACGCGGTAGAGCTTTTCACCGACGCCGCGCCGTCGCGCTGTGCAGAAATGCTTGCTCGCGACGAAGTCGATGCGGCGCTGGTTCCTGTCATTGAATATCAACGCGTTCGCGATCTGCTGATTGTGCCCGATGTTTGTGTGGGTGCCCGGTCTGCGGTGCGCAGTGTCGTGCTCGTTTGCCGGCTGAACAATCTGAAAAAAGTTAAGCGCGTTGCGCTGGACAATTCATCCCGCACGTCGACAGCTTTGGTCAAGGTTCTTTTTAGAGAGTTCCTTGGGTTCGAGCCGCAATGGGAAAACGATCAACCCAATCTCAAATCGATGTTAAGTCACGCCGATGCAGCGTTGCTGATAGGCGATCCGGCAATGAAGATTCCACGCGATCAATTTCGGGTGTTCGATCTGGCCACACTGTGGCACGAGTTCACCGGTCTGGGATTTGTGTTTGCGATGTGGATGGCGAGGACCGACAGTCTTGAAAAGATTCGCGCGGTAAATTTCGCGGCGGTCCGCGATGAAGGGCTTGCGCACGTGGAAGACATCGCTGCCGAAAATGAGTTAAAGCTCGGACTCTCGGTTGAGGAAATCAAGACGTACCTCACAAACAACATAACCTTTTTCATGGATGAGCAAATGCAGAAAGGGCTCAACCTTTATTTCGATCTGGCCGTGAAGCACGAGCTGATTGAGAGCGCACGGCCAATGGCCTTTGTCGAAGCTTAACGCGAATCCTCCAGACGCCCGCCGGGGCAGCATCTCAAAAACCATTAGACACCGACAATCTTCGAGAGATTTCCGTTCGCCATCAATGCTTCAATCTCGTCCCTGTCCTTGGGCACTCTGTGGGTGAGCACCCGCGCGCCGTTCTCCGTTACCAGTACGTCGTCTTCGATACGCACACCGATACCGAGATATTTTTCCGGAACATCTTTGTTGAAGTCGTCGGGGATGCGGCTGGTATCAGGTGAGATGTACAGACCCGGCTCGATCGTCATTACCATCCCGGCTTCCGCAGGTCTCGATTCGCCGTTGAAGTAATAGCGGCCGGCATCGTGCACGTCGATACCGAGATAGTGACCGAGGTTGTGCATATAAAATTGCATGTACTTCTTCTCTTCGATCAGCTTCTTGGGATCGCCTTTCAACAAGCCCAGTTCGACCATTCCTTCGGTCAACAATTCGATCGAGTGCGTTTTCAAATCTTCCAGGCGCACTCCGGGCCGCACCATGTCCACACACGACATTTGAGTCTTTAGCACGAGGTCATAGATTTCGCGTTGTGCTTGCGTAAACTTGCCGTTGATTGGAAATGTCCGTGTGATGTCTGAAGCATAACCCTTATATTCAGCGCCCGCGTCGATAAGGAGCAAATCGCCATCTTTCAACTCATCCTGGTTGCTGATGTAATGCAGCACCGTCGCGTTTCCACCCGAACCGATAATTGAGGTGTAAGACGAGCCGGAGGCGCCGTGCTTACGAAAATAAGCCTCGAGCATCGCTTCGACCTCGTATTCTTTCATGCCCGGTCGCACCGACTTCATAGCTTCCACATGCGCGTCGGCTGCGATGTCAGCAGCAGATTGCATGATCTCGATTTCAGCCTCGCTCTTGATTACGCGCATCTCGTGAAGAATCGTTGAAGGGTCGATTATTACCCGAGGCGGCTCGAGCGGCCTTCGATTCGTTTCCCGCATCAGGCTCAGTTGCCGAATAATCTTTTGATCCAGCTCAGTCGACGTATGACCAAAGGCATAGTAAAGAACCTCCGGCCCGTCCATGATTTCCTGCAGTTTTTCGTCAAATTTATCAATCGGAAATGCCTCGTCGGCGCTGTAATCTCTGACCGCGCCTTCAACACCCGCGCGGTAGCCATTCCAAATCTCCTGTTCCAAATCACGCGGCCGTACAAACATAATGAACTTCTTGTCCCGCGCCGGGGCAATTACGGCAACTGCCTCCGGTTCTTCAAAACCGGTAAGATAAAAAAAGTCTGAATTCTGCCGATAACGATAATGGGTGTCGTGCGAACGCACGGCCTCGCGCGCTGCAGGAATAATGGCCACTGAATTCTTGTCCATGCGGCGCATGAACTCGATTAGCTGCGGTTTAAGCATCGTTTCTCCTCGATCGGTTGTAATTGAAGAGACATTGTAACTGACGGTAAGAAGTCAGTACTACTCGCGGTTACGGCTGGGTCATAGTCAAACTCTAAAGGGAGGATAAACCGTGGTTGCGAGTGGAACTGACAAGAATCAGGTTCTAAGCGATAATCGACCCGATGGTCCAGACTATTCCCACCAAATTACCGGGCGCAGAAATCATCAGTAACGATCCGACAACCGGCAAAGAGATTGGCCGCGCACCTCTTTTCATGCCGGAAGAGGTTGCTCATGCAGTCGCGCGCGTGCGCGAAGCGCAACCTGAGTGGGCCGCGCTTAGTGTTCGCGAGCGCGGGCGCGTGATCATGAAGAGCCGCAAGATCATTTTGCGGGAGCTCGAAGAAATTGCCGCGCTTATTTCGAGCGAGACTGGAAAACCGGCCGCCGAAGCCGTGTCTCTGGAACTCACGCCGGCGCTTGATCTGATGCAGTATTTCGCGCGCAACACTGCCGGGTTGCTGCGTCCGCGGCGCATCGGTATCGGTCAGTACTGGACGATGGGACGCTCATCGTACGAAGTCTACAAACCGTTAGGAGTGATCGGCATCATTTCGCCATGGAACTTTCCGTGGGCTACGCCGCTCGATGAGGTCGTGATGGCTTTGATGTCCGGTAACGCTGCGGTGCTGAAGCCAAGCGAGCTGACTCCTCTCACCGCATTGAAAATCAAAGAAGTCCTGGCACGCGGCGGGTTGCCGGATGGCTTGCTCGAAGTTGTCACGGGTGATGGGTCGACCGGAGCCGCCCTGGTGGCCGCAGGTGTAAATAAAATAATGTTCACCGGCAGCGTTGCGACCGGCAAGCGCGTGGCGGAAGCGGCCGCAAAATATCTGATCCCGGTCGTCCTCGAACTAGGCGGCAAAGACCCGATGCTCGTGCTCGACGATGCAAACGTCGAGAATGCCGCGCGCGCAGCCGTGTGGGGTGCTTTCGCCAACTGCGGCCAGTCATGCTCGTCTGTCGAACGGTGCTACGTTCACGAAAGCATCGCCGAGCGTTTTATTGCGGAAGTAGTAAAAGAAACCCGGCGGCTCCGGCAGGGTCCGGGCCGGGAAGAGAATATTGATGTCGGCTCAATGTCGAGCGAACGGCAGCTGCGTATCGTTGAGCGTCACGTAAATCAGGCAATTGATAATGGGGCCACCGCTTTGACCGGAGGCGAGCGCGTGCGCGACGTGACAGGGCCGTTTTACGCTCCGACGGTGCTCACTAACGTTAATCATAATATGGATGTAATGCGTGAAGAGACCTTCGGACCCGTTCTGCCGATCATGAAGTTCAGGAGCGAAGAAGAGGCGGTGCGGCTCGCCAACGATAGCGATTTTGGCCTGACGGCCAGCGTCTGGACCAACAACATTACGCGCGGCAAACGCCTGGCTGCGAAAATCGACGCCGGCACCGTGATGATTAATGAGGTCTTCTACACCCACGGTATCGCGCAAACTCCCTGGGGTGGTCTAAAGCAAAGCGGCCTTGGCCGTACGCACGGTCGGGCTGGGTTGCTCGAACTGGTTCATACCCAGCACATTCACGTTAACCGCTTGCCCTTCATGCCGGATCTCTGGTGGTTTAACTATGATGAACGTGCCGCCCGGCTGTTTCGTGGATTTGCACGTCGATTCGCTTCCGGCTCACTTCTTCAAACCATGCTCCTGTTACCGCAGATGATCCAAAGGTGGAGGGAGCCACGTAATTAGAATTTATATAAGGGAGTAGTGGTTCGTTTTACATTGAAAATGACCACTAACCACCCATGGGCAGCCTTCACGCAAGTGAACTTGCCGGCTACACTTCCGCACCCTTTGCATTGGGTATCACTCGGACTGGAAGAAATATTGGCTTTTAATCGAAGAGGAGATTCTAGATGAAACGGTTTGTAACAGTTCTCGCAATTCTAACTATGCTGGCGCTGATTTCAGTCTTCAGTGTCGTGTTTTCACAAGGTCAGTCACAGGAATTGGCTGATTCTCCAAAGGTAATTGCTCGTTCCCGGAACAACCACGGCGAGCAGCAATTTGGACCCGCTAAACCCGCTCCTGCCAGGCCCGGATCAAACGGGATTACGTATCATGGGGGAGCGCTGCTTGGCGTTTTAGGTGGTCCACCGGTTAACGCGTATTACATTTGGTATGGAAATTGGAACGGCAACAACGCTACGACGATCCTTACCGACTTTATTCAAAACATTGCGCCCTCGCCGTACTACAACATCAATACGACTTATTACAACGGCAACAATGCCCACGTTGTAAATTCAGTAACGTACGGCGGAAGTACAAACGATAATTATTCACGCGGAACGTCGCTGAGTGATTCCGGCGTGCAGGGAGTTGTCTCTGACGCCATCACCAGTGGCCGGCTGCCAAATGATCCAAATGGTGTCTATTTCGTGCTGACATCAGCCGACGTCAACGAGAGTTCAGGCTTTTGTACCTCGTATTGTGGATGGCACACCTACGGAACGATTGCTGGAAGCAACATAAAGTACGCGTTTATCGGAAATCCCGATCGTTGTCCATCTGCTTGTGCGGCTCAAACAATCAGCCCGAACGGTAATGCCGGAGCTGACGGCATGGCTTCGATCATCGCTCACGAGCTCGAGGAAGCTGTTACTGATCCGAACATCAACGCCTGGTATCAGGGCCGCTTTCAGGAAAACGCCGACAAGTGCGCGTGGACGTTTGGGTCAACCACTTCACTGCCGAGCGGTGCTCAATACAATATGACTCTCGGCAACCGCAACTATCTGATTCAACAGAACTGGGTCAACGCATTGGGCGGATATTGCGCTAAGAGCTACTAAACAACCTCACATTAAAGAAATTAGCCACCGGCAATCTTTGCGTTACCGGTGGCTTTTCTTTTTGCGCACAAGCGAACGACGCCGCGTACACATGATTACATCCACGAACGGCGCCTTGTTTTCCCGAGTTTCACCTTTGCCTGACTAGTGTGTAATTCGGCAACACGCTGAAAGAGGTCAATCCGATCGCGACGCGGTCGCCGACTTTGAATCTCAACGCGTTCGCCTCCGGCTTTGGCCGCGTGACCATGATCGGAACTCCGGTCATTCGTTGAGGGGTGTTTATCGTAACTTCGTAGAGCGCGTCGGTGTCACCTTTGCGATGAGTGAGGTCAAGACGCACCGTCAAGCGTTCATATGCGCCCACAAAATTCACTTCTTGAATCACGCCGTTGGCGAGGCGCCGGCAGGCTCCGGGCAAATTAGCATCCTGGCTTATGCAGACGTCTTCCGGGCGAAAAACGAGCTTAACCGATTGTCCCTCACGAAACCTGCGCGTTTCCTTCTCAGCCGGCAACTTTGCGGTGCCGATTTCCACCGTGCCCCGCGTGGCGACGCCCAGCAGCAGATTCGCAGCGCCGAGAAACGTCGCGACGTATTCAGTTTCCGGGTGATTGTAAACTTCATCGGGCGTGCCGATCTGTTCGAGGTGGCCCTCGTTGAGCACGGCAATTCGATCGCCGAGCTCCAACGCCTCTTCCTGATCGTGGGTGATGAAAACGGACGGCACGCGCACCTGTCTTAGCAGCGCGCGGATCTCGCGACGCAAATGAACTCGTGTCTGTGCGTCGAGCGCCCCAAACGGTTCATCGAACAGCAGGACCTGAGGCTTGTAAGCCAGGGTGCGCGCGATCGCCACGCGTTGCTGTTGCCCGCCCGAAAGTTGCCACGGATACTTCTTCCGGTGCTTTTCCAGTTGGACCAGTTCGATTAATCGATTGACGGTTTCGCGCCGTTCTTTGCGGGGACGATGCCGAATTCTTAACCCGTATCCGATATTCTTTTCGACCGTCATGCGTGGAAAAAGCGCGTAGGATTGGAAGATGACGCCGACCCCGCGTTCCCGCGCCGGCATGTCCGTCACGTCCTGGCCATGGAGAATTACGTAGCCGCTGTCCGGCCGCTCAAGGCCGGCAATAATGCGCAGAATGGTCGTTTTGCCGCTACCTGAAGCGCCGAGCAGCACCAGCGACTCGCCTTCGGCGACGTCGAAACTAATATCTTCCAGCACCTGAACTTTCTTGAAACGCTTACTGATCCCGCGCACACTGGCGGCAACTCCTGAGGTCTTTTCGCGCTCGGGAGCCCACGACACGTGCAGCGAGCCGCTGTCGGGAGCCAGTTTCATTTTCGGGGTCATATTTCCTGCGCCTCAAATTCCAGCCAATCACGCGCGAAAAACAGCACGCTAAAAATTACAAACGAGAGCAATGCCAACACGATCGCAATCGCATTTGCCGCTTCGATCTGCCCTTCATTGAACTTCGCGAAGATGTACAGCGGTGCTGTCTGGGTGCGGCCGGCGAGATTACCCGAAACCAAAATTGTCGAACCGAATTCTCCCACAGCGCGCGCGAAAGTCAGCAGTGCGCCGGACACGATGGCCCCGCGCAAGCTCGGTAGTGTTACGTGCCAGAACGTTTGCCAGCGCGTTGCGCCAATGGTCGCCGAAGCTTCTTCCAGCGAACGGCTCATCGTGTCAAAGACCGGTTTGATCACGCCGAATGCCAACGGAAAAGTGACGAAGATATTCGCTAAAACGATCGCGTACGGCGTAAACATGATTTGCTGGTCCTCAGAAAGGAGCCGTCCGATCGTGCCGTACTTTCCCCACAGCAGCAGCAAAGCAAATCCGGCGACTGCAGTAGGAATCGCCGTTGGCAGCGAGATGGTCACAATTACTGCATTGCGTCCCCAAAAGTCGTATCGCGACAGCACGTATGCCGAGAACAAGCCGAAGAGCACATTAAAGACTGTGGCCCAGAAGCTCGTGACGACGGAAAGCTTCAATGCAAAAACTGCTTCCGGCGCTACCAGCGACGACCAGAAAACACCCAGACCACTGCTGGTGCCATAAATAAAGATTGACAACAGCGGCAGTAAGACGAGCGGCAACATAATGCCAAGCATTGCGCCAATGCTTAGTGGTCGCGCTACATCGAAACCGCGAACGTGTCGAATCGCCTGGATTTTCATCGTCAAAAACCTGTCTACAGAGAGAGAAAAGCTCGATCTGATTGAAACGAAGTCTGCCGGCTTTGCCCTTTCATCTTCTCTGTGTCTTTGTGCCTCGGTGGCAATTCATTTCCTCTTCTGCACCTGATCGCGAAAGATGCCTTCGATTATTTCCGGATAAGCTTTTTCCCAGCCTCCAAAATAGTCCACTGTGAACGGGTATTTAATGGTTGCGAGTTCCTTGTTTTCCTGATTTAGAGCGTCGTTCGTGCTGGAGCGGAAATTGGATTTGACAAACGCACGCTGGGCGTCGTCACTCCAAAGATATTGAACGAAAGCATCGACAACCTGCCGGTTCGCTGCGGATACATTACGGTCGATTATTACCACGGGATGTTCGCTGAAGATTGTAGCTTCGGGTACCACAATCTGCGCATCCGCTTTGGGATTATTTTGCTTCATCAACAGTGCGTCCAGCTCGTAAGTAATCAGTGCGTCACCGTTGCCCAACTCAAAAGTGGTGCGTGCTTCGCGCGCCGAAGCCGGCGTAGAGATAACGTTGC
>Ga0126375_10000638_pt1 | contig 10035 bp, 10 predicted proteins | sample PanSoiMetPlot_14_FD_109577 | JGI IMG/M metagenome (GOLD analysis project Ga0126375, IMG submission 109577) | Tropical forest soil microbial communities from Panama - MetaG Plot_14 | ecosystem: Environmental > Terrestrial > Soil > Tropical forest | place: Panama | collected 2016-02-17 | reverse complement strand
CTCGGAATTCTCGATCCGAAGACCGGCAAAGTCACACAAATATCGCTCGGATCTGGCGCCGCGCCGCACGGCGTGATCGTTGGTCCCGACCGCGCAGCGTGGATCACCGAAGGCGGACAGAATTCGATTGCGCGTTTCGATCCGACGACCAAGCTTGTGAAACTATTTCCGCTACCCAAAGAGTTTCCCAGCGCCAATCTCAATACAGCAACGTTCGACCGCAAAGGCATCCTCTGGTTTACCGGCCAAAACGGCGTCTATGGTCGCGTCGATCCGGCCAGCGGCAAGGTCGAGGCCTGGAAGGCACCAAAGGGATCCGGCCCTTATGGCATCACGACTACGCCGAACGGCGAGGTTTGGTATGCCTCGCTTGCGGGCGACCACATCGCCAAGATCGACACGGTTAGCGGTGACGCGTTGATGGTGCAACCACCGAAACCTGGTGTGGGTCCTCGCCGTATATGGTCCGACTCCAAAGGTCTTCTATGGGTGAGTTTCTGGAACAGCGGCGAGATCGGCCGCTACGATCCGATGAACAAGAGCTGGAAGGTTTGGAATCTGCCGAAGAGCAAGGGTGGCTGCTATGCGGTGTATGTCGACAACAATGACAAAGTCTGGGTCACGGATTTCGTAGCGAATGCGATCCACCGCTTTGACCCGAGCACAGAGACATTCGAGAGTTTTCCAAGCGACAAACGCGGAGCATCCGTGCGGCAGCTGCTAGGCCGCCAAGGTGAAGTTTGGGGTGCCGAATCCGGTGTGGATCGACTGGTCGTGATCAAGGACTGACGGAGCCGAGCATCAATTGCGAACTGATGTCATTATGAACCGCCGGTCCGTCCTCCGCCTGCTTGGCGCTGCCGCCTTCATGGGAGCGCCAATTGCGGGGACCGCTGGGTCAGAGGTCCGCATCGGCCAACTTATCGAGGAGGCCCGCGGGAAAGGCACGATTTCGCAGAGAATCGACTTCATCTCTGGCGCCCTGCGTGGCACACCTTACCTCGGCTACACATTGATAGGCGGTCCGACGCGACCGGAAAAATTCGTTGTACGCGACGACGCGTTTGATTGCGTCACATTTTGCGAAACCGTTCTTGCTGCCGCGGTTGCGAGCAATCGCAGCCAGTTCGATTCAGTCCTGAGGAATGTTCGCTATCACAATGGGGCCGTAGCCTGGCGCGAACGCAATCACTATTTTTTTGAATGGTGCCAGCACAATGTCGAAAACAATATGTGTCGCTGGGTCCACCTGGGCGGCGCGGTCGACATAAACAAGACAGTCGATTCCGAACCGGGGCTCGGCCGGCGGCAGTTCACGATGACCGTTATTCCCAGCGCCAGTTTTCTTGCCAATAGTGGCAAATTGGAACGCGGCGATATCATCGGCTTCGTAAGCCGGCGGCCGAACCTGGACTATTTCCACACGGGCTTTGTTGTGTTCGACAAAACCGGCGTACTTCTGCTTCGGCATGCTTCGCAAAGCCGGCGTCGCGTGCTCGATGAACGGATGGACGCGTTCGTATCAGCCAGCGGCGTTCGCTACGTTACGCTAGTGCGGCCGCAGGAGCCACGTGCGGCTGCTCTGAAATAAAACTCAGGCGGCCACCGCTTTCGGCTTCACTTCGGCTGTGTAGTCATCCATCAGCGTTTTGGTGATGCCACCCGGATTGAAATTCCAGTGAGCGATCTCCGCCACGGCGGTCACTTCCGCTGCAGAACCGGTGATGAAGCACTCGGAAAATTCCGTCAGCTCGTCGGGCATGATCCGGCGCTCGATCACCTCAAGCCCACGCTTGCGCGCAAGACCGATGACGGTCTGTCTGGTAATGCCGTCGAGGAAGCAATCGGCGATAGGTGTGTGAATCTTGCCGTCTCTGACGAAAAAGATATTGGCACCGGTGCACTCCGCCACGCGACCTTCCCAGTCCAGCATCATTGCGTCGGCGTAGCCTTTGCGCTCGGCCCTGTGTTTGGAGATGGTGCAGATCATGTATAGACCCGCCGCCTTGGCCCGGCATGGCGCAGTCTTTGGATCGGGCCTGCGATATTCGGCGAGATCGAGTCTAATTCCCTTGAGCCGCTGCTCAGGATCGAAATAGCTTGGCCATTCCCAGCTTGCGATCGCCAGATGGATGGTATTGCTCTGCGCCGAAACTCCCATCATTTCCGACCCACGCCAGGCGACCGGACGCACGTAGGCTTCCTTCTTGCCATTCTTGTCGACGACAAGCTTTTTGGCGGCGTCGATTTCGGCGACAGAGTAGGGAATTTCGAAGTCAAGGATGTTGGCCGAGCGCTTCAGACGTTCGGAATGCCCGGTGCTCTTGAATATTTTGCCGGCATACGCGCGCTCGCCCTCGAACACACAGCTGGCATAGTGGAGACCATGGCTCAGCGCATGCAGGTTGGCCTCGCTCCACGGCACGAGCTTTCCGTCGTACCAAATGACGCCTTCGAGGCGGTCATAGGATTGAGTAGCCATACTTACCTCCATCGCCGTAGCGGGCTTGCGGGCCGTGATGGCGTATTTTTCAGGTCGACGCCAACACTTTACGTCTCAGGGCAATACCCGGTATGAAAAGGGCCGAAACGGACCTATCGGGTCCCTCCAGCTCGCCACCGACCGAAAAAGGACCACTTCGGTACTATCCTTTCGTCTGTGGCACCGTTTTTGTAACAAAATCCAAAATATGTCAACATGGCTGACATAAATTTGAGTACCAAGACAGCAACGGCTGAGAACAGTGTGGCGCAGCGGTCCAGCGGGACCGGCGGCTCAACCGAGCCCATTTGGGACATCATCGAGCTTTTGTTTTTTGCCTACCGCGATTTCGTCGGCGATCCGGACGAAGTGCTCCTCAAGTTGGGCTTCGGTCGCGCGCACCATCGCGTGCTCCATTTCGTCAACCGCAATCCGGGCATAAAGGTTGCCGACTTGCTTGAGATCCTCAACATCACAAAGCAATCGTTGGGTCGGGTACTCAAACAACTGATTGATCAAGGGTACATCTCGCAGAAAGAGGGCGCGGAAGATCGCCGACAGCGTCTGCTGTTCGCGACCGGGAAAGGCGAAACGCTCGCTCTCAAGCTCGCGACTCTGCAGACGCAGAGAATTAGTCGGGCATTCGGTGAACTCGGTCCTAACGCGCACGAGGCCGCTCGCCGCTTTCTCACTGCGATGATCGATGTCGACAACCGTGATGGTGTACTCCGATTGATTGCGCGGGCCGACCGAGCGTCGAAAACTCGGGATTGAGCGCAGGAGGGAAGAAATCTTGGCTATGACGCTGCCCGCCGCACTTCCCGACGATGCGCCGCATCTGCTCGTGGTCGATGATGACCGGCGAATTCGTGATCTGCTTTCGCGATTTCTGGCCGGCGAAGGCTATCGGGTAACGACCGCGGAAACTGCCTCGGATGCACGCGCGAAACTGACAGGCCTGAGCTTCGATTTGCTTATCCTGGATGTGATGATGCCGGGCGAATCCGGTTTCGATCTCGCCAAGGCAATTCGCGGTGACTCAGCCGTCCCTATTCTCATGCTGACGGCGCGCGACGCCGCCGAAAGCCGCATCAAGGGTCTGGAGATCGGTGCTGACGACTATCTTTCGAAGCCTTTCGAGCCTCGTGAACTCTCGCTGCGTATCGCCAATATTCTCAAACGCGCGCAACCGGCGGCCTCCCCACCGGTCGAATCGGTTCGCTTTGGGCCGTTTGTCTATCATTTAGCACGTGGCGAGTTGAGGAAAGGTGAGGAGATCATCCGGCTCACTGACCGCGAGCGCGAAATGCTGCGGATTCTTTCGCAGGCTCCGGGCGAAACCGTGCCACGTCTGTCACTTGCTGGGAATAGCGGATCGGTAAGCGAGCGTGCGGTGGATGTGCAAGTCAATCGCCTGCGGCGCAAGATCGAGCGCAACCCCGCAAATCCTCTTTTTGTACAGACCGTGCGTGGTATCGGTTATCGGCTGGTGATCACTTCATGACCAGCCTCGACATCACGAATGGTGTTCGTACAGCGCTTACGCGTCTTCGCGAAGCCTGGGAGTGGTATGATTCCATTCCGCCCGTGCGGAAGATCCATAGTGCGCTTGGCCAGGTCGCTGACGGTTGGCGACGGGTCAGTCGGTGGATCAACAGCGGCATGCCGAAAGGGCTTTATGCCCGCGCGCTGCTGATCATCATCGCACCCATGGTGATCCTGCAGTCGGTGATCGCCTTCGTATTCATGGAGCGGCACTGGAACGTCGTCACCCAGCGTCTGTCCGCTAGCGTCGTGCAAGATATCGCGGCACTGATCGACGTCTATCGCGGCTATCCGCAGGATGCTGACCAGACACAGATCCGGCGTATCGCGCAGGAACGCCTCGGTCTCGTAGTCGATTTTCTGCCGTCGCTCGACATACCACCGCCCGGTCCCAAGCCATTCTTTTCGCTGCTGGATCAGGCACTTTCCGATGAACTCCGCAAGCAGATCGGGCGCCCTTACTGGATCGACACCGTCGGGAAGTCGGCGCTGCTCGAAATCCGGGTCCAGCTCGACAACACGGTCATGCGCGTGTTCGCGCGTCGAAGCGCCGCTTACGTCTCCAATTCCGAAATCTTCCTGCTGTGGATGGTCGGTACTTCGACGGTGCTGTTGATCGTTGCGATCATTTTCCTGCGCAATCAGATCAAGCCCATTCTCCGGCTCGCTGATGCCGCGGAAAGTTTCGGCAAGGGTCGGGAAGCACCAAACTTCCGACCGCGTGGCGCACGCGAGGTCCGGCGCGCGGCCGCTGCCTTCATCGAGATGAAGACGCGTATTGAACGCGCGATGGAACAGCGCACGGCGATGCTGGCGGGCGTGTCGCACGATCTGCGGACTGTGCTTACGCGCTTCAAGCTCGAACTGGCCCTGATCAAAGACTCGCCGGAAGTCGAAGCGATGAAGAAGGACACCGACGAGATGGCCCGCATGCTGGAGGCCTATCTCGCCTTTGCGCGCGGCGACAGCGGCGAGACTTCGGCTCAGACAGATATGGCTGAATTTCTGGAAGAGTTGCGGGCCGACGCCGAGCGCCACGGTCACAGGACAAGCGTCGTTTTTCACGGGCCGCCAATCGTTACCGTTCGCCCTGCGGCTTTCAAACGCTGCCTCAGCAATCTCGTATCGAACGCGGCGCGCTTTGCATCGTCGATTGCAATCGTCGGTCACCGCGATCATCGGTATCTTACTGTTACAATCGATGACGACGGTCCTGGCATCCCCGCGCACTTGCGTGAGGAAGTGTTCAAGCCGTTTCTGCGGCTCGATGACGCACGCAATCAGGATGAGGGTGGGACCGGTCTCGGGCTCGCGATCGCGCGTGATATCGCGCGTTCGCATGGCGGCGATATCACGCTGGGCGAAAGCCCGCTCGGAGGGCTGCGGGCAACGGTACGCGTGCCGGTCTAGGCGGCTTCTGCTTCCTCACCACGTGCCTGGCGGCGACGTCTTGGTCCGCGGAGCAAACAGGGAAGGGCGCAAAGATCGTCGAGAAATCCGGCCCAACGCTCGGCGCTGTTGAGGCCGCGATCGAGTGCCGCCATCGTCCGGTCGAGCCCTTGTTCTTCGTCATCCACCCAAACGGACAGGACCCGTGCGAACATGAGCGCGGCTCCTTGCGCCCGCAGCGCACCGCGGGGACCGGACGAGCGTATGCCGGCGGCCTCAAGCATCCAATGCTGTGATCGAACAGCCATCGCGTTGAGAGCAACAGCGAGCCCCGGGCTTCTTCGGGCCGAGCGTATGATCGAGCGGATTGCCTCCTTGTGGGGAGCGAGGGCTTCCAGGCGCCGCATCAGCACGTCGAAAAGGCGTTCGCGCGCCGGTTCCTCGGCCATGTCCACGTCGCCGCCCGCGAGGACGGTACGATCGATTTCCTTTATATGTGCGGCGAGGATGGCAAGCGTTGAGCCGAACTCAGCGCGCAATTGCGAAAGCTTGAGCCCGGCCTGGCCGGCAACCTCCGCAAGGCCGATTTGTTCAAAGGGCCTTTCGGCAAGGAGCGCCATAAGCGCGGCGATCACTTTCTCACGATCGCTGGATGTAGGTGCTGGAGGCTGCGGCGCGGCAGCCCTGCGACGACGCTTCGATTTGCGGGCCATGACGACCTCCCATGGCTTTCCTTCTATTTAATGTAAGGTTGCAGTGATGACGGTGCTAGGGCGGAACTAGCCCGCGAGGTCCCGCGAGCGCCGGGTGGCGGCGGCAATGGCCCGCGTCAAAAGTTGGTCGAAGCCCCCGGGGCCCATGAGAACCTCCAGGGCGGCAGCGGTTGTGCCGCCTGGGGATGTTACATTCTGCCGCAGCGTCGCCGCGTCGAGATCCGATCGGTGCAACAGTTCTGCCGAACCGGCAATGGTTTCACGAGCAAGGCGTGTCGCGAGCTCCGGCGGCAAGCCGGCGGCAACTCCTGCACGCGTCATACATTCCGCCAGCAGAAATATGTAGGCGGGTCCCGACCCGGAAAGCGCCGTCACCGCGTCCATGAGCGCTTCGTCGGGGACCCATTCGACCTTGCCGATCGCCGCAAGGAGATCGGACGCCTGCTTGCGCTGACGCTTCGAAATCTTTGCGTTGGCCACCGCGACGCTGATGCCCCGACCGATCGCAGCGGGGGTGTTCGGCATTGCGCGAACGATCGCCGTTCCGGCCGGTAACAATTTCTCGAGAAAACCGACCGTCCGACCGGCCATGATGGACAGCACGAGCGTCGCTTTGTCGATATAGCGGGCGAGCTGAGGCAGGGCCTCCGGCGCGCTTTGCGGCTTTACGGCGATCACGATCGCGCTGGCTACGCCGACTTTGTCTTTCGGATTGAGTTTAACTCCGCGGCGCGCCAGTGCCTTCACCGCTTTGACCGGTTCCGGCTCGATGACGATTATCTTTTTCGGATCGAGGCCGCGTACGAGCCAGCCATCAAGCATGGCGCTGCCCATCTTGCCCGCGCCGACGAGAACGAGGGTGCCGCGAAATTCACCGAGCCACTTGACATTACGGATGGCCATGGCCGATCAGCGGCCTTACGCCTCGCCCGAGGTTTCGAACATGGCGGCATCGAGCGCCTCGCGCGCACCTTTGCCGGCCCAGACCACGAATTGAAAAGCAGTGAAGTAGCGTTCGCAAGCCTCAAGCGCGGTGCCAAGCAACGCCTCGCATTGCTTGCCCGAGGCTTCGGTTCCCCCCGCGAGGACCAGCGCATGGCGAAACATCATGACGCCTTCGGAATTCCAATGGTCGAAGTGCCCGACCCAAAGCCTTTCGTTGATGAGGGAAATCAACGCCTGGACATCGGCTCTTCTTCGTTCGGGCACCCGCAGATCAAAAGCACAAGCCAGATGCAGGGCTTCGATATCACTCATCCACGTATAGGAGAGTTGATAGTCGGTCCAACGCCCGGTGACCAAAATGGTAATTTCGTCGTCACTGGCGCGCTCGAATGACCAGTCGTTGCCTGTGGCCAGGCGCTCCACAACGTCGAGGGGATTAATACGGGGCTCTTCCGCGTAGTTTGTCAGGGACATTACGTCTCCGCTTTGCTGAATGGAGCGAGAGGAAACGCACGCCACCACACATCGCGGAAGACCCGGGATGGGGGCTCGGTCCGCACCTTGACGCAGGATTTTACGGGCTGCCTTGACGGCAAAAGCGAATCACCAAGCGATTCGACTATAACCCGGCTGATTCCGCCCGCCAAAGACATCGTCAAGTGTCATGAGCCGTGATTTGCGAGTCATAGGCAACCGGGCGCGACTGACTCTCCACAAAGAATGCTGCGGCGGAGCCACTCTTTGGTGGATAACTTGGGACAGCGATAGCCGGTATCGCACTCAGGCGTCGTGGGCGCGTTCAGTCAAACAGGCTCGAAACTGACTCTTCGGCAGCTGTGCGCCCGATTGCTTCACCGATCAATGACGCGATTTCGAGTATGCGAATGTTACCAGCGGCCAGGATTTCCTTTGTCGGCTGGATCGAGTCGGTAATCACCAGCTCCTTCAATCGCGAACCTGCGATGCGCTTAGCGGCGCCGCCAGACAAGACCCCATGGCTGATGTAGGCGTACACGGCTTTGGCCTTATTTTCGAGCAGTGCATCACCCGCGTTCACCAGAGTGCCGCCGGAATCGACAATGTCATCCACAAGGACGCACGTGTAACCGCTGACGTCGCCGATCACGTTCATGACCTCGGACTCGCCAGCGCGTTCGCGTCGCTTGTCGATGATGGCAAGCGGAGCATTGATGCGTTTCGCCAGTCCCCGCGCGCGCACGACGCCGCCAACATCAGGTGACACCACCATGATGTTGTCGAGTTTGAGCCGTTCGCGAATATCCCGGACCATGACCGGCGACGCGTAGAGATTGTCGGTCGGAATATCGAAAAAGCCCTGAATTTGTCCCGCGTGCAGGTCGAGCGTCATGACGCGGTCAGTGCCGGCACGGGTGATCAGATTGGCAACCAGCTTTGCCGAGATCGGCGTCCGCGGGCCCGGTTTGCGATCCTGACGGGCATAGCCGAAATAGGGAATGACGGCCGTAATGCGCCGCGCGGAAGAGCGCCGCAGCGCGTCGATGATGATCAACAATTCCATCAAGTGGTCGTTGGCAGGGAACGAGGTCGATTGAATCACGAACACGTCCGCGCCGCGCACGTTCTCCTGAATTTCGACGAAGATCTCCATGTCGGCGAAACGGCGTACGACCGCCTTCGCCAACGGAAGCTTCAGGTAGTTCGAGATTCCCTGCGCCAAGGCAGGATTCGAATTGCCGGCGACGAGCTTGATCGCTCCGTTCTTGCCCGACATCTTCACTCCTCGCCCTTACTCCCACGCCATAGGCGGCGTGGTCATATCAAGGCGGGCACGGCCCGGCAATATGTCCATCGGTCTAAACCGGCTGCTGAACGGCGCTAATGGGCGGACGCTGAAAGCGTCACCGCCTCTTCGTCCTCCGATGTCGCGGCGGGCAGAGGTGCCCGGTCGGTCGCCGACCGCTGTACGGGATCGGGCCGGGATGCACGGAATATGCCGGCCGCTTCAGGTGAGGACTCGGCGGGCGGCGCCATTGCCACCTGAGGCTCCGCTATCGAAGGCGCCGTCCCCGGCGCCGCCTCGGGCGCGGTCAGGAAGGCGGCCAGTTGCTCCATGCTGGTGCTGGCGATCCGGCGTAGCATCGCGTCATCTGCGGCAGCCCAGGCATCGCGGTTTCGGGCTTTCGCGATTTCCTTCCCGCTGATGCGCAGCACCCGCTGTTCGCTCTGGTCGAACACATCCCACACCCACGCGACCGTGGTCTGACGCTTCGTCACCTTGACGGCGAGATAGCCACGCACGCGATAGGCGGAAGACTGTTCGCGTGAAATGACCGCGAGACGGCGGGACTGCGCCTCTTCGTTGAGATCGCCGACCAGTTTCTGGAATTGTCCCGGGGGCAATCCGTCGAGGGAATCAAAGGCGACCGTCGCGCCGCGTGGTTGCGCAGCCGACAGGCTTTGGTTATCGGGATTGCATCCGGCTAGCGCCAGTGCGCAGACTATGCAAAATAAACTGCCGAGGCGCCCGACGCGCCGCAGCTCGCCGGTCGTACGGCGACCTGAACCCCACTCCATCGACAACCCCGCCAGGCCTGATTCTTGTGCTTGGTCTCTTCAGCCTGGGCAAAGCCTAACGGGAAGCGCGCGGGGGAGTCCAGTCGCAAAAAATCACTCGGCGAGCACAATGGCATTGACATGCCGACCATAGTCGGGCTCGCCGTGCAGCGTGGTGCGCCGATAGCTGAAGAAGCGCGCCGGCTCGGCAAAGGTGCACAAACCGAGGTCTTCGAACTGCGCAATGTCGGACTGCCGGACTTGTTGCGCGATATAGCCCGTGAGATCGAACATCGCGTACCCAGCGCGTTGCGATGGTGCAAAGAAGTCTGCGTTCGCCGGGTCGGCAATCAGGAAACGCTCGACGAACTCTGGACCGACTTCGTAGTTTTGCTGGCGAATGGTTGGTCCGAGTGCGACGCTGAG
>Ga0126375_10000635_pt1 | contig 10047 bp, 9 predicted proteins | sample PanSoiMetPlot_14_FD_109577 | JGI IMG/M metagenome (GOLD analysis project Ga0126375, IMG submission 109577) | Tropical forest soil microbial communities from Panama - MetaG Plot_14 | ecosystem: Environmental > Terrestrial > Soil > Tropical forest | place: Panama | collected 2016-02-17 | reverse complement strand
CCAAAGCGGCCCGGCGAGCCGGATTGCACGTTTGCTGACACGAACCGGATCGAACGCGATTTGGGCTGGAAAGCCTGCGTTGCCTTCGAGGATGGGGTCACAATCATGTTGGAGAACATCGAGTATTGGCGCGATGCGCCGGTCTGGACTGAAGACAAGATTGCCGAGGCAACGCGGGGCTGGTTCCGCTGTCTTGCATCCGCCGATTCAATTGTGAGTGCGAGGGGATGATGCACAGAAACGCACCAGGAACTCTCCCGTCAGATCGAGGCGCTACTGTCGCGCCTCTAAAGGATGCCAGCGTCCGGAGCAAGATTCGTTCGCTCGATGAGCTCACCCAGGTGGCGTTAAAGGCCCACAGCCAGGGCAAGCGCGTCGTGTTGTGCCACGGCGTATTCGATCTCGTGCATTTGGGGCATGTGCGGCACCTCGAACATGCGCGCCGCCAAGGAGAGGTGCTGGTCGTGTCCTTGACGGCAGATCGCTTTGTCAATAAAGGTCCTGACCGCCCGGTATTCTCCGAACTGCAACGCGCCGAAATGATTGCGGCGATGTCGTATGTCGATTGGGTGGCGATCAATCACGCTCCAGACGCTGTGCCGATGATCGACGCCATCCAGCCCTCGATCTACGTGAAAGGATCCGACTACGCCGAGGCCGCCGAGGACGTGACCGGCAAGATCGCCGTGGAGCGTCAGGCCGTTGAGGCGTATGGCGGCCAAATCGTATTCACCGACGATATCGTGTTCAGCTCCTCAGGGCTGATCAATCAGCATCTCAATTTGTTTGACGCAGAAGTGCGTGAGACGCTCGACGAGCTTCGCACCGAGTTCGGGCTCGCCGGTATTCTCAATTGGATTGATCGCATCAAGGACTGCAAAGTGCTTCTTGTCGGCGACACGATCATCGACGAATACAGCTACGTTTCGGCAATGAGCAAGCCTATCAAAGAAAATATCATTGCGACGCGTTTTCAGGACCGCGAAACGTTCGCGGGCGGAGTGATTGCTTCGGCGAACCACATTGCATCGTTCGTGCGCAATGTGGAAATCATCACCTGTCTCGGCGGCAATGACAGTCATAACGATCTCGTCCATGCGGCATTGAAGCCGAACGTGAAGCTGACCCCAGTAGCCCGCGTCGGCTCGCCGACGACCCGCAAGCTGCGCTATGTCGACGCGACCTATACCCGCAAGATGTTCGAGGTCTATTTCTGCGATGACACGCCCCTGCCCGAAGCGTTGCAAGTGCAGTTCGATGCGGAGGTGGCGCGCCGCTTGGATGAATACGACGTTGTCGTCGCCAACGATTATGGACACGGCCTCATCGCGTCTTGCACGGTCCATATGCTGGCGCACCAGGCGCGATTTCTGGCCGTGAATGCCCAGTCTAACAGCGCCAATATGGGTTTCAACATGGTCAGCAAGTATCCACGCGCCGACTATATCTGCATCGATGCGCCCGAAGCACGGCTGGCAGCCGCGGAGCGGTTCGCGGACTTGAGCGAAATCGCTGGCCGCTTCCTTCCGGAGCGAATCGACTGCGAACGCATCATCATCACGCACGGCATGCATGGCTGCGTGACCTACCAGCGCGGCCAACCGACGCGTCGGATGCCGGCACTGACGAAATCGGTGGTCGACACAATGGGGGCGGGAGACGCTTTCCTCGCCGTAACGGCGCCGCTGATTGCGGCCGGCGCCCCGATACGGCTCGTGGGCTTCATCGGCAATATTGTCGGGGCCCTCAAGGTGCGGGTCGTTGGTCACCGCAGCGCGGTCGATAAGCCGTCGCTTATCAAAGCGCTCACGTCCCTGCTCAAATGACGGTGGCGGGGAATCGCCCCGTGATCCGGCCCCCCAAAGGTCGGATTTCGGCAGGCCGGCGCCGCGGCAGCAGCCAAAAAGAAAGATCCTGAATGGAGTCCTCGCCCCAACATGTTCTTGTGACCGGCGGCGCCGGTTATGTCGGAAGCGCGCTGGTGCCCAGGCTGCTCCAGGCGGGACACCGGGTCACCGTGCTCGACCTGTATTTGTTCGGCGAGGACCTTTTTCGCGACCTGCGCGGACCAAACCTGATCGAAATGAAAGGCGATCTGCGCGACACAGAGGCGGTTGTGCGCGCCCTCAAGGACGTCGACGCGGTGATCCATCTCGCCTGCATTTCCAACGATCCGTCATTCGAGCTTGACCCTCTGCTCGGTAAGTCCATCAATTTCGACTGTTTTCGCCCGTTGGTCCAAGCATCCAAGAAGGTCGGAGTCAAACGCTTCATCTATGCATCGTCGTCCTCGGTTTATGGCGTGAAGAGCACGTCCGATGTGACGGAGGACTTGCCGCTTGAGCCCCTGACGGACTATTCGAAGTTCAAAGCCTTGTGCGAAGAGGTTCTGCTGGAGGAGCGTGCTCCCGGTTTCGCTACGCTGATCCTGCGCCCCGCGACGGTCTGCGGCTATGCGCAGCGCCTGCGGCTTGACCTCACGGTCAACATCCTCACCAATCATGCCATCAACAACGGCAGGATCACCGTCTTTGGCGGTACGCAAATGCGACCGAACATTCACATCGCCGATATGGTGGAGCTCTATCTCAAATCCCTTGATTGGCCCGCGGACGCCATCGATGGCCGCATCTTCAATGTCGGCTACGAGAACCACAAGGTGATGGAAATCGCCAGGATGGCGCAGGCCGTGATCGGTGACGGCGTCGAGATCGTGGTCACACCGACCGACGACAATCGGTCATACCACGTATCCTCAGAAAAAATCCGCCGCGAACTCGGCTTTGCCGCGAAGTCGACGATCGAAGACGCCATACGCGATCTCAAAGCCGCGTTCGATGCCGGCAGCATTCCGAATTCCATGACGGACAAACGCTACTACAACATCAGGACGATGCAAGCCGCCAAGCTGGTTTGACCGAATCGATGGTGGATCGCCTACGCAGTCGGGCCCCGGGGGCCGGATTCTGGGCCCCATTATTTGCCAGTCGCCGCGCCCCAGCCAATCGATGCACTTACCGCTACGCGTCTTTGCCAAGGAACCAACCTCGTAATCAGTTCCTGCACCTTACCGATGTATTCCAGAGACCCGCGATAGTCGCCATTTTTGAGCGATGGCGACAACCGACTCGCGTTCCTCCGAACATGACTTTGACCAGGTGGCACGCCGGACTCGCAGTAGATCATGCTGAATTGAGATAACTAAGGTGGATGTTCCATTGGCACCAAGATCCTATAGCTCAGACCTTGCATCGACATGAAAGAGTTGACGGATGCCACCGCTGCCGCGGGGCTCAAGGAGCCAAGGGTAACGAAGGGCCACAGGCTGCCCCAAACCAGATCGGCCACCACCTTGCCGTCGCCGCCTTCCGGGAGCACGGCGTCAAACGGAGGGACAAAACCGCGATCTTCGACCTTTTGGAAGATGATCTGAATACTTGCAGATCGTTGCTCAAGTTCCGACAATTTTTCGATAAAATCGAGATGTTTCCCGCCAAAATTCCCGTCGTTGACCGGGACACCGTCGACGGGCTTTATGATCGCGCACATGACCTTATAGGAATTCATCCATCGCAGAGTATGCCAGAATTTCGGCGTCAGGTTGTTGAGACCGTGATTGAACCAGCCAGACAGCGGAACCTCGTTGTAGAGCAAGCCGTCCTTGCGACAAAGGTGGTGCATGAGAAAGAACGCAGCCAGAGGGTTTGGCAAATGTTCGGTCGTCCCCGCATTCATGACGATGTCGAATTGGCCGTACAGCGATTGATCGAACGCAAGCGTATTGAAGTCGACGTACACAGTGCCCGGTCTTCTATCGACATCGCAACAACGATACACGAAACCGGCAGCGGAAAAAATTTGAGCCGCCGGGATGATGACGGGAAATGGGCCCGCGAGCTTGGCGCCCAATGCGTCGGGCGCACCGCCGAATTCCTTGATGAACCCCTGGAGGTTTTGGGCATCGGCGCCGTCAAAAATCGTGACGTCCTGCGATCCGAGATCCATGATGTGCCTTTCGCGGATCTCTGTCGAACGCAGGATTTGACCCAGATGTACCAGACTGCCGACAGCATATCCCATTAGATTCCCCAAAACCCTTATGTGGATCTACCGGCCGATCCACAGTCGGCAATGCGAAGCCGATCTGAGTCCCAGGTGTCATCCGGTAAAGACTGAAGTCCAGACTTCATTTGATCCCGACTCTACGGCCGCCGGCGTCCACACCTACACCGGCACGACGACGAATTATTTTTCGGTGAACGGCGGCACGACTAATCTCGACAACTTCAACACCAGCCCCAATGGCGGCTCGCGCGATTGGGCCAGCAGCGCTGAGCCGTATGGCTACCTTGTCGGCGAGACGATCAGGGCAGGACCGGCGGCTCCTAAAGCATCTTGTCGGCGGCCGGCGCGACTACGCAGGCGTTCGGCACCGTCTACGATACCTCATACTTCGATTCGGCAAGTCAAAACCTGTACGCCGGTCTGCGACTTGTGAGCAACGGTTACACTTCGGGCGCCAACGGGCTGAACCAGGATTCCGACTACGTCCTCTCTGACGGCCAGTATTATCCGTTCGGCGATGGCGGGACCTATGAGGCAACGATCCCTTCCACAGTCACAACGCCGTATAGTTTCAAATTCACCTAGCGGATGGGAGCCACTACTACGGCACCGCTGCGGGCAACGGCACGTACGGCTAGCACGTCGGCGAGACGATCAACGGGACGACCAGCGGTTCCGCGTCCCGTTCGTCATCCGGCGCGACGTTGCAAGCTTCCGGCACCGTCTACGACGCCTCTTACTTCGATTCGATTAGTCAACAAACCTAGACCCCCGTCCACGACTTCTATGCGAGCTACGGCTACAAGTCAGATACCAATGGGTTGAACCAGGATTTCGACCATGTCCTCGCCGCCGCTCAGTACCATCTACTACAAACGCGAACAGGGGGGACGCCCTTTCTTTCCGAACGGCGGTACTTTATGACACGACTACTTTATGTGGTGAGGGTCGAGAATGGGTGCCCTGCGATTGTGCTTGGCGCTGCTGGTCGCCACCGCCCATCTCGCGGCTGTGGTCAAGGCCATCCCAGCTTGGATGAGCGCCCACGCCGTGTTCGCGGTCCGGGCGTTCTTCGTGCTGTCCGGCTTCTACATGGCTTTGGTCTTGAGCGAGCGATACGACCGGCCATGGGCCTTCTATGCCTCACGTCTCACGAAGCTGCTGCCAATTTACTGGCTAATCTCTATTCTCACCATCATAGGCGTCGTGGCGCTCGCGCCGTCGGGTATCTTGCCGCCGTTCGGATTCGCGGCCGGATGGCGACAACTCGGCCTTGCCGCTTTGCCGCCGGGACCGCTCGTCTACACAGTGGCGACGCTATCGACGCTGATAGGTAGCGACACCTGGGTATGGCTCGATTTCACCTCCGACGCCTGGTCGATCAGCCCGCCTATGCGCCCTGCTTCGGCGCTCGACTTCTCCGGCACGCCGCAGGCCTGGACGCTCGGACTCGAGCTATGGTTCTACCTGCTGGCGCCCTTCCTGGTTAAGATGCCGACGAGCTGGCTCGTCGGGCTGATCGCGGCATCGCTCAGCTTGCGAGCCTACTGCCAGCCATTCATCGCAGGCAACGCATTCGATCGGGCCCTCTTTCCGCTTGAGCTGGTGTTTTTCCTGCTCGGCATCGTTGCGTTTCGGTGCGGTCCGTCGATTGAGCGTCTCAAGGCCGCGCCGGTGGCCGTCACGCTGATCGCCGCCATCGGCCTGTGCGGGGTCGCGGTGTCGCAGTTCATCTCGACAGGCCCGTATCCGTCTTGGGCTACGGCATGCGCGCCGTTCGCTGCGCTTGCGCTCACGACGCCGTTTCTGTTCCGGGTGACGAAATCGAGCCGGATTGACGCCGCGCTCGGCGCGCTCAGCTACCCGGTCTACATGGCGCAATTCCTGGTGTTCGCGATCGTTTACCAGGTGACAGCGCGCGTGCCGTTCCTCGATCTGCCGTGGTGGGCGGCGCTGCCGCTCAATCTTGCGTGTCTCGTCGTCTTCTCAATCGCCATCGATCGGATCGTTGCTCAGCCAGTCGATCGCTTGCGGCTCCGATTCGGTGCGCGGCGGCGGCCGAGCACCTCAGAAGGCTTATGGCAGTCAGAGAAATCTGTGCGGCGCGATCGAGCCACATCAAGGATTTGGGATTATCTGCCCGCAGATCGCAACGTAACAGGAAAGCTATGGCGCTCGATCAGGTCGATGAAGCAAGTTATCAGTGCTTCAAAATCAGGTGCAAGCCGCTGGGGCGCGAACGCCTCGTATTGGCGCTGCCGCATAAATTCTGCTAGCTCGGGTAGCGCGGCCCCCGCAGCCGACCAACCCTCCCAGCGCGTGCGAGGGTAGCGCAACGAGTCCCATCATGCTTGCCGACTGGAAGACAGAGATCGACAGGTTGACGGCGGAGCTTGCAACCTACCGCCACGCCTTTGAGACGACGGCCGCGGACCGCGATCGTTGGGCGAAACATGCCAAGGAATTGCAGGCGAGGCTGGACGCCGCCGCAGGAGAAACCGCAGCGCACAATGGCGCGACAAAAGCCGGCATCGTTGGCTGGTAGAGCGGTGCCGCTGCGCCCGATTGATCTCGCGGTCCAGCACCGGCTCGCGCGCCGGCTACACCTCGCCCAGACAGCCGGCCACTACTTCTTCGTCGATGTCGTCGGAACTTGCAACTTGCGTTGCCCGTCTTGCGCCGTCGGCAATGCGCCGGCACAGCTCGCCAAAGGCCTGATGTCGGTGGCGGCCTTCGAGAATATCCTGTCGAAGATCAGGGCCGAATATTCCGATTGCGGGCGATTGTTCGTCGATCTGTATAATTGGGGCGAGCCCGGCTTGCACCCGGACCTTTCCAAGCTCGTCAGGCTCGCCCGACAGGCGGGGTTCGGCGTCGGCTTGTCGAGCGACCTGAATGTGTTTCCCGATTTGCGGGACGTCATAAAGGCCGGGCCGGACTATCTGCGCATTTCGTTCTCGGGCATGCGTGAGGAAAGTTACGGGGCGACCCATCGTGGGGGCAGCGTCGTGGCGCTGAAGGCGAACATGTATCGCGTCCGCGAGCTGATCGATCGCTACGATTCCAGAACCATCGTGCAAGCCGGCTTCCACGTCTATCGCTCGAATTTTCCCGATGATTTTCTGGCGGCGCGGGCGCTGTGCGACGAGCTCGGCTTTCTGTTCGCGCCGGTTGTTGCCTCGGTGATGCCGGCCGAGAAGCTCGTTATGATTGCGGAGGGGCGGCCGGCGACGCTGGAGAAGGATCTCCTGGCGAGACTCGTCCTGCCCGTCGAACAAATTCTCAATATCCTTGGAGCCGTCGGACCGCCGACATCCGACTGCCAGTTTCGCCAGGCCAGGACTACGATCAACTTCGATGGGTCGGTGTCGTTGTGCTGCGCGACCTACGATCGCGACAAGATCATAGTGGGCGATTTTCTATCGGCGGCGCGCCGGAACGTGGAAGCGGCGAAATATTCTCATCCATTCTGCGGCAGCTGCATGCGCCGGCACGTCAACAAGCTCTACACCGGCATGAATGGACCGGAACTGAATGAGGCGGCCTTGGAGACGCTCGGCCCGGTGTTCCGGATGTTCATCGAGGAGAGCCGATCGATCGGCGATCCCAACGTTGTGGTCATGAACAATTCTTTCCACAGCAAAGCCGATGTCTACCAACGTGGCATCGCGGCCCTCTCGTTGGGAGAGGCCGGATGGGATGAAGCCGAACGTTGCTTCGAGGCCTTGACGACCGGCGCGCCCGACTTTGCTGAAGGCTATTTCCAGGCTGGCGCGCTCGCGAAGTCACGCGGACACTTGGCCGCCGCACGGGCCCATGCGGAAGAAGCGATCCGGATGGCCCCCGACAACGAAGCCTATCGCGCGTTGGCGGCCGCCTTGCGCGCTCCCGAAGGTGCCGTAACGGGTACCGCGATGCGTTGAGCCCGGCGCCTCTCTCAGTCAAGGGACCGCGTCCCTCAGAACCGATGCCGGAGCGCGTTCGCGAAAGGGGAGTGCGCGGGCCATATCACCGCTCGCGTAAGCTCACCTGCCGGTACCTGAGCAACGGCGACAGCAGATAGCTGATGACGGCGCGCGATCCAGTCCTGAGCTCCACGGTGACGGCCATTCCGGAAGACAGATTGACCAGATTTTCGTCAACCTGCATCTGGGTGTGGTCGAGCGAAATACTGGCGGAATAGACGAGTTCCTCGCCTTTGGTTCGCTGGTGCTGGTTTCGGCGCATTCCACGGGAGCGATCCGACGGGTTGTCACGGGAAATCGCATCCTGTGACACGCTGAATCTGAATATTGTCAACGAAGATGATCCGCAACGGACAATCAGCGCAAGTCCCCGCATAAGGTCTGCATCGTGATGTGGCCAAAGATCAAATGGATATCTTCCGACAACTGCATGTCGTTCACATCTGCGCATATTGCATGGCGCGCAATCTTGCGGAGCGCTCCGCCGTCATATCCGCATATCCCAAGCGTGATTCCTCCATAATCATTGGCAAAGCGGATGGCGCGCAGTACGTTTTCCGAGTTTCCGCTTCCGGAAATGCCAATGACGAGATCTTCCGTACCCAGCACAGGCTTCAACTGCTCGACAAATATGTCTTGATAGGAAGTGTCGTTTGCGTAGGCCGACAGCAGCCCAACATTTTCGGCCAAGCACACGCCGCGAAACGGTCTGCCGGTCTTGAGGTAGACCGATTTGTTCCAGTCGGTCACGAAATGCTGTGCCGTGAGAGCACTGCCGCCATTGCCGAACACGATGATTTGGTTTCCGGCCAACCAGACGGATTTGATCAAATCAATGGCCGAATTGAATGCAGCCTTGTCAATTCCATTGATCGTACGCTGTAGGCGCGAGAAATAGATCTCGGCCGTGCCGCCGCGCGCACTGGCGTCTTGTTCCATGGGTCATTTTCCTTCCTGATACAAAGGCGGACCTTTCGGGCTGTTTCCTGGGCTCGGCGAGTGGCGGGTAGATGATTTCGTCGTTCAACGGCGAGGGAGCAACACATATGCGGCGAATACCACCTGATTCCAAATTTTTGCCCGGTCGTGCCTACGCTTTGAACCGCTGACCTTGCGTATTTTGACATGGTCCAAGGTAATCAGGTGGGGCCTGATCCGGGAGGCGCGGAGCAGCACTACGATCAAAGGCAACCCAAGCGCCGATAGCAACACATAAAAGCGGTTGAGTTTTCCATCGGAGGTTATCCAGGGGTTCCCAGGTGATGTGTCCAAAATAATTCAGAGACCACCGATTCGCGAAAGGCTGCGGGAGGCGTAGATGAAGGTCAAATGTTCCGAGTGTCCTGCCGAAGCGGACGTGATTCTCCACTCGTGAACCGTGGCCACATCTTTCGCAGACTTACAGCAATATAGCGCCGCGGCTTGATCGCAAATCCTCAACCTCTCGCTGCGGCGGCTTAGGACTCCATATCGCATCGCGCGCATGAGCCGGCTTGACGCCTAACTCACGCGAACAACTGTCGGACCTTTCGACTCATCCATTCCGGTACGATCAGGCCCGGATCGTCCTTGAACAATCCGAACTGGTACTCTTCGCCAGAGATCACGCTGTAGGGCGCGCCCGTGACGGAATTCTTGATCGCTGGCCGCCACTTTAAATAGAGCAAGACACGCAACAGCCGGAGCGAGGCACCCGATCCGGTCAGGCGGTAATGGTCCCACAGCCGGAACAATGCGCTGGTTTCATCGTATCGAAGGTCGTCCTTCATGATGCCCAGCATCCGCTCGGCCTGCGCCATGTCGATGACGGTGTCATCGTCTATCGACACGTCCGGTTCGGCGAGCAATGTTGCACGGCGTTGCGGCGGACCGTTCGTCGCGCTCGCCGCTGCGGATTTGACCGAGAACTGCGCCCAGTCCTCGAGGTAGATGTCCGCGACTCGGGCCCCGGATCGCCGCGCAGCCTCGTCTCGTTCGGCATCACTCTTGAAGAGTCGTGTGATGACGCGAACACCCT
>Ga0126375_10000634_pt1 | contig 10048 bp, 8 predicted proteins | sample PanSoiMetPlot_14_FD_109577 | JGI IMG/M metagenome (GOLD analysis project Ga0126375, IMG submission 109577) | Tropical forest soil microbial communities from Panama - MetaG Plot_14 | ecosystem: Environmental > Terrestrial > Soil > Tropical forest | place: Panama | collected 2016-02-17 | reverse complement strand
CGAGTTCCTCGTGATCGCGTTCATTCTTGGGTGGATCCTCTACTTTATCCCGTTTCGTTGAACTCTCGGTCGCAACGGTAAGTGAGCGGGAATGCGGTTAGTAACAACAGACGCAATCGTTCTGCGCACCTACAATCTTGCTGAATCCGACCGTATTGTCGTTTGCCTAACGCGAGCTGCCGGTTTGGTTCGCGGCGTTGCCAAGGGCGCCCGCCGGATGAAGAGCCGGTTTGGTGCTGCCCTTGAACCTTTCACGGTAATCAGACTCGCGTATTACGAAAAGGAGACGCGAGATTTGGTGATCATCTCCAGTGCTGAGATTCTCAAGTCTCACTTCGCTCTTAATGTAAAACCTGAAGTCGCGGAAGTGCTTGCTTACATGGGCGAGTTAATCAGCGAATTTGCTCCACCGCATGAGGCCGATGAGCGCATGTTTCGGATGTTGCATGCCTGTATTGATGCCTTGTCGGCAACGGCCGGCAGGGAGCGCCAAATCACGCGATACTTTGAGATTTGGTTGTTAAGGCTCGGCGGTTTGTTCCCGGATTTGCAGGCATGTGCCGCCTGTGGTCAGCAGCTAAATGACGACGTCCCCGCGTTCGTCGATGCTGAGATGAACCTGCGATGTGTCGGATGCCGGCCGAATTTGCCTTCCGCGCTGTCCGTTGAAGTCCTCAAAAAAGTTCGCGCGAGTTATCAACTCTCACCACTTAATTTCGCGCAGAAAACGAACTTAACTGAGCCGGAAGATGTGGCCTTGAGCGCCGTTACGCATCGCTTAATTACGCGCGCGATCGAACGACGGCCCCGAACGCTGGTAGCAACGAATCGCTGAGGAAGACTGAATGTCCAGCCGAAGCCTGATTGAAAAGTACGTTTTCAAAGCGATCTTTCCGTACGGTCTTGCGGCTCTCGTCCTGTTAACGGCAATTCTGTTCGCTCAGCAAACAGGTCGTTATTTCGACTCAGTCTTTCATGGCGTGATGCCGGCGGGTTTTGTTTACGGGCTGGCTTTGTCGCTGTTACCGGCAGTGTTGGTCTTCACCATCCCAATGTCGGTTCTCTGCGGCACGATAATCGGACTCGGCCGCATGAGTAGCGACAGTGAGTTGATTGCTATGCGAGCTGCCGGCGTCAGCACCTGGAGGACACTTTGGCCGGCGCTGGCGATTGGACTTGTGGCGACCGCGGCGACTTGCTATCTCAATCTGAAAGAAGCACCGCGCGCGCAAAGACAACTCCGTTCAGTTGTGGTGCGAAGCGCTTTATACAAGCTGGATTCTCCCGTGGCGCCGCGGACTTTTACCAGCGACTTCCCGGGCTACGTCATTTATGTTCGCGACGGCGACAAGATTCACGGCCAATGGGGGCGTGTCTTTATCCAGACGCAGGAGGACGACCGCTCGACCGACCTGATCACCGCTCGAGCCGGCAGGATTGATTCGTCGCCTGAGAAATCGGAACTCGTTTTGCAGGACGCGATGAAGACGAGAATTCCGGCGCCGGATGCGAAAGATCAGTCCTACGTGGTCGAGCGTTTGGATCTACTGAGGCTCGTATTCAACACCGGACGAGCAAGCTTGTTGGCAAGACTCCAAAAGCCCGAAGGCAATCCTGATGAAATGGCCTTTACCGAGCTGCGACAGCGCGTAAGAGAAACCCGCGGGCCGGACCAAAGAGACGCCAAACTGATTCTTCACAAGCGCCTGGCGTTGGCAATTACACCATTCGTGTTTTCGTTTTTTGGCGGGGTGATAGGACTTCGATTGCGCCGAGGTAGCCGAGGCTTTGGTGTGCTGCTTTCGTTACTGATTCTCCTGGTTTACTACCTGGCGACGCTTGCGGGCGATCAGGCCGCTCGCGCCGGGACGGTGCCTCCTTTGGTGGGCGCGTGGTTTTCGACGGCACTCCCAATCACGCTCGGGAGTCTCATCCTTCTATCGAGGCAGAGAGATTTTCGCATCTTTGGGCATCGTCGCCATGCGACGCCGGTGGCTGAACCGGAGGGCAAAGAGGTCCCCGCAGCGCGACGAATCGGTTTCCGCCTGTCGATTGCCAGCTTTCCGACGCTGCTCGATATCGGGATCACGCGGTCGATGCTTCTCAGTTTTGTGTTTGGCTTCTTCTCGCTCGTCTTGCTCTTCGATGTGTTCACCACGTTTGAGCTGTGGCGATTCATTTCGGCAAACGGGGCGAGTGTTCGGTTAGTGGCAGAGTATCTCTATTACCTGATGCCGCTCGTCAGCGTTGAGCTTTTTCCAGGCAGTGTTCTGGTTGCTGTCTTGATGACTTATGCGCTAGTCGCCCGAAGACGGGAAGCAGTGGCTTGGTGGGCCAGCGGTCAAAGCGTGTATCGTCTGATGCTTCCCGGGATCGTCTTCGCGATCGCAGTGGCCGCCGGCGCCTGGTTCATCCAGGAACGGATCATGCCCCAGGCAAACGTCCGGCAGGACAGTCTGCGCACGCGTATCCGTGGAAACATCGCGCAAATGAGCGCGGGCGCGGAACGGCGCTGGCTGGTGAGTACCGACGGCGCGCGAATTTATGCGTACGACTTTGACGAGAAAAACCAAAGCTTGATCAAGCCGGCCATCTATGAATTCGATGATCAGCAAGTTGAGCTTAAACGTGTCATCAATGGCGAAGAAGGGAAGTGGCTTCCCGCAAACCAGTTTCAGATCTCCAAAGCAAATTGGATTAATCTCGACCAGCCAAAGGTGGCCAGAGAATCGGCGGCGCAACTTGAGATAAGCGGCGTCGATCCCCCATCGGCGTTCAAGCCCACAGTTGATCGTCCATCGCAGTTGGATTCGATCGGTCTGCGCCAATATGTTGCGGCTCTTAAAGCGCGCGGCGCCGATACCGCCGAGCTCGCGGTCGCTTTGCAACGGAAATATGCGGCGCCATTTAGTGTGATCGTGATGGCCTTGATAGGGATGCCGCTGGCGATTTCGTTTGGAAGAAGAAGCACGGTAATCGCATTGTGCTCGGCAGTCGTGGTCAGTCTCGCGTTCTGGCTGATCTCTGCTGGCTTTGAGCAGTTGGGAGAACATGCGTTGCTGCCGCCTGGCCCGGCTGTGTGGACACCGGTCGTGATCTTTGCGTGCGGTGGTTTGTATTTTATTTCGCGGGTGCGAACTTAGAACGTAACGCAAACTGTTAGTTTGCGCGCAGTTTGCGTTACGTTCTCGCCTAGAAAAGAAAAAGCCGCGGAGGAGGGAAGTCTCCGCGGCTTTGGTATGCCCACGCCTCGGGCGCGCTCAAGGCGAGAATCGCTATTGCACGCGGGACGCGTGCGTACCGATTAGTTTATGTTCCCGTTTCCCAACTCGACATGTACTCGAGTTGTTCCGCCGTCAACGTGTCGATCGAAAGACCCAAAGCGCGCAACTTTAGACTCGCAATCTCTTCATCGACTTCTTTCGGCAGCAGATGCACGCCGGGTTCGAGCGTGCCCTTGTTCTTCACAAGGTATTCAACCGACAAAGCCTGGTTCGCGAAACTCATGTCCATCACACTCGCCGGATGACCCTCGGCCGCAGCGAGGTTGATCAGACGCCCCTCGCCGAGGACGATAATGCGATTGCCGGTTTTCAGCCTGTATTCTTCGACAAAGGGACGCACCGGCGTCGGGTCTCCTGAGGCCATCTCGCGCAGAGCGACCAGATTCAATTCGAGGTCGAAGTGACCGCTGTTGGCGACAATCGCTCCATCCTTCATCTTCGCGAAATGTTGGCTGTCGATGACGTGACGATTACCCGTGACAGTTACGAAGATATCGCCGATAGCGGCCGCTGAAGCGATCGGCATCACGCGGAAACCATCCATCACCGCTTCGACTGCTTTGATTGGATCGACTTCGGTAACTACGACGTTCGCACCCATGCCACGCGCCCGGAGAGCAACGCCTTTGCCGCACCAACCATAACCGACTACAACCATTGTCCGTCCGGCCAGGAGAATGTTGGTCGCGCGAATGATACCGTCGAGCGTCGATTGGCCCGTGCCGTAGCGATTATCGAAGAAGTGTTTCGTTTGCGCGTTGTTAACAGCGATCGATGGAAAAGTCAGGACGCCCGCCTTTTCCATTGCTTGCAAACGAACGATGCCGGTGGTGGTTTCCTCAGTCGTGCCAACAATCTTCTTCGTCAACTCCGGCTTCTCTTTAATCAGCGTCGCGACCACGTCTGAGCCGTCGTCGATGATAATGTCAGGTGAAAACTCGAGTGCCGTTTTCACGTGACGCCGGTAGGTGTCGGTGGTCTCACCCTTGATGGCAAAGACCGGAATGCCACAGTCGGAAACGAGCGAAGCCGCCACGTCGTCCTGAGTGGAAAGGGGATTGGAAGCAATCAAAAGTGACTCTGCGCCGCCGGCTTGCAGTGCGCGCGCAAGGTTGGCAGTCTCGGTGGTGATGTGTGCGCAAGCGACCAGGCGCACACCTTTCAACGGTTGCTCTGATCCAAATCGTTCTCGAATCAGTCGAAGGACAGGCATTTCTCGCTCAGCCCAGTCGATTCGTTTCCTGCCGGCTGGCGCCAGCGAAATATCTTTTATGTCGTGTTCAATGGCAGGCATTGCTGTACTCATTCTGTAAGTTTCCTTTGGAAAAGTAAGTTGCCACAGAGGCGCAGAGTGACAGAAATCTTCGTTCCTCTGTAACACAGCGTCTCTGTGGCTGGAAAAGTTAGACACCGGCAGCAGAACGCAGTGCTTCAGCCTTGTCAGTGCGTTCCCAGGTGAAGCCGTCGCCCGTGCGGCCAAAGTGACCGTAGGAAGCAGTCGCTTTATAAATTGGGCGACGCAGATCTAATTCCTGAATGATTTCTCTGGGCGTAAGCGGGAAGTGCTTGCGTACGAGATCCGAAAGCTGTGCTTCACTCGTGCGACCCGTGCCGCGTGTATCGACGTAAACCGAAACCGGCTCGGCGACCCCAATCGCGTAAGCAAGCTGAACTTCGCATTTGTCAGCCAATCCGGCCGACACAATGTTCTTGGCGATGTAACGGGCCATGTAAGCGGCCGATCGATCGACCTTCGTGGGATCCTTGCCTGAGAAGGCACCGCCACCGTGCGGCGCATAGCCGCCATACGTGTCGACGATGATCTTCCGTCCCGTCAGGCCTGAATCGCCCTGGGGACCGCCGGTAACAAAGCGTCCGGTTGGGTTGATGTGATACTTCGTGTTGTCGTCCAAAAACTCGCCAGGCACCGTGTGTCTGATAACTTGTTCGCGAATCTCCGAACGGAGCTGTTCGTTGGTTACTTCCGGAGCATGTTGGGAAGAAATCACTACGGCATCAACTCGGAATGGACGGCCGTCACGGTATTCGACGGTGACTTGTGATTTGCCGTCAGGCCTCAGGTAAGGCAGTTCGCCGGATTTTCTGACTTGCGAGAGTCGCAGCGACAGCTGGTGCGCGAGCTGAATCGGCAGGGGCATCAGCTCGGGAGTTTCGTTGCAGGCAAAGCCAAACATCAAACCCTGGTCACCGGCTCCGCCGGGATCAACCCCCATGGCGATGTCGGGCGATTGAGCGTGAATAGCCGACAAGACCGCGCAGGTATCGCAATCAAATCCATACTTCGCCCGGTCGTACCCGATTTCCCGAATCGTCTCGCGCGCAATCTCGGCGTAATCAAGATGCGCTTTGGTCGTAATTTCGCCGGCCACAATAACCATGCCGGTCGTTAAAAGGGTCTCGCACGCCACGCGCGAATTCGGATCGATTCTCAGCGTCGCGTCCAGGACCGCGTCTGAGATCTGGTCCGCAATCTTGTCGGGGTGGCCTTCAGTGACCGATTCCGACGTAAACAGAATGCCACGATGATTACTGCTCAATTCGAACTCCTCCTGCTCAATACGGTGAGCGAAAACGATAAGTAAAAGACCGCAAACGATAACAGTCAATCGAAAGCAGTGTCAAGGAACGAGGTCAGAACCGGAAGCGACCGGGTTAATGTCCAAAAGTCTAGCCGTGGATGAACGCGGATAAACGACGATTAGAACCAAAACGACTTTGTCTAATCCGTATTTATCCGCGTGTATCCGCGGCTAATTCCGAGCCGGTCCTTACCGCTTCCGGTTCTGACTCCAAAACGCGCCCCACTCAGTATCTACGCCTTCATAAACGCGTCTGGCGTGAATCATGTAAAACAAAAATCGACCCGTGCGGAACAGTCTGGTGACGTAAATATACATGACGCTTTTCAACATAAACGCCAACTGAATTATCCAGAGGTCAAAGTGTTGACTGAGTCCCAGTCGATTAGGCAGCGTGCGATTGATTAACGGATAGAAAGGCTGAATCACCACATACAAGTAGAGCACGATCGGGACAATCGGAAGCAAACCAGTTGTACCCAACAGCCTGCTGTCGAGGCGGCTAATGCATAAGGCCATAGCAATACCGCCAACAACGCCGCTCAGCAAATCAAATCCAAACAGTACACTGGCCGCGTAATCCGGGAATCCGAAGCGCCCTGATACTGCGAGAAGGATCGCTTCCAGCACAGCAATTCCGCCGATTATGAGTAGCCCAGGTCGCAACGACATATCTTCGACGTCGCGGCCGGCAACTCTGATAACAGTCGGCCTGTTCAGCACCACATAGCAAAGCACCAGCATCAAAGCGCTCGCGTTGTTAAGAAAGGTCGCGACTACCTGGATTGTTTCCCATTGCCAGGATGTGGCTTGTCCCGGTAATGACGGCGAGAACCATTGCGAAAAAGGCAAGGTGATGTAGAGACAGGACCAGGAGATCAACAACAGCCTCCAAAATCTTCGGAGTTGTTGCACCGCGACGAATCCACGACGTGTTTCGGAATCGGCGTCACGGATATCGCGAGCGTCAGCGAAGTACAGATCATATGCAATCGCAACCAGAATCATCAGAGCCTGAATGAAACCAAGCTGCCTGGGAAGACTGTCCCAGTTGCCACCGAAGAGAACCAAACCAAATGGAAGCAGGACCACAGGGGCGGTAACCAGAAGAGCAACCACCACAAACGGATCCGTCTCCTCGGCCGGACGTGTTTCGGCGACCAAAGCTTGATCATTGATGGCCCCGACTGCCTCGGGTCGATTTGGTATTGCGGTAGTCGCCTCGCTCAAGGCAAAGCGCGAACCTTCCACACCGCTCGTCCGTTCTACTTCACCTGTGAAGCAGTAGCCCTTCGACCTTTCGTTCTTAATCAAGTCGGCGTCGTTAAGCGTGCGTCTCAGGCCACGAACGGCGCCGTGCACAAGGTTCTCAGAAGCCATTGGAGAGGGAGAGATGGATTTCAATAGCTCTTCGGTAGTTACGAATTGACCGTTCTTTTCGAGCAGGATCCGAAGGATTGTCGACTCGGCCGTGCTGAGAGCCACCGCGTGCCCCTCGGAAAAAAGCCTTTGCCCGTTCTCCTCGATATTTAGACGAAACCGTCCAAACTGATACGAACCAGTTCCGATTCTTTGGTCCATCCTGGTCTGATTAGAAGACATTCGATTCGCGGAAGGTGCTTCAGCCAGCTTCGATTCGCGCCATCCCGATTCCTGAACAGGCTGGCAAGAAATCTATTCAAATCTTTTCAGCAAGGCAAAGAACCTTTCAATGGACGACAAGGGTACGTCAGCTTAGGGTCGGTACTCAAAGGCGCGGGCACAAGGTCGGAAGGCGCCGATAACAGATTATGAGAAACGCGGTCACAAGCGGAGTCCTGGCCGGTGAAAGGGAAGTTGACGCGCGGGAGCAGCACACGCGCTTGCAGCGATCAGTCGGGTTCTACGGTCTGATGTTTATCTCGTTGGGCTCGATCATCGGCTCAGGCTGGTTGCTGGGCGCACTTAACGCGGCGAAAGTCGCCGGCCCGGCATCGATCCTGTCGTGGATTCTCGCGGCGTCGATGCTTTCGCTGCTGTCGCTGACGTACGCAGAATTGGGCGCCAGGTATCCGGTTGCCGGAGGCTCGGCCAGATTTTCTTACTACTCGCACGGTCCCTTCGCGGGATTCACAGCCGGGTGGGTCGGCTGGCTGCAGGCCGTGTTCATCGCTCCTGTTGAAGTGCTCGCCGTCATCACTTATGTGAACAGTATTAGTTGGGTCAATCAGCACTTCAATATGATCAATAAAGTCGGCGAGCACGCAGGGCTCCTCAATCAGACAGGTTTGGGCGTGGCGTTTGTTTTGATGGTGCTGTTTACAACGATGAATCTCGGCGGCGCCAAGTTCTTGTCCGACAGCAATGTGATTGTGGTCATTTGGAAGACAGCTGTACCGGTGCTGGCGATCGTAGTGGTCGCCGCGCTTCAATTTAATCCCGCAAACTTTCTGGCGGGCGGCGGTTTTATGCCGTTCGGCTTTCACGGAGTTTTTGCAGCTTTGACCGGCGGGGTTGTGTTTGCATTGCAGGGCTTCGAACAGGCGGTGCAGCTTGCAGGCGAAGCGCGTAATCCGCAAAAAGATCTATCGCGCGCAATCCTCACCGCCATGGCCATCGGTGCAGTGCTGTACTCATTGCTGCAAGTCGTGATGATCGGCGGGCTTGAACCGGCGAATATCGCCAGCGGCTGGTCCAGGCCGCTCGGAACTGACCCTTCCGACTATGGCGCGTGGTACACGCTCGCGCTTGCTGTCGGCGCGGGTTGGCTCGCCAAGCTGCTTATCATCGACGCAGTCATTTCGCCGGCGGGTACAGGAGTCGTTTATGTGGCGACTACGGCCCGGCTTTCATATGCGCTCGGTGAAGAGAACGAGATGCCCAAGGCGTTGACTGCCACCAACAAGAAGGGCGTGCCGGTCGTATCGATTGTTGTAGCGGCCGTCGTTGGCTCAGTCGCGTTGGGACCATTTAAGAGCTGGAGCGCGCTCGTGACCGTCATCACGGCGGCAACTGCGATCATGTATGCGTTCGCTCCGGTTTCGTTGGCCGCGCTCCATAAGGTCGACGGTGCTCGCCCTCGATCGTACCGAGTGCCTTTGCCACGGCTCGTTCTACCGGCGGCGTTTTGCTCAGCGAACCTGATTATCTACTGGGGTGGTTTTGATACGACCTGGAAGCTGGTATGCGCGATCGGCCTGGGACTGATGCTGTTCGCTGCCGGAGCCTGGTTCAAAGGCACCCGGGCCCGCCGTTCGCTGAAAAACGCAATCTGGATTGGGCCGTGGCTCGCGGGCCACACCTTAATCGGTTTCTTCGGCCGCTACGGAAGCGGCTCTCAAAACCTTCTGCCAAACTGGGTCGACATCGTGGTCGTCGTCTCGTTCGCTCTCGCAACCTTTTATTGGGCAGTGAGCCTAAGCCTGGACCAACAGCAGGCTGCGGCCGCAATCGCGAAAGACGCCCCGCAACTAGCCTAAACACGGAAAACGCAACAAACCGGAGATTTCAGCACAAACCACTCCAACCATCTTGCAGCATAATATGTATTATCAGACGCGGCCAGTGTAGCGCACCTGGCTGTCGATAATGAGGCCGTGTTATGCCCTACTTTCGTTGGGTGACGGCAAGTTGGCGCGTGTGGGTGTTCGTATCGACGCAGTCGGTTGGCGTCACGTCGTTCAGCTCGGGTGAAGAGTCGACGGAAGCAGCAATGCGCCCCGGCGTTTGATGTGCTGAGGTGTTGAGGGATTGCGTGAATGCTCGCGCGTACATGCGCGATTTGCCGGGTGCGTGTTTTGGCCAATCGCGTGCATTTGACTCTGTGCGCTGCGGTCTCCTACAGTTCGACGAGTAAAGTCACAATTCACAGTTTGGATTTCATCGATGCCCGTTAAGATCGAGAATCAATATGACGGCAAACTGCCGCGAAATACGATAACGAATATTGAAACCGCCCTGGACAGCGTGCCGCGGGAACACCTGCGTGGGATTGAACGTGTGCGGCTGGTGGACGTGATTACTGAGCCGCGTGCGCGCATAGCCGCGAAAGGATCAGATCTTCCCGGGCTGTATCACCCGCGCCAGGGTAATCAAGGCGCCTGGTTCGAAATCGCCGTCATACCGTTGATTCAGGCCAACAAGCCCTTTCACAAGCGCATCATTCCCCGCTTGTCATTCAAAGGG
>Ga0126375_10000631_pt1 | contig 10064 bp, 7 predicted proteins | sample PanSoiMetPlot_14_FD_109577 | JGI IMG/M metagenome (GOLD analysis project Ga0126375, IMG submission 109577) | Tropical forest soil microbial communities from Panama - MetaG Plot_14 | ecosystem: Environmental > Terrestrial > Soil > Tropical forest | place: Panama | collected 2016-02-17 | reverse complement strand
GTAGCACCCACTCTCCCAACGGAACAATCAAACCAATCTCTTCAGCCAATGGGATGAACTCGTTCGGAGACACCAACCCACGCTGAGGATGCTGCCACCTCAACAGCGCTTCCAAGCCGGTGACCCGATTCTCCCCTAAGTTAAAAAGCGGCTGATAGTACAGTTCAAATGCATTCTCCCGCAACGCTCGTCGCAACTCCACTTCCAACAAGCGGCGGGCCTGAGCGCGTGCGTCCATTTCCGGTTCGAAAAAGCGGTAGACACCGCGCCCGTCACTCTTCGACCGGTACATCGCAAGATCGGCATTCCTCAGCAAAACCTCCGGATCAAGTTGATCCGGCGAGGCAACCGCTATGCCGATGCTCGCACCGGCGAGCAACTGATGGCCTTCAACGAGACACGGCGCGGCAATAACCTCAATCATACGGCTGGCCAGAGCAGCAGCCCCCTTCGGTTGCTCTTTGCCCGTCTGCACAATTGCAAACTCATCGCCTCCTAATCGCGCGACAAAATCGGTCTCGCGCACACAATCGCGAAGTCGGTCGGCGATGCACTTTAAAAGTCCATCTCCAATCGAATGCCCTAGCGAATCATTGATGCCTTTAAATCCATCCAGGTCAACAAATAGGATCGCCAGCGAATCACCGCTGCGGCGAACTCGCTCCAATGCCTCATTCAGTTGCTGCTGGAACAGGACACGATTTCCCAGTCCCGTCAGAACGTCGTGGTGGGCAATATAGTGGGTTTGAGCCTCCGACCTTTCGCGCTGGGCTATTTCATCTCGCAATCTTTCGTTAGCCGAAACCAGCTCCTTTGTGCGTTGGGTGATGCGCTGCTCAAGATTGTCATTCATCTGACGCAGCATTTCATTTGCCTCGCGAGCCACTCTTTCGGCCCGTTTTAGTTCCAGCTGAGCCCTTACGCGCACAAGTGCGACGACGAAGTCGACAGGTTTAGTGACGTAATCGTTCGCCCCGGCAGCGAAAGCCTCAGCGACACCCTCGCCTTCTGCCTTTCCGGTCACCATAATCACTGGAAGTGAGGCCGTAGATTCTTGGCCGCGAATCTGTTTCAAAACTTCGATCCCGTTCATACCGGGCATCGCCACATCAAGCAGAACGAGATCGAACGGTTGCCCGCGCGTCAGTGCGATCGCCCGTTGCCCGCAGTCAGCTTCCGTAATACGAAAGCCGTGCCGCTCGAATCGCCTCCTGAGAATGTCCCGGTTCGCCGCAACATCATCAACGATTAGGATTGCCGATTCGTGTTCAGGCATGCAAACACCCCGGAAGACAATACAAATCGACCGTCTCACTTCGACGAGAGATCAACTCGCTTCCTGCAGAGATGCAACAGCTGATGCCCCGGGAACCATCTTCCGATATTACCCGCATCCGGCCTATGCCGTCCCTGTTTCTTCAGTTCCATAGTAGTGCAGCCCCCTTAAGATTTCGTCGCCGCTGCGGCATTGTAATGTCGAGGTCACATCAACATCTCCGAATTGTTGCCCGTCCATCACCCCTCAGACGACGCAGCGTCACAAAGATTGGGCTTAACTGTCTTTCAACCATGCTACCAAGCGCACTTTGTTTTCGTCTGGTGGGTCGCGGCCGGCGTTGAGGCGCTCCTATCAGCCGCGACTGAAATTACCTGCCCACTGCCACGAGTTCGGCCACCTGGCGGACTGCCCCGTCCTCCGTTGCCGGCCGCCACGGAATCCGGATAGTAAAACAGGCCCCGTGTCCAAATTCACTTTTGACGGTCAACTCGCCGCCCATTAAACGACAGAGCCTTTGGGTTAACGGCAATCCTAGTCCGAGATCGTCACCGTAGTGGCTGGTTGTCTCATTCTCCCGGTTACCGAATGTTTCAAACAAGGTTTTGATTTGCGTTGGTTTCAAACCCACGCCGGAGTCCTCGACAGAAATAAAAAGAGATCCATCACCCCTCGAAATCGCCAACTTAACATATCCATTGGAGGTGAATTTAGCAGCATTGCTCAACAAATTGTCTACAGCCTGCGCTAGTTTCTGCCTATCGCAATATATATCTCCAACGTCAGCAGAACATTCAATGTCCAGTTTGTTCCCGTTGGCTGACATAGCCAATTGCCATTTCTCCGCAGCCTCGGCCCCGAACTCGGCCAACTCCATACGCTCCGGAGAACACTCCATTCTTCCGGCTTCCAACCTTGACAGATCCAAAAGGTCATTGACCAGAGTAAGAAGTTTCTGCCCCGCCCCCCTTATAGACCTCAGATCGCTGAGCTTCTGTTCACCGATTCCTGATGAGTATTCAATGAGCAGTTCACTGTAGCCGATAATAGCATTTAGCGGATTCCTGAGTTCATGACTCATTCTGGCGAGGAATTCTGATTTCGCTCTTGTTGCGCGCTCAACCTGCTCCGTTGCGGTACGAAGTTCCTCCGCCGTTTTCCGGTGTCGCCCGACCTCCTGCTCCAGCTCGAATTGTGAGGAAACAACATTACCGTAATACAGCGCCATCATTGAGACGTACACGCCAGCACAGCAGGTTGATATCAATCCAAGGCCCACAAGACTACTTGCCTCAACGCTATCCGGAAAACCAAACCAGGTGTAAACAAAATAAAAAGCGATAAGATTGGCTGTGATCATTAGCCCCACAATGATCCGCGTGCGGGCAGTCGGCAGGTAGAAAAAAGCGAGCAGCGGGACGGTGATCAGCCATGGCATGATCGGCGAGCTAACGCCGCCGTAAAAATACGAACCCCACAAAATGCAGAAGATGAGGTTCTCGATTGAAACCAAGGCTAGCGGTACATACCACCCCGTGGCGCGGAATGCTATTGTGAACGGCCAGAAGAGCGTGACAGCGCCGAAGAAGATCCACCAAGATTGGTCGGGACGACCTCCAAGTACCAACATTGAGATTGATATCGTGTGACCGAGGAAAGGCCCAAATAGGTGACTAAACAAGAACATGCGTACGCCCTGAAGGACGTCAGTCGACGCAGCGAAATCGGGAGGAATGAACCAGTCCACAAAGGCGTTGATGCGCCTTGTGAGCGCGTGAATGTTAATCACGGGATTGACCACCGTGCGAAGTTCGAAATGTCATCAACGACCATACTACAAGAAAACGATTAAACTGGTGTATATCGGCTGCGGTGGCACACGCGCAGCCCCGATGTTGGTCATACTTGATCGCATCTTAAAAGTTCTCGCAAACTACGAAGATGGGTGAAAGCATTTGATCATTTCAAGCGGCGGCGGCCACGGGTTCAATGATCGGGATGCGAACGCTGAAAGTTGATCCACTTCCGAGCGTGCTTTCCACACTGATGCTCCCGCCCATCAGCTGGCAGAACTTTCGACTGAGCGCGAGCCCCAGCCCCGTCCCGCCAAACTCCTTTGAAATAGAAGCGTTCGCCTGGCTATAGTTAGAGAAAAGGTCCTCGATGGCTGACTGATCGATTCCAATCCCCGTATCTTGCACAGAGATGACGATCTCTTCTTCTCCGCCGTTTCTGACTCGCCCGGCTCGCAACGTGACGATCCCGTTGCTAGTAAATTTGCCTGCATTACTAATAAGATTTATTATAATTTGGCGTAATTTCGTCTTATCGCACTGGGCAGTTCCCATGTCGTCAGCGATCTCTACAACAAGATCGTTTCTATTTTGCTTAACCAGACTGAGGCACGTCGAAACTACGTCATCAAGAAGGGATTTGATATCCGTTCCTTGTATCGTTAACTCGATCTTCTCCGCATCAATTTTCGGCATGTACAGAACGTCTGACACCAGAGAAAGAAGATGGCGACCGGCGCTGTTGATCATCTTCAGGTCAGCGGCGCGGTCGGTATCATCCTTGTCGCCCGGATTGGCGTTCTCCAAAAGGATCTCGCTGTACCCGATAATAGCATTGAGAGGAGTTCGGAGCTGATGACTCATCTTGGCTAGGAAAATCGCCTTTGCCTCGTTCGCCCGGTCGGCATCCTCCTTTGCCTTGCTCATTTTGGCGGCGGTAATTAGATGTCTCTGAACTTCTTGCTGGAGCTCGGATTGAGCCGTCATGACGTTGGCGTAGTAGACGGCCATCATCGAAGTGTAGAGCGTTGCGGCGCATACGGAAACTACTCCCACCGTGGCGAGAGCGCGAATGGGCATCAGCTCGGGAAACGACCATGTCACGCTGTAGGCAAGGCAAAAGCCCATTAGATTGACGGCAAAGATTCCGAGCACGAGAACTGGGCGCTCACCCATATAAAAGAATCCGAGGAGCAGCGCAGTCAGGAACCACGGCAAAAATGGCGAACTCACGCCGCCGTAGAAGAATGATCCGAAGAGACTGACGAACGTGAGATCGCAGACCGAAAAAACGGCAACATACGTCAGACGTCTGGTTACCTTCATGCCGAGTGGCAAAAGCCAGAAGGCAAAGCAGAGGACTGAGATGATCCAAAAAGGAAGGCCGGGGGCCGGGTCGGCGCGATAAAGATACGAGAGAATGACGACAGCCATACACGGACCAAGAAGGTGGCTGATCGTAAAAATGCGCGCGCGCCAAAGCTCCGCCGTGTGGACCCGGAGTTCTAGTGGGATAAACCAGTCCACGACCCGAATAAGTCGTCCACTGAGCATCGTGCGCTCCTCGACGTACCCTCAACCACCCCTGTTACGCGACCACAGCAATGCGCGGCGATGAACCCGAAGACGCACGGTGCGGAAGTCTTTCATACTCCGCTTCGGCAGCGTCGATCGCAACGCGAAACTGTGCTGCTAGCTCGGTGACATGTTCCAGCGTATGGCTTGGCATGACTTGAAGCCGGAACCGCGCGTTGTGTTTTGCAACCGCAGGGTACTCGACTAGGTTTGCCACCACAGCCAAGTCGGGCAGTCGCCGACTGACCATCCGTGCAAGCGCTTCATCGCCCACCAGGACCGGTACGATAGCCGAAGGGACACCGATGATTTCGAGCTTCGCCTCTACAAGTTTCTTCCGGAGCTGCAGAACGCGCTTCATGAGCAATCTGCGCAAGTCGCGGCCCTTGTCAGAGTCGACAATATCGAAAGCTCTATTCACGGTGGCAGCTTGCACCGGGGAGAGCGCATTCGAAAATGTCGCGGAGCATCCGTAAAACTTCAAGTATTGTCGTACAGCTGGGGAGTTGCAACAGACAAATCCACCATTAGACGCGAAGGTCTTCGAAAAGCTTCCCATGATGATGTCAATCTTGCCGAGCATATTCTGCGCGCCGATAAAGCCGCGTCCCCCCTCGCCGATGGCGCCGAGATCGTGCGCGACGTCGACAAGTAAAGTGGCGTTAAATTCCCGGCACAGCTCCTGTATCGCAGCAAGATCGGGGACGTCTGAGTCCATCGAAAATAGACTTTCGGTAACGACGAGAATCGCGGATTCAGTGTCCGTGCTGCGTATACGATTGAGATGCCGGCGCAGTGACCGAAGGTTAAGGTGACCATGCAGATGTACGTTTCTCGTAGCCGAATTCGCCCCCTCTTGAAGACACGCATGCGATAAGCTATCCATCACGACGTGGTCAGCAGCGCCTACGAGTGCCTTTATGACGCCGTACCCCGCTGCCCAACCGGTTGGATAAAGTACCGTGTGATCCATCTGCAGAAATCGCGAGATGGTCTCTTCGAGCTTCAGCGAATACTTGGTGTTCCCGCATAACGCCGGCGAGCCCGCACTGTGGACGCCGTACTCTTCGATAACCGATTTCGCCAGATCCTTAATTTCCGGATCCGACGAAAGACCTAGGTAATCTTGAGAGGCAAAATTCAGTCCTTGAAAGCTCCTGCCACTGTCGTCCTTTGCGGCGCAAAGAGCGCGCGGCGCCTCTTCTGTTGACTTCGAATAGGGCCATAGACCGCGGCTGCGACGTAACTCCTGCCAACGATAGAATCCCTCAACTCGGCCCAAGAGATCGGCGCCTCGCAACTCGCGGAAGTCGCGCATGCTGCCGGTCAGTGCCTCAAAACAATCAACTTCACTGTGCGCTTGTGACATGAAGCTCCTCACTTCCTACAGCTTCCTCTATCCCAACACGACGACGGTCCACTTCGTCATACTTCAGCGTTTCGTCGCATCAGGCAGGCCCGGATCTTTCCCACGAGGCGCGCCAAGTCCACGGGCTTTGTATCAAAATCGGCGCACCCGACCGCAATACTCCTGTCGCGATCCGTCGCCAATGCATGCGCTGTTAAGGCTATGATAGGTATGTGTGCAGTGTTCGGGCTGGCCTTTATCAATCGGGTTGCCTCCCAGCCATCCATGGGGCCGAGAGCAACGTCCATCAGAATCACGTCAGGAAGCGCTGTGGCTGCCATCTCGACGCCACTGGGGCCATCGACCGCGCAACAAACATCGAAATTATGCCTTTGAAGCCGCCGTGTGAGCATGTCTCGATTTGCGTGGTTATCCTCAACGAGCAGTACCTTGGCCCGAATCAGAGCATTAGCGGAGGGTGCGGTCTGTGCTGCTGCTTCCATGCACATCTCCTGAGGTGGTTCTACTCGTGCCGGCTTTTCAATCTGAATGAGTAAGGCCCATTCCAATAAACTACTCGAAGATGCACTAGGCTTCCTTTAAATTGTATAATGGCCAGCCTAATAGGCTTATTAATCGCTTGTGTTTCTGGTGAACGATCGCTTAGCAAGCGCGTACAATTTTACGAAAATTGCGCCACGACATTCGGTTCTTAGAAGGCTGCGCGCAGCGTAGCTCCCCGCGCATCAGCCCTGTGGTAAACGATTCGAAGAGCTCGCCATTACCTTTTCCAATACAACGCTGGGCAACGTCACGGCGCTGGCGGAGCTTATTCGAAAGAATGTCATGGCGCGCGAGTTGAGGACACGCTCGGGCAGCGAGCGCCCCGAGCCTTGACGGTTTCGGATTGGCGTGGGGGCGCCTTTCAGCGGCAAGGAGCCGATAATGCTCATCTCGCGCGTCGATTTCCTGCTTACGTGCGGCTAAGCGCGTACGAAGTGAGAGGCATTGTGATCCAAAAGTGCCCAATCTATTTGGCGCGGCCCGCGATGTGACGGATCCGTTACGAAGATGCAGACCATCGAAGCCCGGCAGTTAAATGGAGCTTGAGCCCGCTTTCGCCGTTTTAGGCGCTTTCTCCCAGCTGCCAGTCGGCAGGAGGATTGCGCACCGCCAAGTCATGAACAGCGCGTGAGGCCGACCGCGAACCTCGGCTGCGCACCTTTGCGGAAGCCTTTCTGCCGCCTACGCCCTCCCCATTATCAGCGAACCAAGCAGATCCCCGATTAGAGTTATCGAGAGGAAACGTCCGGCCGATCAGAAACGCGGCTGTCGACGTCAGAACCGTGAAGAGTGGACCGCCGAGTTCCAAGTGGGCTAAGCCAATGCCTAGAGCGACGCCAATGCCTGTCGCGATCGGCGTCCCCTTGGGGACTTTGGTCGCAGAGATTGTTTGCCGACACGGCATGCATAGCTCCATAGCTCTCTGGTGCTTCGTCTTGTAAAGCATCTCGCTTTAAAGGCGCTTGAATCTGAGGGGACGAAAATCTGCAATCGGATGAGGAAATTGGAAAGCGCGGGCAGCGCAGCTGATAGCGGGTTTCTAAGAGTTGGCGGCATCACTCCGCTCCTTCCCATTCATCTCCGATGTAAAGAGTCCCTTCCAGCCGGGTCCATTTACGTAACCCGAGCGGGCGCTAGTTCGGTCCCGAGTGAGGACCCCGATGCAGCTTGGAAAAAGAAATATCCGTGCGGACGATCGGAAACTGGGTGCGCCTTGGGGCTCCGTTGCTGCAAAAAGGGATGTAAGGTTTCGATAGCCACCTAATACAGCTATCTCATTTGGCGCCGCGAATAGAGCGGAGGCTACCGGCGTAGATCACCGGATGCTTCATTTTCATCGGCTGTAATGTCGTCGAGGCGACATTCGGCGTGAAAGCGGAGCTCGATAGCATCTAATTCAAGACCGCGATCGCTGAACGTTCGTGCATGTGCCTCCATCGCTCCAGCAATGGATAGAATATCGTTTACATCGGAGATGCTCTCGGCCAGGGTAAGCCGTTGGAGGGCATCTTCGTATGCGGTCTCATATGAATCGATCGCAGGTCGGACCTTTGCCGCAAGTTCCGTGGCTCGCGGCCTGTGGACCTCGAGATCGCCGAGTCTAACAGAGCCTTGCCGTAGCACTTCGTCTCCCGGGCCATGCATGGAATATTCTCCTCAATAACGAAGCCTTATGATTCGAATGTGCATCTTTATAAAAATATAATTTTATGCTGACGATTGTATTACAGGTAAAATGAAACTAATAGAATCTGTAAAATAATAAGTTAAATATCATTTTGACGTTAACGACACTGATCCGAAATCGTCGCCCGGGCGAATGCGAGAGTGAGTTTGATCAAAATGATCCGACGCCGTAATCATGATCCCGGCGACCATTGCTTGGCGAGTCCTCAGCCACGAGTTGGCCGGTAGGTCGATCGAAAAGAATATTCACTGTGGTTACCTCCGTGGGGGCAGCGAGGTGCCGCCACGTGGCCGACGGGTCTGATCCGTAGCCTCGAGCATCCAACCGCTCGGATCCCGCTCTTCTGTTTTCATCACACGATCAGTGAACTCAATATCGAGCACAGACAGCGGGCGTGATGTGCCGCGTGCGGAGAACGCTTGGCCGCGGCTATCCGATCGAGGATCGAGAGCGGTTCATCCCGGCGCGCGCGTACCGCGAAGGGTTCGGCGGCCCAGATGAATAGCAGGCAGGCGGCGCTTATTGCTTCCACCATGCCGTGGTGTCCGGTTCTGCCTTGAATGCCGTTCGAGGGCCCACTGTTCTTCGGCTTCGCTCGTGGATTCCTCAACAGCGCAGCGCGCAGCTGGGGGCCGGCTGCTCGTTCTTCGCTTGGACCGCGCGTCGGTCAGGGCTTACGCCCTGCAGGGACGCACTTGTGGATCTCAAGGCGGTGGGGATGCGGATTCTCGTGGTAGGGTGGCCGCTTGCCCGGCGCGGCATCCTCGAGGGGATCCGTGTTGGTCCGGGGTTTCCAGCGAGGATCTGTTCGCAGACTTCGCTGAAACTCAAGGCGGCGCTGCCGAAGGTGCCGCCGTTAATCGGAGCAAGGCGTTGCGTCAGAAAATTGAAGTCAGAGGTTCCTTGCCTGGATATTGGGGGCGGATGCACTCGGTGATGACCGAGCGAACCATACGGAATCGAAGCGAGAACGTACCCGAATCAAATGGTTGATTGCCGCTGGCAAGCTCGCGGAAGAATTCGATACCTCCGGCAGCGGCGGTAAAATCCCGCGGTCCTAAAGGGCGCTGATGTTGGCCCGGATCTACCTGCAGACACAATCAAGGTTCTTATGCGGCTAGCCATCGTCCTGATCATATCACTCCTGGTAGGCGCATGCAGTGACAAGGCGGCGAACGCCCGCGGGCCGCCGCAATGTCTTTGAGCACATTTGCTATCTCAGGTGCCGATCCGCCGTGCGGTCCGTGCTTCCGGATTGGGGCGCAACTTTGCGTCGCGCGCCAGACGTAACGCTCGAAGCCTGGCCGTTTTTTCGCGCTCCGCGCGCGCACGCTGTTCATACTCTGCCGCGGCGGTTTGGCCGTCGGCCAATTGCTCCTGTTTCCGCTTGAAGAGGAGTTCGGCTTTTTCCTGGGATGTCATAGAACGCCTTTTGCTTTTCGAATGCGCCTTCAGCGGGGATCGGAAATCCCGTTTCGCACGCAGCCGGTCGGTGTGGAGTTCTCCTACCAACGGCCGGTGACGAGAATTGTTCCCAAGAAGCGGCGCTCGTTTCTTCATCAGTCGGAACCCGGCGAGCTTCACCCAGGTTTCGCCATCTTTGCTTTGACGCCGGAGCTGAAAGCCACCGATGGATTTTCGATCGTATCGGCGGAAAGGTTCCAGGGAGGGGTCATGCGAGGAGCCAAATTAACCCGCCAGCCTCCCGCCGTGTCTTTTGGCAGCAGCTCGCAGTCCGATGCTTGCATCTGTTTTGAAGATATAGCGTCGCAAGTGATCCATCTCTCGGAATGGCCCTCGAAGGCGGCCAAAATTCAAACT
>Ga0126375_10000629_pt1 | contig 10096 bp, 6 predicted proteins | sample PanSoiMetPlot_14_FD_109577 | JGI IMG/M metagenome (GOLD analysis project Ga0126375, IMG submission 109577) | Tropical forest soil microbial communities from Panama - MetaG Plot_14 | ecosystem: Environmental > Terrestrial > Soil > Tropical forest | place: Panama | collected 2016-02-17 | reverse complement strand
CTGTTCCGAACCTCAGATTTCGTAAATTGCAAATTGAAAATTGAAAACTGTTTTGGAGTGCGCCGGCAGAGCGAAGCGGCGACGGCGCTTTGGATTTTGTTTTCAGCGTTTTGGACACGATCCAAAAAGCGCCGTCGCCGCTTCGCTCTGCCGGCGCACTCCAAAACAGTTTTCAATTTTCAATTTGCAATTTACGAAATCTGAGGTTCGGAACAGTCGCCAGGTGAACCAACACTGCGTCTGATCCCACCGCGACCAAAATGATCATTCCCTGAATCGCCTTTTCCCAAAACGGATTAACGCCGGCGAACGTCAAAGCAGTACCTATCGTCCCGAGCAATGCAACACCAATCAGTGTGCCCAAAATTCTGCCGCGACCGCCCGTGATTGCCGTTCCGCCAACGACGACAGCAGCGATCGCTTTCAACTCCAAACCAAAACCGGCATTGCTGGGAACGATCGAAAATCGCACCGCATTGAGCGCAGCAGCCAGTCCCACCAAAGCTCCCATCATTGCGAAAATACCGAAAAGAATCCGCTGCGGCTCGACACCACTGAGCCGCGCTGCCTCAGCGTTCGAGCCGACAGCGTAAACTGCGCGGCCGGCGTTGAGGTGACGTAACATCCACGCGAACGCGATCAGCAATACGATCGCGACCAGAACTATCAATAATTGTCCGACGGTTTGGCCCAGGCCGAACCACTGAAAATTCGCCGGCAGGTTTTGCACCCACTCACCTTCGGTAATCCAACGCAAGCCGTCACGCCACGCCACCATGAGCGCGAGGGTCACAACGATCGAAGGCAGGCGCAAACGCGCGATAAAAACGCCCGCGACTGCTCCCATCAAAGCCCCTGCCACGATCACCAGAGGCAAAACCACCAGGATTGGAATTCCGGCCTTCGCCAACCAACCGGTGGCCAATGTGCAAACTGCGAACTGCGAACCTACTGAGATGTCAATCTCGCCTGCGAGTATCACCAGCGTCATACCCACAGCCACGATCAGCACTGCAGCATTATTCATCGCCAGGTCGCGAAGATTGCCCGCACTGAAAAACGAAGGCGCGATTACACCTACCGTGGCGAGGAGAACGATGTAGGCGATTAAAACTGATATCTCGCGTTTGTAGCGACTGAAGTTCAAAGCTTTGTTTTGTTACAGAGCCCTGTTAAGGGCGTAATCACGTATTTGGCTAATCAAATAACTCATTCATTACGCCGAAGCGTTCAGTCCTTCAGCGTTGCTACCCCTGCGCGTCATGTCCCAACGCCAGCTCCAAAATCTTCTGCTGGTTCGCCTCAGCTCGATTCAACTCTCGGACAATCGTTCCGCCGCGCATCACCGCAATCCGATCGCTCATTCCCAAAACCTCGGGCATATCCGAAGAGATCATCAGGATCGCCATACCCTGCGCCGCCAGCTCACTCATGGCCGCGTGAATCTCTGCCTTCGCGCCGACATCGACGCCTTGAGTCGGCTCGTCCAGAATCAAAACCGATGGTTTCACTGCCAGCCAGCGGCTCAACGCTACTTTCTGCTGATTGCCACCGGATAAGGTCGACACACGATTAAATACCGCGGGCGTTTTGATCGAGAAGCGGCGAACATATTCCGAGGCGATCTCTCTTTCACGGGAGAAATCGAATCTCCCGAGTCTCGACAGGTTACGCAACGACGCCAGAGTGATGTTGGCGCTGATCGACATATCGAGAATAACTCCGTGATGTCTTCTATCTTCGGGCAAATAACTGATCCCAAGTTCGATTGCCTGACCGGGGCTCTGAACGTGCACTCGTTTGCCGCGGAGCCACATCTCGCCGGCGTCGGCCTCGTCCAAACCAAGAATCGTCCGCGCCAGCTCAGTGCGGCCGGCGCCGACCAGTCCCGCCAGCCCTACTATTTCTCCAGCACGAATTGCCAGATTAATGCCGGTGACTCCATTTGCGCGATTGCTAAAGTTCTGCAATTCGAGGACTATCTCGCCCGCCGCGACTTCCCGTTTTGGAAAAACCGCCGACAGCTCTCGGCCAACCATCAGGCGAATCAATTGCCCGGGATCCATCTCGTCCATCGAATATGTACCGACCACTGCGCCATCGCGCAAGACCGTAACGCGATCTGCGATGACCGGCAGTTCTTCCAGCCGATGCGAAATATAAATGACGCCGGTGCCCCGCTCTCGCAGGTCTTTAATCACCCGGTAAAGATTCTGCGTTTCCTCATCGCTCAGTGAAGCCGTTGGTTCATCCATGATGAGGATCCGAGCGTCGGCTCCGACCGCTCGTGCGATCTCCATCAACTGCTGTTCGGGCATCGTGAGGCTGCCCGCATCCCGTTCGACATCAAACCTGCCGCCAACTTGCTCGAGCAACGCAGCAGCACGTCGCCGTCGCTCGTTCCAATCAACTGATCGCCAGAGGCTGCGCTGCTCCGACTCAAGCGCCATGTTTTCGGCCACAGTGAGTTCGGGAAATAGCGTTGGTTCCTGATAGATTGCCGCAACTCCTAACAATTTTGAGCGCCCCGGCGAATTGTCTTTTACGACCTGGTCATTGATTCTGATTTCGCCGGCGTCTGGTACGACCGCTCCCGTAATAGTCTTGATAAGTGTGGTTTTTCCGGCCCCGTTTTCACCAACCAGCGCGTGCACTTCACCGGCACGCAGTTCAAACGAAACGTCGCGAAGCGCATGAACGCCCGCGTAAGACTTGCTGATGTTGCTGGCGCTAAGAAGCGCAGGGCTGGTCATGCGTTCTAGTTCGTTCGCCGGCTTATCTCCCTTCTCCCTTTGGGGTGTTGAGTATCATGACATGTGTAAGAGTTTGCGAGCTGCGAAGCAGCGCTCAGAGCTAAGCCCAAGGCGAGGCTTTGCGAGCCTTGGGAACACTGTCATAAATCAACTCGGAGCCGCGAAGCGGCGACAGATAATAACTGACCCTTGAAACAGTACTCTGTCGCTGCTCCGCAGTTTGATACGTTTTTCTGTACTTGACCCAGGGCTCGCAGACTCGCCCTGGGCTTAGCTCTGGTCGCCGCTCCGCGGCTTTCAAGAGCCTGCGGTTATGCCGCTTTAACAGCTATGATGTCATGAAAAGAAAGTGTTACCCATGTCCTCGGACACCTGTTACCTATGTCTCCGGTATATACATGGGAGAAGGAATTGTTTCTACAAATAGCGCGCTTCGACGAGCGCATACCGGCGATGCGCATGTTCACGGGAAGCTGAGCTCTGCGGCGAGAATTTTTCAAGTCGCACATGTTTCGCAACATGCCTTCTCGCTTCACTCAACGACTCAAAGCGCCCCGCAGAGATTGCCTGGACTGAGAAATTACCGATAGCCGTGGCCTCAACTGGTCCCGCCAACGTTGGTAAACCGGTGGCGTTTGCTGTCGTCTGATTCAGGTAAGCATTCTGGCTGCCACCGCCGATGATCTGCACACCTTTTATCTTTTCCCCGGTCAATGATTCGATAAGCCGAAGCACCGAAGCATATCTGAAAGCTAACGAGTCAAAGATTATTTTTGCAACTCGAGGCGCATCGGCTGGCATCTGCTGTCCGCTTTCACTCAGCTGAGTCGCGACCGCCTCAAGCATGCTCGTTGGATTAAAGAACCTTTGATCGTCGGGAAAGATGAATCCCGGATACTCGTTAAGTTTGGCGACTTCGCCGAGGAGATGGTCATACTCCACCCCGACTCCACGTTCTTTCCATTCCTTTCGACACGATTCGAGAATCCAAAGACCCATCACGTTCTTGAGAAAACGGATGGTGCCGAACGCACCGCCTTCGTTGGTGAAGTTATTTCGCGCAACCTCCTCATTTATTAAAACCTCGTGTCGTTCGATACCGACCAGCGACCATGTCCCGGACGAAACGTATGCCCAGCCGCTCTCGAGCGGAGTTCCGGCGACCGCACTACCAGTGTCGTGTGTTGCCGGCGCCACCACGTTCACATCCTGCAGATCGAGCTCGGCAGCAAGGGATGGTCTTAACGGTCCCAGAATTGCACCTGCCGGGACGATCTCGGCAAAAAGACGCGCCGGCAAATTCAAGGTCGCGATCAGTTCTGAATCCCAAACGCGTGTTCGCGCGTTCACCAACTGAGTAGTGGTGGCGTTGGTATATTCACTCACCGCCTTTCCACTGAGAAAAAAATTGATTAAGTCCGGAATCTGTAGCAAGCGCGCTGCAACTTGCGGGACTCCGGAACGCGCATGCTCATAAAGCTGAAAGAGAGTGTTAAGTTCAAGAAGTTGAATCCCGGTGCGCTGGTAAAGCTCAGCCCGAGAAATTTGAGTAAGAACCTTGTCGATCGACCACTGCGTCCGTGCGTCGCGGTAGCAAATTGGTTCTTCAACGAGGTTACCTTCCGAATCAATCAGCCCGTAATCAACACCCCAGCTATCGACTCCGATGCTTCTTATGCTTCGGCCAAGGATGCGCGCTCTGTTCCCCGCTGCTCGCGCGCCGGCTTTGATCTCTTCGAAAATTCGAGAGAGGTTCCAACGAAGATGACCATCAGATTGTGCCGGCGGATAATGAAACCGCCGCACCTCTTCGAGGAGTAATTCGTCCGGCGTGGCTCCCGCAAGAAAGACGCGTCCACTGCCCGCGCCAAGGTCAACCGCGATGAAAAGCGAATCGGTCACTGACCACTGACAAACTAGACTATTCCTGACGCGACGGCGCCTTTTTGCGCCGGACGTTCCTCGGACTTCCTCTTCCGATAACTACTGTCACGATAGGCCCGAATCGGATCGACAGCGCCGCCGGAACGCTCGCGGGCCACCGCCAGAATCGATGTGACATCCGTCGTGAAAGCCTGCTTCAAAATATTCAGAGCCATCAAAGGGTCGCATTTCTCCTGCGCATCGGTCAGCGCCGCACGATCCACCAGGTGAGCTTGCACATATGAACGCGTGAGTTCAACGGCGCTCATCATTAACGACTCAATCGGATCGGTGATGTTGTGAGACTGATCGAGCATGTACGCCGGTTTGAAATTGGGAAGCCGGCTTAGTTCGGCTTCAACCAGCTCGTTGAAAATCAGAAACAGTTGGAAGGGCTTGATCGAACCGGCGTCCAGGTCGTCATCGCCGTACTTGCTGTCGTTGAAATGAAATCCAGCCAGTTTGCCAAACTGAATCAGCCGCGCGACGATCATTTCGATATTCACATTCGGCGCATGATGGCCCAGATCGACCAGACAAAAGGCTTTCGGCCCCAGCTCGCGCGCGCAGTAGTAGCTCGTTCCCCAATCATTGATTACGGTTGAATAAAATGCCGGCTCGTAGAACTTGTGCTCCATAAAAATTCGCCAGTCGTCAGGCAGGCCGGCGTAAATCTCGCGCATGCTTTCAAGATACCGTTCCAGGGCCCGGCGGAAACATTGTTGTCCGGGAAAGTTTCCGCCATCGGCGATCCAGACAGTATGTGCTTTCGAACCCAGGGTCTTGCCAATCTCAATGCATTCGAGATTGTCTTCAATGGCTTGTGCGCGCACGGCCGGATCGGGATGGGTGAGACTCCCAAACTTGTAAGAGTGTCTTTGTCCCGGATGCTCCTGAAAAGTGTTTGAATTCATCGCGTCGAAGTGCAAGCCACGCTCTTGTGCGAACTCACGCAAGCGAACGGGATCATCCGGCTTGTCCCAGGGAATATGCAAAGACACCGCGGGAGTCGAACGCACCAGTTTGAAAATCGTGCCGCAGTCTTCGAGCTTCTCGTAGATGTCGCGCGGTTCCCCTTCTCCAGGGAAGCGCGCGAACCGCGTGCCGCCGGTGCCCACGCCCCACGACGGAATAGCGACCCGAAAATTTCCCGCTTTGGCGACCAGGTCCCCAATGTCGACATTCTGCCGGCGCAGTTTCCTGGCAAGATGGGCGAAATCCTCTTCGACCCAGTCTTTTGACGTTTGGTTTTGTTCGGAGATGAAAGAATCTTGAATTTCAAAGTGCTCAGGCATTGTTCTCTCCGATAAGACTAATAGGACGTATGGGATCTATAGGACCTATTAAAACGTTATCTCAGGAATCCATCCTGCAAACCGCCATCAACAGGAATCACATGTCCCGTGGTTTTTGACAGCCTTGGGGAAATCAAAAGAAAGATTGCTTCAGCCTGGTCGTCAGGTTCGATCGCCGTTTGCATCAACGAACGCTTAGCATAGAACGATGCGAGCTTATCGCGCAGTTCGTCATCCGATTCTTCATCGCTGAAAGGAACCTGGTATTTTGTCAGCGAGGCGATGACGCGATCGCGCGGAAACATCGTGCTTCCTTTTACTACTGTCGCCGGCGCCACCGCGTTCACGCGCACCAGCGGAGCCATCTCTACCGCCAGCTCGCGGACCAGGTGGTTCGCGGCCGCCTTGCTCGTGTCGTAAGCGAGACTTCCCTTCTTCGCAACTACGGCATTGGCGCTCGTGGTCAGTACGATATTGCCGGGCAACTTTTGTTTCTGAAAAATCTTGTGAGCCTCATCTGCCACGATGTAAGCCCCGGTAACGTTGATCCCAAAAGTGCGCGCCCAAAGAGTGTCTTCAATGCGGCCCGTTTTGTCCGGTGGCACGAAGATTCCCGCCGTTATCACCACCGAGTCGATTCCGCCGTAAGCAAGCATTATATCTGCGAACATCCGCGCCACATTTTCGCGATTGGTGATGTCGCAGCTCAAACCTATGGCCGGCCCGCAGTCACTGATCCCGGTGCCCGCGACGCCTATGCCGGGACCATATTTGTCGATGATCTCCTCCGCGATCGCTTTGGCCGCAGCTTCGTCGAGATCGACACAAACGATGTGGGCGCCCTCTTTTACCAAACGATGTGCCGTAGCTTTGCCGATACCGGCGCCGGCGCCGACGACGACTACGATCTGCCGATCGAGTTCCTTCTCGGGCGGCAACCGGCGGAGCTTTGCTTCTTCCAGAGACCAGTATTCGATATCGAAAGCTTCTTGTTGGTCCATTGCTTCGTACTTGTCGATGGCCTCTGCACCTCGCATCACTTCGATGGCGCAGTTGTAGAACTCGGCGGTCACCCGCGATTCGCTCTTGTTTTTTCCCCAGGCGATCATCCCCAGTCCGGGAATCAACACGACGGCTGGATTCGCGTCGCGCATGGCCGGCGAATCCGGCCGCCTGCACTTTTCGTAATACGCCTGATAATCCTTTCGATACTGGACCAGACCGTCAGCGATCGATTGCGTCAATCGATCGAGATCTCTCGTAGACGGATCCCAGTCAACAAACAGCGGTTTGATCTTGGTGCGTAGAAAGTGATCAGGACACGAAGTTCCAAGGTCGGCCAGGCGCGGCCCGTCGTGACTGTTAACGAAGCGGAGCATCCTTTCGTCATCCTGCACCGTGGCGACGAAACGCTTGTTAATCGAAACTTGCCCGCGCAACCAGGGAATGATCTCAGACTGCATGCGGCGGCGGTCAACGTCAGGCAAGGCCCCGTACTTCTGTCCGCCGAATGTCTGCTCTCCACGATCATGCTGTTCAATGTAACGCGCTGCGCGATCGATGATCTCCAGGGCCGTCTCGTAACAGGTCTTGTCGTCGTTGCTCCAGGAACTCATCCCGTGATGGCCGAGCAGAATCCCTCGGGCTTGCGGATGGTCCTTAATTAACTGCTCAATCTGTAAGCCGATGTCGAAACCTGGCCTTTGCCAGGGAACGTAGATCACTTCATCGCCATAAATCTCTCTTGTCAGCCTCTCCTGGTTAACGGAAGCAGCGACTGCAATCACGGCGTTAGGGTGCAGGTGATCTACATGTTTGTAAGGAACGAGCGTATGCAAAGGCGTATCAATCGAGCATGCCCTTGGGTTCAGGTTAAAGAGACAGTGGCTGTACATCGGATACATCGCGTCTTCGATCGGCGTTTTCGGTCCGCGCCCAGGGTCATTCAGGTAGACCGCCTTCATCGCACGTACCTTATCGAGGTAGAGCGACGCAAAGCCGTCACGTTTCGCGGTCCTCAGATCGCCTCCGGAGCCCTTCACCCAAAGCACTTCGACGCTTTCGCCGGTAAGCGGGTCTCGTTCACTCAACTTTGACGACGTGTTTCCACCGCCGGTGTTAGTCAAAGTAAGATCTTCGCCCAGCTTGTTCGATCGATAAACGAGCCGATCGATCTCCGACAGCTGATTTGCGACTTCGTCCTGCCAGAGATGCCTGACAAAAGCGAATCGCTCCTTCCTGGTTGTTTGTGTACTCATCGTGTAACGCAAACTGTTAGTTTGCGACGGCAGCCGCCACTCACGAAAACAGCAGCTTCAGCATGTCATCCTTCCATCCACTGAGCGAACTCTTCATTAATTCACTTAACTCGCCAGCCGGCTTTTGCGTCAGCGCCTCAACGATTTTTCCATGCATGACCGCGCTCTCCGTATAGGATTCGGGTTCGCGCCTCGTCTTCATGACAAAGAAAGCGAACAACGGGACAGTTACGCGTTCCAGAGCATCCACCAGATAAGGATTGCCGGACATCAGCCAGATCTTGCGATGAAACGCCAGGTCGCTTTCATAAAACTGATCCATGTCCAGATCGACTGCCGCCCGCTCCATCTTCCTGATCACACCACGTAGTTCCTCGACATCTGCCTGGGTGACATTCTCTCTGGCCCATTCGATCGCCAGTCCCTCGAGCTCGACCCGCAAACGAAATATCTGCTTGATGTCGGCTGGTTCCAGTTTGGTGACTGTGGTGCCTTTGTAAGGAGTGCGCTGAACAAAGCCATGATGCTCCAGCTCGATTAACGCTTCGCGCACCAGAGGTATTCCCGCGCCAACCTGCTGCGCGATTCGAGCTTCTACGATCGCGGCGCCGGGCGGGATAGACCCCGAGATGATTGCTCCCTTAACGGCGCGCACAACTTGATCTCGCTTGGAGATCGGCTGAATGACTTCAAGCATGACGGTAATTCCCTGCTAATCTTAGGCAGAAACAGATTTGCGTTTCTTCATGAAGCGCCTGGATAAAAGGACTGCTGAGCGATGTTCCGGGCAAGCCATATTCAGGATTGTGTGATTAATCATGACGAGGAAGTCTGCCGGCCGGCCGCGAAACTTTCCGGTTAGTGGCGGTTCGCCGAGGTATTCAACGAGGCTCTCGCGCACCAAACCCCAGAACTGCCGCGGCGAAACCCACACACTGCCGCCCCGACAAATGATTTTCGCTGAGCGTTTGGTGGTGCTGGGCACAAATACCCCTCGATTTGCCCTGAATGGGAATCTCTCCCGCTGAAATCGGGCACGCCACTGATTTCCGGTTGAGCGGCGGGAGTTTATACCGAGTCGGCCAGGATTACAAGATCATAATATGATCTTTTTCTCTAGCCCGACCTGTCCACGTTGTCCACATTGTCCACGGAGTCCACCTGCTCAAAGAATCTGGTTGAGCTCAGTGCGGATGCGTCGCAGTCCTTCGAGCAATTTCTCGCGCGGACCACCAAACCACAAGCGAAAGCAGTTCTCCAGGCGTAGTTGACTCCCGGGAACGATCAGCGTGCTCTGATTAACGCGGATACGTTCGGCAAGCTCGGCACTGGATAGATCGGATTTGTATTGAATTAAACAGAAGGCGCCTGCCTCGGGCTCGCTTACTTCAAGCAAACCGTCAAAACTACTTACCCACTCGCTTATGATCGGCAGTTGTTCTCTCAAAATAGCGCGAGTTCGTGCAAACAGCTTCTCACGGTTATCAGGGTGGACCGCTGTACGAGCAATCACATCTGATATTTTATTTGGACAGATCGTAGTGTAGTCGTGTTGCGTCCAGCATTCCTGGACCACTGCGCGAGGACCAACTATCCAACCGATTCGTACACCGGGAATACCATAGGCCTTTGACAAACCATTTGTTACGATTACTCGGTCCGACATCCCCCAGAAACTCGGTGTTCGCCCGCAGTTCAGTTCCGCACCCTGGTACACTTCATCAGCGAGCAGCCAGGTGCCCGTTTCATCGCAACGCTGAACGATTCGCTCCATATCTTTTCTGGACAGCACGCGCCCGGTAGGATTGTTAGGATTGCTCAGGTACACCAACCGAGTTTTTTCATTCAGAGCTTCGTCGAACTCTTT
>Ga0126375_10000628_pt1 | contig 10096 bp, 9 predicted proteins | sample PanSoiMetPlot_14_FD_109577 | JGI IMG/M metagenome (GOLD analysis project Ga0126375, IMG submission 109577) | Tropical forest soil microbial communities from Panama - MetaG Plot_14 | ecosystem: Environmental > Terrestrial > Soil > Tropical forest | place: Panama | collected 2016-02-17 | reverse complement strand
GCTATGAATTTGACTGTTGTCGAGGCTGGACTGGTGACGCTCAGCAGCATTCGGCCCGCGACATACATCGGCAAGGGCAAGGTCGATGAAATCGCTGGACTAGCGAAAAGCCTGTCGGCATCCATCGTGGTTATGGATTGCCCGGTTTCGCCGGTTCAGCAACGCAATTTGGAGAAGGCTTGGAACACGAAAGTCATTGACCGTACAGGCTTGATTCTAGAAATTTTTGGGCGGCGCGCACGTACGCGTGAGGGTGCGTTACAGGTTGAACTGGCACATCTCACCTATCAGAAGAGTCGGTTAGTGCGCTCTTGGACCCATCTTGAGCGCCAGCGCGGTGGGTTCGGATTTATCGGGGGCCCAGGCGAGACTCAAATCGAGGAGGATCGGCGCGTGATCGAGGTGCGCATCGCGCGCATCGAAGTCGAACTCGACAAGGTAAAGCGTACACGCAAGCTGCATCGCGATAGCCGCAAACGCGTGCCTTATCCGATTGTTGCCCTGGTCGGATATACCAACGCTGGCAAATCAACGCTTTTCAACCGTATGACCGCGGCAAGCGTGTTGTCGACTGACATGCTGTTCGCCACACTCGATCCAACGCTGCGCGCGGTTGAATTGCCGCACGGTGCGAGGATTATCCTGTCGGATACCGTAGGATTTATCTCAGATCTTCCTACCATGTTGGTGGCAGCCTTTCGCGCGACATTGGAAGAAGTAATAGAAGCGGATGTGATCTTGCACGTACGCGACATCTCGCACGAAGATTCCGAGGCGCAATTACTCGATGTCGGAAGAGTTCTCAGTGAGTTGGGTATCGCCGCGACAGACAAGCGCATAATTGAGGTCTGGAACAAGATCGACCAATTTGACAGTACGGGCCGGGAACGAGCGCTCAACCTCGCTGGACGCCGGACAACAGATCGATGTTCGGTATCGGCGCTGACCGGTGAGGGGATCAATCACCTTATCGACGCGATCGAAGCGCGTTTGAGCGAAAGCCGCATGACGCTTGAAATCTCGATAGACCCCGCCGATGGTGCTGGCTTGAGCTGGCTCTATCGCCACTCAGAGGTCCTGTTAAAGGACATACGTGACGATGGCCGGCTTGCGGTGACGGTGCGTGCTGACCCCGATAATGCAGCGCGGGTGCGCGCCAAGTTCAGCTTCTGAATCTATTTCTCCGCCGCCTTCGCCTCGTTCCACAATTCGTCCATTTCAGCCAGACTTGCACTTTTTGGAGTTTTTCCACGCTTCGCCAACTTGCCCTCAATCGCCGTGAAGCGCCGCTCGAATTTGAGATTGGTTTCACGCAGGACGCCTTCGGGATCAGCACCGAGATGGCGGGCGAGGTTCACGACAGCGAATAGAAGATCGCCGACTTCTGCTGTCATCCGGTTCTGGTTGCTGCGATCGAGCTCTGCTTCGATTTCGTCCGCTTCCTCCCGGATCTTGGCAAGGACAACTCTCGGATTGTTCCAGTCGAACCCGACGCGCCCGGCCTTATTCTGCAGCTTCAAGGCGCGGGTTAACGCCGGCAGGGCAACGGGTATCCCAGCCAAGGTCCCGGCTGGCGCCTCGCCAACATGTTCGACTTTTTCCTGAACCTTAATGCGCTCCCACAGGCCTTCAACTGCTGTGGCAGTTTTGCCGTCGGCGTCGCCAAACACGTGCGGATGTCGACGAATGAGCTTAGTGGTAATAGTTTCGACCACGTCAGCAAAATCGAAGGCGCCTTGCTCCTGTGCCATTCGGGCATGGAAAACGACCTGCAACAGGAGGTCGCCAAGCTCGTCCTTCAGGCCCGACAGATCGCCACGCGCAATCGCGTCGGCAACCTCATAGGCTTCTTCGAGCGTGTACGGGGCGATGGTGCGAAAATTCTGCTCCAGGTCCCACGGGCAGCCACTACCTGGTGTCCGGAGCGCCGCCATGATCTCGATCAGGCGGGAGATGTCACGGGAGGGCTTCACCGGGGGCCGGGTTATAGCCATTGAAGTGCAGGGGCCGATTGCGCGACCGTAGCAAAGCCTTTCTGAAGCTGCGACCACGGCCAGAGGATTCGCATAAGACATATTATGGAATATTACTGACGAAATGTCTCGTGTCACGACCGCATCAAACGCGAGCAACGAATTTATATAAGTCGATATTCAATCGAGTGGCACGAATGGCGCTACGTCGCTCTAAAACGTTGCAAAGCTCATCTGGTCGTAAGCCGGCTCTATGGCCGCTGGCAATTGCGCGCATAAGGCCGCATAGTCCATGTCGGTGTGCATATTGGTGAGGATTGCGCGCTTTGGTTTGATCCTGGCGATCCAGTCCAACGCCTCATCGAGATTGAAATGGCTTGGGTGCGGGCTTTTGCGGAGCGCATCGACAATCCAAACGTCGAGGCCGGCGAGTGCAGCGATGCTTTCTTCAGGCAGGCCCTTGATGTCGGCCGAGTAGGCGACGTTGCCAAACCGGAAGCCGAGGGAAGGGATATCGCCGTGATCCTGCAAGACAGGCAGTGCCTCCACTGAGCCACCCTGCCCCTCGATCGTGACGCGCTTGCCCGCCACCAGGCGTCTTTCGGTGGCAATGGGAGGATATTCGCTGCCGGGCGGTGTCATAAAACAGTATCCAAAGCGGGCATGCAACGCACGCGAAGTGGGTTCGTCGAGATAGACGTCTACACGGCGGCGCTTGTGAACAAACAGGGGCCGTAAATCATCTATGCCGTGAGTATGGTCGGCGTGCTCGTGCGTGATCAGTACGCCGTCGAGCCAGTCGACCTCGGCGTCGAGCAGTTGCATGCGAAGATCCGGCGAGCAGTCGACCAGCACGCGTGTCCGGCGCCCCAGCGCGTTCCTGCGTTCGACCAACAGTGAGCAGCGCCGCCGCCGGTTCTTTGGATTGTCGGGATCGCACGAACCCCAGCCCAACGCGACCCGCGGGACACCCATGGACGAGCCGCAGCCCAAAATAGTGAAGGTTAGCGTCATGCGTCCAACACGCGTGGCACCTTGCTGAACAGCCGGAAGAAATTCTCCGTCGTCCGCCGCGTAATTTCGTCGGCAGAAACGCCGCGCGTATCCGCCAAAACTTTAGCGATTTCGGCAACGTAGGCGGGTTCGTTGCGTTTTCCCCGGTATGGAAGTGGCGCGAGATATGGCGCATCGGTCTCGACCATGATGCGGTCGGCTGGAAGCGCAGCTGCAACCTCGCGCAACGCATCCGAATTCTTGAAGGTCAAAATACCCGTGAACGACACATAGTGCCCCAGGTCGATGGCCGCGAAAGCCAGATCGCGAGAGCCGGTGAAACAATGCAACACAGCTGGGAAGGCCCCTTTCCCGCTTTCCTCGCGCAAGATCTGCGCCATGTCAGTATCGCAGTCACGCGAATGGATCACCAACGGCAAACGGGTCTCGCGCGCGGCTGCGATGTGCTGTCGGAAACTCGCAGCCTGTGCATTGTGCGGGCTGTTGTTTCGGAAATAGTCAAGCCCGGCTTCGCCGATCGCCACGATTTTCGGGTGCTTCGCTAGATCCACCAAAACTTGTGCGTCTATGTCGCGTTCTTCATCGGCGTAGTGTGGGTGGGTGCCGATTGAACAAAAGACTTCAGGAAACTTTTCAGCGATGGCGAGCACCTGTGCGCGCCTTTTTACACGCGTCGAGATGGTCACTATGCGGCCGACGCCGGCAGAGCGAGCACGTACGATGATCGCATCAAGCTCGGCGGAAAGGTCGGGGAAATCTAGATGGCAATGGCTGTCGACAAGCATTGCTTCAGCAACAATTCGGTTCGCAACGGCGTGAGATCGGCGGTCTGAAACGCCCTATTGCGGGCTGTTGGTAGCGACTGGCCCACGCCATGGTCAAGGTTTCTGGAACTTGGAGTGCAGCCACCATTGTGGATCCTAAAATGAGGTTGAGGACTTGTTTGCCGTCCATCTTCCAGAGGACACGAAACAACGCTGAAGAAACTGGCTCTGGTGAAGGCCGGATGTCGACGAGACGGAAACATGGGCGGACCGGCGGGCGAAAGTGGTCCAAAGAGGCCGTAAGATCGCATAACGGGACGCGGATACCCGCCTCGCCTGCCTTTTCCCGACTGAAATCTCAGTCCTTGCCTTCCGTTTCGACGTAACGCGGAAACACAGGAGATGGTGACGGCAAGGTAACGCCTGCTTTGATCCTCGACGCCGGTTTAAGCACATCGAAACTGCGCTCGTTCGACTCAACCGCGAGAAGGTCAAGCAATTTGGACGCCGAGTTCGGAACGAACGGCTGCGCCAGAATAGCAACCTGACGCAGGATCTCCGCCGTCACGTAGAGAATGGTCCCCTGTCGTTTCGGATCGCTTTTCGCCAGTGCCCAGGGTGCCTCCGATGCAAAGTAACGGTTAGCATCGGCCACGACTGCCCAAACGCAATTGAGTATCTGGTGAAGCTGTTGGGTCTTCATAAATTCGCGCGCCGCACCGATCATCGCGTCGGCGGCCGCAAGGATGGTCTTGTCACTCGCGCTCAAAGCACCTGGCTTCGGCAATTTGCCACCGCATGCCTTGCCGATCATTGACAGCGAGCGCTGTGCCAGATTTCCCAGATCGTTAGCCAGATCCGCATTGATACGATTGACGATGGCCTTATGACTATAGCTACCATCCTGGCCGAACGGCACCTCGCGAAGGAAAAAATAACGGAGTTGATCGACACCATAGGTGTCAGCCATTGTGAAGGGGTCGATCACATTGCCGACCGACTTTGACATTTTCTCCCCGCGATTGAACAGAAAGCCGTGCGAGAAAATTCGCTGCGGCACTTCGATATCGGCCGACATCAGGAAGGCCGGCCAGTAGACCGCGTGAAAGCGCACGATGTCCTTGCCGATGACGTGAAGCGACGCCGGCCAGTAGCGTTTGAACTTCTGGCTTCCAGTGTCGGGAAAACCGACCCCGGTGATGTAATTGGTTAGGGCGTCCACCCACACATACATGATGTGCCCATCGCTTCCGGGCACCCGGATGCCCCAGTCGAAGGTCGTGCGCGAGATCGACAGGTCCTGCAAGCCACCGCATACGAAGCTCGCGACCTCGTTTAAGCGCTCCTTCGGCAGCACGAAATTCGGCCGCTCATAGAGTTTCAACAATTTGTCCTGATAAGCGGACAGCTTGAAGAAATAGCTTGCTTCTTCCACCCATTCAACCGGTGTTCCGGTCTTTGCAGCGACACGCACCTTCTGTTCATTCAGGTGCGTCTCGTTCTCCGCGTAGTAAGCCTCATCGCGCACCGAGTACCAGCCGGCGTATTTGCCGAGATAGATGTCGCCGTTCTGTTCCATCCGCTGCCAGATTGCCTCGGATGAACGGTGATGGCGGTCTTCCGTGGTGTGGATGAAGTCGTCGTTCGAGCAATTCATCCGCTTCACCATTGACTCGAAACGCGGCACGTTGCGATTCAGCAGTTGACGCGGCGTCAGCCCCTCCTGGGCCGCGGTCTGCTGAATCTTCTGCCCGTGCTCGTCGGTGCCGGTGAGGAAATACACGTCGTAGCCATCGAGCCTCATGAAACGCGCGATGGCATCGGTAGCTATCGCTTCATAGGCGTGGCCAATATGCGGCGGGCCATTCGGATATGAAATCGCAGTTGTGACGTAAAAAGGCGTCTTAGCCTGCATTTCTTGCGTTCGTTCAAAGACGTGGATGGCCGGGAGAGCCCGGCCATGACAAGTTTGGGATTAGGTATCAACCACAAGGGATCGCAGCAAGCAAGGGAATGCGGCTGCGGGCGCTCCGCGGGCGACCCTCTGGCTACCGGCAGCGTCCTTCCTACCAAATCCGATCTTCTGCGATCTTCCGGTGTAGCAGTGACCGCCCTTGGCTGGCCCCTTCCGTCAGCTCTTCATCGGCGGATAGTCGCGGGAGAACACTGGCTGAGTCAGGAACTCCTTCGGATCCGTGGTCCAGAACTGGCTGACCTTGTTATAGGTCTTGACGGTCCTGTTGACCATCTTGCCGCCATGCTTTTCCGCGCGGCGCACGTACACATCAATGACGGCGTTGCCGTAATCGTCGAAGCTCAAAGGTCCGCGCGGCGTGTCGGTGAGAGTGACGGTGCGCACGGCTTTGACGAGCTCGTCGGCATTGTCAGACTTGCCGCTGGTTTTGGCCAGCGCCCCCTCGATGATTTGACCATTCGCATAAAAGCACGCGGCATAATGGCCGATGCGCACGTCATCGCCGTAGTTCTTCTTCATGGCCGCGATGAAGCGCGTATTGGCTTCGCTGGCGCGATCGAGTGAATAGGGATTGGTATTTATCAAGCCGTCCGCGCTTTCGTCGTGAGCGCCGATAATCGTGTCATCAGCAACGGTGGAGCCGCCGACCAGCGGCTGCTTCATCCCGAGCCCGCGCGCCTGTTTAGTGAATTTAAGCGGGTTCGAACCAGCCAGCACCTCGCAGACCACGTCGCATTCCGGAACTTGTGCGACATAGGGCGCGTAGTCGGCGGTGTTAAGCGGGGACCATAATTTCCTCACAACCTCGCCGCCATGCTCTTCCAGGACACGCTGAAAACCCCCAACCTGTTCGTAACCGAAAGCAAAATCGTCGCCCATGCTGGTGGCACGTTTAAGTTTCATCTCATTGAATACGTAGTCGGCGAGAGGATAGAGGCACTGAGCCGAGGTATATGACGTGCGGGTAAGGTAGGCATTGCCTTTTCTCTGCGTGACATCTTCGGCACCGGCGAAGGCCAGCGTCGGCATTTTTGCCTGCGCCAGGTAATCGACCGTCGCGAGCAGTTCGAACGCGGCAAAAGGTCCGAGCACGATGTCGACCTTGTCGCGCTCGACAATTTCCTGTGCCTTATTTTTCGCACCCGCCGGATTGCCGCCCGTGTCCGCGACAATCAGATCGATCCGTCGCCCCGACAGCGTGAAATTCTTATCTTTGAGAAACGAGCTGATGCCCTCCTCGAAATGAATGCCGCCGGCGGCAAGCGGGCCGGTTTTTACAGTGAGCAGGCCGATCTTGAGTGGCGCATTCTGTGCGATAGACGGCATAGGAAATGCGGCGACAGCAGCCGCGGAACCGGCGAGAAACTGGCGGCGATTGGTCCTGTAGGTCATGGCATTCTCCCGGGAGCTTCGGCCGTTCTGGCGCAGCCGGATATTTGGACGTGATGCAGGTGCTCGAAAATTCAATCACAATACGCCGGTTAAACTAACCCCGCGCCCACTTAGCGCACACCGTTGCCTTCAATCTCCTGCTGCGGCCTCCGCCAATGCACCAAACACCGAGAAGACCAGGGGCTTACGTTCGAGATTATAGGCCTCCGCCTCCCGCGCGGCGCGATTAACCTTTTCCCAAGTTTCGGCCAGGTGCATCAACTGCCCCTTGCCTTGTAAGCCTTCTGCCAGCCGCGTCGATAACCAACCGTTGACCAGATCCATGAAGGTCTCCAGCGTTTTCGGGTCGGTGCCACCTATTGCCTCGCCGAGCGCATGGAGCGCGCTTGGATCGGGAGCGGGTAGTTGCGCAAATAACTCGAGGATCCGCTGACGGAGCGCCAGGGCAGAGCCGCCGAGCAAGACGAGGGCCCGGCCGACACTACCTTCCGCCGCTTCCGCAGCTTGCCGCACCTCAGGTTCAGCTGCAGCTCTACCGGTCGAATCAGACAGCGCGTGGACAGCGTCCTCGATTGCAAGCGGTCGCAGCAGTAGGCGCCGGCACCGCGAACGGATAGTAGGCAATTCGCGTCCGGGCGCATTGCTGACGAGCAGCAAAAGCGACCTTTGTGGCGGCTCCTCCAGCATTTTCAATAGTGCATTAGCGCCTTCGCGCTGCAAATCATCGATGGAATCAACGACGGCAACCCGCCAACCACCCTCGCCCGCTGTCGAGCCGAAGAATGAAACCGTGCGCCTCACATCATCGACCCGTATCACGGTGTATCGCTTCCCGGTCTGCTCATTGATGCTCCGTTCCAGCACCAATAAGTCGCCGTGCGTCTGCATGGCAATCCGCCGTGCAACGGGGTGGGTCGGATCAATCGCTAGCGAAGTCGTCCCTTGAACTTCCGGCGCGTACGGATCTGGATGCGCCAGTACAAAGCGCGCCATTCGATAAGCCAGTGTCGCCTTGCCGATGCCCGGTGGCCCGCCGATCAGCCAAGCATGGGCAACGCGTCCACTTTTATACGCATCGAGGAACGCGCGTTCGACTTCGTCATGGCCAAACAGAGATGTCGTTTCGCGGGGTGGCTTACCCTCCCGCTCTTCGGTTTCGTCGCTGCTCACGGTCCCGCCGTCTCCGCAACGTCGACCGACTTGGGATGCAGCCGCTCCCGCACGACAGACCAGATGTGGTCGGCTACGACATCATGTGGCGGTCGGCCGTCTACCACTATGCACCGCTCTGGCTCCTCCGAAGCGAGGGTGCGGTAGGCTTGGCGAAGATTCTCATGAAAGTCCATCGACTCTGCCTCGAACCGATCAGCAGCCCCCTGCCCGCGCCGGCTCTGGGCACGGGACAATCCGATCTGGATAGGAACATCCATAATAAACGTGAGTTCAGGGACCGCAGGCCCAACCGTTACCCGCTCCAAACTGCGGATCAACCGTTGATCGACGTTACCCAGAGCGCCCTGATGGACGCGCGTTGAATCGATGAAGCGATCGCATATCACCCAATGGCCAGCTTTCAGTGCGGGGAGAATGGTATTCCGTACGTGATCGTCACGGGCCGCTGCGAATAGAATTGCTTCGGTTTCCGCACCAAGCGGCTTGGCGATACCGGACAGCAGGATATGGCGGATGATCTCGGCGCCGGCTGATCCGCCTGGCTCCCGCGTGAGCACAACTTCGAAACCGAGAGATTTCAGTCGCTGCGCTAGCGTCGCTGCGTGGGTAGATTTGCCGCTGCCTTCGCCACCTTCGAACGTAATGAAGTGTCCACGCATTTAAACCCTGGTCATTCCGGAGCGCGAGCAGACCCGAAATCGGACGGCGCCCGTATCTCCCGGCAATATCAAGTGTTATTCAGCCCTATTCTATTGCTGTTTTGGCCTGTCGCCTACCTATCCACTGCTATCGAGAACCATCGGGTTTCAAGCAGTTCGGTAGCAAAATGGTAGCAAGTTCTATTGGTCGATTGACGACTGCATAAATCGCTTGTGGCGTATCCTAACGGGTGCCCTGATGTCCCTAATGATGATACGTCTCTCCCTGTGACAGATGTGACAGAATTATCCCTCTCACACGCGCGCGTAGCGTCGATAAGCAAAATAAGTGTCACATGGTGTCACGCCCCCGATTTCATTGAGGTTTGCTGCAGGTGCGATAATAGGCCGGGTAGGCCATCATGCTTCAGCTCATGCGCCCACCCCGGGTCCGGTTGGGGGCTGAGAAGCAACGACAGGACGGCAAGGATGAATAAAGCGGCACGAGCGTTTAATGGCCTGGCGCGAGAGTTAGGCAATGCCATGCAGCGATATATGGTCAAAGAACAGGGCTGCCGCCCGTGGACCGGATTGGCAGCCCTGAAGCACCTTACTGATTTTACTACTGACTGACTAACTCACCTATTTAACTCTGCCGGAGCCACGGCGTTCCTGGTCACTAAAATGTCGTTGTATCGCCCCATCAGTGCCATTCAGGCTGCTTTTACGAATCAGTCAGATAGTCGGTAATACTCGGGGAAAGCAGCAATGAGCCTAAAATCCTTCGTTCTTCCCTTGGCGATATTCTGTGGAGGGTATGTGTCCAATACGCTGCTCGATAGCGCCGTAGACGCGGCGCAGACTTACTTTCATCTCCAGACCACAACCTACAAAACTGATTCCAATGGCTACATCATTTGCAGCACAGAGAAGCCAAAATAATCATGAAGATGTAAGGCTGCAGATTACTGGCTCCGATATCTTGCCAACGATTGCCAATCCGAGTGGGGTGCACGGGCGCGTCGATCATTGAAGTTCTGCGAGATGGAGATCCATTTGATCGCCTCTGCTTGATGGGCCTTTGAATTATCGGGGCGGGCGTGGCTTTCGCTCATCGCTGCTTCGCGAAGATGTCGTCGTTGTCGAACGGATGTTTCCCCAAGGATC
>Ga0126375_10000627_pt1 | contig 10097 bp, 5 predicted proteins | sample PanSoiMetPlot_14_FD_109577 | JGI IMG/M metagenome (GOLD analysis project Ga0126375, IMG submission 109577) | Tropical forest soil microbial communities from Panama - MetaG Plot_14 | ecosystem: Environmental > Terrestrial > Soil > Tropical forest | place: Panama | collected 2016-02-17 | reverse complement strand
CTTCGCCACGGTTGGAGCCGATTATGGTTACCGCCTTCTCTGGTTGCTAATCCCTCTTACTATCAGCCTCGGCATCGTGCAGGAAATGTGCGCGCGAATGGGCGCGGTCACAGGCAAAGGCCTGTCAGATCTGATTCGTGAAAGATTTGGTGTACGTTGGACTGCGTTTGTAATGCTCGCGCTGCTTATCGCGAATGGTGGTGTTACTGTTTCTGAATTTGCTGGTATTGCGGCAGCACTCGAATTAATTGGAGTAGCTAGATTCATTTCAGTCCCCATCGCGGCGCTCGCGATCTGGTGGCTGGTCGTTAAAGGAACCTATCAACGAGTCGAACGCGTGTTTCTCGCGATGTCGCTCGTCTTTTTGGCTTACGTGGTCTCGGCTTTTCTCGCTCATCCTTCCTGGACGACCGTCGCGCGTGAAATTGTGCGGCCACATTTTGAGTTCACGCCAGCATTCCTTTTCAGTTTTGTCGCGGTAGTCGGCACCACTATTTCGCCTTACATGCAAGTCTTTATTCAGTCGTCGGTCGTCGAAAAAGGCGTGCGGGTTGAAAACTACCGGTTTACAAAAATAGACGTCTGGGTGGGCACTGTCTTTGCCATCTTGATTGTCTTCTTCATCGTGATTTCGACCGCGGCGACGCTCAATGTTCAAGGCGAACGCGTTGAGTCCGCGGCACAGGCAGCGCTTGCCTTACGCCCGCTTGCAGGACCGTACGCGGCAATCCTGTTTGCGGTTGGACTGTTCGGCGCCTCGATGCTGGCCGCCGGTGTTCTACCGCTGGCGACCGCCTATTCGATCAGCGAAGCATTCGGCTTTGAAAAAGGCGTCTCGAGCAGCTTCCGTGAGGCGCCGATCTTCCTGGGCGTTTTTACTTTTCTCGTAGTTCTGGGCGCGACAGTGGCAATGATGCCGGGGTTATCGTTAATTCATGTTTTGATCGTGACCCAGGTTATCAACGGCGTACTTTTGCCCGTCATCCTCGTTGCAGTGCTGAAGCTGGTGAACAGCCGGGACTTGATGGGCAGTCATGTTAATGGCCGCCTGTACAATATTGCCGCCTGGCTTACTACCGTCCTCGTCTCACTGCTTTCAATAATGGTGATCCTTACCACGTTCTTTCCGCAACTATTTTCAGCATTCGGTTAACAACCAGTTAGTCACAGACATTCCTCTCGCCAAGCCACTAATTTGTGATAAAAGTACGAGCGCACTTCTGGGTTTACGGTCCGCACAGTCTTCATGGCCGCTATTAGATCCAATCAGCGCAGCCGCGTCATGGCCTTCGTCTTCACGACGATTGTCGTGGGCCTGGCAGTCTATGTCTATGCCAGTTTCTTTCGCTTGCAAATGAGTGGCGGAGCCTACGCGCCGTTCGTCAAGATTCCCTACGTCGTTTTGTGGTCACTGCTGGCTTATCTCGCCGTCCGATTAGTCAATGCGGCGATTTTCGATTTTGCCTTCCGGTTGCGCCGCGGTTATGAAGCGCCGACCCTGGTTCGCAATATATTCAGCCTGATAGCGTTCACAATTCTCTTCGTAATTATCTTTAAGGTCGAGTACGCTGACGTTAATCTCGGCGCGCTCTTTACGACTTCAGCGATCTTCGGCGTCATTATCGGTCTTGCGCTGCAGGACACTTTGGGAAATTTCTTTGCGGGTATTTCACTCCACGCCGACAGGCCGTTCCAGGTCGGCGACGTGATTGTTGTCGGTGACCACGTCGGGGTCGTCGAGAGCATCACCTGGCGGGCCATCAAGCTGCGCACATTTCAGAACCATATTGTCCTGGTTAGCAACAGCAATGCAGCCAGGGAAGCTATTGAAGTGTCGCCCCGCAATAATCTGAACGCGCGGCTGGTGTTCTTTGGAACGCTCTACAGTGATTCACCGGCCAAGACAATTCATGTGGTTCGCGAAGCGGTCCGCGATGCGGACAATGTTTCGGACAAGATTACTCCAATAGTGCGCATAAGAAACTTTGGCGAGTCTGCAATTGAATGGGAAATTAAGTATTGGCTCGAAGACTACGCGAAATATAACGACACTGATGCGCTGGTTCGTCAAAGAATTTGGTATGCGTTGCGCCGAAACGGCCTCAGCTTCGCTTTTCCGACCCGAACGGTTCAACTCGAACGGAAGGCGCCCATTCTGCCAATCAGACCTGAAGATCAAATCTCCGATCGCTTGTCGGCGGTCGATATCTTCGCTCCGCTTTCCACTGACGAACTGCGGCAGCTGGCGAAAGCGACCGTGGTCCATGTCTTCGCCCCCGGCGAAACGCTGATACGCGCAGGCGATGAAGGCTCCTCCATGTTCGTAGTGCATAACGGCCGCGTCGCTGTTCAGGTATCCGAAAGAGGCGTCTCCCGCACGGTCGCTTCCTTAACTGACGGCGATTTCTTCGGCGAGATGGCCCTCTTCACAGGCGAGCCGCGGACTGCCAATGTCGTGGCCGTTGCAGAAACCGAGGTCTTCGAAATTGGGCATGCTGCGATGAAGCACCTCTTTGAGACCAATCCCGACCTCGCCGAATCCATCAGCTGGACTATAACCGAACGTCAGGCAGACCTTGCGAAAGGGCCTGAAGCCAGCCCGCCCAGCATCGCCGAAACGGCCGGCGTTCTGTCGTCGATCAAGCGCTTTTTCGGACTTCGTTAGGTCTCGGCAAGTGCCGATTCTTACTGAAATTCTCAGGGAAATCCGGGCCTGTGCGCATACTTGACAATGTAGCACTCAGCATTTATTATGGCTCCGCGCTCAGGCAAATGACGTCGATTATGTGGTCAACCTACCTGAGCGAGAGACAACAAGGAATTCTAGGAGGAAATAACTCATGAGTATTGTTCGGTATGACCCCTTTCGCGATTTGCGAACGCTCCAGGAAGAGGTCAACAGGCTATTCACCGGTAATCTGACGCGAAACTTCGACGAGGAGGGAATCGCGCGGGGCGCCTGGAGCCCTAACGTAGACATTTATGAGAACAAAGACCATATCGTGCTCGAGGCGGAATTGCCCGGTATGAATCGAGATGACTTTGAACTCTCAGTCGAAAATAATGTCATCACTCTCCGAGGTGAACGTCACTTTGAGAAGAAGGACGAGACCGATAATTACCATCGGGTCGAGAGAGCTTACGGAAGCTTCACTCGTTCTTTCACGTTGCCCAACACGGTATCCGCCGAAGGAGCGAGTGCCGAGTACAAGAACGGTGTTCTCCGCGTAACGCTGCCCAAGCGTGAAGAGACAAAGGCCCGTCGCATTGAAATCAAGGCCGAGGGGGCGCCGAAGACGATTGAAGCGAAAGCTGAAGAATCGAAAGCGGCCACAGGGAAGGCGTAACCTAAGGCAATTGACAGTTAGCAGTGTGGGGCGACCGGACAACGGCCAGTCGCCCCCTTTTGTTTCCGTTTCGGGCTTGAATGCTATAGTTTGGCGGAGCAGAATAACCGAGATTTGACATGCGTTTAGATAAATTCACACTTCGCGGCCAGGAGGCGATTCAAGCAGGCATCGAGCTTGCCGAACGCAACCAGAATCAGCAGGTCGAGCCTGAGCACATTCTGTGTGCGATGCTCGACCAACCTGAGGGCATCGTTCGCCCTTTGCTGGGTAAACTTGGCGCTAACATCCAGGTCGTTAAGAACGACTGCGAAGCAGCCGTCGCTCGCTTTCCGCGTGTCCAGGGTGGCCAGCAATATTTCAGCTCGCGACTGTCCCAGGTGTTCACTGCCGCGCAAAAGCGCGCCGAGAAAATGCAGGACGAGTACATCTCGACCGAGCATCTGTTGCTCGCGCTTGTCGACGAGAAGGACGGCGAAGCCGGAAAGATTCTGCGACAACACGGCGTTAGCAGCGAGGACCTGCTTAAGGCTATCGAGCAAACGCGAGGCGGAGTCAGAATTACCGATCAGAACGCCGAAGCGAATTATCAGGCTCTCGCCAAATACGCGCGCGATCTCACCGATCTGGCCCGCCAGGGAAAACTGGATCCGGTTATCGGCCGGGATGATGAAATCCGCCGCACCATTCAGGTGCTCTCGCGTCGCACGAAGAACAATCCGGTGCTGATTGGAGAACCGGGCGTCGGCAAAACGGCCATCGTTGAAGGACTGGCCCAGCGAATTGTCTCGGGAGATGTTCCGGAGACGCTCCGCAACAAACGACTGGTGGGGCTCGACCTTGGCTCGATGCTGGCCGGCGCGAAGTACCGCGGTGAATTCGAGGATCGTCTGAAAGCCGTGCTAAAAGAGATCGAAACCGCGCAGGGACAGATCATTCTGTTTATTGACGAACTGCACACTCTGGTGGGAGCGGGCGCCGCTGAGGGAGCCATCGACGCTTCCAACATGTTGAAGCCGGCTCTGGCGCGGGGCGAACTGCGTTGTGTTGGCGCGACCACTCTTAATGAATACAAAAAGTACATCGAAAAGGACGCCGCGCTCGAGCGTCGTTTCCAACAAATCTACGTAGGCGAGCCGTCGGTTGAAGACACAATCGCGATCCTGCGAGGGTTGAAAGAACGCTATGAAGTGCATCATGGCGTCAGGATAAAGGATTCGGCAATTGTCGCAGCTGCCACGCTGTCAAATCGCTACATCACTGATCGTTTTCTCCCTGACAAGGCAATTGATTTGATCGACGAAGCCGCATCGCGCCTGCGCATAGAAATCGATTCGCTGCCACAGGAAATCGACGAGGTCGAACGGGAAACGATGCAGCTTGAGATCGAGCGGCAGGCCTTGCAACGGGAGGAAGACGCGCGTTCTAGAAAGAGGCTGAAAGAAATCGAGCAACGGATTGCCGATCTCAAGGAAAAGTCTTCGGGGATGAAGGCAAAGTGGCAGTCCGAAAAGGAAATCATCGAGCATATCCGCGCCGCGAAGGCCGAGATGGAACAGCTGAAATTGCATTTGGACCAGGCTCGTAACGCCGGAGATCTGGGCCGGGCTTCCGAGATTCAATATGGAACAATTCCCGAGCTCGAACAAAAACTTCAGTTGGAACAGGAAAAGCTGGCAAAACTTCAGCAGGACGGCGTGACACTCAAAGAAGAAGTGGATGAAGAGGATGTCGCTCAAGTCGTAGCAAAATGGACTGGTGTTCCGGTTTCAAAGATGCTTGAAGGCGAGATGCAAAAGCTCGTCACCATGGAGACGCGTTTAAGTCAACGAGTAATCGGGCAGGATGAAGCTCTGCAAGCTGTTGCGAACGCCGTCCGCCGGGCGCGTGCGGGGCTGCAAGATCCAAACCGACCGGTGGGCTCGTTTATCTTTCTCGGCCCAACCGGTGTCGGAAAGACGGAAACGGCGCGCGCCCTCGCTGAGTTTCTATTTGACGATGAAAGGGCGATGGTGCGTCTTGACATGTCAGAGTACATGGAGAAGCACGCGGTGGCGCGAATGATTGGCGCACCTCCTGGATATGTCGGTTATGAAGAAGGTGGTCAGCTAACCGAAGCTGTCCGGCGACGGCCGTATGCGGTAATTCTGTTTGACGAGATCGAAAAAGCGCACCCTGATGTTTTCAACGTGCTGCTGCAAATCCTTGACGATGGGCGGCTCACCGATTCTAAGGGCCGCACTGTCGATTTCAAGAATACGGTTTTGATCATGACTTCCAACCTTGGTTCGCGCGAAATACAGGAAGTTAGCGAGGACGAGAAAGAAGTTCGCGAGGCCGTAACCCAGGTCCTGCGCGAGCACTTCAAACCGGAGTTTCTCAATCGAATTGACGATATCGTGATCTTTCACCGGCTGTCTCGCGAGCAAATAACCAGGATTATCGATGTCCAGCTCGAGCGGCTTCGGACCATGCTTCATGAACGCAACATTTCGCTGGTTTTGGATGATTCAGCCAGAGAATTGCTGGCTCGCGAAGGTTACGATCCGAGTTTTGGCGCCCGTCCGTTGAAGCGAGCGATTCAGACGTTAATCCAAAACCCAATGGCGCTGAAACTTTTGCGAGGCGAGATTCTGCCAGGTCAAACCGTTGTTGTATCGGCTCGCAACGGTGATATGGAGTTTTCTACTCAATCACAGGCGGTCGCGGCGTGAAATATTGCGAATTTGACTGATTTCGTAAATCGGAGTGCTGGCAAGCGATTTGCTTTAAAGCTGAGCGACAGATTCTTGTTGCACTGAAACGCAACGATGAATATGCTCTGAAACATCTAAGTTGAGCGCGCCGGAAGGCAAGCGTGTTCAATGTGAACCAAGAATTGTTAACAAAAGATGGCGGACTTAGAGGCGTACAAAGATAAATTTGGCGAGAGCGGGCAAAGGGTTCTTCAGAACGCTTTGAACGAATCAAAGCGGCGCGACCAAAATTACATTGCGGTCGAGCACATCATTTGCGGTCTTGCCAAAGAAGAACCCGATCTCTTCAATGCCACAATGCGGAGCCTGGCACTCGATCCGCTCGCCGTCGCGCGCGCGATTGAGATGCGGCTCGATAACGCACGTCAACATGTGGGGAAGGGATTTCGCATTGCTCCTGACACAACTGATCTTTTCAAAAGGGCGATGGAGCGAGCTCGCGCCCACGGACGCAAGACTATCGAAGCGACGGACATCTTCGATGTTTTATCAAAGTACGATAGCTTGTTCATCGACGTGATGCGTAGTCTGGGTGCTAATCCCGATGCGGTTGTCGAACACGTGCGCGCAAATGTCACTGAGCGAGAGCAAAAGGAAGAACAGTACCGTAAGAAGTTCGAATTGCCTCCTTACCTGAAGCATTTCGGTTTGTCTCTGAACCGATTAGCGCGCGCTGATAAGATTCCGCCAACGATCGGCCGGGAAAAAGAGATTCAGCAAATCATCGAAATACTTTGCCATCGCGAACGCGCGAACTCTCCAATGCTCGTGGGTGAACCGGGCGTTGGCAAGACGGCCGTGATCGAAGGACTCGCGCGACTCATCGAACTCGAGCCGCAAAAAGTTCCTGCGCGCTTACGAAACTCGCATGTTGTGCAACTGCAAATGGGCGGCATCGTTGCGGGCACAATGCTGCGCGGCATGTTCGAAGAGCGAATCAAGGGCATCATCGATGAAGTCAAAGAGCGCGAAAATCTGATTCTGTTCATCGATGAGGCGCATACGATCATCGGCGCCGGCGCCGCGCTGGGAACGTCTTCAGACGCAGCCAACATGTTCAAGTCGGCGCTGGCCAAAGGCGAGTTGCGCATTATCGGTGCGACCACAATGAGCGAGTACAAGGAGTACATCGCTGAAGATGAGGCCCTCGCTCGCCGCTTTCGGCTGGTGAAAGTCGACGAACCATCGATCGGCGAAACGCGCGAAATCCTGCTCGGTCTTCGTCCGCGGCTGGAGCGGAACTATTCAGTGCAAATCTCTGATGAAGCTATAAACACGGCGCTGGAAATGGCTCCGAAGTACATTCGCAATTTGCATTTGCCCGACAAAGCTATTGGCTGGCTTGATACTGCGGCGGTAAAGGTTGAAATCAACGAGCCGCATGCGATGATTGTGAAACCTGAGCACGTCATCGAAGTGATCTCGCAGGAATCGCGCATCCCTCGCGACATGATCTTTCGCGACACAAGCGATCGGTTTGCGCTGACTGAAGTCCAACTTTCACAACGCGTGATTGGGCAAAAGGAAGCGATTAAAGCCGTTGCCCAACGCCTCCGGCTCAATAAGGGCCCGCTCAAGGAATCACATTACAAACCGGACGGCGTTTTATTGTTCCTGGGACCAACCGGAGTCGGCAAAACCGAACTGGCGAAAGCAGTAGCAGAGTTCATGTTCGGCGATGAGCAGAAGATGGTGCGCATCGACATGTCCGAATACAGCGACGGCACCGTGGGCGTTGAAAAACTGATCGGAATGCCGCGCGGCATCGTTGGTTCTGAGCGTGGCGGAATTCTGACCGAGCAATTACGCGAGAACCCTTACACCGTTTTGCTTTTGGATGAAGTCGAGAAGGCCTCGCCGTATCTAATGAACCTGTTCTTGCAGGCGTTTGATGAAGGCTGGTTAACAGACGGTCGCGGACGGCGCGTCTACCTTTCGGATGCGATCGTCATCATGACTTCGAACCTGGGTTCGGATAACTTCAAGAAGTTCGAAAAGCCGCTGGGCTTCGGCACAAAGACGGCGAGCGATTTCCGCGCGATCAAGAATGAGGTTCTGAAGGCGGCCGAGCAGCGCTTCTCGCCCGAGTTTCGCAACCGTATCGATGAAATTGTCGTCTTTTCACCGTTGACCATGGATGAAGTACGGCAGATTGCGCAACTGTACCTGGATAAAACCAACCGGCAGATGAAACGACAGGGCAAGCACTTCGACGTCACGAACCAGGCGATCGATCTTGTAACTGAAAAGGGTTACAGCATGCAATATGGCGCGCGCTTCCTGAAACGTTATATTGACGAGCATGTCAAACTACCCATCACCACGATGTGGAAGACCGGCTCGAAATTCGTTGTTGACGTCGAAGAAGGCGAAGTCCTTGCGAAGGTCGCCGAGAAAATCGAAATAATTGAATAGGCTCGAAACTGAATCAACGGGTCTGCTGGACTGAGCCTCGATCGTGCGAGGCTCTTTCTGCATCGGCCGGCAGCTGAATTAATAACCGATGAAGCCCCTAATCCTTACCGGTGTTTTTCTCGCAGTTCTTCTGATATGCGCGCCGGCGTCTTTCGCCCAGGACAATAAGCCTTCACCTTCTCCCAGCGAGAAAGCCGAACAGATTGTGCAACGGGCTTTGAAAGCGGTTGGCGGCGACCGCTATCTTCAGGTGAAAACACAAATCGGTCGCGGCCTTTTCACAGAATTCCGTGATGGTGTTTCGGGACTTCCGATTAAATTCGTCGATTACATTGCGTATCCGGACAAGGAGCGGACTGAATTTACCGGCGGAGGGGCGCGGACGATTCAAACTAACTTCCGGGGCGGCGGCTGGATCTACGACGGGGCAGCTTTGACGCTAAAAGATCAAACTCCGGCGCAGCTTGACGAATTCAAACTGGTAACCAGAGTGACTGTCGAGAATCTTTTGCACGGCTGGTGGCGGGAACAGGGCGCAACCTTGAGTTACGTTGGACGGCGTGAAGCAGCGTTGATCGGCCGTCGCAACGAAACTGTGCGGGTAACGTATCCGGACAGCTTCTGGGTTGAATACGAATTCGCGGCAGACGATGGATTGCCGGCGAAGGTCCTCTATCAGCGGAAACAGAAAAATAGCGATACGGAAGAAGACGAGGTAGTCAAAGAAGAAGATCGGCTGCACAAGATGATTACTCTCGATGGTGTTATGGCTCCATTCGTCATCGATCATTATCGCAACGGCACTCAGACCAGCCGCATCGCTTACGACACAGTCGAATACAACAAACCCATCGCCGATTCGCTGTTCGCGAAACCGGCAAATATCAAGGCGATCAAATGACTTCGGGTGTACTGGGAAGCAGGAAACGGCCGAGAGACTAGGCCTTGCCGCGTTTGTAGATGAGTCTGGCGATTGTCGATACGAGTTGGTCAACTTCAGTTTTGCGTAAGAACGCGCTTACGCCGGCGCGCCACGCTTCTCTTTCGCAATCGTCTGCTGAGAACATAATGATTGGCATATTCCGCCGATGCGGCATGCTACGCACGCGCAGTACTAGCTCAAGGCCGCTTACTATCGGCAAATTGTTATCGACAATCAGCGCATCGTAGTATTCATTTCGCTTGAGAATTTCCCACGCCTCGCCGCCGCTGGCACAAGCATCGACGTGAATTCCCTCGGCGCTCAAAATGTCTTTAACCAGGTTGGCTACTGCGCTGTGGTCCTCGACATGCAGAATAGTCAACGCGGTACGGATACGGAATGTCGCTTTCTCTTTCTTTTCCTTGCGCGTTGAGATTAGCTGGCGGTTTCGTTTTCTTTTTATAGACCGGTGGTCCTGCAAGTCGCGGTGACGCGCGCCCAATAAGGAAATCAGACTTTGATGGTGCTTAAACCCGAGCAGTCGACTGGCTTTACTAACTGAGCCGCCGGCATCGCGAAGAGCCTGCTCAATAAACCGGCTTTCAATCTTCTTGATTTCCCGTCTGAGAGAAAAGTCATGCCATGAGCCGGTAGGTT
>Ga0126375_10000626_pt1 | contig 10106 bp, 9 predicted proteins | sample PanSoiMetPlot_14_FD_109577 | JGI IMG/M metagenome (GOLD analysis project Ga0126375, IMG submission 109577) | Tropical forest soil microbial communities from Panama - MetaG Plot_14 | ecosystem: Environmental > Terrestrial > Soil > Tropical forest | place: Panama | collected 2016-02-17 | reverse complement strand
GCTTTTGGCAGCGCATCGTCAATCGAATTCAACTTTCCAACTCTTAATTACGGGCCACCCGGAAGTTGGACCACAACCCGCTCCGGTGGAATGTCAACTTCCTGTTTGCCGACTATCAGGGAGTTAACCGGTTCGGTCTCAGCAGTCCACAATTCCGCAAGCTACCAACTGTTTTCTGTTGAGCGGAGTAAGATGACTTTATTCGAGGAGGCCCCATGCCACGGATAAAGACAAGGATTCTGCTCGCTCCGTTGGCCTTGATCCTTCTGGTGGCGCTGGCGTCCGGCCAGCAATCGCCTCCTGATTTGATCCTGCTGAACGGCAAGATTTTCACGAGCGATTCCGCGCATCCGTTTGTTGAAGCGCTGGCGATGAGGGGCGAGCGCATTGTTGCCATTGGGACTGCGGAAAAGGTCCGGATGTTCGCCGGCCCCAGACGAAACGTATCGATTTAGGTGGTCGAGTAGTGATTCCAGGGATCAACGATGCCCACCACCATTGCGGATTTGAACCGGCGGGTTACCATCTGCTATTCAAGAGCATGGATCCGGTCTGGACGGAAGTCGCTGAGGAAGTGGCGACAGCCGTTACGAAGACACCGAAAGGAACGTTGATCCACGGCGAAATCGGGCCGACGGCTTTCGAGGATTCGCAGACGGACCGCGCGTCGCTGGACAAAATCGCGCCAGACCATCCGGTGATGCTGGACACCTGGGCGCAACACGGCGGCGTGCTCAATAGTGCAGCGCTCACCAAATTCGGTGTCAAGGAAGACGTGCGCGACCCTGTGGCGGGTCATTTTGTCCGCGGCTCTGACGGCAAGCTGAGCGGCGTGGTCTATGAATATGCGAAATTCCAGATTAACCACCGGCGCTCCGAGATGGCCACCGAGGAGGAAGTGCTGCAACAAACGAGGGAGTTTTTTGAGGATGCGGTAAAACTGGGCATCACATCGGTTCAAGACATGTCGCTGCCGGGAGGCGCAGAACGCTGCTTGATGGCATCGAGAAAAGCCCCGACTCCGATTCGGATGCGGGTGGTCCGAATGGCGGGGACTACGGTGAAAGGACGGGACAAAACGGAAGGACGCTCCCTTCGAGTCCATCCGACGCCCCTAATCACGGTAAGCGGCACCAAGTGGCTCCTCGATGGCTCGCCGATCGAACATACGGCAGCCTTGCGCAAGCCGTACACAGACCTTCCAAGCACTTCGGGTGAGCTGGACTTTCCGGAAAAGGAAATGGAAGCGATGTTGCGGGAGTCGCTGCAAAACGACGATCAGCTAATGGTCCATGCCGTAGGTGATCGGGCCACTGAACTGTTTTTTAACGCGATGGATGCGACCGGCGGCCCGAAGACATGGTCGAACAGGCGCGTGCGCATCGAACACGGAGACGGAATCATGCCGGAGCTGATCGCGGGAGTGAAACGAATGGGGTTGATTGTGGTCGAGAATCCAACGCACTTTGCGTTGCGGGAGCTATTCGTAAAGCGTTTCGGCGTGGAACGCGCGGACCAAATGCAACCAATGCGCTCGCTGCTGGACGCGGGCGTTCCGTTAGCGCTGGGATCGGATGGGCCGAACAATCCGTATTTGAACATTATGCTGGCGACCATCTATCCGGGAAAGCCGCGCGAAGCGATCACTCGCGAGCAAGCGGTTACTTCCTACACGCTGACGGCGGCTTATGCTGAGTTTGCCGAGCAGGATAAGGGCAGCCTTGAGCTGGGAAAATTTGCGGATCTTGCGGTGTTGTCGCAGGATATTTTTAGCGTGCCGCCGCCGGAATTGCCGAAGACAGAGTCGGTGCTGACAATGGTTGGCGGAAAGGTTGTGTACGACGCGAAGGTGCTCAGCGTCCAGTAGAGCCCAGCTCTTTAAGGCTTGCCTTTGAGGAAACTGCACTCCGGGAATAATCCGCCAAAAGTCCCGTAGTGTTCCGCAGACTCGGCTGCGCCGAACCGCGATCATGGCAGATTGAAAGCGAAACGAATCCGTCAAAAACTTGTCACTGGTGTTGTAGTGCGCTCGCCGTCACCCGCGGCGGCCACGGCCCCTTGGAAGGACCCTGCTAGGCAGCCGCCCGGAACTCTACGAAGAATAGCTTCTGTGTAGCCGACCATCCGCCCAGAATCTTCGGTAAAGAACTAATTATGGGTCCACGTGTGAGAAGTTCCCCACTATCGGGCGCTATCGAGCCTGAGTAGGAAGCTGGGCCTTCCGCTTCCAGGAGTATAATCCAGCTCAAATGGCGCTGACCTCTGGCATCAGATTCGGCCCATACGAGATCGTTTCTACACTCGGCGCAGGAGGCATGGGCGAAGTTTACCGCGCTCGGGACACGCGGCTGGAGCGCACTGTCGCCATCAAGACTCTTCCCGCGCAATTTTCATCGGATCCAGTTCGCAAGCAACGGTTCGAGCGCGAAGCGAAAACCATCTCGAGCCTGAATCACCCGCACATTTGTGTGTTGTATGACGTGGGCAGCCAGGACGGCGTGGACTATCTGGTGATGGAGTACGTGGAAGGGGAGACGCTGGCTAGGCGGCTGGAGAAAGGTGCGCTTGCGCTGGAGCAGGTATTGAAATTTGGGGCGCAGATTGCGGACGCGTTGGACAAAGCGCATCGCAGTGGGGTGATTCATCGAGATTTGAAGCCCGGCAACATCATGTTGACGCCTACGGGCGCGAAAGTACTCGATTTCGGTCTCGCCAAACCGGCTGCGGCGCCAGCTAGCGTGGCCACGCTGACCGCGGCGGCCACGCAGTTCTCTCCCATGACCGAACAGGGCGCGATAGTCGGGACGTTTCAATACATGTCGCCAGAGCAGATCGAGGGGAAGGAGCTAGACGGGCGGAGCGACACTTTTTCGCTGGGCGCGGTGCTATACGAAATGCTAACGGGCCAGAAGGCGTTCCAAGGGAAGAGTCAGCTCAGCGTGGCGTCGGCCATTTTAGAAAAGGAACCCGCGCCCATAAGCACAATTAAGCCGCTTACGCCGCCGTCGTTGGATCATGCCATCCGGCGCTGCTTGGCGAAGGATCCTGATGATCGCTGGCAGTCCGCCCGCGACCTCGCCCTCGAACTAAAATCCATCGCCTCAGCCGATTCCGCGCCCTCGTCCAGCGCCGTTTCTGCTCTTTCTCGTTCTCGAAACCGCCGCGAACTCCTCGCCTGGGCCATAGCTTCCGCCGCTCTCCTCGCTTTAGTTGCGCATTGGTTTCTGCGTCCTAGAGACAGCATCTCCGCGCTTCCTACCTACTCTTTCATTGATCCGCCTCCGACCACTTCTTTCCAAATCGAGGGAGATCAAGGCACACCGCCGGCTCTCTCGCCGGACGGCGGTGCCGTCGTTTTCGGCGCGGGCGACGAACTTTGGTATCGCTCCCTGCGCACCGGCGCAGAACGCATCTTGCCGGGCGCCCACGGTGCTATCTTTCCCTTTTGGTCGCCCGACAGCTCCAGCATCGGTTTTTTTGATGACTCCAAGCTGAAAATACTCGACATCAGCACCGGCGTGATTCGCACCCTGTGCGATGCACCCGGTGCGCGCGGCGGTTCTTGGAGCACAAGCGGCATCATCGTCTTTTCTCCGGCAGTGCGCGACGTCCTCTACCAAGTTCCCGCGGCGGGCGGTTCGCCATCCGCGATCACGCATCTTGATCCCAAGCTCCATACCACTCACCGCTGGCCTTTCTTTCTTCCCGATGGCCAGCATTTTCTCTATCTAGCGGGCAACCACTCCCTTCCCCAGGCTGAACAGAATGGCATATACCTCGCCTCCCTCGATGGTAAAGTGAATCGCCTCCTAGTCTCCTCTCTCGCGGGCGCTGCCTATGCGCAGGGCAATTTGCTCTATGTCAAGGAATCTACTCTCTATGCACAGCCCCTTGATTTGAGGAAGCCCGCATTGGCCGGCGTGGCCGTTCGCCTTGCTGACGGTGTCGTCGTTGATGTGGGCGTATGGCATGCCACCTTTACGGCCTCTCAGACCAATGAGCTGATTTTTCAAACTGGCGCTGCGTCGGCGCTCTCGCGATTGGAGTGGCTCGATCGCCAAGGTAAGCATTTGAGCTTTGCTAGCGATAAAGGCGCTTTTTATGGGCCGCGCCTGTCTCGCGACGGTCGCCGTATCCTGGTCGGTGTCGGCAACCCGAGCGTGGAGGTTTGGGTTTTCGACGCTTCCGGTCAGAACAAAACCCGCCTCACCTTCTACGGTTCCCTCACTTCGGAAGCGGTCTGGTCTCCCGACAATTCCCATTTTGCCGTGAACATTGGCCTGCCCAATGGTCACAACAAGACTGTCGCCAAAGCCTCGAGTGGCTCTGGTCCGGAGACAATCATTTTCGAAGGTGACGCCATTGTCGCCCCTACGGACTGGTCGCCTGACGGCCGCTATTTGCTGGCCGAGCGCTACCTTAACGGCAGAAGCGAAATTTGGTTGTTCCCTCTCACTCCCGGTGAAACGCCCCGGCCTCTTTTGACTTTGGCCACCACTCAGGGCCTTCAAACTAGCGGACAAATATCTCCCGATGGCAAGTTCGTGGCGTTCACGATGGCCGTTTCCAGTGGACCTCAAGTCTTCATTGTTCCCTTTCCCAGTGGGAATGGCATGTGGCAGGTTTCCCTCGACGGCGGCCACTGGCCCCGCTGGCGTCGCGATGGCAAGGAGCTTTATTTCGTTTCTCCAAGGAACGTTCTAACCGCGGTGGAGATCCACGCAAAGGGGGACGGCCTCGAGGTCGGCCATCCTATTCCTCTGTTTTCTTTCCGACCGGGGCGCATCTATCGCCTGGGCATGGTCGGGTACGACGTCACTCCCGATGGCCGACGCTTTCTCCTGAACGCCGCTGCCGATGAAAACAACCGCCCACTCACCTTACTCGTAAACTGGCAGGAGGAACTGAAGCAGAAATGAGCCCGGCGGGCGGCACTGGCCGCCTCTGCCATATCAACCTCCAAACGATTCTTGGTGGACGGGTGACGAGCAATCCGTCAGTTAGGGAGTTGAGACTCGCAACGCGAGATGCAACTTCAGGATTGCCGACAATTTCGCCCAAGATGTAACGGTCGCGAACGGTTCTTTTAAGAGAACCTTGCTTGAAACAGGCATCGCTCTCGCCACTAGTTCACGTTCGATTTCGCGTTGGACGGATGCGACTGAGGAGCCGAGCACAGCGGTCAGGTAAGGCGCATGCGAATCAAGCGCGCTTGTACTAGCTTTTGCAGAACTAAAAACGCGAGCGTTGCACCTGCGAAGGCATACCCAATTGGGTCGCTCAAGGTGAATGCGAACGCAAGCAATGTGGCGACAAAGCCCCAGTGAAATGCCTGGTCCCAGAGAGCTTGCCGCCACCGTGGTAACTGACCCTCGTCTTCGAAGCGTGGTCGAAGCGAAGGCAGAAGGCGTGGAACGCTTTGCGCGTAGCTGCGAAAACGCTCGCCGTACTCCTGCTTGAGCAGGCGTTCCTCGCGCCCGACAAGACGAAGCAGCAAGACCGTTTCGGCGAGGAGCATGACCGGAAATCCGAGACGGCTCTGAAACGTGCCCAATGCCAGTACAAGAAAAAAGTAGGACAAGTAATGCGGATTTCTGACATATCGAAACGGCCCGCCAATCGAAAAGGCCGTGCGATCCGCGCCGGCGTTATGAGGCCGGTAAGCCATTGCCCAAGTCAAAAGGACAGCGCCGCACGCCGCCAGCAGCGCCGCCGCGGCATACAAGAATCGCACGAGCATGTCCTTTTGAACGACGCCCTGATTCCCTGGAACGATGGCGTAAAGGATATTGAGATCGTCGAGGTTGTAGAACGCGTACGCCAGTACGTAGACGAGCGTAATCATCCAGAAGCGACGACGGTATTCGAACTCACATGCGACCACGAATGCCCCTTATCGACTCAATTGCGTGGATCGAGTTTGCCGCTGTTCGCTCGCTGTTCGGCGTCCGTCTTATACCCGTTCAATACGCCGCGCATCAGCGCCGCGTATTCTCGGTCCAGGAAGTACACGCGAAAGAGGAAGAGGCCAAAAGCTCCAAGATTACCCGGGAACTTGTCCTTCTTGAGCTTGAATGAGTAGGTCCAAGTGATGTGGGTGCGACCGTTACCCATGTCAGAATACTGAAAATCACCGACCCCATACTCGATGGGGCGCGCCTTCGCGGTCGTATAGTTCCAGACGACATAGCGAAACAGATGGGTAAGGTTGTCACGCTCGCTTTGCAGTACCTCCTCCTCCAGCGTGGAACCGTCACCCAGGCAAGTGAGACGGCGGGAGCCGGGGGCTCCGAAGTCGCCTTTCGTTAGCATGTAGTCGCCGGAAGGAATCGGCAGAGAGCCGGTTTTGTGGAAGGTGTCCTTGAGGGGCTTATCCACGGCGCTTAGCACTATGGAAAGAGGACGGTTGATGGTGATTTCCTCGACGCGGGCGACGAGCTGCTCGGCGGGCGCGACCACAGGGTGAGGCGTGTCGACAAACCCTGGAGGAGGAGCGCACGTCTGTGCGAACGCACAGTCCGCCACGCTGGTCCAAGCAGCGCAGGCTAATGCGGCGACGGTCAACTTTCGTAAGCGGCTCATATTCCGTCGCTCGTATATTACGACATTCGTAATATATAACCAAGTCCGTTTGCAGTCAAGGCTCCGGCATTCAGACGCAGCACTGTTCCGGTAGCCCGACACAGAAACTTCGCTGCCCGGCGACACGAGGCGGAGCGATGGATTATCATGTCAAAAATGAATCCAACGCCTTCGCGCACCAAGGCTGTGAGCGACCGTCAAGCCGTTTCCCTCCACGAGGCCGTGGACAAAATCATGCGCCGGTTCAAGCTCGAGCCGGGCATGCTCGCCGGTAGCGTTTATGCCGATCTCCATGTGAACGACGTGGGCTTGCTCGCGGTTCTCGCTGAGCCGGGGGACTGGAATGTACGGAAGATCACTCAGGTCCTCGGTGCGCCGTTCTCGACTGTCTCCTCCGCGCTTGACCGGCTCGAAAAGCGAAGTTTAGTGGCGCGCCTGCGGCGACCCGGGGATCGTCGCGTTGTCTACATCAAACTTTCGGCGTCCGGAATTCGGCTTGCAGAGAGACTCCGCGCTACCCAGATCGAAACTTGCCGAGCAATGCTTGCAGGGCTCCCCGTGCGCGACAGAGACGAACTTATTCGTCTTGTTGCTCAAGTCGCGCAGCGATGATGCTTATCATCGAACGACCGTCCGGTATGCCGACGCATAGTCAGCGAATCGGCCGTCCGGTTCGTTTGTTCGCATAGCTTAGCAGCTAGGCGATTGTGCCCGAGTGACGAGCAACTCTTCCGTTATCGAGTAAGGAAAGGGTTGCCGACGATCCACCCAGAGCTGGCGCGTTTCGCAGGGACGTATTGGCCCCTGTCGGTGTAAAACGGAGTCTAGAATCGCACTTGGCGGGAGGCGCCTGTGGCAGATTCACGGGAACACGTGCAGATTGACTATGGTGTCTTTGTCTCGTTCGACACTGAAGCAATGGTGAGACTTTTGGGGGAGGTGTTCAGCCGTCACGATCCACCCGCCATTGCCGCCGGGCTCACCAATACCGAGTTCGAGGCGTTCGTCCGGCTGCTTTGCCCCAAGGCTGCGGCCGAGGGTTTGACGATCGTGGCGCGGCTGGCGGACACAAGTGAGATGGTCGGCGCCATGCTAACGGAGGACTCTGCGTCGGAGATGCCTGAGGGAATAAATCGGCTCAGTGAGAAGTTCGATCCCATCTTCGACATCCTTGGCCAATTGGATACGGAATACCGAAGCGGCCGGACGGCGCGCCTGGGCGAGTTGCTCCACCTGTTTTTGTTAGGAGTGTCTGATCGCGTCGCTGGAAGGGGAGTCGCGCAGCAACTCGTTGCGGCCTGCCTGGAGCACGGAAGGCGCAGAGGCTATCGAGTAGCCATCACCGAAGCGACCAACAAGGTTTCACAGCACATCTTCCGCAAGCAGGGATTCGTCACCCGCGTGCAGCGTTCCTATGAGGCTCATCGCTTCAACGGGCGACCGGTTTTTGCATCGATCGCTGAGCACGGTGGCCCGATGCTGATGGATAAATCGCTCATTCCGTGATGTGTGCGGTGCAAAAGGTGAGGGGCGATTGAGATGCTTTCCGCCCGAGATCATTGGGCCCAATCGCGGAAACGGACATTTCCGCCGCGAATCCTGCCTCTTTGTGGACACCTCGGCGATCAGATGCGGCGCCTCCATCGGTGGGTCTCCGATTTGCATTTGCACACAAGTTACGGGCTACCCTTCCATAATCCGGTAAGGGAAGAGTTGCTGACAATCCACCAAGTGGCCTGACAAGGATTGTGAGTGCTATGGCGATTTATTTTCAATTGACCCTTTCGATGCCTCACCAGTTGCTGTGTAGTCGCTGAGGCTCCCTCGCGTTCTCAGCCTCAGCCCCAACAGGAACTCAGATAATATGACACCGCCTCGTCAAACGTCCGTCTCTTTGTTTATGGAGGATGGAATGATTGAAGCCAAAGCGCCCCTTCGACGCACGACCTTCCTGCCGGCATTGCATTCTGCGCGAAATGCATTAGTTGGGAAACCCGCTCTGGTCGGACTCATAGCGGTCACTCTAACCCTGAGTGCCACAACCGCTCAAAGCCCAAACGCCGCTTCCCAGATTTACGACATCGTTGTTGTTGGCGGTCATGTGATGGACCCGGAATCGGGACTCGATGCCATCCGGAATATTGGAATTTCGGGCGACACGATCAAGTCAATCACATCTGAACCGATCAAGGGCCGAACGACGATTGAGGCAAGCGGGCTGATAGCGGCTCCTGGATTTATTGATCTGCACCAGCACGATCACGAACCAAGAGATTACGCGTTGAAGGTTATGGATGGAGTTACGAGCACGCTAGAACTAGAAACCGGGACTGCTGACGTTGATGCGTGGTATGCCAAGCGTGCTGGCAAAGCGTTGATTAATTTCGGTGTCAGCGCCGGCCATTTACCCGCTCGTGTCGCGGTGATGGGCGACCCGGGCGGCGATTATCCATCCGGAGATGCTGCGCATCGAGCTGCCACGGATAAAGAGATCACTGAGATCAAAACATTGCTGGTTCGGGGCTTGGAGCGCGGTGCCGTGGCGGTGGGAACCAAACCGGGACTCACACCCGGCGCCTCGAACTGGGAATTGCTGGAAGTTTTTCGAGTGGCCGCGCAATTTCGCGCGCCGGTGGTCGACCATCAGCGGGACACGAGGACAGACAAGGCAACCCTGGAGACTCGAGGTCTATTGGGCGTCGAAGAAGCCTTCGCGGATGCAGCCATCACAGGAGCGCCTCTACACATTGCTCATGTGTTTTCTCCTCGCGTTTTCCAAATGGTTGCTGAGGCCCAAGCCAAAGGTATGAATGTAACCACGGAGTGCTATCCCTACACGAGCGGGGCGCTGCCGCTACAATCGGCGATCTTCGATCCGGGCTGGCAAGAGCGCTTGGGCATCGATTACAAGGATCTGATTTGGGCAGAAACCGGCGAACGATTGACGGAAGAAAGCTTCACGAGATACCGCAAGAACCCGACCACAAAACGAGTGATCTACAACTTGCTGACCGAGGAGATGGTAAAGGCTGCGGTTGCGAACCCGCTAACCATGATTATCACGGACGGCAATCACTACCATCCGCGGGAAGCGGGCACCTATTCGCGCGTGCTTGGCAAGTATGTGCGCGAGGACCAGGCGCTACCCCTGATGGAAGCACTTCGCAAAATGACGATCATGCCAGCCCATCGTCTTGAGGAGCGAGCGCCAATGATGAAGAAGAAGGGGCGCATCGCGGTCGGCGCGGATGCGGACATTACCATCTTTGACCCGACTCGAATTATCGATCGGGCAACAATTGAAGAACCAGCGCGACATTCCGAAGGCGTGCTTTACGTTCTCATCAACGGCATTGTGGTCGTGAAGGATGGAAAGCTCCAAGACGACGTAACCCCCGGAAGGGCAATAAGGGCTGAAGTCCGTTAACGTTAAGAGAGAGCAGTGGTGCATCACCTGAAAGTGCGGCTTGCACCCTCGGCTTGTTGAGAACAGATTGCGCTAACAGCCTTTGCAACCAGGTCTG
>Ga0126375_10000625_pt1 | contig 10109 bp, 9 predicted proteins | sample PanSoiMetPlot_14_FD_109577 | JGI IMG/M metagenome (GOLD analysis project Ga0126375, IMG submission 109577) | Tropical forest soil microbial communities from Panama - MetaG Plot_14 | ecosystem: Environmental > Terrestrial > Soil > Tropical forest | place: Panama | collected 2016-02-17 | reverse complement strand
TCGCTTTAGCGAGCGCCTTCGCATCACCGGGCTCCACGAGCCACGCACTCTCGCCATGCTCTAGCACTTCTCTCAGCGATGGCAAATCGCTCGCTACAATCGGCACACCGGCTGCCATGTACTCGAAGAGTTTGAGAGGCGAGGTGAAATAGGCGGAAAACTCGGTCCGCTGCCAAGGGATGGTTACAACGTCGCATGCCCGGATCCAATGTGGGACTTCGGCGTTAGGCACTCTGTCGATGAACTTCAGACGCTCGGTTCGTACACCCAGCCCCTCGGCGAGTCGAAGATAGCCCGGCACAGGTTCCATCGGCCCGCCGACACACAGCAGCAGGAGTTCTTGCCCATCAACCAATGGCAGAAGGGCCATCGCTTCGACAAGTTCTGGAATCCCTTTTTCCATCTCCATCGAGCGGAACCGTCCGATGTAACCGACGATCGCGCTGTTCTTTGGGAGACTAAGCCTCGCGCGGCACTCTTCTTTGGAAGGGAGATTGCGAAACGGCACTAAATCCACGGCGTCTGGAAGAACGATTATTCTCTCGGAGGCGAAACCAAGCTGCACCAAACCCTCCCGGATAAATGACGTCAGGGCAACAGCTATCTGTAGAGCAGGCGAGCGTGCAGCTCGGCGGAGCAGCATTCGCTGCGCACGTTTCGGTACGACGTGAGCTTCATAGACGGTTGGCAGCCCCAGCCAGGTCAGCCAGTAAGCGATATCACTGTCGCGGGTATAGTAGAAGTCCGCCCGTTCCTTGCGAGCCAAAAGCGCCGCGTACAAGCCCCATAAAAGGGCGTGAGTGAAGAACATGGGTGTAAAGAAGCGGTCCGAGATGAAACTGTTCAGCACCACGACGTCCCAATTCGGCAGCGTGCGCACTGCAAAGCTGCGTTCGATCCCGTAGTAGTCAAAAACGCTTTGCTCACGAAGATGAGGGCTTGGCTGCCGTCGAGCCGGATGCATTGAGACGACTTCGACACGATTTTGAACAAACGCCTCGCACATCTTGCAGATCTGGTAGCCATGCGCCTTTTCGGTCGGCAATCTCGCGTTCGTCAGATAGACCAGCTTTTTCACGCTCAGTGCGTTCTCAGGTAGACGTAGTGCAGCTTCGAGGTTAAGCTCAGCACAAGCGCTTGGTGCTCCGGGAACAAGGCACAGAAGCGGCTCAAGTCCGCTTTCTGCCCCTTAATCTCACCCACGACGACTCGCACGTGGCGCACATATTGCGCCGCAGAGAACACGTCATATTCTGAGCCCTCGATATCAAACTTAATGAGGTCTGCACCACCGATATCGCCGAGTATGTCATCTAATGAGCGGACGCACGCTCGGACACCATAAGCATTCTCTGTCTCTTGAGACGGGATGAGCGAACTGCCAGAGCGCCTGAGGGGCCGCATGTAAAACATCTCCTCGCCGGACCGCGCGCCAACGGCCTCCTGGTGAACCACCACACGGTCTAGATGGTTGGTATTAGCCATCAATAGCTGAAAATTGTCGCGATCCGGTTCGTAGCAATGAACCGACGCATTGGGAAAGTACGCTTTGAATTGCAGCGTGGCCAGCCCGATATGCGCACCCAGGTCGATGATGACCTTGGGCGGCTCCAGATCTGGCCAGTTCGGACAGTATGGGGCACCCACCGCGATTTCATTCAAGATGAAGATGTCCTGGGTCCGAAGGCGGAGCGGGACTGGGCGATTTGCGAGCTGAAGAGATACTTGCCACACTCGATCGTCGCGCAAGCCGAGCGAGGCAGTAATCTTAGCGCGCGGGAGTAACGTGGCCAAAATCCAACGAGACCGCCAATCGACTCCGAGCGATCCCGCCATGCGCGCATAACCAAGGAGCGTCGTCAGTTTACTCACGCGCCCAGTAGCCCTCTCTCTCGAAGGCGACGGTAGATAGTTGTCGCCGGAGAGAGGCGGGCCTCGAACCCCTTCAGTGAGAGCCTTGCGGCGACCCAAATCCGAGGAAGCTCAAGCCAGTCGGACTCACCGTCCACCAAGTCCTCACGAATGGTCACAGCCTGAACGAACCCCGCTTGCTGCACTAGTTGTTTCACCTCACGATCACAAGCGCCCTTTGGGTAGGCGAAGGAGGTGATGCGGGTTCCAACCAGCTCTTCTAGAAATGTCTTGGATTGTTCTATCTCCTTGGAGGCTGTCTCTCGGGAGACTTGGGTCAATTTCGGATGATTTACAGTGTGAGCCCCGACTTCGTGACCCAACCTCGCTAATTCGCGCACTTGGTCTCTTGTCATCGTCGCGACCCCGCCAGCAAAAGTCTGGAAGGCCCCGCCGAGAGAGCCCGTAGCGATGAAGAAGGTGGCTTTGATACCGAATTGCTCCAGTATGGGCAATGCGATCTCGTAGTTATCGCGAGAGCCGTCATCGAACGTTACGCATCCGAGGTTCGTCTCCGGTTGCTCGCGCGAAATCGTCCCGGCCAGGTCGCAGAGGCGAACCACACGGAACCGTCGCGTTAGCAGCTCCATCTGTCTCTTGAAGGACTCCAAGCCAACGCTCAGTGGGCCGCTGCCGCCGACGGAATGGTATAGCAACACCGCTCGCACACCACGTGGTTGCCGGGTCCACAGGTAAAGCGATCGGTAGATCGCTTCACGACCCCAGTCGTTAAGATTCCTCATGACTTCCGGGCTTTCACCACGTATCCGATCGGACAAACTGCCAGTCGCGCAGACCAACGTTGGGTCCAAAAGTCTAGTTTGAGCGCAAGCCAATAGACGATACAGGCGGTCAACCACGTGGGCCGCAAGAAGGGCTCAATCAAGTAAGCTGCCGCCGTCCAGCGGCCCCCGACGGGTATAACCTGCTCAATGACAAAGCCACTCCGAGACAGGACCCAGCGTAATGCCTGCTCTGTGAACCGCCAATGGTCGGTCGGCTCAGGGGCATAAGGAAAAACAAGCGGGGCAGACAGAATCAGATGTCCGCCCTTCCTCAGCACACGCCAGATTTCACTTAGGGCCTGCTGCGGTTCAGCCGGAATGTAGAGATACGACGATAAAATCACGACGTCACAGCTTTCCGCACCTAGTGGAATCGACTGCGTAAGATCCGCAACTACTGTCGGACGGACAGACGGGTTGAGGTCAACTCCGATCACGCGGCCCCTATTCTCGAGCCCTAATACCCGTCGGTACGACGAAATCGGTCCGCACGCGAGATCCAGGACGACGCCGCGAATTTCGTCAGCCCACGCGCTCAAAGCCCCGTTTGTCAAAATTCGTGCGATGCTCTTGCCGCGCGCAACCTCAGTGACCAGAAAAGCGAGCGATATGGTCACCGAGTTCGAACTTCCTCGAAGATAACGCACAGGCGCCTGACCAACTGCTCGAGGCCGTGTGCTTCAACGACCCGCTGTCTCAACCCCAAACCCATCCATTCTCGATCTCCGGCACTTATGGTAAGCAACCGCGTGAGCTTCGCGGCCAAGTCTGCCGCATCTTTATGCCGAAAAACGAGTTGGTCAGAAAATTCCCCTAATGTGCTCCGAAAACCCTCGTTCGAAACGACACTTGGCCGACAACACGCCATCGCCTCCAGGGCGGCTTTGTCGAGCGCCCCAGTCGGGCACAGATTCACATGCGCAAAACTCCGCCGGTACCAATCGACCACTTCTTGGTGGCGCACCGCTCCGACGAACTGAACTACGCTAGCTAGCCCGAGCTCCTGAACTCGGTGCTTCACGCTCGCTGCGTACGCGCGATCCCGTGTCGGGCTGTCGCCAACAAATGCACACCGTACGTAGAGGCCTTCATGCCGCAACAAGTCCACTGCTTGGATCAGTGTAAGCTGATCTTTAATCGGCGACAGACGACCAACCGACAAGATCAACGGAGGGTGGTCGGGACCAGAACCATTAGGTATGAACAAATCAGCGTCGATGCCCTGTCCAACTACGGTTAGCTTGTCGTGCTTGTAGCGATAAGCGCTTTCTGCGCTAGCCACCATCCTGTTCGATAGGCAGTGCGCCAGCTTCAGCAGCGTTGTTACCTGACGATGGGCGTGCCAGGTGACGATCGGAATCCTCATCGCTTTGACTAGCGGCGCCGCCAGGACGGTGAAGATCGGGATCATATGAGCAAAACATACATCGATCCGATTCGCTCGCAGCACGTTGAGCAAATGGCGATAGAACTCCACCGCCCGACGTGGCTCGCTGTAGCCCTTCTCCTTGCCCGCCGAGTAGACTCGGACGTTGTCAGGCGCGTCTACTCGTCCCGCTCGCATAGTGATAACCTGAATCGACTCCACTTGCTTAGCGAGCGCCGCAATCCATCGCGTGGCAAAGCCCAAAATCGGATCGTTGGTGTCGGTTGCGAGGTTGAACATCAGCAAGCGCATCGAACAACTCAACTATGCGTCGCTAAAATTGCCATCTCGAATAGTCGTGCGTACGAGCCCACGTAGCCCTGGGGCGAGCAGAACGTTTTGGCGGACTCACGCGCTTGGCGCGCCATCTCTTGTACTTCGTTGGGGTGGCTGATCGCCCATTGGATGCGGTCCGTTAATGCTTCGACATCGCCGGGCGGTACAAGGAATCCCGTGACGTTGTCTTCGATCATCTGCGGGATCCCGCCAATACGGCTGCCAATTACAAGGGTGCCGGAGGCCATTGCTTCCATGACCACCCGTCCGAGCCCCTCTGATAGGGACGGGAGAACCAACACCTGCGCTCGCGCAATACACTTGCTCAGTTCTAGTTGCGGCTCGTGGGGCTGAAAGGTGACCAACCCGTTCAGCCCTAGTCGCTCCACCTGGTCCCTCAGCGATTGCGCATACAGCGGATCCTCAGGCTTACCGATGAGCAACAGTCGGGCCGTTGGCACCTGCGCGTTTACTTTCGCGAACGCTTCGAGAAGAAAGTGAACGCCCTTCCTAGTGATCAGCACTCCAGCGTACACAATTAGATCGCCGATCTTCTGCGCACCGCTCGCACCGGCCTCGAAGAACACGTCCATATCGGTCCATGTTGGAAACTCAAACATTGGTTTGTCGGGAGCCGAGCGCTGGAGTTGATCTCGAGTCGAAGTCGAGATCGCCCGTAAGATATCTGCGTGGCGCAACGAAAACTGCGCAGCCCGGCGCATCAGCGGACGATAGAGATGAGGGAACCTGATGTGTCGCTGCAGAAACAGGCTGACCTCGAAATCTCCGTGGCTTTCGACAACCAGCGCCACTTTGCGGCCGAACCACGCCCCAAGCTTCGTCGCCACAGCCGCGACAAAACCCTCGTATGGGCTTTGCGCGACGAGTACCTGGATACCGCGGCAGAAGATGAGCCACATTGCGACCGGCAATCCTAGGAGAAGCACGGACGCGTATCGGAGACCCCCTACGGGCAGCTGAGGCAGCAGATAGAAACGAGCATGCTGCGTGAATAGTCGCGGCCACATGTCCTCGCTAAAGCTGACTACAAAGATCCGCCCCAGTTGCGCCAGCAGGCAGAACTTCTTGTCACTCGCGGCATCAAGGGGCTTTGAATAACGGGCACCGCCGAGGAACGCGACTTTCACCGGGAAGGGCAAGCAACCCACGCTCAGAACTCGCTCAACTCAATACACGAAACACGGCGATGATATGGGTTCCTGTCGCCTCCGTGGCACGCCCCACAAACCTGCGATATAGATTAGACATCAGCTTCAGCCAGGCCGGACTATTTGCAACCCACCACCGATTCACAACAGCACGTCTAAGAATCTCAGCGAACCATCCTTGGCGATGGATATACCTACATGTCACGGGCGTGAAGAACTTGCTGGTGACTTGCGACAGAGTTGTCCACGTAAAGTGTTGGTAGTGCTTGGGGTTTACCGATACGTTGGTCGTCGGCACGCTAACTATGAGGTGGCCATTCACCCCTAAGATTTCGGATAGCGATTGGACAGTCTTCTCTAGGTCGGAAGGAGGAATGTGTTCCAACACTTCCATCGCGACTACAGTCTGCACGGGAAGAAATCGCTCATCGACGTCGGTAAGTCTCCTAAACAGATGGACTCGCCCATTTCCCCACGTCCAAGCTCGAGCGAACGCCAAGGCCTGGTCCGAATGGTCTACCCCGACGAGCGTCACGATGTCTGGACAACTGCGAAGCAATTCTTTAATAAGCCTCCCATCACCGCAGCCGAAATCGAGGACTCGCAGCGGATGAGAGGCATTGGGGCCCGAAGCACAGACAAGCTCCACAACATTCGTCAGGATTGCTAGGTATTTGTACCCCCAATCTAACGATTGGGAGATCCACCAGACGCCTTCTGCCTCAAACGGCAGATGGTGATAGGGAGTGCTATAAAGCTCGTTTTGAATTTCTTCGCGATCCATACCGCGTCATCAGGAGTGTCATCAATATGTGAAACCCAGCGACCACGATGAGTTGACTGACGGCCGCACCCTCAAGACCCCATCTGGGAACAGTCAGCAGACACAACATTACAAAAACACATCCATAGATACCAATTCCAACGCTCCACTCACGAAGCTCTGTCACGGCCACATATACAGGCCGAAGCCAAAAAAAGGCCAGCCAGATCGCCGCTCCGATTAATAGCCACCTGATCGCCGGAATCGCCGGTGCATACGCCTGACCTACAAGCGCAGGAATTAGATAGGGCACTAAAACTGCGCCGCTGGCCGCGCACAGTCCCAAGATTATTCCAATGTGCACCGCCAGTGTTCCTACGTGCCGGCGCACACTCTGCCATCCCCCGTCCGCCCAACGACGTGCGAGCTCGGGGTATGTCACCGACTGCAAGGGACCAACCAAGCCACCGACGGCGCCGAAGAGACTCTTAGCTAGTTTGTAGTAGCCGACTTCGGCGGGACTTCTAAGATACCCGAGCAGAACCAAGTCGAGCTGTTTGGGAATCATCCCGAGAAACGCGTTGAGGTCGTTGTAGGCGAGAAATTGCGTAATTTCGCGGCGACGTCCTTTAAGTGTCCGCCAGGTTTGCACCCATGGCAGCGGCCCCCAGGTGCGGCGGATCAAGCGCAAAGCTGGGACGATGTAGACCGCGCCCGCAGCCGCCATGGCCACGGCGTTACCGCAGATCACGCCTGTGACCTCAAAGCCTGCCACCGTCAATCCGAGCACAAGCGCGGCCCGCAACAGCGTCTCAGTCGCGTTTAGAAACGCGACTCTGGAAAAGGCTCCCAAACTGACGAGTACAGCATAGGAGGTGCCGACCAGCGCCCTCGGTAGAAACGCAGCGCCGTATACCACCATAAGCCAGGCAGTCTCCGGCCGACGAATTACTGCCTGCGACGCCCATGGCGCGAGCATGACAATACAGGCAAACGCTACAGTCGCGACCGCCAGATCGATGGTGTAGCCCAGCCAACAGATCGCCACGGCACGATCCCGTTCGCCTTTTGCGTGAAATTCGCTTAGATATTTGACCGACGCCTCAGATGACCGGGCGTCAAATACTGTGTGGACAACGCTCGGAAAGCTGAGCACCAATGCGGCGACCCCAAAAAGTTCCGGGCCCAGCCAACGGGCGATCAAGACTCCCTGAATCAGCGCCAGGGCTGCGCTGACCGCGTTTCCAGCTGTAAGAACGCCGACGTGATGGAGGAATCGGTTGGCGATGGCCTTCTCCGAGAGGAGTTGCCACCAGCCGTTTCTGTCGGATACTGTTACGCGGACATGACCCAAGTCGGCTGCCTCAACGTCCTTTCGTACGCACGAGACGAGGCCCGTGGTCGCTGTAACTAGTGCAAACCGAATTGATCGGGGACAGCTTTTGGGAGCGCGGACGAACAAAAGCAGTTCCTAGCAGCGGGAAAACGGAATCACGGGAAAGCAACCTGGACGGACAATGTCTCACCCAGACCAGTGGCGGCTCCCATTTGCCAAATCGTTCGTTTCGCTCTTCGGATGTGCGTGGGCTCCCCTGGACGGGAGTATCCGGATGAGTACCTTGCTCGCCTGCATGGACGACCTACTAGGGCTTCGCACTTTACCGCGCAACTGCGGCGAGCAGCGCTTCGGTTCGCTCGACCATCAACTCTGGCCGGAGCTTCTCCTGAACGAACGTCTGCGCCTGCTCACCGAGACGCCGCCTCAGCCCTAGATCGAGCGCCACCCGCGCAAGGGTTTCTGCGAGAGAACCATCCCGGGCATTCACCAATTGCCCGGTCTTGCCATCTATCACTATTTCAGGTGTCCCGCCCACGGCGGTGGCGACAACGGGGAGACCGAGGATCATCGCCTCGAGTATGACGTGGGGCAGGCCTTCGTGCGTGGAGTTGAGCACAAAGACGTCGCAGGCGGCCATGAGGGCAAGCGCGTCTCTCCGCTCGCGTTCTCCCGTGAAGTAGACACGGTCGCCAATGCCAAGTTCCGAGACGCGATGTTCTAGGCGCTCTCGCTCCGGCCCGTCGCCAATTACCAACAGCCCGGCGTCACTTAGCCCTGCGATCGCCTCTAAGATGCCGTCCACGCGTTTCAGGGGGACCAGTCGCCCCGCCGTGACAAGTCTTACTGCGGACTTGAGCGGGAGGGACGATGCTGCGAGTCCATTCGGCCGTGCGACAGAGTTGTAAATAACTTCGATCCGCGCCTCAGGGACGCCCCACTCCTTGACCCAACGTGCAAGATACTGGCTCGGGACGACGACTCGATCGGCGCGTCGGGTCCACCACGCGCGCAGCGTCTTGAGAAGGGCAATCTTGGGGCCGTGGCGCGCCGCCTGAAAAGCCTCGAACGTCTGACCACTCCATCTCCGGTCGACGGCACGCTCCCAGGCTAAATCGCCCACGACCTTCAGGACTAGCGGCTTGCCCAGCGCCAGATTGGCTAGCGTCGCTTCCAGCGCGACCCCGTTGACGAAGATGGCTTGGGCCTTTTTCCCGAGGCGCCAGATGGTGTAGACGGTTCGCGCCATACGCAGAAGCTTTAACTGTGTCCGAAGAAGCCGCACAACTTGGAAGGGGTAAGCATGGTGGTGGTCGAGATTGTCACTGAGCGTCAGCACAGTCACCGTATGCCCACGCTCCAGCAGTGCTTGCGCTATTTGGGGGACATAGGTCGCAGGACCTCCGACGTCGGGCGGGAATATGCCGGTGGTGATCAGCAACTTCACGGGCGACTTGTCACCGCTGAGTCGCTCCTCGCGCTTGGATAAGCGCCTCGATGTAGGGCAGTTCGATTCCTGAAGCCGGGAAGAACCGCGGGCCTTCGCTGTAGATCCAGACATAGCGATCGCTGATAGTCAGCGCTGTGGCGACGGCGTCGCGGAATTCAGGCGGGGTGAAATGCTGGAGCTTACCTCCGTAGTCTAGGCGTAATCCAAAGCCTGCCCTCACCTGCGCCCGATATCGGTCATACAGAGCGCTTAGCTTGATCGCCCGATCATGAATCCGGCGGTAGGCATCGAGAAATTGTCGACGCTCCTTGAACGCATAGGCGGTTTCGTATCCATCAATGAGCGACGCATCGGCCGGCATCGCCTCCAGGAGGCCGTCGTAGAACGCCGGGAGCAGGCTGTACACGGTGTCCTCAAGAGGCTTGCCGCCCTCTAGTTCGGATAGTGGCAACGTGTAGGCGTAAAAGGATAGGAGCACCGCCCTTGGAAGGTGCGCCGCGACCGCGGCAATAACTTCGCGCCCTCTTTGCCGAGCAATCTTGGTGTAGTCGGCGAAAGGCCGGTCGATCTGCCTGCGCTGATCGGAGTACCGGAATAGCGCGTAGCCGTAGTGTTCGGGATCAAGAATGAGTCCTTTCATGCCACCGGCCGCAGCTATCTGGGCCACTACCCCAAAGTTCTCCGTGATGACTCGCCAGCGCGCGTCGTCGAACCAGTTGAGGGCCGTGGCTGGTCCGGATTGGGACAGAGCCACTGGGAGGAAATTGTCGGTGAACGTGCGCCACTTGGCGACTTTGAGGTCGGCAATGGCTTCGCGAAATTCCTCGATGCGGAAGGCTCGCCTGCCCATAAGCAGCCATCCGAGTTGGTTGCCCGTATCTGTTTTACCCCGCCGCCAAGCTTGACGATCTACGACAACAACGATGCCGGTACCGTCAAATGGCATCTGCTCCATCTCACGCCAGCGGTCTCGGACGTACTGAGTATCACGGA
>Ga0126375_10000624_pt1 | contig 10112 bp, 7 predicted proteins | sample PanSoiMetPlot_14_FD_109577 | JGI IMG/M metagenome (GOLD analysis project Ga0126375, IMG submission 109577) | Tropical forest soil microbial communities from Panama - MetaG Plot_14 | ecosystem: Environmental > Terrestrial > Soil > Tropical forest | place: Panama | collected 2016-02-17 | reverse complement strand
CCTTTTTCGAACGACACCGTACCAATTATTTGGTCTCGCGTTTGATCTCCAGCGCCACGGCCATCGAAGCGGCAGTGACGCACACTTTACGCGACATGCTGCGAGAAGGATTTACCTTAATCGCATTCATGGCCACGTCGTTTTACGTGAGCTGGCGGCTGACTCTGGGCTCGTTGCTCATTGCTCCACCCGTTGCCGGATTGACGATGCGGTTCGGAAGATCGCTGCGCAAATTAGCGCGCGAGTCTCTTGAAGGCAACAAGCACTTGACCGATACCGCTCAGGAAGCGCTGGCAAATCAGAACATTGTGAAGGCGTATCGTGCTGAAGAGCGCGAGCGCACCAGGTTCACATCAGTCGCCGAAAGAATTCGTCGCGCCAATCTGCGAGCGGCCAGCATTTCGGGCATGGCGCCTCCCATAATTGAATTGATTGGCGTCCTGTTTGTTGCCGTGCTGCTTTTCTTTGGCGAGCGTGAAATCCGACTTGGCCGCATGGACCTGGCGCAGTTCGTGCTTTTTCTCGTGCTCCTCTTTCGCAGCTACGATCCCATGCGCAAGCTCTCGCGATTGCAAAATGCCTTCTCGCAGGCACTGGCCGCGGGACAGCACGTCTGGGAGGTGATGGACGAGCACGCCGAGATAGTCGAGCGGCCGAGCGCGATCGAATTGAAGCCGCTCCATACCAAGGTCGAATTCTGCGACGTGCGATTTGGTTACGCGGAGGAAGGCCGTCCCGTCTTACGGGACATAAATCTAACTGTGCCCGCGGGCAAGATGATCGCCTTGGTGGGCGAATCGGGCGGCGGCAAATCGACACTCACAAAGTTGTTGCCTCGCTTTCACGATCCGAGCGCGGGCCAGGTGCTTTGGGACAGTATCGACTTGCGGGATGCAAAGCTCGGTAGTCTGCGCCATCAGATCGCACTCGTCACGCAGGAGACGGTTCTCTTCAACGACACGGTGCGCTATAACATTACTTATGGCCGTCCCGATGCGACGCAGGAAATGATCGAGGATGCGGCGCGCACCGCATTCGCCCACGATTTTATCAACGACTTGCCTGATGGTTACGAGACAGTCATCGGCGAGCGCGGAATCTTTATCTCAGGTGGCCAACGCCAGCGACTGGCGATCGCGCGAGCATTGTTGATTGACGCGCCGGTTCTGATTCTCGATGAAGCGACATCGGCACTTGATGCCGAATCGGAGCAGCTGGTGCAAAGAGCTATCGGCAACCTGATCCGGAATCGCACGACCATCGTGATCGCGCACCGCCTGTCGACAATTCGCAAGGCCGACCTGATTGTGGTGATGGAGCGCGGCCGAATTGTCGAGCAAGGCACTCACGCTGATTTGCTTGCTCGTGGAGGCCAGTATCAACGGCTGTACGAATTGCAGTTTGCGGATGAGGAAGAGGAATTGTCGGTTGTTAGTGGTCAGTAGTCATCAGTTGTCAGTTGCTGGTTGTTCGCCGTAATCGTCAAGGTTCGGGTGCTCACAGTTGACAACCATGCACTGTCCAACAACTATCAATCAACAACTGACCACTGACTACTGACAACGTTTTTATGAAATCGATGACCGGATTTGGGCGGGGAACATTCGCTGGCGAAGGCTTCAAGGTCGCCGTGGAAATAAAGACTGTGAACAATCGCTACCTGGACATTCATCTCCGCCTCAATCAGGAATTGAGTTCTCTCGAGATGAACATTCGCAAACTGATATCCGCACGATTGTCTCGTGGTCGTGTTGACCTCAGCATCAGTCTGGAGCGTAACGGCGCCACAAACTACGAAATTAATCGCCCGCTCGTCACCGGCTACATCAATGTAATGCGCGAGATCCAAAAAGAGTTCAACCTGGCGGGCGATGTCGATGTCAACAGCCTCGCCCGTTTGCCGGGTGCATTGACGACGGCGCGAGATGGGTTGGATGAAGAAAGCGTGATCGGGATCGAACGCGCAGTTACCGAGGCGATTGAAGATCTCGAGCACATGCGTGAAAGCGAAGGTGCCGCACTTGCCGACGAGATGAGGAACCGGCTCGCGAAAATAGAAGCTGAAGTGCCCGTAATTGAAAATGCGGCCGCCGGGCTGGTCGATGCTTATCGTCAGCGGCTGCAAAAACGTATCGGCGAACTTGTTTCGCGGGGCGGTGGACCGGCAGTGGACCTCGACGCCGGCCGCCTGGCCCAGGAGGTTGCGTATCTTGCTGATCGCAGCGATATCAGCGAGGAGCTGGTGCGGCTGCGCAGTCACCTTGACCAATTTCGCGAGGCAATCGATGCGGAAGGCGAGGTCGGTAAGCGTATGGACTTTTTGTTGCAGGAGCTGAATCGCGAGGCAAACACTGTGCTGTCAAAATCAACCGAGGTCTCAATCAAAGAAGCCGCGCTGGCGATCAAGGCTGAGGTTGAGAAACTCCGTGAACAAGTGCAGAATGTTGAATGAGCATTTTCAACACGACGATCGTAACCCGATGAGTCGCGGAATGCTCATCGTCGTCAGCTCGCCATCGGGTGGTGGCAAAGGTACACTAATCGATCGCGTTTTGAAGACGGTTCCGAACGTCAGCTATTCGGTCTCGTTTACGACGCGCACGCCTCGGCCGGCGGAACAGGATGGGCGCGAATACTTCTTTATCGACCGGCCGACGTTTCAACAGATGATCGCGCGCGGCGACTTCCTTGAATGGGCCGATGTTTACGGCCATTTGTATGGCACGAGCAGCAAGCAGGTTGAACGAGAACGCGCGGCCGGACACGACATAATCCTGGAAATTGATGTCCAGGGCGCTGAAAATATTCGCCATAAGGTACCGGATGGCGTCTCGATATTCATTCTACCGCCTTCGTTCGAACTATTGCGCCAAAGGCTGCTAGCCCGCGGCACCGATTCAGCCGACGCGCTCGAGAAGCGTATGCGAGGAGCGCCCTCTGAGGTTGAGCAGTACAAGTATTTTCAGTACGTTATTCTGAACGACGACATCAATCGGGCATCGCAGCAATTGGCATCGGTGATTTATGCCGAGCGAGCACGGCGCGGGCGACAGGAACTAAACGTGCGGCGTGCGCTTGAAGATTTTGGCGTGTTTGAGGGCGCGCAGTCGGAACCGGGAGCGGTCGCAACCGGGTCCGACTGATCTGAAGAGAACAAAGTCGCCTATAACCGTTACGTTCAATTAAGAAATGGAGATTTGCGAAAATTTATTATGCCGGATCAAGAATTAGACGAACTCACTGAACAATTACCGCCACCCGAAATCGATTCCAAGTATCGCCTGATCATTTTGGCGGCAAAGCGCAGCAAGCAACTTCAGCGTGGCGCTCGTCCACGCATTGAAATCGATCCCCTGAAACATAAGCCCACCCGAATTGCTTTGGAAGAAGTGATTCAGGGAACCGTGCAGTTTCATACCAAGACTGACGGGAGCGACGCCGCTGCGGAAGGCTGAAGCAGGCCAGCGGGATAAAGATCTCCCATCTGACTCTTCACGCTTGAGATAAATAGGGTATTGCCACCTTGAGTCTTAGGGCAGTCACGCGCCACTGGTCGACTGCAAGAGCGTGGTGTGCGAAGGCCCACACCAGTCTCTTAAATTGTATTGACGCGTCCCGAGGCCTTTGATAGCCTCGCTGCGCCGAAGTGAAGCGCGTTTTGGCTGTCACAGGGCCTGCTTAGTCGCCGCATCTCCCAGCGTCAGCCGCGAACAACAGCTGTTTCTTTCGCTCTACAGGAGAGGTCGATTTTTCCTCGTGCCCGCGAGATCGACCTGCAGATTTTCACGTCCGGAAGGAGTACCACAATGGACGGCAACTCAATCAAACCAAATCAAGAAAATGCGACCACTACTCACGAGATGCTTGCAGCACTGAAGAATGACGTGACCGCATTGCATGAGAAAGTCGAGTCGATTCAGACCGCACAGGCCAACAAAAAGTGGGAAATTGTGAAGCTCGTCCTGCCGATCGTCTTGACGGCTGTTTTGGGACTAATGGTTTGGTACTTCCAGGGTCAAATTCAGAAGAATGCCGACGAACACAATCGCGAGATTCAAGCCAAAGTCGATGAGAACAATCGCTTGCTGTCGACCCGCCTGGCCCTAACCGAGGAGTTCTACAAGCGGAAGTTAGCCGAGTACGAGAAAGTCGGTATTGTAATAGCGAAACTCAGGGAGGCGCTCGACCGATATGATGAGTTAGAGGTCGATCCAGAAATCGGGGCGCAGGCGAGCGACAACACGAATGCTGTCCGTGTCATAAAAGAGTCGGATTTCCTGTTCTTCAGTTCTAAGTTTAGGGACAAACTCGACGAGTTGTGGATTATCGGTGTCCACGTAATTGGCAAACGCGAATTGGATTCTGCTGAGAAGAACAACCTCGCCGACCTGATTAAGGGCCTAAGAGACGAAATGAACACCGACCTGCACACATCCGACTTAAGCTGGCCACAATCTGGCAAATAGACCCGGCCGAAGTTTCCCCTCAACTTACCGAACGTCAGTTCGGCGTGCTTTGGGGACCTTAGACATCAGCAACTTTCGCTCTTGCTTATCGTTTGTGCAAACCAGCCGCTGAGTTTTTTTGCCGTATTCGCAAGTGAAGCACGCGCATCCATCTTTCTCCCCCAGATACCTCGTCGGCAGTTTACAATCCTTGGATTGGCCCGAGCATGAGCTTTGAGCGTGAGCCCTGGCGAGGCGCCGCGGAGTACGCTTGGAATGACTCTGGGCCGAAACAACCAAACACGCCTGCAACGAGAAGCCGAGGCAAGTACAAACAACAATACGAGCTTTGTGCATGGCGCAAGAGTTCCTTTCAACTTTTTATTCGAACGTCAATATTCTCTACCTGCTGCCGTGGCGTGGGAAGGCCCGGTCTGCGCAAGCAAAACGGCGCGAACCTCAACAGTTCTCTGTTCCTCACATTCCCCTGTAATCCGGTCCTCCACCGCCTTCCGGAGTCACCCAATTAATGATCTGGTAAGGATCCATGATGTCGCAGGTCTTGCAGTGTACACAGTTTGAGAAGTTAATCTGCAACTCGCGCCTGCTATTTCCGTTGTCAACCATCTCGTAAACTGCTGCCGGACAGAAACGCTGGCAGGGATTGCCATATTCCTCCGCGCAGCGAGTCGTGCACACGTTTGTATCAAGCACGTGAAGATGGACCGGCTGGTCTTCGTCATGAGCCACGGCCGCGTGATACACGTCCGTAACCTTATTGAAGGTGAGTTTTCCGTCGAACTTCACGCCCTGATAACGCAGGGTTGTGTCAGCATTGGGGTACCCGAAGGCCGAAAGCGTTTTCATGGCCTCGTGACCGGCTTCCTGATGGTCACGATCGAGGAATCCCCACGCGCGGCCGCCAGTGATGTATTGGAAACCCGCGTTAACTATTCCCAGCCAACGACCGTGTCGAAAGCCCGCGTGAAAATTCCGATAGCGGCGAAGCTCAGGTGTAATCCAGCTTCTCTTCACGCGATGTTCGTACTCCTGCAGGGTCTTGGCGGAATAGTCTTTTTCCAGCAAAGCATCGAAAATGGTTTCGGCGGCCAGCATTCCACTTTTTATTGCCGTATGAATTCCTTTTAGCCTTGCGGCGTTCAGGAAGCCTGCGCTGTCACCAACAATTAGAACTCCGTCGGCGTACATTTGGGGCATTGCGTACCATCCACCGGCGGCGATGGCCTTCGCGCCGTAACGAATCATCTTACCGCCTTCTAAAAGTTTGGCGACGAAAGGATGCGATTTGAATTTCTGAAATTCGGCGTGCGGATCGATCAGCGGATCGCGATAGTCAAGACCGGTGACATAACCCAAATTCAGGACGCGATTTTGCATTCCATAGATCCAGCCGCCACCGTATGTCCATTGATCTGACGGAAACCCGAGCGTGTGCGTCACTCGTCCTGCAGGATACCGATCGTCCGGCAACTCCCAGAGTTCTTTCACGCCCAGACTGTAAACCTGCGGCTCGCGTCCTTCGTCGAGACCCAGGCGTTGAACCAGTTTCTTGGTCAACGAACCGCGGACGCCCTCGCCAAGCACAGTCACTTTCGCGTACAAATCCACACCGGGCTCGTAATTTGATTTCTGATTCCCTTCCTTGTCGATGCCCTTGTCACCGGTGCGTACGCCAATGACACGGTCGCTTTCGTCGTAAAGCAGCTCAGCGCCCGGAAATTCCGGAAAAATATTTACGCCCGCAGCCTCGCACTGTTCCCCCAGCCAGGCAGTTAGTCGATTCAGAGAAACGATGTAATAACCGTGATTGTTGAGCGGTGGAGGGTTTATCGGCGAGCGAAACGCGCGCGTGCTGGTGAGGAATAAAAACTGATCCTCTTTGACCTCAGATTCGAGCGGCGCGCCCTTTTTAATAAAGTCCGGGATGAGCTCAGCCAGCCCTTTTGGATCCATCACGGCGCCCGAAAGAATGTGCGCGCCGACCGATGAACCCTTTTCGATTACGGCAATTTGAACTTCGCCGAGGGCCTTTCCCTCAGACTTTGCTTTTTCAATCAGCTGCGTCAGGTAGAGAGCGCCACTGAGGTTTGCCGGTCCGGCGCCGACAAATACAACGTCCATTTCCAGGCTTTCGCGTTCCATATTTAATTTGGCTAATGCCTTCCTCTGGCAGCACTGCGGGCTTTATAAAGGCGCTCCGTGAAGCCGCCTTCTTCGAGAAATGCTTTTTCAAGCTGCCGAAGCTGTTGATCTAAAAGATAATTTGTTTGGTGAATCAAACAGATGATTGTGTTGGCAGCTACCGGTAGTGGAGCGCGTTCAATATAGGTCGAATAGGACCTATTCTGCTCATATGCTAAACGCCTGATGACGATCGCAGTCGGGTGACTTTTGTCCCACAGCTTCAAGCCGTGTTGTCTTAAAAAATCCCCATAGTCCAAGAACAACTCTTCCAGACTCGCTCGCGCAACGCCAACCAGTTTCAATTCGAATTTCTTTGAGGTGCCTGAAGCTTGACTACCCTCAGCGATATTCTGACGTCCGCTTCGAGCCGCTTGCACCATCTGATCGTGGGTTCTGGAACGCCGGTCGATGAAAAGATCACAAAACTTGATCGTGCAATCGTATACGAGCTCCGCATTTTGAAATGACTTCAGAGCCCGGTAACCGCCGTGGGCAGGAATCAGAGCCTTGTTCATGGCAGACGTTTGTCCAGCATCGTATAGTATCATGTGCTTCAATCACGAAGGTTCATGAAGACAAGTAATAGAACTTCACAAGTTATCTTATGTCTTGTTGCGACGGCCACTATAGCTTTGATCGCGGTTACTATCACCAAAAGCCGATCGTTCTTAAAAGAGTCTGGTACTGGAAAAGCTTCTGAGTTTGCCGCGAATCCACAAATCATTCTCTGGGCATGGGAACGTCCCACCGATCTTCGTTTCCTGGATACAAAAAAGTTCGCCGTAGCCTTTCTTGGCAAAACAATTCAACTCAAATCAGACGACGTCGTAGTGCGTCCTCGGCTTCAATCATTACAAGTGCCCGAAGGAACCAGGGTAATAGCTGTTGCCAGAATCGAAACGGATCGTGACCACATACCCAGCCTTGCTGCCCTGCAACGCGAGAAGACCGGTCGCGCGATCACTGCCATGACCTCATTGCCGAAGGTGTCTGAGATTCAAATTGATTTCGACGCAACGCAATCGCAAAGAGATTTTTATCGACATTTGATTTTCGATATTCGCCGTCGCTTGCCGTCAAATGTTCGCTTGTCGATTACGGCGCTTGCTTCCTGGTGCATGTATGACAATTGGCTCTCAGATCTTCCGATCGATGAAGCTGTTCCGATGCTGTTTCGAATGTCCGCAGATGGAAAACAGATCGCCAATCGATTAGACGCAGGTGATGATTTTAATGCCCAGCCATGCCGGCACAGCTATGGTATTGCGATGGACGAGCAGCACCCAAAACTCTTTCCTGACCGAAAGGTTTTCATCTTCAACCCAGACGCATGGACCGCGAACGCGGTGCGCGAAATCTCGGAGTCCAGCAAATGAATAAATTTCACCGCCGAAGACGTAGGGTTTTAACTATTGCGATGATGTTCGCGCTGGCGACTTTGATCCCCTTGACTCAGCGCACCAATGCCTGCGGTCCATTTTTCACTGACGCAATTTTTGTCTTCACGAAGCATCCTGATTTCCCGCTCGAGAATTTCGCCGCCGGAAAGTTTGGCCTAATCAACAAATCGTGGGCTCGATCCTATCTGGTCGTGGTGTATCGAAGTCTTTCTGGAAATCCTTTGAGCGACCGCGAAGCCGGGGCGATGAAGAGTTTGTGGGACGAGCGGCTCAACCATTCGTCTGAGTCATCCGACGATTCATGGAGACAGAAGTGGAACGACGCAAGGAAGACCGCGGGTGCACCCGAAGTGAAGGACATCGAGGTCTATCGTAATCGTGAGAAGCCCCACGAGTACGAATCATTCTTGAATTGCCAGGCCGACGCCTTCGTAAACGCGGCAAACCTGTTAAATGAGAGGGTCAAGCTCTTTGGCGCCGGCAGTCCTCAGGTCAACGCATGGCTTGCTGTGCAGGACATTGTCTTTGCCAATTGCAAGGAGGGCAAGCACATTCCTGAGCCTGCCGGAAACAATGATGAAAGTCTGGTGCGCGCCGATCGTGCCTATCAAATTGCCGCGGCAAATTTCTATTCGACCAACTTCGATGAGGCGACGCGCCAGTTCGAAGCCATAGCTCGCGACCAGCAATCGCCGTATCGGATCATCGCACCTTATATGGCAGCGCGCTCCGTCCTGCGCAAAGGAAGTTTTGCCGAGAAAGAAGAAGAGGGACGGCCTTTCCTCATCGATGCCGAAAACCGTCTGAGCGCGATTTTAAAAGACAATTCGTTAAAGCTTTCGCATCACGCTGCAGGAAGGCTTTTTAATCTGGCTCGTTTGCGTGCGCATCCCGAAGAAAAACTTCACGAACTGGCGCGGCTGATCATGAAAAAGGACGCGAGTGAAGACTTCAAACAGAACGTCTGGGACTACACGGTGCTGCTCGACAGGTATCTCGAAGTTGAAACGAACAGCCGGCAACTGCCGGCAAGTCTAAAGTCGGACGATCTCACCGATTGGATCATGACCTTCGAAGGTGACATCGACGCAAGCGATGTTCATGCCCTTGACCGATGGCGGCAGACGAAGTCATTGCCCTGGCTCGTTGCCGCCATGGCAAATGCAAATGGCAAGCAGTCCGCGCTTAACGAACTCCTGTTGGCAGCTGCCCAAGTGGATCACACTGCGCCGGTTTATCCGACGATCGCCTTTCACAGTGTCCGTTTACTCAAGGAGACGAACCGGCTGGTAGAAGCACGGACAATGTTAGACAGGATTCTGGCGAATGAACGCCCGCAATTAACCGCTTCAGCTGTGAACGAGTTTCTGGGCGAGCGGATGATGCTGGCACGAAATCTCGAAGAATTTCTCCAAAACGCGCCACGCGTTCCCGCAGGATTCAGCGACAATTATGATGGCCGCGAAATTCCCGACGATGAAAAGGGCGCCGGACAAAATGCAAACGTTGGGAAGAGTTTTTTCGCTATGGACGCCGCCAACATCTTTAATAAGGCCATGCCCGTCGCCATGATGAAAGACTCCGCGCGTTCAAAGATACTGCCGGCGAATCTTCGTCGTGACATGGCACAAGCAGCGTTCGTTCGAGCGGCCCTGCTTGACGATCATGAAGTGGCAATTCAGGCAGCCACCGCGCTGGAAGCGGAGCTGCCTGAAGTAAAGGAATTTCTGGCGCCTTATAGAAAAGCCTTGACGCCTGACGCTCGCCGGTTTGCCGCTGCTTTTCTCAGTCTAAAGTTTCCAGGTCTTCGTCCGTTTGTTTCCAATGGCGTTGGCCGAACGACTGCAGTTGATGACATCGACAGCTATCGCGACAACTATTGGTGCACAGAGCCGCCGGTGCCGCTGGGTGGCGCCCCTTCAGGAGATGAACAAAGCAAATCAAGACCGGTAGAAACGCCCGACTTTCTGAGCGGATCGAAGGCGTTGGCGGACCGCCAATATGCGGCACTGCAAGCCTTGGGAACGGCGCCGAATTATCTCTGCCGGATCGCGATCGAATG
>Ga0126375_10000623_pt1 | contig 10116 bp, 6 predicted proteins | sample PanSoiMetPlot_14_FD_109577 | JGI IMG/M metagenome (GOLD analysis project Ga0126375, IMG submission 109577) | Tropical forest soil microbial communities from Panama - MetaG Plot_14 | ecosystem: Environmental > Terrestrial > Soil > Tropical forest | place: Panama | collected 2016-02-17 | reverse complement strand
TGCGACCATGGTTACGTCGACTGGCAGATCCCGCCTCGAGCGCGCAAGACCCCGTTGGTATTCACCCATGGCTCCGGCACCAGGGTCTACCAGACCACGTACGATGGCAGGCCTGGTATGCAGCAACTCTTCTTAGGAGAAGGTTACCCTACGTACGTGGTCGACTTGCCCGGCACCGGGCGTGCCGGTCAGGGCTGCGTGCAGTACACATACACACCGAACCTCAACGCCAATACCGTCTTCGAAAACCGCATCGGAACGTGGCCGCTAGGACAGCCGCAACCGACGTATTTTCCGGGCGTTGCGTTCTCACGAGATCCTGAGGCGTTGAACCAGGACCTCCGCACCCAGTATCCCGAGTTCAACGGGCAGGCGCACGTGGAGGTCGAAGCCACTGGTCTCGCCGTCCTGCTCGAAGACATTTACGCGGAGGGCAGGGGCAAGTCGATCGTCTTTAGCCATTCTTCGGGTGGCGTGCGCGGTTTCCGTGTCGGCCTGAAGACCGACAAAGTCGCGGGCCATGTCTCCTTTGAGCCGGCGAACGCATTCTTTCCGGAGGGCGAAGAGCCGATGATCAAGCGTACTGACGGTACGCTGGTCCCCGCTGCGAATAGTCCGAGCGTTCCGTTGCAAGAGTTCATCAAGCTCACCAAGTATCCCCAGCTGATCATCTGGGGCGACAACATTCCACGTGAGGTTGACCCGTCCAGTACCACCGAGCCAGCTCTCAGCGTCCGAGCTGAGCGCTTCAAGCTCATGGCAGCGGCAATCAACAAGTATGGCGGCAACGCCGTGAATCTGTATCTTACGCAGGAGGGTGTGTTCGGAAACACGCACCGGATCATGGCGGATACGAATTACGGGCAGGTCACCTACCTCATCGAGCAATGGATCGAAAAGGAAGGGCTGGTGCGGCCCGAGAAGGACGGGCACGGGCGACGTTAGAAGAAGTGGTGTGACGGGCGGCGTGTAGGTCGCCGCTCGTCAGTAGCGCCTCGACACGTTGTTTCGTTGACTGAGCGAGTCGACTGATTGGTGCCAAGCCGTCGATGCCCTGAGGGGGCGAGTGTTCGAATCACTCGCCCCGACCAATCAGATCAATTCCCCCTGTTGGCTTCTCGTACGAAAGCAGTCAGCTCGGTGTTGAAGCGCGCGGCATCCTCGTAGAACGGCGCATGGCCAATGCCCTCGTAGATCGATAGCTTCGCGCCGGGGATCACTGAGGCGGTGTACTTTGCGTTGCCCACCTTGGAGTTTCGGTCCTCGGCACCGTGAGTCACCAGGACCGGCAGCTTGAGCTTGGACATCACTTCGGTCGCATCGAGCGGACGGCCGCCAAGGCCTGCGCGCACCTTGGGCGGCACCATCATGTTGAACGAGAGCATGATCTCGAAGTCGTCGGGAGTCGGCTGTTTGGAAAAGCAACCGTGCACGAAGGCGCGCGTCGCGGCGATGTTGGTTGTGAGGTCCTCCGACGTCATCAGGGGCAGGTTCTTGAGATTGTCGCCGACCAGGGCCGGATCGAACTTGATACTGGCATCGACAAAGTTGATGCCCGCGAGCTTGCCCGCGCCATGAGTGGTGACATAGTCGGCGATCACGCGGCCGGCGTAGGACCAACCGACTAGCACCGGGCGCTTCAAGCCGGCGGCGTCCATTACCGCCTGGACCTCGTCGCCCCAAGCCTTGGAATCCCGATAGCGTGCGGGATCGAGCGGCTTGTCGGAATTGCCATGGCCGCGCAGGTCATAAGTCACCATGCGAAACTCCTTGGCGAGAGGGCTATCGACCTGGCGCATCCACGACAGATGGCTCTGGGAGAAACCGTGGATGAACAGGATTTCCGGGCCCGACGGGTTGCCCCATTCTTGCGCCGAAATAGTCAGTCCGTCTGGCGTCTTCACGCTGATCGGCTTGTATTTCAGCTCCTGCCCAACGCTCGGGTGCGCGACCGCGGCAAAAAAAACGGTGGCGACCGTCAGCTTAGCGAGCCAGCCGCACCGGAAGGCTATCGTCATGGCCAATCCTCCTTTGCGAGGTTACGGGCGAACCGAGAGTAGCGCGCTGTGACATCCCGCCTTTCAGTTGCACAAGCAAGCGCGATTCTCACCGGCTCATGATCGGCGTTCCTACCCTGGGATCGTGTCGGACACGCTGATGACAATATCTTAGCCCGCGTAGCCTTGGTCGATCGGGCCGTCGAACGACCAGCTAATGAAGCAGTGAACAGCTTCGGCCAAGAGCGGCCGTAGACCGAGCTCGCCGAGAGCAATCGTTCGACAGCGCTAACGACCCAATGCGGTCATTATGCGTCAGCCCATTGGTCGCAAGAGTGTTGCCCTTGAGGTGGATACAGCGAGACGGCCTTGCCCAAGTAGCTGCCGGTTGTCCTCAGACCAATAGCGCAGACGCTTGAAGCTTGCTGGTGTTGCCGAATGGGACCAAGGTCCAATTCCAGTCTCCGTGGCACCTGTCAATACTTGCGCCCGTGGCAAACGGGCACCGAGTGCTGCCCGCCCGGCATGAAGACCGGCGACCAGATCTCGCCGCCCGGCGGCTACGTGGGCGGCGGCCTTCAGATGCAGACAGACCTCACTGGCGTTCGTGTTCGCGGGTACTTGGTTCGGCAGCACGAGTATGGCGGCGCACCTGCCACGCATCCTTCAGGAAGCGGGGGCCACCTTACCTGCCGCTATTGCCGCCGCAGCCCTGGTAGGGCCGGCGCAGGTTGCGGCGCGCATTCTCGAGTTCTCGTTCATGCGCCACGTCCAGCCGCTCACGTCCGCCCAGGTCGCCTCGCTCGCTCACCCGGTTGGCGCCGGGATATTGCTTGCCGCTGGGGCACCCGCCGCCCCGGTGTTCACCATCGCACACGGCGCAGGCAACGGCGTGATGACGATCGCGAACGGCACGCTGCCGCTCTACCTTTTCGGTTCAGGCGGTTACGGAATGCGCCAGGGGCTTCTCCTGATGCCGGCGCGATTCCTTCAGGCCGGCGCCCCCTTCGTGTTCGATCTGCTGCTCTCCCGGATCGGGACAGGGGCGCTCGCCGTTAGCGCAGCGTTTGGCGTCGCGTCGTTCCTGGCTCTGGCGCTTCTACGCGTGTGGACGCACCCCAGGTGACACTCTTGGTCGGCAGGTGGACTCATAGGGTGATACGTAGGCTGAGCAAGCTCGAGCACGGCGAACAATAGCGATGCACGCTCTGCGCGGTCCACGCTTAGTTGCCCTGGTTTGCACAGCCCAGGTGCTGGTACAGCTCGGGGCGTATTTCTGGCCGGCGTTGCTCCCCTCCATGACGCCGTTATGGCGTCTCACGAACAGCGAGGCAGGTTGGATCACGGGCATTTTCTATGCTGCGTACATGGTGGCGGTTCCGGTTCTCGTGACGCTGACGGACCGGATGGACGCGAAACTCGTTTATCTGTCGGGCGTGGGTTGCACTATTGCGGCCCACTTGATGTTCGGACTCACTGCCGATGGATTTTGGTCGGCGCTGGCATTGCGAGCTCTCGCCGGGATTGGATGGGCGGGCACGTATATGACCGGCGTAAAGCTCCTCGCGGATCAGGTGGGCGCGAAGATGATGTCCCGCGCTGTAACTGGACACGCCGCGAGCATAGGGATCTCCGGAGCGCTGTCGTTCTCGTGTGCAGGCTTGATCGCCGCATCCTACGACTGGCGTGCAGCGTTCGTGGCGGCAGGACTCAGTGCATGCGCCGCGTGGCTGCTCGTCGCGCTATGGGTGCCGCAACAACCGCGCGCAATGCCTGCCTCGGATGGCGCAAAGCTCTTTGATTTCCGGCCGGTCTTTCGCAACCGCTCGGCGATGGCTTACTCCCTTGCTTACTGCGTTCATACGCTAGAGATGAGCGCGCTACGCGGCTGGGGCGTCGCGTTTCTCGGCTTCGTTGCGATCGGCGCTGGCGTCACCGAAAGTGTCTTGGCGCCGACGGTCGTGCTGACCATGCTCGGGCTAATCGGCACTGCGGCTAGTGTCCTCGGGAACGAAGCGGCAATCCGCATGGGCCGACGCGGGCTGATCGCGCTTGCGATGCTTGGATCAGCCGTGGTCGGCGGGAGCATAGGGTTCATCGGGTCTAGGTCCTACTCGATTGCCGTTGGCATGCTCCTCGTCTACGGCTTTATCGTCTGGTTGGACTCATCGTCGCTGACGGCTGGCTCAGCAGGAACCGCTGAACCGTCACGGCGGGGTGCAACGCTCGCGGTACATTCGATGCTCGGCTACGCGGGCGGATTTGTTGGGCCCCTGATCGTTGGCGTCATACTCGACATGGGTGGCGGCATGTCGCGAATGACTTGGGGCCTAGCATTCCTCTCGGTGGCGGTGCTAATGCTGGTTGCGCTGGTGACCTTTTGGATCATTCGCCCCAAGGAGCTCGTCGGAGATCGCCGCGCATGACGCAGGGTCAGCGGCCGCTCAGGCGGGCCCTCAGCTGGGAGAATGGAAGGACCCGATGAACATATTCCGCAATCCGACTGAGGTACAAGTAAGGAGTCTCTTGGCCGAGTGCCAACTGCCGACGTCTGACCTTTCCCCGAAGAACCTCGAGCACTTCCTTGGCTGTGGCACCGTGCAAACGCTCAAAGGAGTCGTGGGCCTTGAGATCTACGACACGGTTGCTCTGCTTCGCTCGCTCGCAGTAGCGGCCGACTGTCGCGGCATCGGCTGCGGGAAGGCGCTGGTAGCCGAGGCAGAGCGCTACGCTCAGTCGAAGGGGGTGACGGAGCTATACCTACTTACCACTACGACCGCGGACTTTTTCGAGCGCTTAGGCTATAGACGCAGCTCCCGCGAGAACGCGCCGCAAGCCATTCGACAGACCAAGGAATTCTCTGGCCTTTGCCCATCGAGTTCGGCGCTCATGGCTAAGGCACTGCTGGCGCGCGGGCACAGCTGACACCCAACGCGGAAAGTCCGCTCTCGGGTCGAGAGCGGCGTTGACAGTCCGGTTCGCGGCACGCCTCTCAAGGTCCGCTCCTGGCCCAAGAGCGACCTTCACGAAGGCCCGGAAGCGGACCCTAACGACAAGCAGTTGAGCTCAAGGACCTGCTCCGAGCCTTCCGGCGTCGGGTGCAGGAGCGGACTGTGGAAGGATGCGAAGCCGGTGCCGCCGTGGGAGCGGCGGAAAGACGATGCGCGAGTGATCGCTCGCCGCTGCAATGAGTTTGCTAAATCGGCGTAGAGTAGGTTTCGCGGTCGAGTAGCAGCGTGCCCGGCACACACATTGACATGGCCCACCTACCCGCGCCTTCTGCAGCTGCCTGGACGCTTCTCGTGGCGATGCTTTCGAGTATTCCTAAAGACCGCATGGCTAGGCGAGTGCTGCCGGATCAGAGCTCCCAGTTGGCGAAGACCATGGATACCGAAAAGTAGCCCTCATCGGCGGCGAAGGAGGGTTAGGCAACATGTCCATGAGCAAAGCACAACATCGCAAGAACCGCATCCGCCGGCAAGCATCGTGCAAGGCCCCTCAACGAGCAGAACGCGCACTGCGGCGCCCGTTTACGCCTCGTAGCCGCTCCATCTGATCGGCGAGCTTGCGAGCAACTTCACCTGCGTCCTCGCCCGTGGTGTCGCGAGAGGAGTCCATACGCGGGGTTAGGCAAGCCGCAACTGCGCCAAAGAAGCGAACGCATTCCCCCCACCTGTGTACGGGATGATGCTCAACTCGAGCACAGTGACCGCCGGGAGCTCGACGTAATGGTCTTCAGTCTCGGAAGTCGAGCTTGGCCCAATGATCCCGAAATCACTTCCGCTGCCAGGCCGTCACGGTCGCGGGCCGCGCTGCTCGCCACCTCGACCAGAAACGTGAGATCCAACACCAAAGAAGACGGTCGGCTGGGTGGAGGAGAGGTCGGCGAGTTGATGCCGTAAGGCAACGATCTCAAGTTGCAGGGATACGCGCGGGCGCCGCGCCGCCGCCGCGAACGCGATGAGCGCCGCCAAGATGGGATTCATGATTTGCAATCCTCCGGGCCGAAAGCCGGGATTCAAGACGCAGCTTGGTGTTACTGGCCCGAAGAAATCAGGATAATCAACCGACGATGGATATTCGGGAAGCACCCCCGGCGGACGAGGCGAAGGAAGACTTCCTGCGGGAGGATCGTCGTCTGCTTGGACGGCTGCTCGGCGAGGTGATCCGCGAACAGGCGGGCGCTGACGTGCTCGAGCGCATCGAACGCATACGGCAGACGGCGGTGCGTTTCCGACGTGCCGAGTCCGCCCCGGAGAGTGCGGACGATGTGCCGGCGGCGAAGGCGGAGCTCGAGTCGCTACTCAACGCGCTCGATATCGAGCAGACGCTGCATGTCGTGCGGGCGTTCAGCTATTTCTCGCATCTGCTCAACATCGCTGAGGACACGCATCAACATCGCCGCCGCCGCGCGCATGCTGAAGCCGGCTCGCCGCCGCGGCCGGGAAGCATCGAGCTTGCGCTCGACCGCGCGAGGCAGGCGGGGGCATCCGGCGAACAACTGCTCGAGTGGTTCGCCCGCGCCGAGGTCAGCCCCGTGCTCACCGCGCACCCGACCGAAGTGCAGCGCCAAAGCATTCTCGATTGCGAGCGCGAGATCGCACGGCTCATCGCGCTTCCGGCCGATCGCGCGCGTGACGAGGAGTTGCACCGTCTGGTGCTACGGCTGTGGCTCACCGCAATGCTACGCCTAGCGAGGCTTGCGGTCGTCGACGAGATCAACAACGGTCTCGCTTACTTCCGCATGACATTCCTCACCGAGCTGCCGAAGCTCTACGCCGACCTCGAGGCGGCGCTGGCCGAACGCTTCAAGCTCGGCGCCGAGCTGTGGCTGGCGCCGTTTTTGTCCGTCGGCACCTGGATTGGCGGCGATCGTGACGGCAATCCGTTTGTCACCGCTGAGGTCCTCAACGTGGCTCTCGCGCAGCAATCGCGGCTGATCCTCACGCACTACCTGGAACAGCTAAACGAGCTGGGCAAGGAGCTCGCGCTTTCGTCGCGCATCAAGGCGGCGCCCGCAGAGATCGTCGCGCTCGCCGATGCGTCCGCCGACGATTCACCCTACCGCGTCGACGAGCCCTATCGCCGCGCACTGATCGGCATCTATGCGCGGGTGGGTGCTACGGCCGAGTCGCTTGCTGGATTTCGACCGACCGTCGCGGCGACGGTCGAGCTTCCCCGATACGCCACCCCCGACAAATTTGCCGCCGACCTCGACACGATCGCCAATGCGCTCGCAGCTCAGGGTACGGCATTGCTCGCGCGCGGGAGGTTGAGAACATTGCGGCGCGCCGTAAGTGTGTTCGAGTTCCACCTCGCGCCGATCGACCTTCGACAGAGTTCCGATGAGCACGAAGCGGTCGTCGCCGAGTTGCTTGCGCGCGCGGGCGTTGAAGAGAACTATACCGCGCTGGCGGAAGACGAACGCATCGCGCTGCTCATACGCGAACTGACCGGTCCGCGGCTGTTACGCTCACCGCACCTCGAGTATTCGCCGGCCGTCGTGCGGGAACTCTCGATTCTCGCCGCCGCAGCAGAGGCGCGACGGCGCCTCGGACCACACGCGGTGCCACACTATGTGATCTCGCACTGCGAGTCGGTCTCGGATCTGCTCGAGGTCGGCATCCTGCTACGCGAAGTCGGACTGCTGCGGCCCGGAGCGCGACTTGCGCTAGAGATGGACATCATCCCGCTGTTCGAGACCATCCTCGACCTAGAGCGCTGCAACGCGATCGTTGACGAGGCGCTCAAGCTCCCGCTCTATCGCAAGTGGATCGAGGCGCGCGGCGGCGCACTGGAGGTGATGCTCGGCTATTCCGACAGCAACAAGGACGGCGGCTATCTCACGTCGAACTGGTCGCTCTACAAGGCGACGACGAATCTCGTGCGCGTGTGCCACGCGCACGGTGTGCGCCTCAGGCTCTTTCACGGTCGCGGCGGTACGGTCGGGCGGGGCGGCGGTCCGAGCTACGACGCGATCCTCGCTCAACCCGCGGGCAGCGTAGACGGAGCTCTGCGGTTGACCGAGCAGGGCGAAGTGATCGCGAGCAAGTACGCCGATCCGGAGACCGGGCGGCGCAACCTCGAGACACTCGTCGCAGCAACCATCGAAGCGAGTCTTGCGGTGTCTCCCACGCCTGAAGCACGCTCCGGCCGCGATGGGGTGATTATGGAGGAGCTATCGGGGCTTGCATTTCGCGCCTACTGCGCGCTCGTGAAGGAGACACCTGGATTCCTCGACTACTTTCGCGCGTCGACGCCTATTGCGGAAATCAGCGAACTCAATATCGGCAGCCGGCCCGCATCGCGCAAGGGTTCCGCGCGACTCGAAGACCTGCGCGCAATTCCGTGGGTGTTCAGCTGGAGCCAGTGCCGACTAATGATTCCAGGCTGGTATGGATTTGGCACCGCGGTCACGCAGTGGATCGCAGAGGGGCATGGAACGCTCGAAGAGCTGCGCGCGCTACACAGCCGCTGGCCATTCTTTCGCAGCGTGCTCTCTAATATGGACATGGTGCTCTCCAAGACCGATCTCGCCATCGGCTCACGCTACGCTGAGCTGGTGCCCGCTGCGGCGCTCCGCGAGAATGTTTTCGGCGCCATAGCTGCCGAGTGGCATCGCACGCGGAAGCTCCTCGCAGCGATCACTGGCCGCGCGGAGCTCCTCGCCGACAATCCGACGCTCGCGCGATCCATCCGCAATCGCTTTCCCTACCTCGATCCGCTTAACCACTTGCAGGTCGAGCTGCTCAAGCGTCATCGCGGCGGTGAGACTGACGACCGCATCAAACGCGCGATCCGACTCACGATCAATGGTGTCGCGGCCGGATTGCGGAACAGTGGCTAGGCATGCCAGCGTTGGCCCCACGGTTTTGCTTCCTGGCTCGGGCCCGCGGACGCGGTCCAATCGGTGTCCGCTGGAGCGGAATCGCCTGCGCGTGAAACCACGTAGCCACGATGGCAGCCGACAGTGCCGACCCAACCAACCAAGACGGCCCTATGGGCGGCAGGACCATTGAAAAGCACAACACCCAACCAAGGATGCCGCAAGCAGCTCCGGGAGATTTATGGGTGACTAGCGGCGGCGGTCTGGCGCCTGCATCGCGCGAACGTGAAGCGGGCATTCCGTCGGATGCCGTCTACGCATCCTAAGATTTCACGAGAGGACACCGTATGATGGATCGCATAGCCCTGCTCACCGGCGCGACGAGCGGCGTCGGTGTCGTCGTCGCAAAACGCCTCGCCCGTGAAGGCTGGCTCGTGCTAACGCATGGTCGCGATGAGGGGCGCGGCGCGCAAGTCGTGGGCGACATCGAGACGGCGGGCGGGCGAGCCCGCTTCTATGGCGCTGACTTGTCCTCGATGGAAGGAGTGCGTGCCTTGGCCAAAGCCGTCGCGAGGGATCACCGACACCTACATCTCCTCATCAACAACGCCGGCATCGGATTCGGCCCGCCCGGCGGGACACGCCAAGAAAGCCCGGACGGCTTCGAGTTGCGCTTCGCCGTGAACTATCTCGCGCCATTCTTGTTGACGCGTCTGCTCCTGCCCAAGCTGCTTGCCGCCGCGCCAGCGCGCATCGTTAATGTCGCCTCGATCGGCCAACGGGACATCGACTTTGACGACTTGCAGCTGAAGCGGCACTACTCTGGCAGGGACGCGTATCGCCAGTCCAAGCTCGCCCTGATCATGTTCACTTTCGATCTCGCCGAGGAACTCAAGAGCCGAGGTGTCACCGTCAACGCACTGCACCCGGCGACATTTATGGACACGTTCATGGTACGCGAAGCAGGCGGCGAGCCGATGAGCACAGTGGACGAAGGCGCGGACGCGATCATGAATCTCGCCGTCTCGGAAGAGACGCGCGATCGCACTGGGGAATATTTCGATGGCCTGCATCCCGCTCGCGCGCGGGGGCAGGCCTATGATGAAAGGGCGCGCGAACGGCTGCGGAATATCACCTTCGAGGTCATCGACCGGACAGCGCGGGCGCGCAGTCCGAGTGAGCGGTAGGGTGGAGCGCTGGCCCTTCTTGACGTCCACGCGCTCTGAAGCCGACGCTGGCTACGACCGGATTCAAGGCGGAGCAGACACCGCTCGGCGTCGCGCACACCGAACC
>Ga0126375_10000622_pt1 | contig 10116 bp, 4 predicted proteins | sample PanSoiMetPlot_14_FD_109577 | JGI IMG/M metagenome (GOLD analysis project Ga0126375, IMG submission 109577) | Tropical forest soil microbial communities from Panama - MetaG Plot_14 | ecosystem: Environmental > Terrestrial > Soil > Tropical forest | place: Panama | collected 2016-02-17 | reverse complement strand
GGATGATGTTCCAGTCCGTCGGGCATCGCGCGCGTACGCAACAGCGTATGCGACTGGGCGCGACGCGCGAGGGCAAGCTCGTTTCGCTCCAGCACGATTACGTTTACCACCTGTCGATGATCGACCATTACCACGAGGACTGCGGTGAAGCGACGCCGTTTCATTACAGCGTTCCCAATTTGCGCGTAAGCTTCGGACGCGCGCGGCGCAACATCGGCGCCACCGCCGATATGCGCGGCCCGGGCGCTGTACCCGGACTTTACGCCACCGAGTCGGCGATGAACGAAATGGCGGAACGCCTGAAAATCGATCCGGTGCGCTTCCGGTTGCTCAATGAGCCGAAGATCGATGAATCACTCAACCTGCCATTTTCATCACGCCACTACGTTGAGTGTCTGGAGCTTGGCGCGGAGAAATTCGGCTGGTCCAAACGCAACCCTGTTTTCGGCTCGATGAAGCGAGACGGCCTGACTCTGGGTTGGGGGATGGCGGGAGCCGCATGGGTGGCCGGCCGATTCGCTGCAGAAGCGAACCTGCAACTGCGGGACGACGGAACTGTGCGCATCGCCTGCGCCACGCAGGACATCGGGACCGGCACTTACACGATCCTGGCCCAGCTCGCATCAGAGAAGACCGGAGTGCCAGTCAGCAAGATAGAGGTTGAGCTGGGTGACAGCGCGCTTCCTGATGGTCCGATTTCGGGAGGCTCCTTAGCCACCAGTTCAGTGATTCCCGCCGTATTTAAGGCTGCCGACCAGGCAATCACGTCGCTGCTAATCGTAGCGGTCTCAACGCCGGGCTCACCTTTCCTCGGACATCAGCCCGAAGACCTCGCTCTGGACGGGGGTCGCATCTACGTAAAAGCCGAAGGCCTTGCGAAAGCGGTTCCATTCGGCGAGGTACTCCGCCGCGCAAATGCTAGGCTGGTGACAGGCAGCGGCAGTTCCGAACAGACTGTCTTTGTTCCCGGTCAGAAGGTCTCCATGCATTCGTTCGGTTGCCACTTTGTCGAGGTAACCTGGCAACCCGAGATCGCGCGCCTGCGCGTGAGCCGGGTGGTGACGGTGATGGATGCCGGCCGAATCTTGAACCCGCTCGCGGGCCGCAATCAGATCCAGGGCGCCGTGGTAATGGGCATCGGCATGGCCTTGTTCGAAGAAACTGCGTACGATCCGCAGAACGGCGCACCTATCAACAGCAATCTGGCCGACTACATGATGACGGTCAACGCTGACGCGCCGCCAATCGACGTCACGTTTCTCGATTATCCCGACAAGGAGATCAACGAACTCGGCGCGCGCGGAATCGGCGAGATCGGCCTGGCCGGTATCGCTGCGGCGATTACGGCGGCGGTCCATCACGCGACCGGTGTGCGCGTTAGGGAGCTGCCGGTTAAGATCGAAGATCTGCTGGTATAGGCCTGAAGATAGCCTATGAAGCTCGAATTCGGTGTTCCTGGTCTCGCGCTTTTGAGTCTTCGGACGAAGAAGTCTGAGGATTTGTTGTCGTTCATGAAATGCGGAATGTTTTTAGAGCGGCAGTCGAACCTGAAAGCACGTATCTCCCGGCTTCGATTGAAAGCGAATATTCCCGCGGTGCTTTCGAACGATGCGCGCGACCGTATCGAGCCCGAGCCCGGTTCCTTCACCGACAGGCTTCGTCGTAAAAAATGGCTCGAAGACGCGCGACTTCGCCGCTTCAGATATTCCCGAACCGTTATCGCGAATTTCGACCATGATGTCAGTCGGCTCTCGCTTGGTGCGAATCTTAAGCTTCCCACGCTCGGCCATCGCATCCACGGCGTTGACTATCAAATTCGTCCAAACCTGGTTGAGTTCGCTGCCGTAGGCCTTGATGTGCGGCAAGTCTTCAGCGTAATCGCGTGTCACGCCGATATTCTTCTTTCGTAATTTGTATTTCAGAATTAGCAGAGTATTTTCCAGGCCTTTGTGTATATCAACCTCCTGCACCGATGCCTGGTCCATGTAGGTGTATTCCTTAATCGCCGCGATCAGTTCCGAGATTCTTGCCGTGCCCGCCTTGATTTCGTTTGCTAGTTTCGCGACTTCGAGGTGTGCATTAACTCGGGTAAGCACATCCCTGAACACGCTCGTTTCCATTCGTTTTGAAACTCGTTCGAGCTCGGCCGCATCAATGCCCCCTTCAACCAGATTCGCAGAGATTTTCCAGGGCTCCTCAATGCCATGTCCTTCAAGCCAGGTTCCAATCAAATCCTCTCGATCGCTTTGATCCAATGAATTGAGTTGGGCGCCGGTGGTGGTGTGTTCTATGGCACCATTTTCGAAGTTCCGAATCTCGTTCTCTTGCGCTGGGGTTAGCTCGTGTTGACACAGCCTTAGGTCGGCCGCGCGCAAATCGGCCAATGTGGCAACAAGATCGTTTGCTGCCCGAGTAGCCGCAGCCGCCGGATTGTTGAGTTCGTGGGCCAGTCCGGCCGACAGCTTGCCTAGCGCCATCAACTTATCTTGTTGTTGATCGGCGGTGGTCGTTTCACGCACTCGGTCACTCATAATGTTGACCAGCCGCTGCACCAGCAGCGGCATACGCTGGATCATCTCCGGAAATAAACGGACCGGAAATCGCAGCACCCGCACCTCCGTCACGGCTCGTCCGGTAACAGTAAAAGAGGTCATGCGCGAAAAGGGGAGCATGCCGCTGACTTCGGTCTTAGGATCGCCTGCTTGCACTATGAACAAAGAGTCGTGAAGGTTATCGTCGCCGTAAGCGTGTATCTCACCTTCCAGAAAAATTGCCATCCAGTCCGGCGGATCGCCTTTGTGGAACAACACTTCGCCAGGCGCAAACCGCAGATCGTTGACGTTATCGGCAAACCATTTCAATTGGTCTTCAGGTAAATCGGAAAATGCCTGAACGTTGCGCAGCGCGTCAACGATATTTGCAGGCGAATTGCCTGCGGCAACGAGCGGCTCGATTGTGCCGGACACGATCGGCTGCTTGCTGACGTCTTCTGTTTTTGACTCTTCCATCGGTCACACAACCTTGCTGAGGTACTGATGAACGAATGAGACCGCCACAGAACCTTCTCCGACGCCGGACGCTACCCGCTTGACCGAGCCCCTGCGCACATCCCCGACGGCGAAGATGCCGGGAACACTCGTCTCCAATAGATACGGGTCGCGATCGAGCGCCCAACCACGAGGTCGCTTACCATCACTCATGAGGTCCGGCCCAGTCGGAATGAAGCCACGCTCGTCACGCTCGATCACGCCAGTCAGCCAATCCGTGTGGGGGGTCGCGCCGATCAAGACGAAAAGGTAGTTCGCTGGGACCGTTTGGGTCTCTCCGCTCTGGCTGCAATGGACGGAGATCGATTCCAGATGAACTTCTCCGCTCACTTCGACTGCCGCCGAGTTCAACTCGACTTGAATATTCGGAGTCTGCTTGATCTCCTCGATGAGATACTGCGACATGCTCTTCGAAAGTGTGTCCGCACGTACAAGCATTACGACGCGGCGGGCGTAGCGTGAAAAATAGATCGCCGCCTGTCCGGCAGAGTTTGCGCCGCCGATGATGTAAACATCCTCGCCTTTTAAGGCGATTGCCTCGGTCATCGCCGCCCCGTAGTACAAGCCTGCTCCAGTTACTTTTTCTACGCCGGGCACGTCGAGCTTGCGCCATTGGACGCCGGTGGCGATGAGGAGCGAATGGCAACTGATCTCGCTTCCGTCTCTGAACTTAACAAAGCGATAAGGACCCTCGATGCGCGCAGCCATTGCCTCCTGCGGCGAGAGGATTTCGACTCCGAAGCGTTTGGCCTGCGCGACCGCGCGGCGCGCCAGGTCCGCGCCGGAGAGTCCCGCCGGAAAACCAAGATAGTTCTCGATACGCGAAGACATGCCGGCCTGTCCGCCTGGGGCTTCGCGCTCGATCATGACTGTCTTCAAACCTTCCGATGCTCCATAGACGGCCGCCGCAAGTCCGGCTGGACCTCCGCCGACGATCGCGAGGTCGTAGAACTCTTCCGTCGGACGCGTACTTAGGCCAACTCGACCGGCCACGTCGTCGGTTGTCGGCTCCGGCAGGCGCACACCATCGGGAAAGATGACGAGCGGCAAATGCGTTCTCTCGTCATCGCCGAGGGATTCGACAAGTTGTTTCACCTCTGCGTCGCGTTCAGCCGCTTCAAAGTCAAGCCACTGGTACGGAACATGATTGCGCGCGAGAAAATCTTTGATGCGATGTGACGCCGAAGACCAACGCAGACCAAGGACGCGTATGCCCTGAAAAGGCGGACGGAACTCCGCCAGCCAGTCATCGAGCAACTCATCAATGATCGGGTAAAGTTTTTCTTCCGGCGGATCCCAGGGCTTCAACAGGTAATGATGAATGCCCGCCTCGTTGATCGCCTGAATCGCGGCGTCGGTGTCCGCATAGGCAGTCAGCAGGACGCGCTTGGCCTCAGGGTAGAGTTGGATGGCTTCTGCCAAAAATTCGACGCCGGACATTCCCGGCATTCTTTGATCGATCAGAAAGAGGGCAACGACGTTGTTCCTGACTTTCAATTCGCGCAGAATCTCGAGCCCGGCTGCTCCTGATTCTGCTCGCAGGACCCGAAAGTTTTCCCCATACTTGCGGCGAAGATCACGCTCAATTGCACGCAACACCTCGGGATCGTCATCGACCGTAAGCAGTACCGGCTTAGCCATGATTCTTAGTCGTGCTCAATCTCAATTCGATCAGTAGCCAGAAGATATCATTCCATTCTGCCCAAACACCATCCGCGTTATGGCCGTGGCTTTTCTCAAACTGCTGTTGTCTGAGCTCGTGCGAAACTCGCGGGCGCGCAGATCCTGAACAAAAAACCCGTTGATGGCGTACGACGCATCACGCCACTCGAGTTCGTGTGCCCGAACTACTTGTGAAGATCGAGAATTTGTTGGTGTGAATTAGCGCTCGGTTGCCCAAACACGAGGCTTGGGCTGAATATGGATAAGAAAACGTATCGCCAACTAAGTATCTGATGAATGATCGTTCTCGACAACGCACGGAAGCGAGAACGAGAAGGTCACGCCCGGACCATCGTTCGGCGTGGCCCATAAACGACCATCGTGGTTCTCGATGATCGAGCGACTCACTGACAGGCCGATTCCCATGCCGTCTTCCTTGGTGGTATAGAACGTCTGGAAGAGCCGGTCGAACGATTGCGGCTCGAAACCTGTTCCAGCATCCTGAACGCTCACGCGCACCCGCTCGCCTTCCTCCAGTTTAGTTCTGAACCACAATTCGCGCGGACGATCGCCGACATTGCTCATGGCATCAGAGCCATTCCGCAACAGATTCAGAATCACCTGCTGTAGCTGCACGCGGTCACCCGTAACCAGAGGAAGTCCCCTGGCAAGGTCGGTCCGCGTAATCACACGGTTTCGTTCCAACTCAGTGCGCGAGAGCGCAATTACCTCCTCGGTGGCTTGATTCAGATTTACCAACTCTGTGGTTGCTTCCGTATGAGTAAAAAGGGCGCGCAGTCGTTTGATCACATCTGCGGCACGACGGCCGTCGCGAATAGTACGCTTCGCGGTTTCTCGGGCTCCATCGACATTGGGAGGCTCAGAATCCAGCATCCTTACACAGGTACTGGCGTTGGTGATGATGCCCGACAAGGGTTGATTGACTTCATGCGCAATAGAAGCCGTCAATGCTCCCAGAGTCATGATCCGCGCTACATGCGCGAGTTCAGACCGCGCTTTATCCAAAGCTTCTTCCGAAAGACGGCGGGCCGTAACGTCCCGAACTGCCGCAATGTATTCCAGTTGGCCACCTGGGTCCCGAGTCGCTCGGGCAACTGCATGCATGTACTTGATAGACTGGTCAGGCATCAGCAAGCGGTATTGCCATTCAAAATCATCGGCGCCGTTTCGCGCCTGTTCGACCATTTTCTCATACAGGGTAAGATCTTCCGGATGCACGCGCGTGCGAATGACGTCGAACGTGATGTTGGTTCCCGGCTCAAACTCATAAATGCGATAGAGCTCATCTGACCAGGTGATTTCATTCGTCGCGACACGCCACGAAAAACTGCCTGTCCGGCTTACTTGTTGCGCTTGTGCCAGAAACGCCTCGCTGCGCCGCAGTTCTTCTTCGATCAGTTTTCTGCGCGTGACATCGGACGTGAATCCGACCATTCGTAATGGCTCACCCGCCTCGTCAAAGAACATGCGACCGATCGTCGACAGCCAATGAAGACTTCCATCGGGCCACATAACGCGAAACTCGGCGGCCACCTCGCCAGTCTGATGAGCATGCTTGATTGAATCGACGACGCTGGGCCAATCGGCCGCGTAAATCATCTTTTTCCAACTCTCGTATGTTCCGTCGAAAGCGCCTGGAGCAAGGCCATATAAGGCTTCCTGTTCGGCCGACCAGTAATTGATCTCCTGCTGGATGTGCCAGTCGAACGCCATCGCTCTGGCAGATTTTTGCGCGAGATCGAGAAGCTCCTGATATTCCTGCAACCGCTCTAAAGCGAGCTTTCTTTCGGTAATGTCTTCGTGAATGGCGATGATATATCGCGGTTGTCCCTCGTCGTCGCGCAGGAGCGTAAAGATGACGTTCGCCCAGATAGTCCTGCCGTTCTTCAAAACAAAATGTTTTTCCAGTCGCAAAGAGTCACGGTGGCCGACGCAAAGTTGGCGGTAGGTGATTGAATCTTTTCCCCGTTCATCTTCATGAGTCAGATTTTCGAACGTTTCTATCCGACCTAGTTCGTCTTCGGTGCAGCCGAGCATCTTCTGCAAGGCAAGATTTGTTCGAATCGGCACCGTGCCTTTCAAGTCAACCAGGGCAAATCCAGCGGCTGCTTCGTCAAAGATCGTTTTGAATTGCAGCTCGCTGCGCTTGAGAGCTTGCTCACTCAACGCACGCTCGATTGCGATGCTGGCAATGTGGGTAACCTGACTGATGAGATCCTGCTGAAGCTGAGTTGGGCTTGAGGGATGATCTTGAAAGATCGCGAAAGTTCCTAACACTTGACCATCGCGTGAATCAATCGGCGTCGACCAATGCGAACGCAGCCCGTGCATCAGCAGGATTGGTCGAATCGACGCCAATTGAAATCGCGAATCTGACTCAACGTCCGTGACGATCACTTGCGACCTGGTGAGCGCTGCCACTCCGCATGGGCCGGCGTCGGCCGTCACTGTTAATCCTTCAACCGGATCATTGAACGTTGCTGGCAGGCTCGGTGCTGCGCCGACTCGAAACGTAGCCGAACGCCAATCAATCAAGTAAATGCCACATTTGCAGTCGCCGGCGGTCTCTTCAACAAACTTGCATAATTCAGTCAGCACGTGAGTCAGCGCCTGGCCGGACGCCACCATCTCGAGTAAACGTTTTTCACCGGCGAGCTGAGCTTCAGCACGCTTACGGTCCTCGATGTCGAACGCGGTCGCATACCATCGATCTATCCTTCCCTGATCATCTAGCAGAGGATTGTAGCGGACCAGGAACCAGCGATATTTGCCGTCCTTACCGAGCGCGCGTTGCTCATATTCGAACTGTAGCGGGCGTTTGAGGGCCTCCTTGCGCTGCTCGCGCAGCCTCTTCACATCGTCCGGATGGTAAACCTGAGTCCGAATGTCCTCTTTCTGCACATCCTGCAGGCTGATACCGTGGTAATCCAGCACCGCTTGATTCACCGACAATACGGTCCCATCGGGTCGCGACACTTGTATGAAGGTTGGGATGGTGTTTATTGTCAGACTCAAATTGCGTTCGGCAGACCGTAATGCTTCTTCAGCTCGCTTACGGTCATCAATATCGATCTGCAGGTGAAACCAATGAAGGATGCGTCCTTGTGAATCCCGTAAAGGTAAGCCCAGCACATTGAACCAGCGATAGACACCATCAGCACGGCGGTGACGGCTCTCGACGTTATATGGATGGCCCGTTTGGTGTGCCTCGATCTGCACGGAGATCGTGCGTTGAAGATCGTCCGGATGAACGACCTCGGAACTCTTCCAGCCTTTCAATTCCTCGAATGTCCGTCCGAAATATTCGAGTGTTGATTTATTGAGTGCCTCGACTTCACCAGTCGGTGAGGTAATCGCAACGGGAACCGGAATGCTCTCAACGATAAGGTTAAATAGTTCGCCTTCACTCAGCGACTCTTTCGCCGGCTGACGTTCCGCAAGTTCTCGTTTTAGCTGGTCGATAGTCGCAGTTAGTTCCGCAGTGCGTTCAGCTACACGTCGATCAAGCTCATCACCGAAGCTCGTTTCTTCCGAGGCCGAAGCTGCTGCTGAGCTCTTCATGGAGAATCCCTCTTGGCTGGTGTGCTTGCAGTTAGGGGTTTTTAAAAAGGGGAAACTTAAGTGACCGGGATTTTATCTGCTAATCACGTCTAATACCAAGGTACCGATCGATACCTTCGTCTAATAGACCAATTTCCTAACTTGAATTGTAATTCTCCAGCACGCAGCAACCGACAATTGGATCGGAATGTCTTCAGGAAAGATCGTCGTTCGCCTGAAGAGTGGGGAAGAATGACTCAGAATTAATTAACTTTGGGGTCGTGGGGTAGCAGCTTTTCTCCTCTAAAATTCCTTGGGCCACCAATACTTACTTTCATTTGGAGGTGGAGAACATGAAAAAGTTGGCATTCATAGTGTTTGGCGTCTTATTCCTGGGTTCAAACGCTTTTGCACAAACTGGAGGTTCGATGAACGCAAAACTTACGATCGTTTTTGTCCACGGGCTTTGGGCGGATGGTTCATGCTGGAGCAAGGTAATTAATCCGCTGGTGGATAAGGGGTACAAAGTAATTTCGGTACAGAATCCCACCACCTCCCTTGAAGACGATGTGGCGGCGACCAAAAGAGCGATTGACCGTGCCGACGGCGACGTGATCCTCGTCGGGCATTCCTGGGGTGGATCTGTCATCACTGAAGCTGGCGCAGATCCGCGTGTCAAGGCCCTTGTGTATATCGCGGCGTTCGCACCGGATAAAGGCGAAACCGCAGCTTCGCTGGGCGAGAGCGTTGCTCCGACAATTCTTCCGGGTTTCATTCAGAATGCAAACGGGTACTTAACGCTTTCGAGAGAAGGAGTCGCCAAAGCGTTTGCTGGGGATTTGAGTCCGAAAGAGCAGGATTTGGTGTACGCCGTTCAGGAACCCGCGTTCCAAAAAGTATTCGGTGATGTTGGCGTCAACGCCGCATGGAAAACTAAACCGTCGTGGTATGTGGTCGCTTCCGAAGACAACGCCATCAATCCTGAGCTTGAAAAACGGATGGCAAAAAGAGCCAATGCAAAAACGACCATCCTAAAGAGCAGTCACGTTGCGATGCTCTCCAAACCGAATGAGGTGTTGGATGTGATATTGGATGCTGCGAAGAGCGTCAGTAAATAATCAAGACCCTGGCGGATCGCTATCCTTTCAGCACGGCTCTACAGCCATTGGTAACCAAGGTAACGAACTCAAGAGTTTGATCGACAGGAGGAAAACAACTGTGCAAATGGCAACTAATCAGATGCGTGAGGAGAGAATCGAAGGCAAGGACGGCCTGAATCTGTTCGTCAGGTCCTGGCGTCCGGAATTAGATCGAAGGGGTGTAGTGGTAATTGTTCCCGGCTTCAATGCCCACAGCGGCTATTACGCCTGGGTGGCGCAGCAATTCACAGCTAACGGTCTCGCTGTATATGCGGTGGACTTGCGCGGCCGCGGAAAGTCGGATGGCGAGCGTTTCTACGTTGAGAAGTTCGCTGACTGGGTCAGTGACGTTGAGTGTGTCATGAAATTGGTCAAATCACGCGAGCCGGGCATGCCTGTCTGTTTGCTTGGCCATAGCGCGGGCGGCGTCGTTTCCTGCCTCTACACGCTTGATCATCAGTCGGAACTGGCTGGATTTATTTGTGAGAGCTTTGCGTTCCAGATACCAGCTCCAGACTTTGCGCTCGCGGTCTTCAAGGGGCTGGGTTATGTCGCGCCGCATGCGCACATACTTCACCTCAAGAACGAAATCTTCTCGCGTGACCCGAAGGCCGTGCAGGTAATGAACGACGACCCATTGATTGCCCACGAGACTCAGCCAACCAAAACGCTGGCCGAGATGGTACGCGCAGACGAGCGGCTGAAGC
>Ga0126375_10000621_pt1 | contig 10125 bp, 6 predicted proteins | sample PanSoiMetPlot_14_FD_109577 | JGI IMG/M metagenome (GOLD analysis project Ga0126375, IMG submission 109577) | Tropical forest soil microbial communities from Panama - MetaG Plot_14 | ecosystem: Environmental > Terrestrial > Soil > Tropical forest | place: Panama | collected 2016-02-17 | reverse complement strand
TGCAATCAGCGCCATCCGTTTTGCCGGCGACAAGTTGCATGGATGGGCAGTCGGCGCCGATGGTTTGATTCTCTATACCAACGACGGCGGATTTCGTTGGGAACATCAACCTACTCGCCTGGTAAACGCGCTGAATGGGTTGTACGTTTTCGATCGCCAACGGGCGTTTGCCGTCGGAGCCCGAGGTCTCGTCATCACCACCAGGAACGGTGGTGAAAAATGGATCGAGGCACGGACACCCACCAAGGATCACCTTAACGCTATCACCTTTGCTCCAGATAATCCTGAGCGCGGCTGGGCGGTCGGCACGTACGGCTGCATCCTCACCACAATCGATGGCGGAGCGAATTGGGTCACGCAAAAGAGTCCCACGCAAGCGCACCTTTACTCAGTTTCATTTGTTAACAAGTATTTGGGTCTCGCGGTAGGTGACCGCGGTACGATTGTTCGCACCAACGATGGCGGACGACACTGGAAAGAGGTTGTACGCCTGGGAACGATGCCGTTTACGGGCGTGGCTTTCGTTACTGAGAAACGCGCGATCGCCGTGGGTTACGGCGGTCACGTAATTTCGAGTGATGATGGCGGCCTCACCTGGGAACCAAACGAAATTTTGATGACCGCCGATCTGCTGGCCGTGTATTTCGCGGACAGCGAACATGGTTGGATCACGAGCAATAACGGCACCGTACTCAGCACGAGTAACGGCGGTAGAATTTGGTTTCCCTCGAGCATTCGCACAAACCCCAGACTGGTTACGGTTTACTTTGCCGATGCGTCGACGGGATGGACCGCCGGCAGTGACGGGCTGGTTTTGCGTAGCGATGACAGTGGCCTCGGCTGGTCTCGGTTGACCGAGGGTGGCCGCGACGATCTGGCCGACATCTTCTTTCTTGATAACTCCCGCGGATGGGCCGTCGGTGCTCGTGGGAAAATTCTCGCCACTCGTTCCGGCGGTAAAGCCTGGACAGTCGAGCCTTCGGGTACCACCGCACATCTCGATGCCATCGCCTTCATCGATGAGAAGACTGGCTGGGTCGTCGGTGATGAGGGAACAATCCTTCACACTGAGGATGGTGGCGCATCCTGGAAAAAACAGGACTCGGGTACGCCTCAACAATTGCTCGGCGTCTATTTTCTTTCTCCAAAGCTGGGCTGGGCAGTCGGCGCGCGCGGCCACATGTTGAAGACTGAAGATGGCGGCGAGACCTGGTCGCTGCGGCCTTCAGTGACCAAAGCCTGGCTCGAAGACGTTCGCTTCATCGATGAGAAACAAGGAATTGCCGTCGGATCCGGCGGCACGATCCTGCGAACTGAGGATGGCGGTGAAACGTGGAAGGACGTCTCGACTAATTTGAAAGAGTGGCTGCACGCGGTTGCTTTTGCCGATGGCGCGCGCGGATTCATCGTCGGTGAAAAAGGAATCATTCTGCGCACGGACGATGGCGGGAAGACCTGGAAAGATCAGGAAACGAACGTCAGGACAAATCTGTTTGCGATCTCAGTTGCCTCACGCGACGAGGCCATGATTGCGGGAGATCAGGGACGAATACTGTCAACTAAAGACGGTGGGCTCAACTGGCAAACTCAACCTACTGCCACCAGTTCGCCGCTGTACGGCGTCGCGTTTCGTGGGGGTACAGATGCGTGGGTCGCAGGGCGCGGCGGCTCGATCCTGCGACGTAATGACCCTCTTGCTACTTTGAAGATGCCTTTCACGAAGTCCCCGTCTGTAAGTAGCGCGCCGAAATTAAAAGGGCAGGAAAACAGCCAGCAGTTGAACCTGGACGGCGACGATATCCCACGTGCCACCCCACCGATACGAAAACCTCTAAAGCCGTAGTTGAGAGCTCACGCTTTAGCCAGCAAATTTATTCCGGCAGCCGACTTTTGAGGCAAGGCCCCGGCAGCCTACTACTCCAGGCTCGTGCAGTGTAACAGCTCAGGTATGAGATAATTCGAAAGGTAAAAGGAGAATCAAGCATGGCCCCGGAAGGCACTGAAGCTGCTCTGACATCCAATAAGACGCGGATCGAAACCGACTCGATGGGTGAGGTCAGGGTGCGCGCCGACAGATACTGGGGGGCTCAGACCGAACGTTCCCTGCTTCACTTCAACATTGGTTTCGACGTCATGCCGCGCGAGATGATCCGCGCTTTTGGCATTTTGAAAAAAGCCTGCGCACTGGTGAATCAGGACCTCGGCAAGTTGCCGGCGGACAAAACTAAACTGATTGTGCAGGCCTGTGATGAAGTCATCGAAGGCAAACTGGACGAGCATTTTCCTTTGCGAGTCTGGCAAACCGGCAGCGGCACGCAAACAAACATGAACGCCAACGAAGTGATCTCGAACCGCGCCATCGAGATTGCCGGCGGCGTCATGGGCAGCAAAAAACCGGTTCATCCGAACGACGACGTAAACATGTCGCAGTCATCGAACGACACTTTTCCGACCGCGATGCACATCGCAGCCGCTGAGCAGATGAATAAATTGATTCCGCGGGTTCAGGAAGTTCATGATGCGATCGACGTCAAGGCTAAAGAGTTCAAGGATGTCGTTAAGATTGGCCGCACTCACCTGCAGGATGCAACGCCTCTAACTGTCGGCCAGGAGATGTCCGGCTGGGCCAGTCTGCTCGAACGCGATATCGATCGCCTGCGCGATAGTTTGCCAGGGCTCTACGATCTCGCTATCGGCGGCACCGCGGTGGGCACCGGACTAAATGCACACCCTGAGTTTGGCCAGCGCGCCGCGCAGAAGATTGCTGAACTCACCGGCTTGCCTTTCAAATCTCATCCAAACAAATTCGCCGCTCTTTCGGCGCACGATGAAATCGTTTTTGCCAGCGGCGCTGTAAAGACTCTGGCTGCTTCGCTGATGAAGATCGCGAACGACGTTCGTTGGCTCGCGTCCGGTCCACGTTGTGGGCTGGGAGAGTTAATAATCCCTGAAAACGAACCTGGCTCTTCGATCATGCCGGGCAAAGTCAATCCGACTCAGAGCGAGGCAATGACGATGGTGGCTGTGCAGGTGATGGGTAATGACGCAACGATCGGTTTCGCCGACTCACAGGGTAATTTCGAACTAAACGTTTTCAAGCCGGTGATGATTCATAACTTCCTGCATTCGGTGCGGTTGATTCACGACGCATGCCATGGTTTCGTCGAGTATTGCATCGCGGGCATGACGATCGATCGCGATAAGATTGACGCGCATCTACGTCACTCTCTTATGCTGGTGACGGCATTGAATCCACACATCGGTTATGACAACGCCGCCCGGATCGCCAAGAACGCGCATAAGAAAGGAATCTCGCTGCGCGAATCGGCGATTGAATCAGGTTTGTTGACGGGCGAACAGTTCGACGAATGGGTAAAGCCGGAAGAGATGACGCATCCGTAATCTGCGGATTACGCAGATGTGTCAGAACCGCGAGCACGTGTCAGAACCCGGAGCGGTAGCGACGGGATCAGGAAGAACGTGGAGAAACGGAAGCGCCTCCCGATCCGGTCGCTACCGCTCGCGGTTCTGACACTCGTTTTTGCGAAATCTGCATAATCTCGGATATCCGTAAGAATGAAAAAATCCAAAGCCGTCGCCATTGGTTTTCGCGCGAAGACAGGTCGTGCCATCGCTGTCGTACTAAGCGGTCAGCCTCATTTGCCGTTTGTTGTCAGGAAATTCGAATTAAAACTCACCGATCCAAACGTGCCTGACACCGCTCAGCCTTATCATGTCGTCATGGATTTGCCCTGGGAACAGGGTCAAAAAGCGGCAGGGAAATCTGTGCGCGCGATCGAAGCGGTGGCCCGAAAGGCGCTCGCGAAATTACTCAAGGAACTTCAGTCGCTGGATTTTGCGGTCCAGGGTGTCGGCGTCGTTGGATCGAAAGATCGCGACCTCGCGCGCATCGGCAATTATCATATTCGCGCGCACGCCGCGGAAGGAATCCTGTTTCGCCGCGTGCTGGAACTCGCGGCTGGAACTCACCAATTGCGGACGCGTACCTTCTGGGATCGCGAACTTGAAACGACAGCGAGTTCCGAATTGGGGACCAGGCCGGCTTCGCTGAAGCTTGCTCTCAACGATCTGGGCCGGGCACTCGATCCTCCGTGGCGCACTGATGAGAAACAGGCTGCGCTGGCAGCGTGGCTGATGCTGGGCGATCGGCGTTAATCCGCAGATAGCAGAGATTTCACTGATAAGAGTTGGGATATGCGAACTCAGCCGAACGGAAATAGACAGAATTTACATGATGAACAAGATTACTTACGACCAGATTCTAATATCAGAACGCTTGCATTTCAGAATTGCAGTGCAACTGTTTTTACACTTTCTTGTAAATCATGTTAATCATGTCGATTATTTTCGCTCCCGCCTGACAATCTCCCGCGAAACCACTATAATTCATTAACACGAACCCTTTTCGACCCCTCGGATGATTTTGGAACGGAGCTAAGTTTATGTCCGGCGAATCTTTTGACCGATACTTCCGCGCGATTCGTGACGACCGCCACCGGCGTCGGCCTTCTGGCCGTTTATGGTGTCCCGCTGCCGATGTTTACCGCACAAACGATGGTTGGATTGTAAAAGTCGATCTGGCTGGGATCAGACCAGCGGACATCGACATCACGATTGATGGCCCCCAGTTACGCATCAGCGGTTTGCGCCGCGACGCTACCTGCGGAGAGGGGGTCTCGCACTATCAACTCGAGATCACTTACAGCCGGTTTGAAAAAACCATTCAATTTCCCCGGACAATAGAACACGCTTCGATCGAACGCGACTATCGCGATGGACTGCTGATTCTGCAGCTTCATGAAGAACAGCAGGCAGCCAGAGCAGCGAACCGGTAAGCCCGCACTTACGTATTTAAAAACGCGAATCCGATGGCAGAAAAAATAAACAAAACCAACAAGTCTTCCGCCCCGATTCTTGCCAAAAAGCAGGAGGGCGAGCCATTCGTAATTCCGGTTCTTCCTTTGCAGAACACGACCTTGTTTCCGGAAACGATGGTTCCGTTGTCTGTGGCACGGCCGGGATCGATTGCCGCGGTAGAAGCAGCCCTGGCCGGCGAAGAAAAACTGCTCGCCTGTATCAGTGTCCGTCCTGATCGCGTCTCGGAAGGAGATGCCAAACCGGTAGATCTTTTTGAAGTTGGCACGCTGGTGATGATCAAGCGGATGGAGCGAGTTGAAGACACTCTCCACTTGATCGTCCAGGGTAGTGACCGGATTGAGTTGATCGCCTGGGAACAACAGGAGCCGTTCATGCGGGCCCGTGTCCGGGTGCTTCCGCCGCTCACCGTCAAAGACAAGGAAACAGTTGAAGCGACCAAGCGCAATGTGCAATCGCTGATTCAGCAAGCGCTGGCTTACCTGCCGCAGGTGCCGCCCGAAGTTCGGTTGGTCGTGCTCGGCGCCGATGATCCCGTTCGACTCGCGTACTTTCTGGGTTCGATTCTCAATTTGGGCGTTGAAAAAGAGCAGCAGATGCTCGAAGCCAACTCCGTAGACGATCTGATGCACCGGGCTCACGATTTTCTCGCGCGCGAAGTAGAAATCATTCGCCTGCGTTCGAAGATTGCCAGCGAAGCGCAAACCGAAATGGACAAGGCGCAACGCGAGTATGTCTTGCGCCAGCAGATGAGGGCAATTCAGAAAGAGCTGGGCGAAGACGAGGGCGGAGAGCAGGCTGAGGCTGCGCAGTTGCGCGAGCGTCTTACGAAAACCGATTTGCCCGACGACGTGCGCAAGGAAGCCGAGCGCGAACTGAGTCGCATGGAAAAGCTTCCCGCGATGGCGCCGGATTACCATGTCATTCGGACATATCTGGATTTTATTCTCGAGCTGCCCTGGCGGAAATCTTCCGCTGACAGCCTTGACCTCACCGAAGCGCAAAGAGTTCTGGATGAAGATCACTATGACATCAAGGACGTAAAGGAACGCATCCTCGAGTTTCTGGCGGTAATTAAGTTGCGGCCGGACGCCAAGAGTCCAATCCTTTGTTTCGTGGGAGCTCCCGGCGTCGGCAAGACTTCGCTGGGACGTTCGATCGCGCGCGCTATGGGTCGCAAGTTCGAGCGCTTGAGCCTCGGCGGGGTACGTGATGAGGCTGAATTGCGCGGCCACCGCCGGACCTATGTCGGCGCGATGCCGGGCCGGATCATTCAGTCAATTCGTCGCGCCGGCTTGAACAATCCCGTGATGATGCTTGACGAGATAGACAAGCTCGGGGCTGATTATCGCGGTGATCCGGCGGCGGCGCTTTTGGAGATTCTCGATCCTGAACAGAACAACACGTTTACAGATCACTATCTCGATCTGCCGTTCGATCTGTCGAAGGTTTTCTTTATCGCAACTGCAAATCAGCTGGGTCCTATTCCGCCGCCGCTGCGCGATCGCATGGACGTGATTCAACTCGCCGGCTATAGCGATCGAGAGAAGCTGGAAATCGCGAAGCGTTACCTGGCGCCGCGGCAGATTCGGGAAAACGGGCTGACTGGCGAGCAACTTGAGATCGCAGACAGTGCGATTATGGAGATCGCCACGCGTTATACGCGCGAAGCCGGTGTGCGCCAACTCGAGAGAAATATTGGACGCATGGCACGCAAGGTTGCGCTCAAGATTGCCCAGGGTCAAACCGATAAAGTTACGGTGAACGCGGAAGCGGTTAATGATTACCTGGGCGGTCCAAAATTCTATCCTGAGGAAGCTCGCAAGGAATTGCCCGCGGGAGTTGCTACCGGAATGGCTGTGACTGAGATGGGCGGCGAAATTCTGTTCATTGAAGCGAACCTGCTTCCGGGAGGTCGGGGCTTCACCATCACGGGCCAGCTTGGCGAAGTGATGCAGGAATCAGCGCGAGCGGCCCAGTCGTACCTGTGGTCACACGCTCAGGACTTCGAAATAAGCGCGTCGATGTTCAAAGACTATGGAGTGCACCTGCATGTCCCCGCAGGCGCGATACCCAAGGATGGACCGAGCGCCGGCGTAACCATAACGGCGGCGCTGGCTTCGCTTTACACCGGCCGTCGTGTGCGCCCGGATACGGCGATGAGCGGCGAAATAACACTGTCTGGTCTGGTGTTCCCCGTTGGTGGCATCAAAGAAAAGGTTCTCGCCGCGCATCGGGCCGGAATTCATCGAATTATCCTACCCGCACGCAACGAAGCCGATCTCGAAGACATTCCCGAAGATGTCCGGAAGGAACTCGAAATTGTTCCGGTTACGCGGATCAATGAAGTCGTTGACGCGGCGCTTGAGAAATTCATCAGCCATCCTCCACCACCGGTTTTAGAAGATCAAACTCACCGGCGGCCACTTGAACCCGAACCTGAAGGTCAGCCGTTGATCGCGAAGCCGCGCTAAGCCGATCCTTTCGCGTTTAGTTGCTGCTCTCCTACTAAGCGGGAAGAGTTTTTGGAACTACAATCACTTTCCTGAGTTACAATTCATGACGAAATTCTCTCTCCGGCTCCGCTGTTTGTGATCTGACCAAAGGGGAACGTCGGGCCGCGCTCATAGTAAGCGCGCCGCCGTCCACTCCTGAACCTTCGATAACGAAAAGGAGTAAGGCACATGAGTCCGTCTCGCTCTTTGTTTCTCGCTGCGGTTGCAATTACGGCAGCCTGTGGTTCGATTTCCGCCCAAAGACGCTTCGAGCGTTTGCCTCCGCCTCGTGATCCACAGTTTTATGAACCGCGCAACAAACTCGAAGACATCGACGGCCGTATGGAGACATTGCTTATCAAAGGTCGTCACTGGGTTGGCACTATGCGAGCGCAGAACGGATCAGCGCGCGTGGAAGCCTATGAGGTCAGGGACACGCGTAATTCTGATCGCGCGACTGGTGTTTTGATTACTTTCACACCGGCCGATGCCAATAGTCGGACAGATGAAATCAGATCGATGATTGATTACGAAGAGATCGACCCGCTCGTCAAAGTGATCGATACAATGGTCAAAGCTGACGACAACGTCACCAAACTTAGTCACTTTGAAGAGCGCTATCGGACGCGAGGCGATTTTGAGGTGATGGTGTTCAAACAACAGACCGGCACAAGCGTGGCGGCAGCCGTCGAAGGCGGCTTTTTCGATCGACTACGTTTGTTTCTCATAATGGACGAACTGGTGAGACTGCGCTACATGATCGTTCAGGCCAAGGAAAGATTGGACGAGATAAAGTAGCGCGGGCAGCCAGTTGATATTGACGTCAGTACCATCTGCGTAAGCAGATGGATCAAGCGCGCACCCTCAAGATACTTGCTGATCCCACTCGCTTACGCGAGTGGTACTGACTTCAGTAGCGATGTGATGGCAAGCCGATGTGAATGTGCGGCCCCGTCGCGACTCCCGGAATCGCTCCCCGAAACGCCGAGAAGGGAATTCCGTTGCTCTGCAAATATTTGATCAGTGCTTGTCCTTCAGGGCCATCCGGATTCAGGGAAATGTCCATCGCGTTCCGATGATCAAGCCGCCACTGATTGTGAATTGCTCCCTGTCCGAATACGGCGATAGGCAAAGGCCGCTTGAACGTTTGCTGAAAGAAGGATTCGATTGAACCTGCCTGCGACAGAACCCAACGGCCGGCCCCCGCGAACCGAATAAACGAGGTGGTTCGAACAATCGAACCTTTTCTCATCGCCCCAAACTTAGCCATTTGCTTCTCGGTTTCGATTTCGATTAACGCGTTGGCAATCTGAGTATCCGCGCCGGCAATCTGCTGCTCTACGCTGGTTACCTTTAGCTTTGCGTCAGCCACCGCCGTGTCGGCCTGTTCGACCTCGTGTTGAGACACCAGCCCATCAGCCAGCAGCTTCTGCATCTGCGCGCGACGGTCCTCAACCTTTTTCAGGCTCTCCTGGTAAAGAGTGAGCAATCTTTGCAGACTCGCTTTGTAGTCCTTTGTCGCTTTGATGTATTCGTCGCGCAGTTTTGAAAGATCAGCTGCGGTCGGTGCGGTTTCGACAACTGCCGGCTTGGCCGATTTCTTAGCCGTACGCCTCTTTTGTGAATAGACCGGCGAGATAAGCACGAGCAAGACGCCGAGGGCGACAAGATTCGTTCGCAACAGTCTTCGATATTGAAACCGTTCGCCCATTCTAGATTCTCTGCCTTCAATCAGCAGATCATCATATCAAACGCATTTTATGGGCGCGAAGGCTGGCCGATTGCTTGACGCGTCCTAATTTGAAGTTTTCAGCACTCAGCGCACCTCTGCGTCTTTCCTCCATGTCCTCTGCGGTAAATATCTCTTTTAACCGCAGAGGGCGCAGAGGTCTTTGCAGAGGCTCGGAGAGAAAACTGGAATACGCCACCACCCGATCACTTTGCGTCCGGTGGCACCGCGCCAGCGTTCCCGTTCAAAAACCGATCAAACCAGTAAAGCTGCCAATTCAAACTTTCGACTAAGTGCTTGGGCTCGCCCGTACGCGTGAGGTTGTGATTTTCGCGTGGAAAAAAAACGATTTCCGTCGTCACGCCAAAATGTTTCAAGGCGCGAAACCATTGCTCGCCCTGTTCAATCGGAACGCGATAGTCGTTGTCTGAATGCAGAATGAGCGTTGGCGTTTTGACGTTCTTTGCATATTTCAAGGGCGAACGGTCCCAGTAAAGATCGAACTTCTGGAAAATATCGCCTGCGAAATCGGGCGAGTGACCATAGGCGCCATCGCGTGTGCCGTCATCGGAAATAAAATTGGAAACACTTCGAAGTGTGACTGCGGCCTTGAAATGATCGGTGTGACCCAGAATCCAATTCGTCATGAACCCGCCGTAACTCCCGCCGGTCACGCCCATGCGGTTCTGATCGATCCAGGGATATTTTTTCAGCGCCGCGTCGAGTCCGTTCATGATGTCGACGTAATCCTTGCCGCCCCATTCGTTGACGATGCCACGCTCGAACTTCTGCCCGTATCCCGTGGAACCGCGCGGATTCGTAAACAGGACCGCGTATCCCTTCGCGGCGTAAACCTGAAACTCGTGATACCAGTCGACGCCGTACTGGCCGGCCGGCCCGCCATGGATGCTGAGCACGAGCGGGTACTTCTTTCCTTCCTGCCAGCCGACAGGCTTGACGAAAAAGCCGTCAACGTCCCAGTCGTCGGCACTCTTGTAGGTAAAT
>Ga0126375_10000620_pt1 | contig 10128 bp, 12 predicted proteins | sample PanSoiMetPlot_14_FD_109577 | JGI IMG/M metagenome (GOLD analysis project Ga0126375, IMG submission 109577) | Tropical forest soil microbial communities from Panama - MetaG Plot_14 | ecosystem: Environmental > Terrestrial > Soil > Tropical forest | place: Panama | collected 2016-02-17 | reverse complement strand
ATGATGCGGCTGCCAACCGTCCGCTCAATTGTGCCGACTATCAGTCCTCAAGTGGATGCGGCCATCTTCGCGGCGCTCGATCCCAAGCCGGAGCGCCGGCCGGCCACTTGCCTGGAGTTTTTCAAAATTCTGACTTCGCGCAATCCGCTCGATAAACTCAAAGGCGCTCCGGCGCTCACCTTCGACGGACACGAGCGCCGCGTTTCAACTCGCTATTCCCTGCGCGTCGGCGGCTGTGCCGTCGTCGATCTTGGGCCTCGGTGGCTTGCGGCGGCGGCGCGTCAACGGTGCTTGCCGCAGTGTGAGCCTGCCGACTGCCTGCCAGCCAAGATAGCGATTGACGCGCTCGACGATCACCGCGGACATGTGCTGGATTTCGATCGCCGCTGGCCCCTCCACACGCAGCACCAGAGTGGCGGGCGGGAATTCGTCCGGGTCGCTGCTGCGGACCCATTGCATCCGGATCGGTTCCGCCAAGGCGGCAATCTCCGGCCCCACGATATCGTCCCAATGGGTCACGATTTCGCACGAGGTGAAGCCCTGACGCTCGAATACGCTGGTCACGCATGTGGTTACAAGATCGGCCAAGGGTCTAGGATGGGATCGCTTGTTCATTGCCGTGAGGTCTGCCACATCGTTTGATCATGACCCTAGCAGGTAGAAAGCGCGACAAAAAGGATAGAGCGCGTCCGAAGCGGCGCAACTCTCGCGGTTTTTCATCTCCCCCGGAAAGGGGAAGATCGGCCCGCTTTAGCGGGCCGGGAGGGGATAAGCGCGCCGCAACGCCCCTACCCTGCCCTCCCCCGCCTACAGGAGAAGGAAAGGGACGGGGGCACCCCAACCCGAACTGCCTATGGCAATCCGACCCTCCTCATTCAATGGAAGATCATGGCATTCGGCACGGCGCTGCTGCTCCGTCCCCCCTTGTGGATGAGGGTTGGGGTGGAGGGTCGGAAGGTGGCGGGACGCGCGCGCCTCACACATCGCCCCCCGCCCCGTCCCCACAAGGAGCAGGGGAGAAGAGCGCGGCCGCCCTCCTCTCGTGGTTCGACCGCCATCGCCGAGCCTTGGCGTGGCGGGCGGCGCCGGGCGAGGTCGCCGACCCCTACCGGGTGTGGCTCTCGGAGATCATGCTTCAGCAGACTACCGTCACTGCGGTCACCCCCTATTATAGGCGATTCCTGGCGCGGTTTCCCTCGGTGACGGAGTTGGCAAAGGCCGACATCGAGGATGTGCTAAAGCTGTGGGCAGGGCTCGGCTACTACGCTCGTGCCCGCAATCTCCATGCTTGCGCCAAGGCGGTCGCGGCGCGCGGCGCCTTCCCGGACCGAGAGGAGGAGTTGCTGGAACTCCCCGGGATTGGTCCCTACACGGCGGCGGCCGTTGCGGCCATTGCGTTCGATCGCAAGGCAAGCCCAGTCGACGGCAACGTGGAGCGGGTGGTGGCGCGGCTGTTTGCAATCGAGCAAGAATTACCAGACGCCAAGCCTATGATCCGCAAGCTCGCCGCCCAAATGGTGCCGGCGCGCCGGCCCGGGGATTTCGCCCAGGCCATGATGGATCTTGGCGCCACCGTTTGCACCCCAAAGGCGCCGACCTGCGGGCAGTGCCCGTTCGCGGGTTCATGCGCAGCGTGCCTGCGTGGCGATGCAGAGACCTTCCCCCGCAAGAAGAAAAAGCCAGAAGGCCGCCTGCGCCGCGGTGCCGCGTTCGTGGCGATTCGCGCCGATGGCCACGTGCTGGTGCGCCGCCGCGCCGCCACGGGACTCCTCGGCGGCATGACCGAGGTTCCCACAACCACATGGATCGCGGACTTTGATGTGGCGCGTGCGCTTGCGGACGCGCCACAATTTGCGCCGGCTCGCGGCGCCAGTAAGCGCGAAACTTCGCGTAAGGTTTCACCCGAAGTTTCTTGGCAACGCATTCCCGGCGTCGTGACCCACGTGTTTACGCATTTTCCGCTGGAGCTCATCGTGCTCCGCGCGCACCTGCCGAAATCCGCGGCCGCACCCGACGGCATGCGCTGGCTCGCTCGCCAGGACATTGCCGAGGCTGCGCTGCCCAGCGTGATGCGCAAGGTGCTGGCCCATGCACTCAGGTGACTGACGAATTGTCTCTTGTCTGGCAAAACGCTAGCCTGCTGATCCGCCACCATTCTGGCCCGCCCTTTCAATTCCCATCGCAGCGAGGACACCGCATGACGATCCAACGCATCGAGACCGGCGCCCGCATGAGCAAGGTCGTGATTCACGGCGACACCGTCTATCTGGCCGGGTTCACAGCCAGCAAGGCACTCGCGGCGGGCGTTGCCGAGCAGACCGCGGAAATCCTATCGATCATCGACGGCTATCTGGCCAAGGCCGGCACCGACAAGTCGAAGCTCTTGAAAGCCACCATCTGGCTGTCCGATATCCGTACCGTCGATGAGATGAACAAAGTATGGGACGCCTGGGTGCCGGCCGGCTGCGCGCCCGCACGCGCCTGCATCGAAGCGCTGCTGCAAGGGCCGGAGAAGAAGGTCGAGATTCAAGTCATTGCTGCGCGGTGAAAACCCGGCCAGGAGACGCGCAGTGATCATCGAATGGCACACCCACGTTTACCCGCCCGAAGAGGCGGCGAGCCCGTTTTGGGGCGGGCGCTGCCCAATGACGGTGGAGAATGTACTCGCGGCTCATCGCAACGCGGGCATCACGGTAAGCGTCGTGAGCAATGCCGCACATTACTTGCGCGGCAAGGATGCCAAGGACGAATTGAGGGCGATTGCGCGCTGGAGCGACTATGCGGCCGAACTCCAGAATGCCCATCAGGGCACGCTTTACTGTCTGGCGATGGCGGCGCCGTGCGGCGGGCCGGCCCATCTGAAGGAATTGGAGCGCGCCATTAGGGATCTGGGTCTCAAGGGCGTGCTGATCAATTCGAGCCACAAGGGCCACTATCCGGACGACGACGAGGCGCGCGGCTTCTGGGAACTGGCGCAGGACCTCGACATCCCGGTGATGATCCATCCGCCCCATGTAGGGTTCGGCGAAGAGCGCATGAAGGCGTATCGCCTCGCCTCCAGCGTCGGCCGCCCGGCCGATCTATGCCTCGCGCTGTCGCGGCTGATCGTGCGCGGCATCTTAGAGAATTTTCCGCGCGTCAATATCGTGGGCTCGCACGGCGGTGGCGGCATCTGTGAGGTGATCGGCCGGCTCGACTATGCCTACGAGCTGCAGGACGAGGCGTTCTTTCTCGGCTCCTATGCACCCATGAAAATCAAGCACCCGCCGAGCTATTATCTGAAGATGATGCACTTCGACAGCGTCACCTACCACACCCCGGCAGCGCGTCTCGTGATCGATACCGTCGGCGCCGACCGCGTACTCTACGGCAGCGACGCGCCGCCGCTGACGTCGCTCAAACCGCGGGCGATCAAGGTCATTGAGGACCTCCGCCTGCCGGCACAAGAACGCGACGCAGTATTCTGGCACAATGCGGCGCGGCTGTTGAAACTGCCAATGGCGTAGCCGCTACGACAGGGCCCGTCAATTTCCTTGCTTCTTCTCCTCCACCGGTTCGTTGCGCACGCACTCCACGGCCTGGGGCTGGCAGGCGATACCGATGTTCGAGCATGAAATCTTGCCGTCGTCGCGTTGGCATACGACGCAACGGTCGGTCCACACCGCGCAACCAGGCAGATGTGCCTGGACGGCGGGATCGTTCGGTGGCACAGACGGCTTGGCCGGCGCATCCGGCACGATATCGGCGGACGGCAATGTCTGCTCCGTGGCACAATCGACACACGGCGTCGGCGCCTCGGCGGCACCGGCCGCAACAATGAAGACGAGCGTCATCAAGGCGCCAGCGGCTACATGAAATAATAATGCGTGATGGTAATTGCGCGGCATGGTTCACCCCACGGCGATGACGCCCTCTTTGGCGAGGCGCATAACCTCATCCTCCGGCAAGCCCAGAAGCTCGCGCAGAATATCCGCGGTGTCGGCGCCGAGTCGATGCGGATAGGCGTGCTCGCGCGAGGAGCGGCCTTCGAATTTGAGAGGGGTGCCGGCCACCTTGATGGAATCGCCGTCGCGGTCGGTCAGTTGCACCACCATGTCGCGATGGCGCACCTGCGGGTCTGCGAGCGCGCGATCGAGCGTATTGATCGGCCCCGTCGGGACTTGAGCCGTAGCAAGCTTTGTCAACAGATCGTCCGACTGGATTTGTGCCGCGGCGGCCTCCAAGAGCGGTGCCAGCTCGGCGCGATTGCGTAGTCGATCCTCGTTGAGCCGAAAGCGCGGATCTGCCGGCAGTTCACCGCACCCCAGCGCGACGCACAGATCGCTCCACATGCGCTCGGTGTTGGCCGCCACCACGATCTCGATGCCGTCAGCACAGCGGAACGCCCGATAGGTCGGAAATGAGACATGCTCCCGGCCCTGGGGCCCGGGCACCTCACCGGCAATCAGGTGATAGGCGGCCTGGTAGACGAGCATAGATATCTGGCAGTCGAGCATTGATACGTCGATATAGGCGCCAACCCCTTCGTGGCGTACCCGTTCCACGGCAGCGAGCGCACCGATCACCGCATACATGCCGGCCGACAGATCGCCGAGGGGAATGCCGGCGCGCACCGGCTTGCCGCCCAATTCGCCGGTCATGCTCATTCCACCGGACATCGCCTGCACGATGATGTCGTAGGCCGGACGGTCGCGATAGGGGCCGGTCTGGCCGAAACCCGAGATTGCGCAGACGATGATTTTCGGATTGGCCGCTTTGAGCACCTCATAACCGAGCCCAAGACGAGCGGCGACGCCCGGGCGGAAGTTTTCCAGCACGATGTCGGCACGCCGCACGAGGTTAAGCATAAGGGCACGGCCGCGCTCGGTCTTGAGATCGACGGTGAGGCTTTCCTTGTTGCGATTGACCGCGAGATAATAGGCGCTCTCGCCCTTGACGAAGTGCGGTGCGATCGCGCGCGCCATCTCGCCGCCGGGCGGCTCGACCTTGATCACGCGGGCGCCCAGATCGCCGAAAATCTGCGCCGCATAGGGCCCAGCCAGAAACTGCGTGAGATCGAGCACGAGAAGCCGCGACAGCGGGCCATCGGAGCGGGCGTTCGTCATGACGTCAGCACATGCACCGCGCAGGCGCCGTGGTCGAGCCCCGAAATGCCGCCGCCGGTGCAATGGGTAAGCGCCACCTTCGCGCCCGGCACCTGGCGTTCGCCGGCCTCCCCACGCAACTGCCAGACAGCTTCGACGATCTGCGCGACGCCAGTGGCGCCCACCGGATGGCCGCGGCAGGCGAGCCCGCCGCTGGGATTGACCGGCTGGCGTCCGCCCCGGCCTGAATCGCCGCGCTCGATCATGGCGGCGCCCTCGCCCTTGCCGCACAGGCCGAGGGCTTCGTAGTACATGAGCTCAGCGCTCGCGAAGGCATCGTGGACTTCGGCGAGGCTCACATCCTGCGGGCCGATGCCCGCTGCCTCATAGGCGAGCCGCGACGTGCGCTCTGTCAGCTCGCTCGATGCCATGTCGCGAAAGCCCGTCTTGTAAAGGCCCGATTGCAGTACCGATGCCTCGATCCGCGCCGGCTTGGCGCCAAATTCGCGTGCGCGTCTTTCGCTGGTGACGATCACGGCGGCAGCGCCGTCGCCGGTCGGGCAGCACATGTAGAGCGTGAGTGGATCGGCCACCATGCGCGAGTGCATCACCTCGTCGACCGTGATGCGGTTCTGGAACTGAGCATTCGGATTGCAGGCGCCGTATTCGTGCGCCTTCACGGCGATCATGGCGAGATGCCGCACGGTCGCCCCTGTCTCGTACATGTAGCGCCGCGCCCGCATGGCATAGACGGCTGGCATTACGTTCCCGAGGTTGACCTCCACGTCGGTCGGCTCGAGCGGCAACGTACCGCCACCGAGCTGGGTGAGCTTCTCAACGCCCAGCACCGCAATGGTGTCGGCACGGCCTACCTTCACGGCCCAGCACGCCTCGCGCAGGGCCGCCGCCCCGCTCGAGCAGGCATTCTCCACATTGGTGATCGGAATGCCGGTCATGCCGAGGTCGCGCAGGATGCGCTGGCCGATCAGCGGGCCGCCATAGCTTGAGCCGCAGAACATCTCCTCAATGCGCTGGCGCGCGATGCCCGCGTCCTTCAAGGCGTGGACGAGTGCCTCGCGGCCAATATCCTCGATGCTGCGCTCCGCCTGCTTGCCGAATTTCGTCATGCCGACGCCGGCGATCATGGCCAAGGTCATGGCAGCCCCTTGAATTTGTAGCTCACCACCATGCGCCCCGACGCATCCGTCCGGACCGGCCCAAGCGTCACGGCGACCTGTTGACCCAGCCTGAGGTCCGCCGCTCTGCTCTCGATCTGCCCAAACAGCCGCACGCCCTCGGGTAGATCGACATAGCCGACCGCATAGGGCGTTGCGAAGCCTATGGGCGCGATGTGGATTTCGGAAAACGTATAGAGCGTGCCGACCGGCGACAGCTGCACGGCGTCTTGGCCGCTCTCTGCCCCACAAGCCGGACACAACGGATGCGGCGGAAACGCCACCGCTCGGCAGTGGGCACATTTCGAGCCGATGAGCCGCACCGCGCTGCCCTGCTCGATCCAGGGCCGCGAAGCCGGGAAATACACGGCGCCGTCGTTCACGGCGTTCGCCTCCAAAGGGGCTCTGTAGGGATCGTTCGTCGGTTCTGATAGGCGCGGCTTGGTGGGCGGTCAAGGACGGCCACCCGCCGACTGCGCTTCCACAAGCCCGGTCACACAACCGGCTTCACGTCCGCGGTGGCCGGAAGCTTCCGACAAACTGGCGCGTGCGCTCAATGACGCCCGCCTCAAAGCAGACCCGGGATCGGCGCGCCTCGGGAGGGCGTCAGCAAGCCCGGCCCGCTGCCGGAGAGCGCTCTCGATTACGGTGCAGACCATGTTGCAGCTTCGCCCGAGGATCAGACGCCGGCTCTGCTCTGCACCTGCTCGATGAACTCCTTAGCCTCTTTCAGGCTCACACCGGTAGCATTACGATAGTGCTTGATCGCCTGGATCTTCCGTCCCTGTCGCACCGCATCGGCGACCTCCGGCGGTAGATCCCTGTAGGGATCGTAGGTGAGGCCGGCATGTTGAAGCAGCAGGTCGAGCTTGGCGTCCACTCGCGATAACAGTGCAACGCGCTTGCTCAGGTGGGAAGCGCGCCGTTCCGCTGTCGCGGCCGCGAGCGCTATCAGCAAGAACCCTGAAACCAGTACGAGCTCCATATTTGCCATCTCCCCCAGCAGGCCAAGACGAACATACGAATGACCGATATCGGCGGGTGGATGATGGCAAAAATGGCACCGCTGGTCTCCTAGCGACAAAAACTCCTCTACAACGGCATGTCGCACCTTTTGAGAGATTTCAAAAATCATGGAATTCATACTCTCCGCGCAGCTCTGCGAATGCACCCTTCGCGAATATCGCATAGAAGAAAGATGAGCGACGATTTCGAACGGCGGCTGACGGCCCGTAAAGAACGACTCTCGCCGAATGAGTGACGCGCTACGCGCGCTCGGTCAACGAACCTTCTGCCCCCACCCCAATATAAACGACTTCAACGAACGCCCGCGCGATGACGCGCTTGCTATCCTGAACATCGAGCAAATGGGCTACGAGATCGGCCAACGTTTGGCTAAGGAGAGTCTCGGAAAAACCGCCTCCTATGCAATACGCGATGGAGATTAATGGCGAGGTTGACCGCGACATGAAGCTCGAGGTCGTCGGCAAACGCGGCAACACCTTCCGAAGTCTGACGCTGCGCTGCATCAACATCCACCCGGCCTGATGAGGAGGAACTGCATTGCTTCTGGGCCAACAGCCATCATGAGCTCTGATCTACTCGTGCGCCCGGTAGCATAAAACATCATTTACGCTACACGAAAAGTCGTTAAGTCGTAGCAAGTAAAGGTTGCGTCGACAACTCGCTTACCAAGCGAAAAATCGCACTGATACGTGTCCGAATCCAAGACGGAGGGACACGAAATTCATTCAGAATGGTACCGCGATGTTTTCCGATGTAATCAAATTTGTCGTCTTGGATTCCGTTTGCTTTCATCGCAGCAATCGCTTCCGGTTGGAGACCGACAAACTCGATTTTCATCGTCTGACGATCGTAACTAGCCCTAAAGCCGCTATCAAAATCAGAATCATGAATAAGCGTATTCCTTGCAGTTGTTTCGTCTGGCGGACCAAACTTGAGGCGCACGTCGTCGGCAGTTTGCCCATACCTCAACGCCGCAAACTCGAAGAACAGTGCGAGACCGCCCGGCGACGGCTGGCAAAACCGGCACCTCCCGAGCCGGCGCCGGCTCTTTGGTAGTCCACTTCGGCGGTAGCACATCTGCCAAAAACGGGTGCACCGGCGTGATGATCGTGGTCTTTTCGATCGCCCCGATGAGGGCGTAACGTGAATTGCTGATCTCGAACGCATCTCGCCGCGCAAGCGCCAAAATGACGTAATATTTGCACTCCCACTTCGTGTGCCTTAAACTCTTATGCGCGTCCATCGCGAAATTTCCCTTCGTGTGCTTGGCGGCTCATCGTGGAAATCTCGTCGGCGTACTGAAGAAACTCCTACTGCCATCCCGGCAAAGCCGGGGAACTTCCTTATTGTTTAGCGGCGAAGCTGACGGCAATGGGCCTGTTTCTACGCATATGGATCGGCCAGTTCTTCGCCTTGGTGGGCACGGGCACAAGTGCATTTTCCCTCAACCTATGGATCTTGCAACAAACGGGGTCTATTGCGCGCTTCACATTGGCGTTCTTCTTCACCTCCTTGCCGTGCATGCTTCTTTCGCCGCTTTCTGGCGTTTGTGTCGACCGGCGCGACCGCCGCACCATCATGATGGCTTGCGACACCTGCTCGGTCGTCATCACCAGCGCGCTGCTGATGCTTGAGCTTGGGGGGGAGCTGGCGATTTGGCACGTTTATCTGGCGATGATTCTTCAATCCGCCGTAGCATCCTTACGTTGGCCCGCCTACCAAGCGCTGACCGCCACGGTCGCGCCAACTGAACAGCTCCAGCGTGCCGTCGGCATGGGCCAACTCGCCGAAGCCTGCAACTACATCTTTTCCCCTGCACTTGCCGGAGCCCTATTGCCCTTGCTGGGCTTGAGTGGCGTCTTGACGATCGACGCCTGTCTGTCCTTCGTGGCTTTGGCCACGCTGATTTCCGCACGGAGCGCGACCTCGGCGCCTGCGCCTTCGAGCCAGTCGCTGCTGGCTGACATCCGCTATGCGTTCTCCTACCTGCATGCGCGCCCCGGACTCAAGCGTTTGCTGGGGTATTTCGCCGGCATGAACTTTGGCGCCGGATTCGCGATCGTGCTGGCCACACCCTTGCTTTTGAGTTTCACCACGCAACGCGTCATGGGCCAGGTGCTGTCCATCAGCGCCACCGGAATGCTTGCGGGCAGCATCGTCATGATCGCCCTGAAGCGAAACCAATCGCCGGTGCGGGTAATCCTCTGCTTTTCGCTCATCAGCGGCGTCGCCATCGGCATGAGTGGCCTTCGGCCAGACCCCGTATGGTTCGCCGCCGCCGGTTTCTTATTCTTCTTCAGCATTGCCGCGGTCAATGCCGGCAGTCAGGCGTTGTGGCTGCTCTGCGTAGAGCCGGCCGTTCAGGGCAGAGTGTTCGCGGCGCGGCGCGCATTGGCTATGTTGACGCAGCCCCTGGCCTATTTGCTGGCTGGCCCGCTCGCCGAAGCGGCGGAAGCCGCCATGCACCCGAACGGGTCTTTGGCGGAGCTTTTCGGCGGGTTGCTGGGAGTGGGCCAGGGCCGAGGCATTGCGTTGATTTTCGTTTGTATCGGCGTTTACATCGCACTGCTCACGCAAGTATTTCTGCGCAATCGGTCCCTGCAGTCGCTGGAGCCGCTCCTCGTCTCGAGGCGCAATGACGCTCAGGCATTTGCCCACATCACGCCAGAACCCGAAAGTCCGTTGGAATGAGGACGTTGACCTCGTTAGCATCTCACGACATTCTGAGCCGGCTTTTGCAAGGCGACGTGATTGCAAAGAATTCGTCACGTCATTGTATTGTCACGTCATTGTAATTGTGGAGTGTCTGCTATCAGCTCAAGTTGAGCGGTTGCTGGTTCCGT
>Ga0126375_10000619_pt1 | contig 10134 bp, 7 predicted proteins | sample PanSoiMetPlot_14_FD_109577 | JGI IMG/M metagenome (GOLD analysis project Ga0126375, IMG submission 109577) | Tropical forest soil microbial communities from Panama - MetaG Plot_14 | ecosystem: Environmental > Terrestrial > Soil > Tropical forest | place: Panama | collected 2016-02-17 | reverse complement strand
GCAATGGGTGTGATCGGACCGCTGAGACCGCGCGGCTTTGGCGTTTGCCGGTAGCCGCTCAGGAACAATCCCGCCAACGCGATCACCAGTATCGCGATCGCAACTGAAAGAATCGTGCGTAGTATGTTTCGCATTTTAGTTCGAACCTCCTAAACTCATCCGCGCCTTAACTGCGCGTTTTGATCCGCGCCTGTCGCTTTTCCCACGGCCCACACTTCGCCGCCGGCGCGCATCTGCAAAATGATCTGGTCCAGTGGCCGTGGCGGCGGGCCAAAAACCACGTAACCGGTTCGCCCGTCGTAGACGCCGCGATGACACGGGCACACCAGGGATCGTTTCGCTTTGTCGAAATCGACAGAACAACCCAGGTGCGCACACTTACGACTGAACGCGAGATACTGCCCGTCCATCGTTCGCACGAGCACTGCCGGCTCGCTGGTTTTTGGATAGTTAAAATAAAGAGATGACCCGGGCATCAATTGTTCAGCGCCGTCGATTTTGATTGGTGGATAGGCCAGTAGTGACTGTTGTTCGTTTGGCTTCTGACTTTTTATTTCGGCCGGCGCCAGCATCAGGCCCGCAGAAACCAAAACAGCGGTGTTACAGAACCTGCGCCGCGATAGTTCGGTTTGACGGTCAGTCGCCATCCGAGTCGATCTCCTCAAGCCTCCGATAGCAACCTTTATTCCGGCTTAAGGGCTTAGTTCCATGAGAGATCTGCAGGCTAATTGAACGCATTGATTCCGATAGTGCGCCGGCCTTGGGCGCTTTCCCACAATCTTTGGGAAAGTTTCCGCACCGGTGTTGAGCTGCTTTGCGGCACATCGAGCTAGTTTCGCGGCATATCGGTTGCGCCGTACTTTGCGTTTCGTCTCTGCGTAATCTCCGCCTCCTCTGCTTCTCTGCGGTAAATGATCTTGCAAAGACTCACCGCAGAGACGCAGAGCTCAGAGGTGGTACAGAGAATTTTCAAATTAAGACTGACCCTTTCAGGACGACAAGATGCAGACAGTTACTAACGAAATGATCTATAACATCCCGGTTCGTCAACAACGGCCGATGTCTAAAGAAGACACTCAAACACAGACAGCAAACGGGGATTTTTGTGCGCTTGGAACCGCGCATCGTGCCGGCGATGTCGTTCTCAAGGACGGCTCGACCGTACACGTGCGCGCGATGCGTGCGGAGGACGACGGAGCATTGCTGGCCCTTTTTCAATCATTGTCCGAAGAGTCGCTCTGGTTGCGCTTCTACTCACTCGTGAAGGGCAAGGCGCTGGCAGCCGAGGCCCATCGCGAGGCAACTCTCGATCACGCGTTTGGACTGGTAGCTTTAAGCGGTGGCGGCCAGCGCATAGTTGGTCACGCTTTTTATGCCGGCATCGAAGAACATCGCGCGGAGGTTGCGTTTACGATCAGCGATGACTTTCAGGGACGCGGACTGGGAACGCTCTTGCTGGGCCAACTTGCCGAAGTCGCGGCCGCCAATGGTATTCAAACCTTTGAGGCGGAAGTAGTCGCAGCCAACCACGCGATGATCAAAGTATTCCGGCAGTCAGGATTCCCGATTGAAGTCAATGCGCGTGCCGGACAGATCCACGTCACCTTCCCGACGTCGTTTACCGCCGAAGCAATCGAGCGCTTTGAACGGCGTGAATCGATTGCCGCCGAGAACGCGCTGAGGCTTTTCTTTTACCCAGGATCGATCGCCGTAATTGGCGCCTCAAAGAAACGCGGCACGATCGGCGGCGAGATCTTTCACAACCTTTTGAGTTACGGATTTGTCGGACCAGTCTATCCGGTCAATCCTTCCGCCGATGTGGTTCAATCGGTACCAGCTTACAAGTCGGTTGAAGATATTCCCGGCCCCGTAGATCTCGCGGTCATTGTCGTACCGGAAAAATTTGTGCTGGAGGTCGTCAGCGCCTGTGGGCGCAAAGGAGTAAAGGCGCTGGTCGTGATTTCCGCCGGCTTTGCCGAAACAGGAAAAGAAGGACAAGCAAAACAGTCCGCACTGGTTCAGCTCTGTCGCTCTGCCGGCATGCGACTGATAGGCCCGAACTGCATGGGCATCATCAATGCGGACCCGGCGATCCGCATGGACGCCACGTTCGCGCCGGGCGAACCGCCGGCGGGTCGCGTTGGCTTTTCATCTCAGAGCGGCGCGCTGGGCCTGGCGATAATTGAGCTCGCGAACTCGCTGGGTCTTGGTATCTCGACTTTTGTTTCGGTCGGAAACAAAGCCGATATTTCGGGAAACGATTTGCTGCGCTACTGGGAATCAGATGAACACACAGATGTGATTCTTTTGTATCTCGAGTCATTCGGCAATCCGAAAAAGTTTTCCCAGATCGCCCGGCGTGTAGGCCGCCGGAAACCAATCGTCGTAGTTAAGAGTGGTCGGTCCGCAGCCGGTGCGCGCGCGACTTCATCGCACACGGGCGCGCTTCTGGCTGCGTCCGACGTTACCGTGGATGCGCTCTTTCGGCAGTCAGGTGTTATTCGCACCGATACGCTCGAGGAACTCTTCGATGCTGCGTCACTTTTGGTGAATCAACCTTTGCCCAAAGGAAAACGAGTTGGAATCATCACGAACGCCGGAGGCCCGGGAATTCTCTGTGCTGACACGTGCGAAGCTCGCGGTCTGGAAGTGCCACTTCTCAGCGATGCGAGTCGAGAAACATTGCGTTCATTTTTGGCTCCCGGAGCCGGAGTCGGAAATCCCGTCGACATGATTGCCTCGGCGAGCGCTGAACAATACCAGCGCACAATCGAAATAGTCGCAGCCGATGCCAGTATCGATTCGCTGATCATCTGTTTCACTCCACCGCTCGTAACTCGAGCCGAAGATGTGGCTCGCTCCATCGTGACGGCTAGCGCCCGCACAGAAATAGACAAGCCGGTGCTGACAGTTTTCCTTCAGGCTGATCCGCCGCCGCAAAGCGTGCGGTCGGCGAAGATTCCTTCGTACAAATTCCCAGAGACGGCGGCCATCGCCCTGGCGCGCGCAACGCGCTATGCGCAGTGGCGACAAAGGCCGGAACCTACACTGCCGCGATTTGAAGACTTGCGGCGTGACGAAGCCGCAGCCATCGTCGCTTCTGCGCTGCAAAGAGGCGGTGGCTGGCTCAGCGCTTCAGAAACAGCCGAACTCCTTTCTTGCTATGGCCTGCCTTTCATCGAGCAAAGAATCGTCGAAACGCCAGAAGCGGCCGGCGAAGTCGCCGAGAGACTGGATGGTGAAATTGCCCTGAAGGTAATTGCGCCCGGCGTGCTTCATAAGACTGAAGCCGGCGGCGTTCGTCTGCGGCTGCGCGGAAGAAAGCAGGTGCAGGACGCGGCACATGAAATTCGCGACCGCCTGATTTCGCTCGGCAATCCGCCGACAGGTTTTGTGGTTCAGCGGATGGCCGGCAGCGGCATCGAGATGCTGGTGGGCGTCGTTCACGATCAGCAATTCGGGCCCGTTGTGGCCTGCGGCGCCGGGGGCGTTCAGGTCGAATTGTTGCGGGACGTTTCGATTCGATTGACGCCACTTTCCAAAGAAGATGCTTCCGAGATGATTCGCAGTTTGAAGACTTATCCTTTATTGAATCGTTTTCGTGGCGGACCAGCCTACGACGTCGGAGAGTTGGAAGACGGACTGCTACGAGTGAGCGCGATGGTTGAAGACCTGCCACAAATCGCCGAGCTCGATTGCAATCCGTTTGTGGTGCTTGAGAGCGGTGCAGTGATTCTGGACGCTCGCGTGAGAGTCGAAGCAGTCGAACCCAGACCGTTGCTGGGAGTGCGTGGGTAATTCCTACGTCAGCGAATTCCGAAAAATTAGACGCGGATAGACGCAGATCCGAAACCACAAAGGCACGAAGACACAAAGATCAATCGGGTCAGCGCGTATAGAGGCATTGTCGCTTCAGTATCGGGGACTGTTGTCGCATGAATGAGGCGAGCCCACGTGCAATGATCTCTTAACTCGCCGCTGAAACTTTACGAGTCAACCCGTACCACCGGAGTTGACAGTCGAACGAGAAGGCGGTATCAGCGTTCGGGGTAGGTTGTATTACTGTTTCAGCCATAAGGAGGTTGCCATGGCTCGAACCGCCGGACAGCTTTTCGCGCGTCATGTGTTGCTCGCGCTCCTCATCTTTTGCGCCCAGGATCTCCGTCAGTCCGTGTCGGCTCAAACTCAAACGCAGAAAGCGGCCGCGGATATGTCGCGAAAAAAGCATGCGACTCAGAAACTGAGTCGCGCGATCGCATTCGCTATGAGGGCGGGCCCGGCGGCGATTAGTAAGCAGGCCACGATCATCGGCTGCGCCGCCGGAACTTGCGCCGATATGAACGAACTGGCGAAGGGGCCGGCGAAGCAACTTCGCGCAGGCACGAACGGCTGGGTTTGTTACGCTTTGAAAGATGGGCCGATGTGCCTCGATAAGGAGTGGCGGAAATGGATGGAAGCCTGGATGAGCCATAGCGAGCCGAAGATTGAAGGGACCGGCATTGGCTATATGCTTCGCGGCGACACAGGCAGCAGTAACACCGATCCGTTCGCCATGGCGCCGTCTGGGAACAACGAGTGGGTGATTGCGCCGCCTCATATCATGGTGCTGTATCAAGATCCAAAGATGCTTGACTCGTATCCCACGGATCCGAAGAGCGGTGGTCCATGGGTGATGTGGAAAGGCACACCCTATGCGCACCTGATGGTTCCAATCTCATTCACCAGGGAAGCGACGATGTCCAAATAACGCCCGACAATTGATGAAATCTCGGCGGGGACGTGGCCGTCTGTTTTCACAAGGAACTCTATTGAGCCGGCGACGGTTGCATGAAATCACGCACCGCGGTCGAGACGATTCGATTTTGCTTCACTGAGCAAGTCGCTTGAGAAACACTCCCACAGCATAAGCCAGCCCGGCAGCGATTCCGCCTACAAACAGAGTTGAAATACCGGATCGCCACCAGGAGATCGTCGACCAGCGGCTCTTTACTGATCCGATGATGAAGAAGATCGCGCCGGTTAGAATCAACGACACCACAAACGCATTACTCAGGCCTATTAGAAATGGAATCAGCGGCACAAGTCCGCAAAGAGCAAAGGCGCTGAACGTGGCGATCGCGGCCATCCACGCGGACCGCGGCTGCAGTGGCAAGCCATACTCTTCAGTCAACATCGTGCGCACCCAGCGATCCTGATCAGATGTAATCAAATCAACCACGCGTTCAAGGTCAGTGCCCGCAAAACCCTTTGCCGCGAAGATCTGCCGGACTTCCTCACGCTCACCTTCGGGCGCTACTTCGATGTGCCGTCGCTCAATCGCTTCAAGGCGCGTCACATCGTCGTGTTCGGACTTTGTGCCGAGAAAATTACTGGCCGCCATCGAAAATCCGTCACCCAACAGGTTCGCCAGCCCCATGATCACAATGACTACAGGCGACAAGTGAGCGCCAACCACGCCGGTAACGACGGCGAAAGTTGTTACTGAGCCATCGATGCCGCCATAGATCCAATCACGCAGGTAGTTGTGAATGGGGCCTGCCGACAGTCTTTGCTGAATAGCTTCAACTGAATGTTCATGTTCCATGATGAGATGAAACAGCGACAGTCATTCCTCGGCAACGCCGCTAACGCGGTCGACGCGCAGACGAAAGGCGATAACGGGCGGGGGTTCTGCATCCCGTGCCAGTTCGGACTCTACTGGTGTCAGTTTAGGGAATCGCTCCAACAACTGCCGCAAAACGGAATTTCGCTCAGCCGGGTCCGTAATCTCTTCATACAATCCCAACGCAATCGCGCTGCGCCAATGAAAATCATCCTGGATGCTATTTACCTGCAGGCACGCGCGTGGATGCGCACGCATCGCCGAGATTTTGCGACCGGGCAGAGAGTGGCTATAGATAAATCCCTCGTCGACGAGATAATTGATCGGAACCACGTATGGTTGATCTCGATCAACGCAGCCTAGATGGCCAAGCTTGCCCTGTCCAAGGACATCCCACGCTTCACGATCACTGAGAGTTCGATTCATTGCGAAAATAAAAATGGCAACGTTTATGCCATCTGACTTTGGTGGAATTTGCGTGAAGTAAGGCCGCGCTTGCGAGCTTTCGCTCAAGGGTTGAGCAAGATTGCGCAATTTGAGCTGAGATCTGACACCCCTCCGGGTGCGATTTCTTAATCACCTGGTACCGGTGGTCTCGCTGCGCTCCGACCACCGGCTACATTCTTTGAACCCTTCGGGTTAACTTGTTTGATTATTCAACGGAAGATGAATTCGAAAGGTCGAACCCTGACCCAACGTCGATTTAACTTCAACTCGGCCGCCATGCGCGCGAGCTATTCGGCGCACGGCGGGAAGGCCGAGCCCGGTTCCACCCTTTGTGGTGGTGAAAAATGGATTGAAGATACGGTTCAGATCTTCTTCGCTGATTCCGTGACCGGTATCCTCAACTGCGATGACGGCTTCTTCACCCAACTCTTCGGAATCCTGTTGACGAACACTCACAATGATTCGCCCCTGGTCTTCAATCGCTTCGATCGCATTGATAACCAGATTCAGCACCGCATCTTCGATCTGTGACGCGTCGGCGTCGACGACGATGTCTTCGGACGGAGCCTGAAATTCGACGTGAATCCGGCGGCCACTTGCCACCGCCCCGATCGCCTGCGACCGGGCAACGGCAACTGCCCTTAAAGCGAGTTCGGTGAGCGAAGTCTGCTGTGCACTCACCGCGCGCGGCCGGGCACGGTCAAGCAAAGCGCGCACAGTGCTGTCGATACGCGTGACCTCGTGACGAATTCCTTCCAAAGCTTCGCGTTCCGGATCGTTTGACTCTCGGCGCCGGATCAGAATGTCGACCGCGCCCTGAATTCCGGCCAGCGGATTCTTTACTTCGTGAGCGAGCCCCGCGGCCAACTCACCGACCAGTGAAATTTGCGCCGCGCGCTGCAATTCAGCCTGCATCCGATTTCGCTCAGTCACATCGGTATTAACAATCAGTTTTTGAATCGGCCGGCCTTCGTCGTCCTTAACTAAAGTCCAGCGACAGTCAACGATCAAGCTTCGACCATCCTTCGCGACATGATTGAACTCGCCGCGAAACTCACCCTTGTCGAGCAGGATCTTCTGGGCCTCTTCAAACTCAGACAGCCCATCATCAAAGTAAATGTCCGTAGTCTTTTTGCCAATCACCTCTTCGGCGCGCCAACCATACATGCGCTCCGCGCTCTTATTCCAATAGACAACCCGGTCATCCATATCGCGCACGATGATGGCGTCCTGGGACTTGTCCAGCAGATCGGCCTGTTGCTGGATTCGCTCCTCAGCAAGTTTTAGATCGGTTATGTCGTGGCGAATCGCGACGTATTGATACGGCTTGCCGCCTTCATCCAGAAAAGGAACTATTGTCGTATCGACCCAATAGATGCTGCCATCCCTGGCCCGATTTCTGAGTTCGCCTTTCCACACTTTGCCGGCAGCAATCGTAGTCCAAAGGTTGCGGATAAATTCCTTCGAGTGGTAGCCCGAATTGATGATGCGATGATCCTGGCCCAGCAGTTCTTCACGTGAGTATTTCGAGATGCGGCAAAACGCGTCGTTGGCGTAGTTGATGATGCCGCGCTGATCGGTGATGGCGACGATCGTCGACTGATCGAGGGCAAACTTGACGTCTGAGAGTTCTTTGAGGGAGCGCTCGAGATCGTTGATCGCTTGTTCAGAGATTGAGTGGCTGGATTTTGTTGGGGAAGTCCTGGACATCGGTGCGAGTACAGATTGCCAGTCTCATAATAACCTAAGCCTGCTTTTGTCAAAGCGAGCCAGGGCAGGACGGAAACGAATTTTTCTCTGTGACCCTCTGTGGGATCTCTGTGCCTCCGTGTTGAAAGTCGCTTAGCAGAATTCACCACCGAGACACAAAGATCGCACAGAGAACCACAGAGTTGTTACAGAATCAATCTTTTGAAAACACTGTCGAGTAGGTCTTAAACGACGATGCTGTTTTCGCTTCTTCCAACTTTTTCAACCGATAGCGCAGCTGATCGCGCGAGATCCCAAGTAGTTCCGCAGCCTTTGTCTGATTGCCGCCGCTGCGCTCAATTGCCTGCCGCACCAGCGACATTTCCACCTCGTCGAGCGACACACCGCCGGGCGGCAATGGAAACAGTTCCGCGTGTCCCGAACCATCCTTTTGAAAATGCTCGCCTGCCGTTCCTCCGGAAACCGCGCGAGGGATGTACTTCATGGTGATGATCTCTTCATCTTCGAGGATGATGGCGCGCTCAATCACGTTGCGCAGTTCGCGCACATTTCCCGGCCAGCTGTAACGGCGAAAGGCGTTTCCGACTTCTGAGTTGATGCCGGTGATCCGCTTGCGGAGGCGCTCGCCGAACGACTGAATGTAGTGATCTGTCAGCAAAAGCACATCGTCGCCCCGCTCGCGCAAAGATGGAATGTCTATTTGAATTACGGAGAGACGATAATAGAGATCGAGCCGGAAGCGCCCGCCCTCGCTCTCTTTTTTCAAGTCACGATTTGAAGCCGCAATGATTCGAGCGTCGAAAGGAATGTCCTTCAGTCCACCAACGCGTCGGAACGCGCCCTCTTCCAGCACCCGCAACAACTTCGCCTGCAGACTTAGTTCCAGCTCGCCAATCTCATCCAGCAGCAGTGTGCCGCCTTCCGCCTGTTCGAACATTCCCTCCTTGCGGGCTTTGGCGTCGGTGAACGCCCCTTTTTCGTAACCAAACAATTCGCTCTCGATCAAAGTGGCCGGGATAGCAGCGCAGTTGATAGCCACAAATGGTCCTTCGGCGCGATTGGAATGATAGTGAATGGCCTTGGCAATCAGATCCTTCCCGGTACCCGATTCGCCCTGCAGGAGGACCGAAGAGACTTCGCTCTCCGCCACCTTCTTCGCCATCGCGAGCATTTCGCGAATCGCCGGCGACTGGCCGATTATTTGATCGAAGCTGAATTGCTGGGAACGCTCGCGACGAATAAGGTTTACTTCGCGGCGAAGGCGGCTGGCTTCAATACCGTTTCGAATTGCGACGTGGAGTTCTTCCAGGTTGATGGGCTTGCCGATGAAGTCGTATGCGCCGCCGCGCAGAGCCGCGATGGTTTCGTCAACCAGCACGTTGGCTGTAATCATAATGATTACGGCCTCCGGTTCGCGCTGCCGCAGCTTGCGCAGCACGTCCAGTCCCGAACCATCGGGCAGGTTGATGTCCAGCAAAACGGCGGCGAATGGTTCCGATTCGAAGGCGGCAAGTGCCGCACTCGCCGTCGCCGCCTCTACGGGTTCAAATCCCCATCCGCGCAGGGCCTCGCCCAGCGACCAGCGAATCATCTTCTCATCGTCAACGACGAGAATTCTTTCCTGTTGAGTCTTCAGAGTCTTTTCCTTCTTTCCAGTCGCCATCGCGACCGCATTATAGAAAACTGGGCTGCTATCGAGAAACCTGTGGCAGCCCACGGAGGTCGGTCAGGGTGTGCGGCAAGTACCAGTGCAGCCCAAGCGCTTTAGGCAAACTGCGTGCTTCACGTCGAATGGGAAATTTCAGCGAATTCCGGTGTTAATTAGTGGAATAGTCCCCAATTGGATGATTGAGGTGAGTGATTTTTCGCGGTGGCCTGCGAGCCTCGGCAGGCGACGAGTACCAGCCGCAGATGAACGCGGATTAACGCGGATAAGAACAGCCTCAACCACGAAGACACAAAGACACAAAGAATTGGTAAATACTTGATTGGGCAGTCTTGGTGTCTTCCTGTCTTTGTGGTTAAAGTCTCTTATCCGCGTCTATCCGCGTTCATCCGCGGCTAATTCTTCATGACTAACTTTGATTCACTTCGTTCTCCACTCTCTTTCCTCGGCGACTTAATCAACGAATCCGAACTTGCCTCTCTCAAAGACTACGAATCCTGGTGGCGCGCCGAAGGCATGTCTATCTCTGAAGCAGTCGATCGCGCGGGCACGCCCTGGCTGCGCATGTTCGATCAATTCGGCAGCCGCACCGATGAGATTCTCTTTCCTGCGGATTACTGGAAGATGCTGAGAAAGGGTTACGAGACGGGCGTCATCTGGCGCCCATTCGAAAGTAGTTCACTCAAAATGCATTATCTCATCGATTACG
>Ga0126375_10000618_pt1 | contig 10134 bp, 4 predicted proteins | sample PanSoiMetPlot_14_FD_109577 | JGI IMG/M metagenome (GOLD analysis project Ga0126375, IMG submission 109577) | Tropical forest soil microbial communities from Panama - MetaG Plot_14 | ecosystem: Environmental > Terrestrial > Soil > Tropical forest | place: Panama | collected 2016-02-17 | reverse complement strand
TTAGCCTTAGCGACGGCCAGACGATACCCAACGACATAGCACTGGTGTGGTTTGTGCAGGCGTTTGATAAGGTGCTGCTTCTGCGTGGCGACAACTTCAAACCGATGGTCTGGGATGGGATAGATCCGGTTGGCTTCAAGCTGATTACCAAAAGCAATCCCGGTGATACCAGCACCAAACTGATCCCCAACTGTTACTATGGCGAATCTTTTGCCAACCGAATCCTGTACATCAAGAGCCGCCAAAATGACACAATGATAATGAGCGACGTGCTGGATTACACCAGCTACGATCCGGTGGAAGCCAGTATCAGGATTAACGCCGGAGAAGCTGATACCATTCAAAGGATCTACCCGTATTCGCCCGATTCGGTGGTGATCTATATGAAGCGCTCAACGCATATGCTAAGCAATTTCACCATCGATCCAACAATGGATGTGCAACAAGTCATCAGCCATCAACTGGGTCTGGTTGGCTTGCAAGCAGTGACGCAGGTTGGCGGAGATCTGTTCTTCCTGTCACAGCCCGGAGGCATCTACCGGTTAAACCAAGTGTTCGAGCGCAACATGGCTACTCAGCCGGTCAGCATCTCGGACCCGATCCAGCCGATCATCGACCGGATTAACTGGGCGGCAGCGTATTATTCCTCTGCGGCTGTTCTTGGGGAATATGTATACTTCGCGGTGCCGCTGGATGACGCTGCTTATCCCAACACCGTGCTGGTTTTTAATTCTGCTTCGGGAACGTGGGAGAGCATCGATACCCGGGCGGATGCGCCCAACTTCTACATCATAAGCATGTGGGTAACAGAGTTTGAAGGTGTCCGGCGGCTCTACGGGATAAATCATCTAACCAGTTCTGTTTACCTCTTGGACGAGGGCATTAGCGATCAAATTGCATTAGGTGCGGACCCCAAGCCGATCAGAGATCTGATCGAGACGCGCGGCTACGGCGCTTCAATGGCCAGCGGTCCCGGAAGTTTCAAATCGTTTCGCTTCGCCAAGATTGGGATGGAGACGTATTCGCCGAGTGTGCGGGTCACAGCGATAAGCGACGGATTCAACGAGGAAAAGCTGCTTACGCTTAACCCGATCATTAAATCCAACAAGAAGAACTACATCTGGGGCAAAGCGGATTTCAATGAGTACACCGATGATCCATTTGCTCCGAAGCGGCTGGATTACACGCCGGATTCCTTGGGGTTTGCCTTCCAAGACTTTGAAGCGCTGCCGGAAGGGCCAATTAGCTCGTTGCCCGGAAACCAGTTTCACGCGCCGGTGCTCCAGAAACAGCAGTCACTGGAACGCCTGACGGTGCGGCAGGTTGGCCGGTGGTGCTCGCTACGGATCGAGAACACAAACGGCCAGTGCGATGTCCTCGGAGCGTCGGTAACCGGGATTGAATCGGAGAACGTGATAAGGACAGCAGCATGATGACGAGCCAATTAACGATGCGTCAGGTGAAACTGGTGCAACAGAATCAGTCGCCGTTTGATGCCGCTATTGCTCATTATGCCAAGGAAAGCAGGATCGATTTCTGGACTGATTTCCTTGATTACTTGAAAAATGGGGTGGTAGCATCGGGGCCCAACATCTTTCTGATGGCTAAAGTCATCGACCTTTCCAAGTCTAACTCGGAAACGCCCGAGTTGGCTTGGTTTGTTCGTTACGGCAACGGCGATCTGTCGCAACTGGCAGCAGCGCTTCCTGCTTATCTGCCCAAGATAGTTTTTTACCGGCGCAAAGATGCCCGGCCTCGGGTCTACAGTTTTGATCGGTTTCTTAAACTTAGTGAAAGGAAAAAACGATGAGCTTCTTATTTGGCGGCTTGGGCGGGGGTGCGAATACTCCTCCGCCGCGTGATCTTGGGCAAGAACTAAACCAGATCTATAACATTTTTCAGCAGCGCGAGTTGCCGCTATTCCACCAATGGATGCAGAAAGAGCCGCTCTTGCGAGGAGCGCAAAGCTTGGCATGGGCCGGAGCACAACAAATTCCAGCGCTTCAAAGCCTCTTGAGCGGCGCTTACGGTCAGATTCAACCACGGGGCACTTATCTGCGTCCGTTCCAGACTGCCTACGGTCAACTGCCAAACGTTTCCTCGTTGCAACAGACGATCCGGCGCGCTTACGGTGGACTCACCCCGGAGCATCAGCTAACCGCTCCGCTTCTAGCCGGGCTCCAGCAGGTGGGCGGGGTGATTGGGCGTCAAGGCGCGCTTTCTCCGGAGATGGCGCGGCTTGCCACGCAGCAGGCAGCAGCCAGAAACGCGGCTGCTGGCATGGCTACGACCACCCCGGGGCTATTTACTGAAGCGCTCAACCGGGAACAATACCGTCAGCAACGGCTCAATGACGCCTATCAACAGGCGCAGGGGCTTTCGGGAGCGGTTTCTGGACTGGACACCGCAGCTTTACAGCGCTCACTTAGTTCCACTGCCGGGCAGTTAGCGCTCGGGACACAGGGCTTTCAGAATGCGCTTGGATACAGTAACGCTCTGCGAGGGCTCGATCTGAGCAACTTCCAGACCGCAATGGGCTACGCTCAGGGGTTGCAGGGATTGGAGCAGCAACCGCTCCAGAATCTCTTGGGCACGCAACAGGTGGGAACCAGCACATTAGCGCAACTGCTTAATCCATCACAAAGCTACGCCCAAGATCTTTTCAATACCAACTACAATGCCCAAGCAGCCGCTAACATTGCCAACTCGAATAAGCAAGCCGGTTTACTTGGGTCCGGTATAAGTGCCACTGGAAACATTCTGGGAGGAATGTTCCAGAGCGGAATGTTCGGTTAAAAAGGAGGGAAGTTATGCCCGCAAGATCAGCAGCACAACGACGATGGGCATTCGGAGTGATGGGCCCGGCTTGGGCCAAGGCGCACCATTTCGATACGCCGGGGAAATTGCCAGCCCGTGTAAGTAAAAAGCAGTATGGCGACAGCGATGTCACCGATTCCCAAGACGAGTTTGTTTACGATCCGATCAGTGCCAGTTACGTGCCAAGAGATCAGTACAGTCAGGCAATGGCCGATCGCTACAAAGCGCAGCAACGCCAGATACGTCAACTCCAAGAGGAGCAACGCCAGCGCCGGGGAGCAGCCGGTGGGCTCGGGCAGATTCTGGGGCTTTTGGGAGGCGGCAGAGGTTACCAACGCGGCAATTCAGACATTCCGCAACCACCCGGGATAACAGATCTTGGTCCCGCTCCAGAGGGACCGGTGTATTTGCCGTGGGAAGATACTGTAGAAGTTCCACCCGATTGGCGGGAAAACATTGGGGAACGCGGGAAACCCCACAATGTAATCCCCTACCTAGAGATTAAAGGGGAACGGGCGATTTACGACTTGATCGACGCGCTTAAAAGGCACGTTGGTAAAGCAATGGCGATCCCGCTTAACCCGGAAGAACGCCAAGCGTACATACCAAGCTTACCGAAGCAAAAGATTAAGCCGCCAGTTGAAGGTCCGGTAGTCAGGACGTTCCCGCCATCCAAAGCGCCACCGGAGCCGCGCGGCCAAGGTCTGGGAAGCTCAGTGTTGGATTTCCTTCTCGGATCTGCACCCGGGATCTCTTCATTGATGAAGCCGCCGGATCTGGCAAGAGGGACCGAGGATGTAGATGAGACCCAAGGCTACGCGCGAGGAAGCACGGACACGATCCCCGCCATGTTAACTCCCCACGAGGCAGTCTTAAATGTTCACGCAGCGAACATCTTGGGCCGCGACAAGATCGCGGCACTCAATAGGGCCGGGAACAAATTGGCCAACGTTCGCGGCGGCTACTCCAGCTTCATCCCGCTCTCCAAACCGTTGTCGGCTTTCCGAGGCGTGCAGCACTTCCAAGTGGGAGTAACTGATACGCTCTTCCCGCCGGGTTCGGCAGGGGCAAATGAACCATTGCCGCCAGCCGGGCCACAGGTTCAAATCAATCCGCCGACAGCCGGAGTTACCAACGATCCCGTTCAGCTTCAAGTCATAAACAGACTTGGCTACGATCCGTCGATGCCGCAGAATCGCACCGGTTTCTTTGGCGGCGGGCCGGGAACTGGAGGTCCGACGCGATGGGGGATTGGTGCCGGGGCAACAGTGCTTGGCAACTTGCTGTTCCCGGGAGCCGGACTTATTGCCGGGCCACTGGCAAGATGGATCACAAGCTTGGTGCAAAGAGGAAAGATTGGTATGCCGAATCTGCCGCAGCTTCGTATGCCGCAGTTTCATTTCGGTGGCGGCGGCGGGGGCGGGGGCGCTGGTGGTCCGCAAGGTGGTTATTATAGCCCGGAATATCTGCGCTCGATCGGGTATGAGCCGGGGCAAGGCACCGGGAGTTTGTGGCCGGGAGCCGGTCCATCTGTGGGACCATATGATGTGGGCGCTTACGGGGTAGGTGGCGGCGGGGGCAGTTTCTTTCACGAGCTAGCTGGTGGTCGCGCTACGCCTGTTACTGGCGCAACGTTCATGCTTGGGCAGGGCACTGGCGGCTTGTTGCCGGGCAGTTTCGGCGGGAGCCTTGCGATGCATGAAGCAATGCCGTGGTTGGGCGGTAAAACGATCGCACAAGCAATGCCGTGGTTTCATCTTAGCGGTGTATCAAGCGGCGGTTACACAGGAACAGTACCAAAAGTTGGAGGATAAAAAATGCCATACGCACCCGGAATCACATATGACTACAGACCACTCTTTCAAGGCATTGCCGGAGCGGGACAATCCATCGGAAACGCGATCCAGCAGATCGGTCAGGATCAAAGTCTGGATGCTTACAATCAGATGATCGCCGATAAGGCGCTGCAATCCGGTCAGATCACGCGCGACGAGCACAACAAGTTTATGGGCATGGGCCGGAAACAGCGTACCGGTTTCGCTGCCGGTCTCATGTCCAACTACGTCCAATCGATCGGGAACAACTGGCAGACCCGGATGGCAGCGGCAAACGTGAACGCCGCAATGGCCCGGGCGCAGTACGAACGATCAATGGCCGATTACGCTACTCGCGGCGGCGGGTTTGGCGGCACCGGCTACCAAGCGCAGCAAGTCGCCCCCGGAGTTTTTGCAATCCCGGGTAAAGGTGGGCAACCAGTAATCTTCCATACTGGGAAGCAACCCGAGAATCGGCGCGTCTTTCAAGATCCGCAACGTGGCTGGATCAGCCGAGACATGAGCAGCGGCGCGGAGCGTCCGGCAACGATTGACGAGATCAACGTGCAACAGATGTATGGGCCACAGCAGGGACAACAGCAACCAGCAAGAGAAGGTTTCTTCCCGAGTTTGTGGCACAGGCTTTTCGGTGGGCAACCTGCCGTGCCGCCGCAAGCGCAGCAGATCAGGGACATTGGGCCCTACGCGCCACAAACTGCGGATACTCAGAGCCAAGACATCGATGACCAAATCGGCGCTGGATTAAAAGCGGCGGGTTATCCGGATACACCGGCAAACCGAGCAGCTTACAAACAGCAAATGGGCTTAGGATAGAAGTGCCAGACCCCAACGATCTTTCTTTCCTACCGGATCAACCAGAATCCGCTCAGGAAGGGATCGACTTCAGAGGGCAGGATCTTTCGTTCCTGCCAGACAAACCTCCAATGCCAGTTGCTGGTGGCAACCGGGCAATAGTGGCGCGCGGCTTACGCGACATGGGCGCTTCGCCTACCACGAGTGCGGCGATCATGGGCGACATTACGCAGGAGAGCAATTTTAACACGATGCTCTCCGATGACGGTGGAACTTCTCACGGGCTCCTCCAGATCGGAACGCCCATGTACCGGCAATTCCAAGCCGATCAAGCAGCGAGAGGCATCGGCCCGGACAGCCCGCTGTACGCTTACAATCAGGTTCAATACGTCCTTAACCGATACAAAACGCAGCATCCCGAGCGGTGGGAAGCGATGCAGAACGCGCCTAACGCGCCGACTGCTCTGGCGATTTTCCGGGGAGCGCCCGGATGGGGCTACGGCATAGCTGGTCAGCGCTACCAAGTCGCGCGCGATTACGAGCAGATCGCGCGCGGCCAACCAGTCGATGTCCAGTACGAGCCCACCTACATCGAGAGAGCTAAGCCAGTCGATGTAAGGGAGATCCAAGTCCGGATGGCTAAGCCGCTTAAGCCGGAGGAAGCCTACAACACTCCGCTGGAACCGGACGAACAGCAGACCTTTAAGCTGTGGAAGAATCTTAACGCCCCGCAGGATAGCGGCGCTGACTACGATTGGCAGGGAGCGTTTAAGGCTGGCATTATGCCAAACCCGGAGACGGGTCACTGGCCGGACACGTTCAAGAAACCCAATCATCCTACCTTCTCAACCCAGTCGATCTATGCCAAGTACCGGCCCGATCTGGCTGGACAATGGCGGGGCGAACAATTCTATCCACCCGGGACAACGCCTCCGCCACAGCAGATCGACATGAGCGGGCAGGATCTTTCCTTTTTGCCGGATCAACCGGGGAAAGTGCCGGGAGCGGCGGCAGTCCCCGGTGCGCCTCCACCACCGTTGGTTGCAACCGATCAGCAGTTCCGCCAAGCGCTGGCAGGCGAGACTGGGCCACTTAGCCCACAAGCGCTCAGGGAAGGTTGGGATGACATCAAACGCTTTGGGACATCGATTGGCCGGTATCTCTTTGAAGGTCTGCAATCAGTTGGAGAGAAAGCCGCCGAGGAACTTGCCAAGCCGCCGGAACCCGGCGCGGTACCATCTTATCAAGCCATTAAAGCTGGTGTCACGCCTCCGGTAAGCCCGGAACAGCGAGCAGCGGCAGTCGAAGCGGCTAAATCTGGAGCGGATTATTGGAAGCAGCGCGCCGCTAAGCTTGACCAAGAATCAGACGTTGATCCTACTCGGGCCAACGCTTGGGATGCCAGAGTTTCCGCTGCCTTGGGCCAAGGGTTGGCAATGTATGGGGAAGCTATGATCCCGGGAGCGGGCTTGCCGCTGATGGCTACCCACGGCGCAATGGTAGCGCGCCAGCACATGCTGGACGCCGAATTAGCCAAAGGAACGCCGCAGGATGAAGCAATCTCCAAAGCGGATGACGCCTCAGTGCGTTCCTTAATCGGGCTGGCAATTTTCGGCGGAGCCAATAAAGCCGCTTCCCTTGGAATAGCCAAGCTTTTGCCCAATGCCAGATTAGTCACCAAGTTTTTAGCTCAGTTCGTGGGACAGGAAGGTGCTAATGAGATAACGTCCCATGCGCTTAACGCTTGGGACGCAGCGGCCACAGCGCCGCCGGGCCAGAAATATAACAAAGCAGTCGAAGCGTTTCAGCAGTTTACACCGGAAAGCGTGGCATTGAATGTTGCCTACGCGGCAGCAGGCGCGGCGCAAGCCAGTGGGCGTAGCATACCGCAGGTAATAACCGGCCAAAACAATCCGAGCAGCGGCCAAGTCAATCAAGCATATCAAGCGCAGATCAATCTTGCCAAGCAACGTCTCGCAGCGGCGGCGCAGAAAGCAGTAACAGTTGCTCCGGACACCGGAGAAGTTGGAATCCCCATCACCATGCAAGCGCCAGTAACAGCGGGAGGAGCGCGCGGCGTAAAGGTAGGCGATGACTTCTCCCGGTACGGGCTACCGATCGGAGTTGAGCATGAGACGATGGTGCCGGGCACCAACAACAAGCAAGCCACTCTGGCCAACGGACAGGTGGCAGTCTACGACGCCAAGACCAACGAGATTCTTTCGGTGCAGCAACCGAAAGGACCGGTCGTCACAACCCCGGAACCGGCCAAGCTTTTAGCTGAACTAACCAGACTGCACGATGAAGTGCAGCCGATTAAAAACCTGCTCTCACGCTACCGTCGCGGCACTTCGATGGGCGACGGGCCAACCGATCCCAATGAAAGGAGAGCGTGGTTACAGGGACGGGACGCTCTTGAGGCCAAGGCCCGGGATTACTACACCCGGATGAACGACATCATCGCTCAGAGCGGACAACCATACGAGCTAGTGGCTATTGGCGGCGGTCCAGCCACACTGGATGCCGCTCAAAGAATGGGCTATGAAGGCGGAAGCGTCCGGGCAATTTCCGCTGATCCATCCTTTGGCGGGGCATCTCTGCACTCTCAGGAAATTAAGAATACCGGGGACTTCCCGTATGGAATCACCGGCACCCGGTTGTGGTTCGAGCGTACGCAGAACGCGAAAAACAGCGGCGCGATACTGAGCGGCGGAGTTCGGGCGCATGATGTGGTGCCAGATCCATCCGGTAAATACTGGATCGTAAGAACCTCAGCCGGGGACATACCGGCTATGAACGTAATGATCGCTACCGGGACGAAGCCGGTCATGCCCGACAGACTGAAGGCTGAGAACGCGGCGTTCCCAAAGAAGCCCGGATCGATCCTGAGTAACGCCGATCAATGGGTGAATGAGACCGGCAGTGGCACCGGGATAATCACTGGCAACGGGAATCGTACCACCCAAGCAATCATGGGCGCTTTGGTTGAGCCCGGCGCGCGGGCATCCAAAGTCGTGATGATTACGCGCGATACGCCAGATGAATGGAACGGGATGAGCGCCGATCAGTGGCATCGCATTCGCTATCTGGAGAGTATCGGCAAGATCCAAGTACTCAGTAACACCGAACTTGTCGGCACAGTCAGGGACGCACAAGGCAACATCACTGGCGCAAAGGTGCAGCGGTGGGTCAAGCCGCCCGGGGGCGGCAGAGGACACGTTGAAGGGCCCGAGATAGAGATCCCGGGCAATGCCGTTGGCATCTTTGCCGGAAGCGCAATTAACACTAAATGGCTCCCAAAATCGATAACGCTTCGGGTAGCTCATTACAGCCACGACAAAGCTACCGGCGACCAAATTGAGAGCAATTTCTGGCGGCGCAACGGGACGTGGTACGCGGAAGAACCAAAGAAAGTCAACCCCAACATTGTGACATGGGGAATTAATGGACCGGAGACCAAAGTCACAGATCCAAATCAGATCGCTACTCTGAATCGGCAAGCCAAGATCGATGTAAACCCGCAGACGATGCAGACCAATTTGTCCGGGGTTTACTCTGCTGGCGATATACGCTTCGGGTCTACGCCGCGTATCCAAGCGGCGGTGAACGATGGGGTCACAGTAACAAATCATATTTTGCAGGTGCGCTTACCCGACGCTCAGCGGCGCGGTGAACTTAACACGCTCTGGAATCAAGCTACCCGGGGGCAAAAACTCAGACCGGCTACGATAGTTACCGCGCCAGCGCCAGCGCCCGGCGCACCTGCTCCAGCGCCAGCGCCTCCGCCAACTCATCTCCCGATCCCCGGTCTGATCCCGGCGCGCAAAGAGGATACCGACGGGGTGCCAGCCTATCACGTACTGGATCTCACGACCAAGCAACTGAGTGGCTCCGGGAAAGATATTATTCTGGAACGTGGGGCACTGATGAACCAGCAGTTCGTACGCGAGACGCTCCCGGACGGATCAGTGCGCTATTACAAGTTGGACCGGGATTTCCTTTTGGGCAACGCGCCGCCTCAACCAACCGGGCCGGTGCGCGGCACGGTGGTTGCCCCGCCGATCTATCCCGGGCGCGAGTTTTACTCCCCAAGCGAAACCGATATGACTTTCGAGCAGGCGCACACGGCGCTCACCGGACCATCGCAAACACACGCACACAATGTCAGTACGACGGTGGATCGTGGGATGGGCTTGGACAGCAGGTATCGTAATGCCATCGGGGACTGGAGCGATGGCGCGGAAAATACCGTAGTCAGCGAGATCAGTAACTTGCGGGATTTCCCGGAACTGCGTTACAACGCGGCGCTCAAAGGCAAGCAACTCAACCAGAAATCGGTGCTGGCATTCGGGGAAGAAAAGGGTGGGGCTGATACCATCTACGATGTCACGCTCCCGGATACCAATCTGGCATTGATCCGGAAACGGCTCGATGCCGTCGGGTTAAAATTCCGAACCTTAACCCCGAGCGGGACCGGCACACGGCTGGAGGTATTCAGCGAAGGCACCAGCCCCAAGGATGCTTCGGCTTTACAACGCTTTGCCGAGACGTATCTTACTGCCGGACATGACATCAAAGTCGAGAGCATCAGAGGCAGAGGCGAATTTGTCGGCGGCGCGGAAACGCGAGCAGAGGCTCAGGGAAACTACGACAAGATCATCGCCGACTACGAGAGGGACTTTCCAGATCG
>Ga0126375_10000615_pt1 | contig 10139 bp, 6 predicted proteins | sample PanSoiMetPlot_14_FD_109577 | JGI IMG/M metagenome (GOLD analysis project Ga0126375, IMG submission 109577) | Tropical forest soil microbial communities from Panama - MetaG Plot_14 | ecosystem: Environmental > Terrestrial > Soil > Tropical forest | place: Panama | collected 2016-02-17 | reverse complement strand
TCGGGTTGGAGAACTTACTTAACGCGCCGGCGATCGAGTTCTCCGGTGACGGCCTCGCCTCGTTGAATCGAACGCGCGCAAATAAGATTTTGACCGCGCACATTCAAGCAGTGGACTCGCCCCGTTTTTATCCACATGAATAGTATTGGCTGATTGGCTTCTGTCAGACGTGCTGCTTCGGCAATGGTAAGCCAGTCAACCATCTCATGGCAGCAAGTGCACCACGCCAGACGAGCAATCCGACGCAGCATAGCTTCAACGGCATAACGCATATCAACGGTGATCTGTCTTGTAATCATTTGTTTCACCTGTCTCTACCTTTCGGAGGCTGCTTTTATAAAATGATGGCCGGTCGGTGTCACTACACGAATGTGTAGTAAAGATCTTGATTGAACACTGGAAGGGCGGACGGTCCCCTTCGCATTGAGGGAAAGGGGCGCACAAGGTTCAGATTTCTTTACGTGACGGCCGCTCAGAGGCGGAACTCCAACAGAATCTAGACCAGCCTGTCGCGCATGGCTTTCACCACGGCTTCAGACTTGGAATGGACCTGGAGCTTGTCGAAGATGTGACGAACATGAAATTTGATGGTGTTGTAACTGACACCCAGCTTTTCGGCGGCGGTCTGGTAGTTATAGCCCTCAGTTAGGAGTTTCAGCAGTCGCGTCTCGTGCGGCGTGAGCGCGTAATCTTCGCGCTCCGGATTATGAAATTCCCTGAAAAATTTGATGACTCGAGTGGCTATCTCTGGCGAAACAGGTGAGCCACCGGACATGGCTTCTCGGATATTCTCGAGCAATTTGGCGGGCGGCGTGCGTTTTAAGAGATAGCCGCTGGCGCCTGCACACAGCGCATCAAAGATGCGATCGTCGTCGTCATAAACAGTCAACATAAGGATCTGCATTTGCGGGTAACGCTCTTTGAGAATGCGAATGCCCTCGATGCCGCTCATCCCGGGCAGCCCAATGTCGCTCAGCAACACATCAGGAACATTGCCGGGTAAGCGGGCAAATGCCTCTTCCATTGAAGGATAACTGCCCGTGCAGCGAAAGCCGTCGGTAAAGTTTATTAGCGTCGTCAGCCCGTCGCGAATGTCTCGCATGTCCTCGACGACCGCCGTTTTTATGATTTCTGTTTGGGTTTCCATCTCGAATCCGACGAACTTTATATCTGCGCGCGGTCAGTTGTCGCCACCCCTGTGGGTAGTCGCCACCCGTGCATGACGCGCGGCTGCGTCAAGCGGCAATTGCACAGTTATCGTAGTGCCCTTGCCGACTTGTGAGTTGATATCAAGTCTACCGTTCAATTCTGCCGCTCGCTTTTTCATGCTGAAAATGCCGTGTCCGCCTTTCTCACGCACTGCGAGCGTGGGCCCGCTGCGCTCGAGATCAAAACCGTGCCCGTTATCAGTAATCGACAGCTTCAAATCGTCGTGCGAAAGGTCAAAATCGATTCTTACGCGCGTTGCTTCAGCGTGTTTAGCGATATTCGTAAGGCTTTCTTTGAAGATCAGGAACACTTCACGACGAGCGTTGGCACCCAGAGGAGTCTCCAGAACATAGGTTGGTGCGTTGAAATCAAATTGCACTCCTTTGGCGCTCAACAGATCGCTGGCAAATCGGCGCATGCGCTGGATTAAATCCTGCAAACGATCCTTTTCTGGATTGATAGCCCAGACGACATCACTCATGGTCTCGACCAGTTCATTCGAGACGTTAACGATCGAGTTTAGCGGTTCGAGACTGGCGCCGTTGCCCTGCATATGTTGCTGGCGCGCCACTTCGCTGAGGATGGCAATCTGCGTTAGTGACGCGCCGATATCGTCGTGCAAATCAGTCGCGATGCGCGTGCGCACGCGCGCCAGTTCGGTCAGTCGTTCGGCCCTCGTCCGACTCAGATCTTCCTCGGCGCGGTTGGCGTCGGCGAGGGCAGCGTTTACTTCGCGCAGCCTGGCCATTCGATAACGATAGAAAAGATATAGCAGGGTAATGGTGAGTAAAACCGCCAGACTCAGAAACCACCAGCGCAACCAAATCGGAGGCAGTATCGTGAATGAAAGTACCGCCGGTCTCGCGCTCGCCACGCCGTCGCTGTTGACCGCGCGCACGACAAAGCGATAGGAGCCGGGCCGGAGATTGGCATAGTTCACAGTCCTCTGCTCGGTGGGCGAACTCCAGTTCTGATCTGCGCCTTCCAGCATGAACTGATAACGCAGTGTCTCGCCGGCGTGGAAATCAAGGGCGAAGAAATCGATCTGAAAATTGTTCTGTGTGTATTTCAGCTCGCCCTGGTCCACCTGTTCCTGGCCCAGCGCCGAGATGGGCTGCTTCTCCCCGGCGACACGCAACCCGCCAAGCCAAATAGGCGGCGCAGGATGCTTTTCGCCGGAAGCTGGAATCATCCGCGACAAACCATTGGTAGTAGCAAACCACAGCACGCCGCTACGATCGCAATGTGACTCAACTACAAAATCGCCGGCCAATCCGTCGCTTACCGAATAGTGCCTGATACGAGTCAGCTCCGGCGAAATCTGATCGACTCCGCGCACAGTTCCAACATAGAGATTTCCCTGTTTGTCCTCGGTAATAGTGCGCGCGTTGTTACTTGAAAGCCCCTGGTCGGTTGTAAACGGGACAAACGCTGGTTTCGCTGCGCCGGGATCGATGTGACTGACGCCGGCATTTGTAGAAGTCATCCACAAACGTCCCTTGCTGTCGAGCAGGAGATCCAATATCACGCCGAATGGCATGCCGTCGTTCGCATCAAAATACGTGAATCGTTCATTCGCGAAACGAACTAAGCCTCCTTCATAAAATCCGAACCAAAGATTGCCGTACTTGTCTTCAGCAAAGCAGGAGGCAGATTTTCCCTCAGGCAGGCCGTCAGCTTTCGAGAAACGCTGAAAGTTCTGTTCACCTTTTTTTAGTCGATAGAGTCCAAAGTCTTCTGCGCGTGATGGTTGCTGGCTAATCCAGATATCCCCATGCGAGTCCTCGAACATCTGATACATCTCATCGGCCTTGAATTGGTTATGACTGTCGTAGGTGGCGAGTGGCCGAGTCAGATTTCCAGCAGAAAATCGGTAAAGCTTGGTGCTGGTCAAAACCCACCATTCATTCGCGCTGGAAAGAACGGCGGCCCGCGAGCTCCACAAGGCGCGTGCATCAGCAGCGATGTTTGTTCGAGCAGTTTGAAAGCGTTGGCCATCAAAACGGCTCACGAAATAATCACCATTGACAAAGTACAGATTGCCGGCCACGTCCTCGTTGATCGAAAGAATGTTCTTTGACCCCAGCCCGTCTGGTTCCTTGTAAGTAAGCAACCCTCTCCGGTCCAGACGAACAAGTGCGGTCCGACCGCCGATCCAAAGGTTGCCGGCGGAGTCCTCAGCCATTTCACCCATCCCCGCGGGCAATCCCTGCGCGCTGCCAAACCAATGAAAAGTGTGGCCATCGAACTCGTACAGATTCTCGTCGGCGATTAACCAAATGTGACCATCTGCGCTTTGATAAAGTCTGCCGGTGAGGAGATTCACCTGAAGGTCCTCGAGTCGAATGATCTCATCAGGCCTGGTTGGCGTGTGAATCTGGGTGCCGGGTTTGGAAGATACCGTCACATCAGGCGTCATGGGCTTGATAAATAACGCTGGTTCTTTTGGTACCAATTCGATCGGGGCTGGATTGATTACATAGAAGTAATTACGCCATAACACCCAAACCCGACCAGCGGGTTCAATGATTAGCGAAGCTAGTCCAACCCGAACCGGAGTTTCGTGATGATAGAGCGTGATTCGGCCGTCGGGGAGCCGGCGCACAAGACCTTCATTGGTGTTAATCCAAATGCAGCCATCCGGAGCCTCGCGAAGTTGAAATGCCTCGAACCGTCGGCGTGGGGATGGAATCTTCAGATTCATCGGTTCAAATTGAAATTTGCCGTTTTGCTCTTTCAATTTGTAGAGGTCATCGTCCGCGTACCAGACCGTGCCCGCCCGGTCTTCAAGCAACGGACCGCGGCCGGCGCCGACGAACTCGGCGTCGAGAAAGGGCCGATCGCTGATCGGATTGTTTACTTGAGAAACGGCATCGGCCTTGAAGCGATAAAGCCCGGCCGTGGTGGTGATCCAATACGCGCCGTCGTGCGTTTGATAAAGCGATTCGATTCCCGGCGGCGCGTTTTTATCGCCAACTCGATAGGTCACGAAGCGTGAACCATCAAAGCGGCTCAGGCCGTCGCGCGTGCAGAACCACATGAAGCCGCGCGCGTCGCGCATCAGAAAATCAACAAAGCTGCTGCCCAGGCCGTCCGCGGAGGTGAAAATCTTTATCGGCAGGTGCTCGCCGCGTGCGTCGCACAGAATGACGAGCAAGAGCAACATGGACCAGATTGATCGGAAAGTGCGTGTGCGTCTCATCTGTCGGCGGGCCAAGCATAAGACAGAGATACTGCCGCGGCAAGAGTTACGTGGGCTGCAGACGGCAAAGCCGAGTCGTTGACGCGAACTTTTTGGGCCATGCTCTGTGATAATGCTTGACCATTCAGGCCGTTGTCGCTGTACAGTCTAGCAATGCATTTCGTAAAGGTCGGATTGAAAGCGCGCCAACAGGATTATGAAATCAAGATCGGCACGAATCTGATTTCAAGTTTGGGCGAAGAGTGTCTCGCATGTCTCGGCCCAGGCGCGAGGCGAACAGTCGTGATTTCAAATCCGACCGTCTTCAATCTCTTCGGCGCACCTGCCGTGCGCAGCCTTCGAAGCGCTGGTTTCAATGTTTCTTATTGGTTAATGAAAGACGGCGAGCGTCACAAGTCGCTGCGGACACTTGAACAAGCTCTGGCGTTTCTGAGTGAATCGCGTTTGGAGAGAAACGATTGCGTTATCGCCCTTGGAGGAGGCGTGGTCGGCGACTTGGCAGGATTCGCGGCCGCCACCTATCTGCGGGGCATTCCGTTCATTCAAGCTCCCACGACGTTGCTCGCCCAGATAGATGCTTCAGTCGGTGGAAAGACTGGAGTGAACACGGCCGCCGGCAAGAACCTGGTGGGCGCGTTTCATCAACCGCGGTTGGTCATAATCGATGCGGACACTCTACGAACCTTGCCTCAGCGCGAAATCACAGCCGGCTGGTGCGAAGCGGTGAAACATGGCGCAGTAGGCAATCGCAAACTATTCGATAGAACTGTTCGGTTTCTGAAAGGCACTGGCACAGATTCAAACCGGTCGTTAGCGCAGAAAATGTCGCTGGCAGAAATATGTGCCATCATCGCCGACCACTGCCGCTTCAAAGCGTCAATAGTCGCCGGGGACGAGCGGGAGAGCATCAGCCGGAATGACCAGCGGTCACGCCGGATCCTCAATTTTGGCCACACAACCGCCCATGCGATAGAGAAATTGACCGATTTTCGCCGCTTTCGTCACGGCGAGGCCGTCGGGCACGGCATATTGGTGGCAGGCGAAATTTCAAAAAATCTAGGCATGCTCGGCGCTGACGAGTTAGAATTGCTTCGAGAGGCCGTTAAGGCCTGTGGGTCTTTGCCACGAGCTGACGACCTCGATGTTGAAAAACTGTTACGCGCAATGAAGAGTGACAAGAAATCTGTCGCCGGCCGGCTGCAGTGGGTCTTGTTGGAAAAGATTGGCAAAGCGCGAATCGTAGACGGGGCGGACGTCGATCCGCAGACACTGAGAGAATCATTGCGTACAGGCTTGCGATCGCTCAAATAATCATCCCACGCCGAGCGGTGCCAGGCGAATAACGACATATTTCTTTGTCGCTAACTTCCATGAAATAAAGGTAGGGCTTGACTATGCGAAATGAACAAGGCGGAGCGCGCCTTAATTTTATTATCTTCAGCGCCGTGTTTGTTACGATGCTGTACGTTGGCTACATGTATGTTCCGGTCGCGATTGATGCGTATTACTTCAAGGACGTGATGCAGAATAAAATCGACCTGGCCGTGGCCCAGGGTTACGACGGCAACTGGGTAAGGGAACAACTCGCCAAGACGGGTCCTGATTATCACGTGCCGGCCGAGGCCGTCATCACTCCGACGACCAAGGAGAGTCGCCTCGCCGTGCGCGTGCAGTTCACGCGGCCGATCTCATTTCCGGGTTATACGTATAATTACGAATTCGATCACACCGCCCAGAGTACAACGTGGTTCCAGACCAAGTGATGCCCTCGCCGTTATAGCGGCTAGCGCACGGCTACCTCATTCTGCGCCAGCAGCGCACCGTTGAATCTGAAATTAATTTAGGGCCAGCCGGAGCGGTTTGGCTGATGAAATTTGAATTCAGTTTGCCCGTTACGGCTGCGGGAAGGCGCGAGCGCCCTCGGCGGTGGCGAATGCCTTCAGCTGAACGAGAGCGGGCGGCGCTTCGGCCAGCCAGGTTGTCGGACAAACTCCACAGCGAGTGCATTGATTGACGGATGGGCAGGGAGCAGTTGAACGGGCGTCGTGAGCCCGTTCATCTTCGCGTTGCATGAATTCACGCGAAATGCCCGAATCGACAATTTCCCAGGGGAGGATTTCGTCATAACTTCGACGCCGGCTGGTATGGAAGTGAGGGTCGATTCTGATTTCGCGAATCGCTGCGTTTAAGTCACCATGCAAACGCGCCGCTACTTCGATCACCGGCGCTACGCTGCGATCCCCGGATGAAAACAACGCCTGCTCATGCGCGATTCGCGCGGACATCGCGCGGACTTCGACATTTGGAATACGCGCAAGCCTCTTACTGACAAACTTCAGTCGCCGCCTCAATTCTTTCTCATCGCAAATCGGTTCCCATTGAAACGGGGTATTCGGTTTCGGAACAAATCCGTTCAGGGAAGGAATGATCTTTCCGGCCCGGCCAAAGGTCCTGCCTGCTTCGAGCATGCGGTCCTTGATCCGATCGACGAGTTTCACCATCTCTTCAAGATCTTCTTCGGTCTCCGTCGGCAGACCAACCATCATGTAAAGTTTGATTGTCAGCATGCCGCGATCAAAGACGGCGCCGCAGATGTCCACAATTTCGTCGTTCGTAAGATTCTTGTTGATGACGCGGCGAAGACGATCAGAGCCGGTTTCCGGAGCTACGGCAATTTGCTGATCGCGCGATTCAACCAGGGCATCCAGCAATTCGTCTGAAATCTGATCAAGCCGTAAAGACGAAACGGAAATTCGATAATCCATCGCGCGCAGGCCTTGGAGAATCTCGCTGATTTCCGGATGGTCACAGACTGCGGTTGAGACCAGGCCGATTTTGTCGGTTTTTGATCGCCAGTGTTTGGCTTTTGCCAGGATATCCCGCGCCGGCACGACTCGTGGCGGCCAGTAGTTATAACCGGCCCAACAAAATCGACAACCCTGTGAGCAGCCGCGAGAAATCTCGATCAGAAATCGGTCACCCATCTCTGCCTGAGGAGCGAAGATGGTCGTTGACGGCGCAAACACCTCGTCCCGGCGCAATTGCTCCACAAGGTCGCTTTGTCCGCGGCGGATAGCCCGGCGCAGGCTGCCTTCCTTTGGATTTTCGGCGGCGATCGCGCGGCCGACTCTCGCGGGAACGCCTTCTTCCGTGGGCGTGTAACTGGCTACCGTTCCATCGCTGTTGTAGTTCACGAAATAGAGCGAGGGAACATAAAAGCCGCGCCCTTGCCGCGCGAGCGCCAGTAGTATTTCTTCCTTCGACCCGTTTTCCAGGATCGCGTCAATCAGTTTTGGTCCGAGTACTTCGCCTTCACCGACGCCGATCACATCAGTGAATTCGGCGATTGGCTCCGGATTTAAAAAGGACGAAGCACCGCCCATTACCACGAGCGGATCGCGGGACGTTCGATCTTTGGACCACACCGGCACGCCGCTCATCTGCAGCATGCGTGCCATGTTGACGTAATCAGTTTCGAAAGAGATTGAGAAAGCGATCACATCAAACTCGCGAACAGGTGCTTGTGATTCGAGTGAACGCAGCGGCGTGCGAGTGCGTTCGTATTCGCGCATTTCATCAACCGTGTCAGAAGCCCGACCGTGAGGGAGGGCTACCTCATAACCCGAGCCGGCTCGCTTAGCCGAGTTGCCCTCCCTTACGGTCGAGCTTCTGACACTGTCCGGCAGGAACACGCGCTCGCACGAAACCTCCGGAATGTTATTGAAGATTTCGTACATCGCCTGAAAGCCCAGATTCGCCATCCCGATCCCGTAAGTGTTGGGATAGCAAAGCGCGATGCGCAGTTGCGCGCCACGCTTTAGCACCCATCCCTCTTCTGCGGCGAGTTTACGCTTGTAGCTTTCGACGATGTTTCTCATCAGGATTTAGCCGCGGATTTACGCAGATGAACGCGGATGTAAATTCTTAAAGTTCTTATCCGTGTCAATCCGCGTTTATCAGCGGCTGATTCGTGCTTTACCCGTGCTGAACCGTTTCCAGAAACGCTTTGAGTTTACGTGACCGCGAGGGATGGCGCAGTTTGCGCAGGGCCTTAGCCTCGATTTGACGAATACGTTCGCGGGTAACGGCGAAATGCTGTCCCACTTCTTCCAGCGTGTGTTCCGAACCGGTAGTGCCAAGACCGAATCGCATTTTGATCACTTTCTCTTCGCGCGGCGTCAGCGTGGCCAACACCTCGTCAGTGATCTCGCGCAGGTTTGACGCCACCACCTGATCCGAAGGATTCATGATCGATTTGTCTTCGATGAAATCGCCCAAGTGCGAATCCTCTTCTTCGCCAATCGGCGTTTCCAAAGAAATCGGCTCCTGCGCAATCTTCAGGACCTTGCGCACCTTGGAGACCGGAATGTCCATCTTCTTGGCGATCTCTTCGCTGGTAGGTTCGCGTCCCAGCTCCTGGACCAACGCGCGCGAAGTGCGAATCAGCTTGTTGATCGTCTCAATCATGTGAACCGGAATTCGAATCGTCCGCGCCTGATCAGCGATCGCGCGGGTAATCGCCTGCCGGATCCACCACGTCGCGTAGGTCGAGAATTTGTAACCGCGCCGCCACTCAAACTTGTCCACTGCTTTCATCAACCCGATGTTGCCTTCCTGAATCAAGTCCAGAAACTGCAGGCCACGGTTTGTGTACTTCTTGGCGATCGAAACCACCAGACGCAGGTTTGCTTCGACCAATTCGCGCTTGGCCTGGCCGGTTTGGTGTTCGCCAGTCAGGATTGCCTGCAGCGAACGCTTCACTTCCACCGGCGAAATGTGATGCTCTTCTTCGACCATTTGCAGACGCTTTTTCGCGGTGGAAACGTGCTTCTTATAAAGCTTTTGATCGTCAGCCTTGAGCCGCTTCTTGGTCAGTCTCTCCGTGTAAGTCGACAGCTCGCGCTCTGCCGATCGAACTTCCTTTTGCACGTTGCGGATGGCATTGATGAGCCGCTGCCGCGAACGTTCAGTCAGATTCAAGCGGCCAATCTCGTCCGCGATTTCCAGCCGCAGCCGCGCCACTTTGCGACGCAAACGCAAAAGCTTCTTTGTTTTCTTGCCGCGGGTGATCTTCGTTTCCGTGCGCAGCTTGGCCCACTCTTTCAGCGCGTTTTTGAAAAGCTTATTAATGTTCTCGATGCCTTCGATGGTCCAGTCACGATACTCTTCGGCCTTGTCTTCTTCACCCGCGAGTTCGGCCTGCTCAGAGAAGGTGACGACTTCGCGAATGTTCAGATTTCCGCCCTTCAGCTCTTCGCCGATTTTCAGCAGCTCAGCAACCGCTATGGGCGAACGCGCGATGGCTTTCTGAGTTTTGATTTGGCCGCGCTCGATCCTTTTCGCGATGGCGACTTCGCCCTCACGAGTCAGCAACGGAACCACGCCCATCTCGCGCAGGTACAGCCGCACCGGGTCGTTGGTCTTCTCCAGAGCACCGGCGGAAAGATCCAACTCGAGATCTTCGTCACTTTCCTCGTCGTCTGTAGCGATCGCTGCGGCCTGCTCGATCAGGCGCTCGTCCGAGTCCGCGACGTGAATGTTCGACGCGTCCAGCTTTTGCAGCACATCTTCAATATCATCCGGAGAAACTACGTTCTCAGGAAGTTCGCGATTCAAATCATCATAAGACAGGAATTTCTTATCGCCGCCGAGTTGCAGCAACCGATCCATCACATCATCTCGATCTTTTTCTTCAATAGCCACGTTATTTTCTTTCCTACTCTGATTG
>Ga0126375_10000614_pt1 | contig 10144 bp, 8 predicted proteins | sample PanSoiMetPlot_14_FD_109577 | JGI IMG/M metagenome (GOLD analysis project Ga0126375, IMG submission 109577) | Tropical forest soil microbial communities from Panama - MetaG Plot_14 | ecosystem: Environmental > Terrestrial > Soil > Tropical forest | place: Panama | collected 2016-02-17 | reverse complement strand
TATGCGCGGCTCCGAAAAGACCGAGTGTTGTTACAAAAGACTTAGTTTGGAAACCACCAAGCGGTGGTTATTTCCTGAAATAAATGCGTGTTCAAAAGAAAAGCGAACCGTATGGTTCGCTCTTATTAATCGGGGAAAAGGCTAGCACAGGGTTTCGAAGGCTGTCCAGGCAAGTCAGAGACGATTTGGCTGCGATTTTGTTGCGGTGTCTTAGGCAAAGATATTCACAGGAAACGACAACATGTGGTAGTTCAGTGGGTTAGGCTTGTTCAAGCCCAGCGTATTTTTCGACCAACTTCTTTGCCCCATAACCGGGAAAACTGACGGTAACCTTGGTTTGGTCCCCTGACCCTTCCCGCCGCAGCACCAATCCTCGACCGTACTTGGCGTGGCGTACATATGAGCCAGGCATGAAGGGTTGGGGCGTTAGATACCCACCAGCAGGCGGTCCTTTTCCACTGACGTCAGGGGACTGTGGACTTCGAGCCTTGGCCCCCGGACGGGTTCCGCCCATCTGCTGGTTCCGTTTGCGAAAGAACTCCTGGACTGACTCGACACTGTCGTACGTCTTGCCAGAATACTTTTTGTCCGGTCGTTTGGCCCTTACCGGCGTGGAAACGTCAAACGTTTGTTCGTCGTCTTCACCTGGCAGTTCGTCGTCATATTCATATTCCAGCGAACCTGCCGCCTTTCCCAGGCTCTTCGAGCCACGGGCAAAAGACAGCCATGAGCGGCCCCGTGACAGATCTTCGATTAGACCCAGCGGCATTTCGTTAAGAAACTGTGACGGCTCCGAAGCCAATTCCTCTCCATAGACACGCCGCTTTACTGCATGAGTTACATACAGGTATTTCTCAGCCCGAGTCATGGCCACGTAAGCCAGCCGCCGCTCTTCTTCGATATCCGAAGAGTCGCTCAACGAACGCGAATGAGGGAAGAGACCATCTTCCAATCCGACCAGAAAAACTACCGGGAACTCGAGACCTTTCGCCGAATGTGCGGTCATTAGGGTCACGGCCACGTCGGCCTTGTACTGATCTGTATCCGCGACAAGGGCCGAATGATCGATGAAATCGCGCAAGCCCTCAGCGCCTTGTTCGTCGTAATCGACGGCCGCGTTCACCAACTCCTGCAGGTTTTCCAAACGAGCCTCGGCCTCGTCGCTGTTTTCTGATTTCAGAGCATTCTCATATCCGGTGTCGAGAATCGCGGCTTTGACCAGGTCAGAGACGGGTGAGCTTGACTCGATTTCGTTTTCGACTTCGACTTCATCGGTAGTGTTGCCGGCAACCCGTTCTACCTTGGCCGCCAGCCGATTCACAATGCGCTGAAAATTCGACAATGCTGCCGCAGCCCGCGGCGAAAAGCGTGCATCTTCGACCAAATCAGAAATCGCGTCCCAAAGAGAAATGCCCAGCTCGCGCGAGCGGTTCTCAATTTCGTCGAGCGTGACCTTACCAATTCCTCGTGGCGGCGTATTGATGACCCGTTGCAATGCAATCGAATCATGCGGATTCATTGCCAGCTTCAGATAAGCAATTATGTCGCGTACTTCCATTCGTTCATAAAAGGAAAAGCCGCCCACGATGTTGTAAGCCAGGCTGGCGCGCCGCATCGCCTCTTCAAACACGCGCGATTGTGAGTTCGTGCGATACAGCACTGCGCAGCGCGTGCCGGGCTCAGTATTCAAGTGGTCCTGAATCTTTCCGGAGACAAAACGAGCTTCGGATTCGGCGTCCAGCGCCTGGAAATAACGAATCCTTTCGCCACCTGGATTCTGCGTCCAGAGAGCTTTTTCTTTTCGCTCAACATTGTGCTTGATGACGCCATGGGCAAGATCGAGAATGTTCTGCGTCGAACGATAATTCTCTTCCAAACGGATCACCTTCGCCGACGGAAAGTGTTCTTCGAACTTGAGGATGTTGGTGATGTCCGCGCCACGCCAGCGATAAATTGACTGGTCCGGATCCCCCACGACGCAAATGTTTTGTTGCTTCTCAGTAAGAAAGCGAATCAGCGCAAACTGCAATTGATTCGTGTCCTGATATTCATCAACCAGCAGATAGCGAAAGCGCTCGTTATAGCGCTCACGGACTTCCGGGACATCTCGTAACAACCTGACAGTCTTAATCAACAGATCGTCGAAATCCAGCGCATTGTTCTTGTGCAATCGCTCTTCATAGACTTGAAATACATGAGCAATCGACGCGCGGCGCTCGTCAACAAACTGCGCCTTCGCAGCGAAGGCCTCGGCATCTTCACCGCGATTCTTGGCGGCGCTGATGGCAGCCTGCACAGAGCGGGGCGCGAACTGCTTATCGTCCATGCCCAGGTCACGAATCGCGTTTCGCGTCAGGCGCACGGTATCGTCCTGGTCATAAATCGTGAACGAGTGCGTATAGCCGGCATTCAATGATTCAATGTCACGGCGCAGAATCCGAACGCAAAGACTATGGAAAGTTGAGATCAAAGGTGTGCTGCCAATCTCGAGCCCTTCGAGAAGCTTGCTCACCCGATTACGCATTTCTTCAGCGGCTTTGTTGGTAAACGTAACCGCGAGAATGTTTCGGGGCCAGACACCACGCTCCGCAATCAGATAAGCGATCCGATGAGCGATGACGCGCGTTTTACCCGAGCCGGCGCCCGCGAGAATCAGCAGCGGCCCATCGCCGGAAGTGACAGCTTCCCTTTGTTGTGGATTGAGCGAAGAAAGTAGATTCATCTGGCCGTGAGTTATTTTAATCAGGCCAGAGCCGCAGGCAAAATCCAAATGTCGTGCGTTGCGTGACGAGAAGGGATGTAAAGGTTTCGACGGAGTTGCGTGGAAGTGCGCAGCGTGAACTTCTAACGGTCAGGCATCCTTCTTCGGCTGCTCCTCCTTGCACTTGCGCACACGGGCCCACTCTTCGACACACTCGCGGATGAACTGTCCGAGGTCTTCAAATTCGTGCGACGACTTTTCCCAGAAGTCCTTGAACATGGCCGGGTCGAACGCAAAACCATAACCGCGGCCATGGCCCTTCTGCGGTCCGACTTCGTCTTCGAAATATGCAGCGAGTTGCCGGCACGCCATCGCGACGACCGTAAGTGAACTGGTGGCCGGCAGGGGCTCGAATAGCCTGGCGACCGTATTGTCTATTTCTGTCAGACGCGCCAACACGCGATTGTATTGCTCGACGCAATACGCCGCGGTGTCTTCAGCGCTACCGGTCCATTCCGATTGCAGTGCCATGCGTGACGTGCGACGCAGCACATTGATTAACTTTGGTAATTCCCGTTCTCTTTCCATGATGACTCCCGTGTTTTCAACCGCAATGCACCGGCGTCGATGCGTATCGTCCACGACCGCGCCATCGCCGTCGCCCACAACCAAACGCGAATTTGAACATGTATGGCTCAGGCACTTCGTCTTCAAAATATGCGGCGACCTCTCTGGCCGCCATGCGCACAACCTCAGGAGAGGCGTCCTCCGCCAACGGTGTGAACAGCGTCTTCAGGTTTGGCTCCAGTTCGCTGAGACGAGCCAGCACTTTGTTATATTGCGTGACACAAAAGCGCGCCGCCTCAGGCTCGCGCCTAACCCAGGCTGCATATCCCGCGGCCCGCGCGATGCGCCGGAGGACATTGATTAGCTTTACGATTTCTCGTTCCATTTCACTTATTCCCTTTCTGTTCCCCGCTGTCGTTAGCGAGTTGCTCTCGCAAAAGCTTCTTGCCGTGATGCAAACGCCATTTCACCGTAGTCAAAGGCGCGCCGAGAAACGCTGCGATTCGCTTCAACGGCATCTCGTCCAAAAACCGAAGCTTGAGCACCAGCGCGTAATCCGCAGGCAACTTTTCCAACGCTTCTCTTAGCTCGTGATCTTCGATTCTCTCGAGAGCTGGCCGCGACAACGCTTCCAGTTTCTCGATCAGTACTTCATCCAAAGCGACCCGCTGTGACTGAAACTTGCTCTCGTTTTTACCGAAGCGCATCGCGCGATTCCGGGTGATGGCTGAGAGCCAGGCGGCAAACTTTCGCGGTTCTTCGATGGACGGCAGGGCTTTGAATGCCAATAGCCAGGCATCCTGGGCGACGTCTTCAGCATGCCCGTGTCCGACGATTCCACTCGCCACTCGCGTCACCGCGGCTCGATAGCGCAACACCAACTGATCGAAGGCTTGCAGATCGCCGACTATCGCCGCTACGACCAAAACTTCATCAGGCGGCTCTGGGCTGGCGTCCGCCATCGAGGCGCTGTCCGTTTCCTTTAAAAGACTCTCCACAGACATAGAGACATTCGAGAAGTAAAAGGATAGCAGTCCGCCGTAAGATTTCTGCGAAGATTACCGCCCAGGCTTCTGCTGCCATTGACTATGAGGCTTTACATTGGCACGTCTGGCTGGAACTACAAATAGAAGATCACGCTCTAAAAACGCAATTACGCTCCGAGAATTGATTTAGGCACCCTGGCGCGCATCGGTGTGTAAGAATCCCGATACATCGGGAGTAGCGACCATCAAGTCAAAGTCTCATGATGATCCCGTCGCTATCGCTCCGGGTTCTGACACGCCACCGTTCAATGTCGCTTGAAGTATTGGACTGCCCGCTCATGTTTCTCGGCAGCGGCCCGGGAGTCGAAGGTGCCCAGGTTGCGCCGTTTGCCCGTCTTCGGATCTTTTTTCCGCGAATACAAACGGTATTTGCCGGATTTCAATTTTCTGATCATGGAGATTGAGAGATGCAAATGGCTTACCGCTGAGTTTTTTCGACTTCCGTTCGCAATTCATTAAAGAGCCTCACCAGATCCGGCAGTTGATAGTTCGCGTTTAGTCCACTGGGATTTGGCAAAACCCAGACACGGGCGTCGTGAATTGGTTCACCTTGGTCTCCTACCACAGCTTTCGGCTTGTCGAAGGCACTGCGATACGCCCCGACACCGAGAATCGCGACGATTCGCGGGCGATACCGCTTGATTTTCGCTGCTAAAGTCCGACCGCCGCGAATGAAATCCTCTCTGGTCAATTCAGCGGCCGATGCTGTCGCGTGCGGCACCACGTTGCTGATGCCGATTCCACTTTCCAATAACTCGCGTTCATCGAATGGCGAAAGCTGCCGCTGCGTAAACCCTGACTGAAACAGTGCCGGCCAAAAGCGGTTACCCGGGCGCGCAAAGTGATGCCCTACGGCGGCTGTGTATAATCCTGGATTAATTCCGCAAAAAAGGACTCGCAAATTCGGCGCAATCACGTCCGGTACGGTCTTACCGGCAGCGTCAATGAGTTGCTGCCGGGTTGGCTTGAAAGACCGGCCGTCAAAGCTGGATGGCTTGCTGGTCGCCATGAATGACTCTTAGACTAACATGCAGCTTTATATAAACCCGGCTAAACAACATTTGCATGTCCATAACAAAGAACCGCGGACAAGAACGGCTGTGATAGCGCCTGATGTTGACTAACTCAGTGACACAAAACGATCCATATGCCCGCTAAACGATCATCCAAAAAAAGTGTGTTGCCGATCAGTTGTTCCTCAGCGCGCCTGTCGCGCATGCCCAGCCTCATTCATCCGATGCTGGCTACGTTGGTAGACGATCCATTTTCTGATCCCGAATGGATTTTTGAGACCAAGTGGGACGGCTTCCGATCCGTTTGCTTTGTACGCAACGGCAAGACACGTTTGGTTTCACGTAATCAGATCGAGATGACACCCCAGTATCCGGAACTGTCCGGAATCGCAAGGCAGCTGGACGCCAAAGAAGCAATTCTCGATGGAGAAATCGTTGCCCTGGATGAACATGGAATGCCAAGGTTTCAGCTATTGCAACCACGTGTGGGTCGCAAAGGTGGAATCGATGCCTTGCGAGGCAAAGGACAGATTCTCTATTTCGTTTTCGATCTGCTGTATGTTGATGGCTACGATCTCACTCCATGTTCGGTAGTCCAACGTAAGGCGAAGCTGGCCGAGATTCTGCGTCCCTCAAGCTTCATTAAACTTTCCGAACATGTCGAAGGAGAAGGCAAGGCGTTCTTTCACCAGATAGAAAAATTCCATCTTGAAGGAATGATCGCAAAGCGTGCAAACAGCAAGTACGTCCAGAAGCGAAGCACTGACTGGCTAAAAATCAAAACGATCATGCGCACGGAGGTTGTTGTCGGGGGATACACGCAACCGCGCGGCACGCGCTCGTATTTTGGATCTTTGGTGTGCGGACTCTACCGTGGAAAAGAGTTGCATTATGTCGCGCACATTGGCGGAGGCTTTAATGAACGAACCCTCGCTTCAAGTTTCAAGCAAATGCAGTCATTGAAATCCAACCACAGCTCGTTCGTGCAAGTGCCGAAAACGAACGAGCCAGTTCAGTGGCTGAAGCCCAGGCTCGTCGCGGAAGTAAAGTTTTCTGAGTGGACTGCAGATATGCGTCTACGACAACCAGTATTTCTCGGCTGGCGCGAGGACAAAAAAGCTGAGGATTGTCGATTCGAGCTGGAGAGCGACACCGACGCAGTCGTCTCACGTGGGAAACCCAGGAAAACTCGGGCAGTTTAATTGGCTCTAAGCCACGGCAAATGTCTGATTTCAAAAAAAGCCGACCGTAGCCCGCCGCTAAAGTGCTGATTTGACGTGTCTTCTAGCTATTGGGTCGCATCAAGCCGCGGAAAATACCCTGGATCTCCACGCGTGAGGCGTGAACGCGTATCGGCTGCAGTTGGGAGTTTGATGGTCGCAATTCAACTTCGTCTCCGAAGCGGAACAGACGCTTCAACGTGGCGCGTGCGCGATCAATTAAAGCGACAACGATCTCACCGTCTCGCGCGTCGTTACGGCTCTCGATCAATGCGATGTCTCCGTCGCAAATGTGTTCGTCGATCATCGAATCGCCCTTGACGCGCAAAGCATAAACTCGCTCCGGTCTCACCCGGCCAAGCAGGAAACGCGGCACGCAGATCGTTTCGATATCATGTACTGCATCAATCGGCACGCCGGCGGCGATGCGACCCACCAGACGAACACTGCACACTGCATCCTCGGGAGCTTCATCAAGATTAACGCCTATCGTGAACACTGTACCGTGCTCTCGTTTGATCAACCCGCGTTTCTCGAGCGCGGAAATGTGTTTGGCGATCGTTGCTTTTGAGCTTACCCCAAAGCGGCGTGCAATCTGGGCGTAAGAAGGTTCATGACCGTGCTTTGCGAGGAAGCTCGTAATGTAGTCAAGAATTTCTTTCTGACGTTGAGTTCGGGGTAGCATCTGAGTCGCAACCTGAGGGTCGAGCCGATTCTAAACACGCAGCAGGAAATCGTCAAGCTTTCTTTAGTTTTCAGATCGCATAAAACCTGAGACTGCGTGATGAAGACTGCTCAAGGCAGTTTCATCAACGGAACCAGATGAGCGGCCCACGCCACGTTCGAGCCGGAGGTCGAGAAACGATTTGACTCCACCACCCTTGATCAGATAAATGTTTTCCCGCTTTCGACGGTAAATGGTGTAACCGTTCTTGACGCTGGCACGTCCTACGGACTTTACAGGTCACGAAAGTCGCTACCTGCAGTTTCTTAAACCACAATTAGATTGAAAGGAATTTCCCCAATGAAACAGACGTCTCGTTCTGCTCGCGACGTGGGCGGGCTTCTGGCCGCAATCTGTGCGCTCGCGATAATCGCGGTAACGCTCGGCGCTCTGGCTGTGCGCGCACAGAATCCAGCACCCGCGCAAACGCCTGAGGCGACGCAGAGCCCGGCTCCGGCCCGCAGCGCAACGCCCGTGCCCAGCCCAACACCGACGCCCATAAACTGGTCGAGTGATCCGATGCTCAAGAATTTTGTTTTCCGCGGCATCGGCCCGGCAAGTATGGGCGGACGCCTGGACGATATCGCCTGCGTCGAAAGTAACTCGTACATCTGCTACGTCGGATTTGCGACCGGCGGCGTCTGGAAGACCAGTAACAACGGCACAACGTTCACGCCGATTTTCGACACTTACTCCACAGCTTCTATTGGGGACATTGCCATCGCGCCATCAAACCCCGACATCGTTTGGGTAGGCACCGGCGAAGCCAATAATCGCCAGAGTTCAAGCTTCGGTGATGGCATCTATAAATCGACCGATGCCGGTAAGACTTTCACGAAGATGGGGCTGGCCGACTCGCAGACAATTGCCAGAATGGTGATTGATCCGAAAGATCCGAACGTGGTTTACGTCGCGGTGCTCGGTCACCTCTTTGGCCCAAATAAAGAACGCGGCCTCTACAAGACCACCGATGGCGGCAAGACCTGGACGAACGTCAAGTTTATCGACGAGGACACTGGCTTCACCGATCTGGTGATGGATGGCGCCGACAACAAGACGCTTTGGGCCGCTTCATATCAGCGTCGCCGCACATCGTGGGGCTTTAACGGTGGCGGGCCGGGGTCTGGTCTGTGGAAAACTACCGATGCGGGCAAGACCTGGACGAAGATGCAGGGCGGCGGTTTTCCGGAAGGAATACTCGGGCGCATTGGTATCGACGTTTCGCGCTCGAATCCAAATGTAATTTATGCGCAGATTGAGGTCGGGGCGAGCACGGGAACCGGCGGTGAAGAACAGACTTTCGGCGGCGGAGGAGCCGGCAGTCCTACGCCGACACCATCGCCCACAGCGACTCCAGGCGCGTCGCCGACGCCCGATCCCAAGAAGCATGGTGTCTGGCGTTCAGATGACAAAGGTAAGACCTGGCGTGTAATCGCGAGCTGCTTCAGTGCGAATAACTGCACTGAGAATAACCGTCCCATGTATTACAGCCAGATTCGCGTCGATCCTTCGAATCCGGAAAACATATTCGTGGGCGGACTGAACTTCAGCCGCTCCGTCGACGGTGGCAAGACATTCAAATCATTGCAACCGGGAATTGCGCACAGCGATCACCATGCGATTTGGGTCGATCCTAAGAACGGCAAGCACATAATGATCGGAAATGACGGGGGTCTGGACGTTACTTACGATCAAGGCGATACGTGGGAATTCATCAACACTATTCCGGCGGCACAGTTCTACGCAGTCGCCGTCGATATGCGTAAGCCTTACTACGTCTACGGCGGCTTGCAGGACAACGGCTCGTGGGGTGGGCCAAGTCAAACGCGAAACAACGCCGGCATTACCAACTCGGATTGGTTCCGCACCGGTGGTGGTGATGGATTCTATGCCGCCGCTGACCCAAGCGACCCTTACATTATTTATTCTGAATCTCAGAATGGCGCGATGAACCGAATCGACATGCGAACCGGTCGCAGCGTGAGCATTCGACCGCGCGCAGCGCCACGCCGCGGAGGTGGTGGCGGTGGTGGCGGCGGTGGCGGTCGACGCGCCGGCGGACCCGGGGGTGCAGCGGCAGCCGCGAGCCCTGAGGCCAGCCCGTCACAAGATCCGCAAGCAGCTCTCGCGGCCTTTGCCGCCACGCAGGGTTTTGGCGGGTTTGGCGGCGGAGCTAACCTGCTTGCTTCGAACGTCGTTCCAGCTCCGGCACCAACAGACCAGTATCGTTTCTATTGGAACACGCCGATCGTTATGTCACCGCACAATCCCAGTATCCTTTATGTGGGCGGCGATCGTTTCTTCAAGTCGCTTAATCGTGGCGACACATGGACGGCATCCGCGGATTTGACGAAGCACCTTGATCGCAACACCCTTTCGATTATGGGAGTGAAAGGGAACGAACCGATGGCTTCCAAGAACGATGGCTACACCAGCTATGGCTATGTAGTCACAATCGGTGAATCGCCAATGGTGCCAGGCATTTTGTGGGCTGGAACCGATGACGGCAACGTCCAACTTAGCCGGGACAGCGGCGCGAACTGGACCAACATTTCCAAGAACGTTCCGGTACTCGCCGAAAAATCCGGTGAGCTCTATCACATCACTCGAGTCGAACCTTCGCGTTTTGATGCAGGCACGGCTTACCTGTCTGTCGATGGGCATCGCTTCGACGATCTCAAGCCTTACCTGTATTTGACTCGCGATTACGGCGCCACCTGGACATCGATTACCGGCAACTTGCCTCAAATCGGGAACGTCAATGTGATACGCGAAGATCCTAAAAACAAGGATCTTCTCTACGCAGGAACAGAATTTGGTCTCTATGTTTCCATAGATGGCGGCAAGGAGTGGAAGGAGTTCATGTCCGGGCT
>Ga0126375_10000612_pt1 | contig 10149 bp, 7 predicted proteins | sample PanSoiMetPlot_14_FD_109577 | JGI IMG/M metagenome (GOLD analysis project Ga0126375, IMG submission 109577) | Tropical forest soil microbial communities from Panama - MetaG Plot_14 | ecosystem: Environmental > Terrestrial > Soil > Tropical forest | place: Panama | collected 2016-02-17 | reverse complement strand
TTGTTCAGCCCACCATCGAACCCGCAAATGCGGCGGTTAAGTTTGCTCCAAACGATCCGGAAGCGCATTATACACGAGCATTGACTCTAATAAATCTTCAAAGACTCAATGAAGGAGTAAGCGAACTTCAACAGGCCACGCGATTGCGCCCCCGGCACTATTACGAGTGGCTGGATTTGGGGGTGACACTTGATCGTTTAGGCGATCAAACAGGGGCTGAGGCGGCTCTCCGGGAATCCGTTCGATTAGCTCCCTCCTTCGCGCAACCGAGATGGCAGCTCGGAAATGCTCTGTTTCGTGAGCAAAGATATCAGGAGGCGTTCCTGGAAATGCGGCTTGCTGTAAAAAGCAACCCAAAACTATTTGAGGGTATGTTGGATCTTGCATGGGTAGCCGCCGATGGAAATCTGCAAGTGATGGAGTCCCTGGTTGAGTCTCAAGGCCCCCGAAGCGACTTTGAATTCGCCAGGTTTCTGGCAATACAAGGGCAATGGACCGACGCAGCTAGATACATTGCAAGGGCGGGATATGCTCGTGATGACGAGGAGCGGGCACTCCTGCTTCAAACAATCCAACGGTTGATAGTGGCGAGTAAATTCTCCGAAGCTTACGTTGCCTGGGCTGCCACTCATCCAACGGAACGGGTCGCCGATCCAATTGGACAACTAATAAACTCAGATTTTAATGGCGCCATAAGCCGGGATAACACAGGATTTGGCTGGCAAATACCGACAGTTCCCAATGTGTCAGGTTCGATCGACCCTTCCGGCCCACGTGCATCTGTAAAGAGCCTTCAATTGGACTTCGGCGGCGAGAGTGATGTCAATCGTTTGTTACTTCAACAATTCGTGCTGGTTCAGCCAAAAACTCGTTATTTGCTAAACGTGATGGCCCGGACAGAGAGCCTTGTGACTGGCGGGCCGCCGGTAATTGTCGTGCTCGATGCTAGTGACCCATCGCGGTTCCTGGGGCAGTCGGCGGCGCTCAGCCCGCCAGCCGGAGACTGGAGTACATTCAAGTTGGATTTCTCGACGGGCGATAATACTTCGGCGGTGATCATCGGCCTGCGCAGACTGGCGTGTACTCAGAATCCCTGCCCAATCTTCGGGAGACTGTGGTTAGGCGGATTTTCGTTGGCAAAAGCCTAAAAAAATTGTCACGAGGCTCGCTACCGGGAACTCCAAAGGCCGCGGACTCGACCCGGGCTTTTTCTGACGAGAAGGCAAGGACGTTTATAGCTTTCTCTTGCACATTTTCTCACGGTTTTTTTGGGAATAAAGTGCTTGACAACATGAACAACCCACGATAGAGTCAACCGCGTCCCACAGGGACATCCCCTTGTACGTGGGTAGGTGTATATTCGACCTCAAAAGGAAAGGTGAAGAACATGCGATTTCACTCGCGTTCCGTAAGAATCCTATCATTGCTGGTGTTGTTAGCGCTTGCCAATGTTTATGTGTTTGGTAGTGGAGCTGTCACTTCGAAGAGCAATGCTCTTTTTGGCAAACTGGTAACCCTTAGCAATCGACCTATTCTCGTAAATGGTGGTGAAGCCATCACCGGAACCACCATTCTGTCGGGAGCTCAATTGGTAACTCCTGCTGCGGCTGGAGCGACCGTGCAATTGGACAAACTTGGCACCGTAACAGTCGCGCCCAAGTCAAACGTTGTGCTTAACTTCGACCCGAAGAGTATTACTGTGCGAGTTGCGTCTGGCAATGCGGCGGTTTCAACGGTTGATGGTGTTACGGGTACGGTAGTCCTACCGAGTGGAACGCCGAATGCGCCCGCACCCGTGCCGACCGACGCGGACACGGCTCGCAATTGGGGAATTGCGGGTGTAGCAGTCGGTGGCGCCGCGCTTGTGTGGGCCATACTTGCCTGGCACCGGGCGAATGACGCTCGAGACGATGCGGACGCAGCAAACGCAGCGCTCGCTTCACTACGTGCGTGCCTGGCTGGACAAAGCGCGAGCCCGGTTCGCGTCTGCACCAGCTTTTAGTCGGTATTACCATTCAAGACATTCTTCGGCCATGCCTCCTCGGGTGGGGCATGGCCGTTGTCTATTTTAGAGTCCTGCCATTCTTCTTTCCGTTCGACTTACCAGAGCAGTGAGCGCCCCGTAACTTGTTTACTTGTTCATGGTCTTTGTGTTGGACCGGGTGAGATTAAATCGCGCGGCCTTCCCGTTGACCTGCGAATCTATTCGGCCGTTCGCGAAGCTGCGAGCCACACTCTACCTTAGAGATCAAAGAAGGACTTGCTGAGGGCGGAGTTCGGATTTTCTCTTATCAGCTCGCTCCTTTTGAGAGAACGATGGCGGGTACTGTACGAAGCAAGATCGACGCATCGAGCGCAAGCGACCATCGGTCGATATACTCAAGGTCAAGTTGCATCCACTGTTCAAAGGATAGGTTGCTGCGACCAGAAACCTGCCAGAGACAAGTAAGTCCCGGCTTCATGCTGAAGCGCCGTTTGTGCCATGGTTCCTCAATTTGCAAAGCATCGCGAAGTGAAAGGGGTCGCGGGCCTACGATGCTCATTTGACCCAGCAAAACATTCACGAGTTGAGGCAACTCATCCATGCTCGTCTTTCGCAGCCACCGGCCGACGCGAGTTATCCGCGGATCCTTACGGATTTTGAATATTGGGCCGCTCTTTTCGTTGAGATGCTCTAATTCTTTCATTCGCGTTTCGGCGTCTGGAAGCATGGTTCGGAATTTGAACATCCGAAACCGACGCTTGCTTAATCCGACCCGCTGCTGAATAAAGAACACGGGTCCGGCTGAATCGACTTTGATAGCGATTGCGATTATCACGAACAGGGGCGCCAGAATTAGCAACAAAAGAATACTGGCAAGAAGATCAAAGATACGCTTTGCCTCAGTGCGCCAGCTAAATGTCGGCGTGCTGTGCAGAGACACCATCGGGACTCCATCCAAGTCAACTGGCTGCGACCGAGCGATTTTTTGCGGAAAGAAGTCCAGCAGGAGATGGGTTGTTATACCCTGTTCTTCGAGGAGTGCGACGGCCCATTCGATTTGCGCATATTGAGACTTTACCGCAAGTGTAATTGCTACTTCATCGATAACTTCGTTCGCGACAATCTTGGGTAAATCTTCGACAACGCCCAGGCACGGCGCGTCGCCAATCTTAGTCGGGAGAGCAGTATCACTATCTACATATCCGATTAGTTTGTATCCAAGATCCGGTCGACGCTGAATGTGTGCGGCAAAGCGCTGGCCGCGAACACCCCCGCCGACAATTAGCAGCGATTTCACGTTGTGCCCACGCTCGCGCAGTCTGCGCAGATTAAATCGAAGAATCAGGCGTGTGGATCCGATCAGAGTAAAACTAACCAGGCTGAAAATCATCACGGTGGTGACGTTTATGGTAGGCCAGCGTCCTATTTGCGCCGCTACCAGAAGAGCGGCTGCTGAAACAGCCACGGCTTGGGCAACTTCCTTTAACTCTTCTGCCGGCGTACTGAGACGGTGGGAGGTATAAAGACCTTGAGCTGAAAACGCCGTATGCCACAACCCCAAGAGCAGAAAGCCCAGCAGCGCGTTGGTCACTTTAATGCGCTGCGAAAGATAATCGAAAACGAAAGTCGGGTTCTGGGAAGGAGAATAGCGATAGACTATCGTCAGGCCCAGTGAACTGAGGCCGAAAAATAAGTCACTCAACTTCAGGAAAAAATTGGTGATCGTTCCGTTATAACCAGGCATAAAATTGAGTAATGTATGTCCGGGGTGTTCGGCCCGCAGAGATCAGTTGCCTCGATTCTGTTGAGGGAGGAGCCTGCCTGATGGCGCGCGTATCTTTTTCATTTTAGTGGTGCGGCCTGGAAGTTGCCGATTTGCGAAACGGGCATTTTCGCCGGCTTTATATTCTTAAACGCTAGTTAAACCTGGAATCAGCTGTGCAATGAGTTGCACAAATTACGCGACAGATTCGTGTTACGGACGAGCGCGAAGATACTTGAAGCACCTTCGAGATGTCAAACATGAGACAGGAAACGCTGAGACAGCTCTCAGCTAGAGTCATGGCCATGGTTCGGCCTAAGTCCCGAGTTAATTCCGTCGTTGTTTGAATCTGTTTGGGAGCTAAGAAACATGGTGGCGCAAATGCTGACACTTTCGAGTAGTTAGGGATTTACCAGGGCGGCTTCCTGCCGACTTGCTATTTCTTAAACCAACCAAGCAATCCATGAAGAAGCGTTTCGCGGTTTTCTGAATAAATGGCCCTGGTTAAGGGGATATTCATAGGACAGACCTTTACGCAATTTTGCGCGTTCCCGCAATTAGTAATGCCATCTTCACCCATGATGGCTTCCAGGCGGTCGTCGCGATTCATTGCCCCGCTGGGGTGCATGTTAAAAAGGCGCACCTGCGCAATCGCCTGGGGCCCGATGTAATGGTCCTCATCATATTGCGGGCAAACTTCCAAACAACAGCCGCAGGTCATGCAACGCGAGTAAGCATACCGCTCCATTACATCGTCCTGATCCATCCGTGGGCCAGGCCCAAGGTCATGGGTACCATCGAGTTCAATCCAGGCATGCACGCGCTTTAAGTGATCAAACATTTGTGAACGATCGACTATGAGATCGCGGATGTTTGGAAATTTAGACATCGGTTCGAGTTTGATCGGTTGGTCGAGATTGTCGACCAGTGCCGAACACGACTGCCGTACGCGACCGTTGATCACCATCGTGCAGATGCCACACACTTGCTCAAGACAATTCATGTCCCAGGAGGGCGGCGTGGTTGCCTGGCCCGACTTGGTGACCGGGTTTTTGCGAATTTCCATCAGACACGAGATAACGTTTAAATTCGGTCGATAAGGAATCTCGAACTGTTCCCAGCGCTGAGGAGACTCAGGATTCTCGCGCCGTCGAATATGTATTTCGACTGTTTTCATTTTTGTATCGGCAAGTCGTATTCGCCCAATTGTTATTACTAAGATCTAACCAGGCAGCGCCTCGAAAAAGCGAAGCTGAGAGGCTCTCACTGTCCCAAACAATCTTGGATTGCTGTTCAGAGGTCGTTACGCTCCACTTTTTTGCGCCGAGCCAGCTGCCGCAGCAGTTTCTTTCTTTTCGTGCGAATAGTCGCGCTTGCGCGGCGGAATCAAAGAGATGTCTACCCGCTCGTATGAAAATACCGGACCTTCCCCCGAGTATTCAGCGATCGTAGTCTTCAGCCAATTCGCATCGTCACGATTTGGAAATTCCGGTTTATAGTGCGCACCACGCGATTCGTTACGATTCAACGCGCCCAATGTAATCACTCGCGCAAGAGCCAGCATGTTGCTCAGCTGGCGCGCATGGGGAAGCGCCATCGTAGCCCACAAGTTCGAATCGTTAATGGAAATCCGACGATATCGATCGATCAATTCGAGCAACTTATCGTCCGTCGCCTTTAGACGATCGTTGTACCGAATGACGGTAACGTTATCTGTCATCGAGCGACCCATCTCTTCGTGTAGCTTGTATTGGTTTTCGGAGCCGCTTTGCCGTATGAGTGTCTCATTAATTTCCTGCTGGCGCTTCGTTTCCTGCTCGTAGATTCGCGATCCATTCGTCCCGGTTTTTTTCATCCCCTGGGCCCATTGAATGGCAGCGGGTGCCGCGATAAAGCCGCCGTAAACGCAACTCACTAGTGAGTTCGCGCCCAGCCGATTCGCGCCATGGATCGAATAATCGCATTCGCCCGCCGCCAGCAATCCGGAGATACTTGTGCGCTGATCAAAATCTACCCAAAGCCCACCCATCGAGTAGTGGACGCCCGGGAAGATTCTCATCGGCACATGTTTTGGATCGTCGCCGACGAACATTTCATAGATTTCCAGGATGGCTCCCAGCTTCTTCTCGAGCGTTTCTGCGGGGATATGAGTGAGATCCAAATAAACCTGGTTTTCACCATTGACGCCCTGCCCATCGAGACAAATCTGGAAGATCTCGCGGGTGGCAATGTCGCGAGGAACAAGGTTACCGTAAGCCGGATATTTCTCTTCCAGAAAATACAAGCGCTCCTTTTCCGGTATCGAAGATGGAGATCGTTTGTCACCTTTTGCCCGAGGTACCCAAACTCGACCACCTTCTCCGCGCGCCGACTCACTCATCAGACGCAGCTTATCGTCACCGGGAATCGACGTTGGGTGTACCTGGATGAACTCCCCGTTTGCGTACCTGGCTCCCTGCAGATAGCAAGCTGAGACCGCGCTGCCGGTGCAGACCATCGAGTTTGTTGATTTGCCGAAGATTAACCCCGGTCCTCCAGTCGCAATGATCACGGCATCTGCGGGAAAAGCTTTCAATTCCAACGAGCGCAGGTTCATCGCGACCAAGCCACGACACACTTGATGATCGTCGAGGACGAGCGACATCATCTCCCAACCTTCGTATTTGCTAACTTTGCCGGCGACTTCGAAGCGCCGCACTTGTTCGTCCAGGGCATACAGCAGTTGTTGACCGGTAGAAGCACCTGCGAACGCCGTGCGGTGATGTTTGGTGCCTCCGAATCGACGAAAGTCGAGCAGCCCTTCATTCGTTCTCGAAAATGGAACGCCCATGCGATCGAATAAATAAATGATTGCCGGGGCCATTTCGCACATGGCTTTCGCCGGTGGCTGGTTCGCCAGGAAGTCGCCACCATAAACCGTGTCGTCGAAGTGTTCCTGTATAGAGTCGCCTTCGCCCTTGGTGTTGACGGCCCCGTTTATGCCGCCTTGTGCACAAACCGAGTGCGAACGCTTCACAGGCACAACGGAAAACAGATCAACCGAATGACCTGCTTCGGCAATCTTCATTGCCGCAGCCAGACCCGCGAGTCCTCCGCCAACAATGGCAATTTTGATCTCATTGGGCATAACGTTTTTATAAAATCCCGGCTAGCAATCCTCCCGGCCGAATGAATGCTACTGCTGCGTTGAGGCCAATCGCCAATAACAGTAAACCGGCGGCAATACAAGCGTATCCCGTGAGGCGTTGCGCACGCTCACCGATTGTAATTCCCCAATCGACCAGGAAAAGCCAAATACCATTTGCCAGATGCCAAACGGTTGAAGTGATGCCGATAACATACACAATAAAAATTGGCACGATGCGAAATTCTCGTGCGACGACCTGAAATGCCTGATCGGGATGAGTTGCAACAGAAAGCGTGTTAAGTCCGGGGATTAATCCGAAACGGAAGTTCAATACGTGAAATGTAATGAAGAAGAATAGAATTATGCCGGTAACGCGCTGAATAGTGTAGAACCAATTCCGAGCGTACGGATAATTTAGATTGTTAGGACGCATCTCAACGGTGATTACTAGCCCGTAAAGCGCGTGGTACACTAATGGGATAAAAATTCCACCGATTTCAACAAAAAGAATGTACGGAATGGATTGAAGATCTTTGACGGCATTATTGAAGTCTGCCGGCCCGGTTAGAGCTTTTGAATTTGTATAAAAATGTTCGAGCAGGAAAATGCCCAACGGCATGATTCCCGTAAATTGGTGCAGCTTGCGCAGAACAAAAGTTCTGCTCAAACGGATCGTCACGAAGTCGCTCCTTTTCGAGATGAAGTGGTTGTGATTGTCTTATCGAGAGACTGAAAATGCACAGAAAATTATAGGATGAAGGCATTGAAAATCCAAAGTCGAGATGAGAATACAGTACCGTTCACGGAACCCGTCGTGATCGAGATCACGGACGTTTTCGATTTGCATACAATTCCGCCCCGCGACGTGAAGAGAGTTGTCGAGGAATACCTGCGCGAGAGTCATGCAAAAGGCTTTTCGGTTGTGCGAATTATTCACGGCAAAGGCCAGGGCGTACAACGAAACATAGTGCACAGTATTTTGTTGCGGACACCGTTCGTACTTGAATGGAGCGATGCCGCGGGATTGGGAGCCACCATCATTAAGTTTTCGCGACGAGCTTGAGCGAGACGCGCTTGTTCAAATCAGCAACTTGCTGTTGGTCCAAACAAAGCTCGTTCAGTGAGGAGGCATATAGCGTGTTCCACAGCCAACAAAGCTTCCTGCACATGTTGCGTGTCTCGGCTCGGAACCACTACGGCGTGATCGACAAGAGCGGTTAACCGTCCACCTTCGCCAACGAGACCAATCGTCTTCATTTGTCTCTGACCAGCAGCGACCGCTGCCCTGACAACATTCTCGGAATTTCCGCTGGTGCTGATCCCGATCAACACATCTCCTGGGCATCCCAGCGCAAGCACTTGTCTTTCGAATACACCTTCGTATCCATGATCGTTTGCGTAAGCCGTCAGAAACGAAGTGTCCGTAGTCAGGGCAATTGCCGGCAATCCAGGCCGGTCAAAGGCACTGGACAATCGGTTAACGAATTCCGCCGCCACGTGCTGGGCGTCAGCGGCGCTGCCGCCGTTGCCGCAGATTAATAACTTGCGTTCAACTCTAAAGCAGTCTGAAATCAAGGTTGCCGCCATAACTATCGATTCCAGACATACGTCGGCGGTATTGCGGCTCGTTTCTGAGCTTCTTATCAAATGCTCGTAAGCCAGCGTTCGCAAAAGATCACTGTCCTTCGGCGATTCCGTCGCGCTTAAGGGCTTGTGTTCTTTCATCGTTTCCTCCAGGCACCGGCATTTCCGAGAAAGAGTATCCTAAATTCGATAGATGCCAAATCGATTGGGGCTTGCACAGCCGCGCGCAGGGAGGCGGTGGTTTAACCGAATGTCGAATATTGAGGCTTGCTAGTAATCTTGCATGCTTCTTCGACCGTTTTCCTGTCCGGATAAATGCCGTTTCCTGGACGTGCGACACAACGCCTGATCATCGTTTATCACTATTTATCAAAGTGACTTAATTCCTTTTCATGGACGAAATATCTGTTGACAGAAGGGTTTGAATTAGAGTATTAAACCGTCCACCTTTGACAGCAGTCTACTTCCAACTTCAGTCGCGATGTTGTAAGAGCCAATTTCGAACAAAACGGTTAGTCTTTTAGTGGATTCCCGGCCCCCCGACAGTCTTCAACTGTATCGCCCAAAATCTCGCATAGGAGAACAAGGTAATGAGAATTCGAAACAGCCGTCACCATACGATGATGCGTCCGAACGCTATTCTTCTAGTTGGTGTCCTTTCAATTGTAGCGGCCGCATTGGCTGTGCCTGTTTACTCCTTTCGCTCACACACCTCTGCGCCCGTGGTTGCTGGAACGCGCTCTAATATAATTCAAAGCAGTTTGCCAAAATCAAGAGTTTTTGCTCCGTCAAGCCTTAATTCACTTTTGCCGAATCCGAGTCCTCCGGGTATCACAACCTATGAATCGACCTGCACAACTCCAAAGACAAGCTTCAATCTCGGAGAAACTGTGTGTGCCATTATAACGGGTGCGACACAGCCGGCTAACGGTCGCGCATCGACAAGAACCGGATGGGTCTCACCTTACGGGTCTCTCGTGCAGGGAGGCGATATTACAAGCGATCCCCAGACGGCTACTTACGTGATTCCGGCTACCGCTACCCAAACCTTTACCGATGTTGGCGGAGGAACGGTAACGGTTGATAACCGAGGCGTTTGGAGATTCACCATTCATTCGGCTTTAGACGCGTCGGAGATTGCCTCTACCGAATTTACGGTGCACGATCCAGCCAAAGCATTCGTAGATCTTTCCGTTCACCAGGCAGCAGATATATTCGAATCGAATGTTAATTCAGGTTCAGGAAGTGTCTTTAGAATATTCGTTGATAATGCAGGACCAGACACTGCCCAAGGCGTTCGCATCACGGATACGATACCGGCCAATGTCACCTTCACCTCGGCGGTGGAGGAGACCAATCTCGGTTTCACCTGCGGCACGCCAACGGGAGGTGTATTTACGTGCAATCTCCAAAGCATGCCAGCTGGCGCGACTGCAGAAATTACGTTTGCCTATGATGTCAATACAGGGACGCCAGACGGGACCATTCTTACCAATAGTGTCAATGTGGTAAGCAGAGCCTTACCATGTGCTCCGGATACGACTTGCGAAATTCAGCCGAACGATAACACCTCAAGTCTCAGCACTAAGGTGCCCACTCAAACCGCCGCTGAAACCTGTACGCTGATTTGTCATGAGAATTTCTCAGTGATCGCGAATACAACCCAGGGTGGCAATCCCGGCGCGTTCGTTA